>Ga0102594_1001002_pt1 | contig 19772 bp, 18 predicted proteins | sample AraplaCol_mLB_r2_2_FD_76863 | JGI IMG/M metagenome (GOLD analysis project Ga0102594, IMG submission 76863) | Arabidopsis root microbial communities from North Carolina, USA - plate scrape MF_Col_mLB_r2 (SPADES assembly) (version 2) | ecosystem: Host-associated > Plants > Roots > Endosphere...
CAGCGGAATCCAGCGCATCGTCGAATTGCGCGCCGTGTTGCCGGAAGACGAATCGCTCATCGTGCGGGCTCCGGCGTCGGTTCGTTCGCGGGTAGCGACTCGCGCACCTGCGCGACGCGGCGGAAACGCCGGTCCGTCGCCGTCACGAAACCGCCCAGCATCATCAGCAGCGCGCCGGCCCAGATCCAGCGCACGAACGGCTTGATGTGCACGCGCAACGCCCATGCGCCGTCGCCGAGCGGCTCGCCCAGCGCGACGTACAGGTCACGCGTGAAGCCGCGCGCGATCGCCGCTTCGGTCATCACCTGGCCGCCACTGGCGTAGGCGCGTTTTTCCGGATGCATCACGGTGAACGGCTTGCCGTCGCGGAAGACGGTGACGGTGCCGCGATCGGCTTCGTAATTGGGGCCCTGCGAATGCGCGGCGCCATCGAAGCGGAACGAATAGCCGCCCAGTTCGACCGCATGGCCCTTCGCAACGGCGACTTCGCGCTGCGTCGTCAGGCCTTCGGTCAGCAATGCGCCGACCAGGAATACCGCGACGCCGAAGTGCGCCAGCGTCATGCCGAGCATCTCGGCGGTGAAGCGCTGGCCGCTGCTCTGGCTGCGCACGCGCGTCCACACGAAGCGCGCGGTGCCGAACAGCACCCACGCCGCTCCGAGCACGCCCGCGGCGACCTTCACCGGTCCCTGCGGCGCCATGAAATACGCGACGACGGCCAGCGCGATCGCGAAGCCTGCCCACGGCAGCAGCATCGCGAGCGGCTTGGACACCTGTTCGCGCTGCCAGCGGGTGATCGGGCCGAACGGCAGCAGCAGCACCAGCGGCGCCATCAGCAGCACGAACATCAGCGCGAAGTACGGCGGGCCGACGGAAATCTTGCCCAGTTCCAGCGCGTCGGCGAGCAGCGGATAGAGCGTGCCCAGCAGCACCATCGCGCAGGCGGTGGACAACAGCAGGTTGTTGGCCAGCAGCAGCGTTTCGCGCGAGAACAGTTCGAACGGCTTGCCGGCTTCGTCGGACGAGGGCGCCTTCAATGCGTACAGCAGCAGCGAGCCGCCGACGACGATGCCCAGGAAGATCAGGATGAACAGTCCGCGCGCCGGATCGGCCGCGAACGCATGCACGCTGGTCAGCACGCCCGAACGCACCAGGAACGTGCCCAGCAGCGATAGCGAGAATGTGGCGATCGCCAGCAGCAGCGTCCAGCCGCGGAAACTTCCGCGCTTTTCGGTCACGGCCTGCGAGTGCAGCAGCGCGGCGCCGGCGAGCCACGGCATGAAGCTCGCGTTCTCGACCGGATCCCAGAACCACCAGCCGCCCCAGCCCAGTTCGTAATACGCCCACCACGAACCCAGCGCGATGCCCAGCGTCAGGAACGCCCAGGCGACATTCGTCCACGGACGCGTCCAGCGCAGCCAGCGTGCGTCGATCTTGCCGTCGAGCAGCGCGGCGATCGCGAAGGCGAACGGCACCGAGAACCCGACGTAACCCAGGTACAGCATCGGCGGATGGATGATCATCCCCGGATCCTGCAGCAGCGGGTTGAGGTCGCGACCTTCGGCGGCCGCCGGCAGCAGGCGCAGGAACGGGTTGCTGGTGAAGATCAGGAATGCGAGGAAGCCCGCGCTCACCAGGCCCATCACGCCGAGCACGCGCGCGATGACGGTGTCCGGCAGGCTGCGCGAGAAACGCGCCACCGCAGCCGTCCAAACCGCCAGGATCAGCGCCCACAGCAGCAGCGAGCCTTCGTGCGCGCCCCACACCGCGGTGTAGCGGTACATCAGCGGCAGCAGGGAGTTGCTGTTTTCGGCGACGTAGAGCAGCGAGAAATCCTGCGTCACGAAGCCATGCGTGAGGATGACGAACGCGAAACCCACCAGCGCCAGCTGCGCATAGGCGGCGGGGCGCGCGACGGCCATCCACGGTGCGACGCCGCGCTGCGCGCCGGCCAGCGGCAGCGCCGCCTGCAGCACCGACACCAGCAGCGCGAGGATCAGTGCGACCAGTCCGATCTCGCCCAGCACTTACTTGGCTTCCTGTGCGGCGCCGGCGCCAGGCGCGGCGACGTCGTGCTTCTTGTGCGCCATGCCCATCTTGTCGGCGACTTCCTTCGGCATGTAGTTCTCGTCGTGCTTGGCGAGGATGGTTTCGGCGACGAACACGCCGCCTTCCATGCGGCCGGTGGCGACGACGGCCTGCTTCTCGCGGAACAGGTCGGGCAGGATGCCGGTGTACTTCACGGGCATCTGCGCATCGCCGTCGGTGACGCGGAAGGTGGCATCGAGCGAACCCGGCGCGCGCTTGAACGAATCGGCCGCGACCATGCCGCCAAGGCGGAAGCGCGCGTGTTCGCCGGCTTCGCCGCGGAGTACTTCGCTGGGCGTGTAGAGATAGGCGATGTTGCGTTGCAGGGCCATCGCGACCAGCGCGGTGGCGAGGCCGGCGGCCACGACCAGGGCGATGACCCAGAGCAGGCGACGGCGGCGGACGGGATTCATGCGGGAAGCGCTCTCGAGAGGGGCGGCTGGCGGGTCGATCTAGCGGGTCAGTTCGGCGTCACGGCCCGGACGCGCGGCTTCACGCGCGGCACGCAGGCGTGCGCCGCGCAGCTCGCGGCGGATCTGCAGCTTCGTGCTGACGAAGTCCCAGCCCAGCACGATGACGAACACCGCGTAGGCGGCGATCACGTAATTGAGGTAATTCATGCGCGGCGTCCTCCGGCCAGTTCAGCAACCCAGGCCTTGCCGCTTTCGCGACGCAGGTTGTCGGCGCGGGCGCGCGACAGCAGCGCACCGACGAACCACAGCTTGGTGCCGATGACCATCCAGATCAGCGGGGCGAACATGCTGGGATCCATCTTCGACTCGCCGAAGATGCTGATCGTCTGGCCCTGATGCAGCGAGTTCCACCACACCACGGACCAGCGGATCACCGGCAGCAGCGCGACGCCGACGATCGCCAGCAGCCCCGCGGCGCGAGCGGCGGAGCGGCGGTCGTCGATGGCGTTGTACAGGCCGATCACGCCCAGGTAGAGGAACAGCAGGATCAGTTCCGTCGTCAGGCGCGGATCCCAGTCCCACCACGTGCCCCACATCGGCTTGCCCCAGATGGAGCCGGTGAGCAGGGTGATCAGGGTGAAGGCGGCGCCGATCGGCGCGCAGGCCATGGCCAGGATCTCGCACAGCTTGATCCGCCACACCAGCGCGATGGCCGCGTAGAACGCCATCAACCCGAACACGGCCATGCTCATCCATGCGCTGGGCACGTGGATGTAGAGGATGCGGAAGCTGTCGCCCTGCTGGTAATCGGCCGGCACCTGGAACAGTGCGCCGTACAGGCCCCACGCCATGACCAGCAGGCCCAGGCCGTAGCCCCAGGGCGCCCACCGCGCGGCGAAGCGGTCGAAGTACGGGGGAGATCCGAGTTTGTGGAACCAGCGGATGATCGGGTTCATCAGTTTCTCAGCCCAGTCCGACCGGACGGTTGGACAGCGGCGGTTGCGGCAAATTGTCGCGTCGGCCGCAAGGGCGGCCTTTGATCTGGCTCAAAGCTCCGTGCGGCGTCCACCGGTCCGTTCCGTCGAACTCAACTCAGTGCGATGCGGATCGCGGCGGCCGCGGCCAGCGGGGCCAGGACCAGCGCCACCGCCAGTCCGGCTCCGAGCAGCAGCAGCGCCCCGGTCGGATCCAGCCCCTGCGACGAGGCAGCCACGCTGCCCGCGCCGAACACCAGCACCGGCACGTACAACGGCAGCGCCAGCAAGGCCACGAGTATACCGGAGCGCCGCATCCCGACCGTCAGGGCCGCGACCACCGCGCCGATGAGGCTCAGCAGTGGCGTGCCCAGCGCCAGGGACGTCATCAGCACCCCCAGTTCGCGGTGCGGCAGGTACAGCAGCTCGCCCAGGAACGGCGCGGCGATGAGCAGCGGCAAAGCGGTCGTCGCCCAGTGCATGAAGGTGCGCACGCCGACCAGCCAGGCCAGCGGCACCGGCGCGAGCATCCACTGCTCCAGCGAACCGTCCTCGGCGTCGCCGCGGAACAGCGTGTCCAGCGACAGCAGCCCGGCCAGCAGCACCGCCAGCCAGAGCACGGCGGCGGCGACCTTCGACAGCGCGATCTTCTCGCCGCCCAGCGCGAGGGCGAACAGGACGACCACCAGCAGCGCGAACAGCGCCGGCTGCAGCGCATCGCCGCGGCGGCGCCAGAGCAGGCGCGCGTCGCGGGCGAGCAGGGCGCGGGCGGCGCCGACCAGGCTGGGCGTGGTGGACGCGGTCATGCGGCGCCCCCCTTGTTCAGCACCAGCATCCGCGTGCGCACCGGCGGGGCGGCGTAGGCGCCGTGGGTGGTGACCAGCGCGGCGCCGCCTTCGCGAAGGTGCGCCTGGACCATGCGGTTCACCAGTTCGATGCCTTCCAGATCGAGATTCGCGTAGGGCTCGTCGAGCAGCCACAGCGGCGCCGGCGACATCCACAGCCGCGCCAGCGACAGGCGTTTCTTCTGCCCGGCCGACAGCTGGCGGGCGAGGGCGTCCTCGTAGCCGGCCAGGCCGACGATGGACAGCGCGTTCTCGGGCAGCTGCGCGCGGCGACGGCCCTGCAGGCCGCACAGGAAGTCGAGGTTTTCCATCGCGCTCAGGTCCGCCTTCAGCCCCGGAAGATGGCTGAGATAGGCGATCGCGCGGGCGCGGCGGGCGTGGCCGGCGGGCTGGCCGTCCAAGTCGATCTCGCCGCCATCGGCGCGAAGCAGCCCGGCCAGGACGCGCAGCAGCGTGGTCTTGCCGGCGCCGTTGTCGCCCTGGACCAGCAGCGCCTCGCCGGCGTCGACGTTGAAATCGAGCGGGCCGAACACCGGTTCGTCGTTGCGCGTGAAGCGCAGGCCGCGGGCGGCCAGGAGCGGCGGGGCGGAGCGATCGTTGGGCGTCATCGTGAAGGCTGGGCGTGCGGCGCCGCGAAGGTCGGCCATTCTATGCGGTTCGCGAAAGCCGCCGCTTGCCGGGGTCGGGCGGAGCCTCATCGCCCACGGCGTTCGTAGCCCGGGTAAGCGGAGCGCACCCGGGGGCTGTCACGCTCGAAGGTCAGGCCGAATCCCAGTCGGTATGCGCGCCGCAGTCACCGGCCGGTCGGGCCGCCAGCATCCGAAGCCGTACCGGCTCGCCGGCCGCCCAGTCGAGCACGCCCGCCTGGCCGAACTCCTGCGCCAGCCGCAGCACGGCGCCGGCATCGAGATCGGCGACCAGCCAGCCCGGCTCGCGCCAGCGGCCGTCCGGATCCTGCGCCCAGGCGGCGTGGCGCGTGGCGCGCAGTTCGTCCAGTTGCGTTACCAGCAGGGCGTCGGCGGCCTCGTTGGCGCCGTCCGATCGCGGCTGCGAGGCCGGATTCCACGCGGTGATGAAGGCGTAGCGCGAGGCCGGGGCGTAGGCCTCCAGGTCGAGCGCGGGCTGGCCCACGCGCAGCGGGAGGGAATCGCCATCGAGCACCACCACATACTCCGCGGCGGCGTAGGCGCTGGCGAGTTCGGCGGCGTCGACGATCTGCAGTTCGCGCATGCGGCCAAGTGTCCATGCCCTGCGTGACCGGTGCAATCGCGGGCGTCGATGACACCGCTGCCGGCCTGCGGATGCCCAGATGAGCGTTCGTCATGACGGCGCCGTCCCCGCGTCCTTACACTTGTCGGTCCGCAACCCGCTTCGAGCTTCCCCCGCGATGACCCTGCAAACCAAACTGCCGAAGGTCGGCACGACCATCTTCACCGTCATGTCGCAGCTCGCGATGGAGCACGACGCGGTCAACCTCGGCCAGGGCTTCCCGGACTTCAACGTGCCCGAGCGCCTGATCGAGGCCCTCGACCGCGCCATGCGCGAGGGCAAGAACCAGTACGCGCCGATGACCGGCATTCCCGCGCTGCGGCAGGCCATCGCCGCCAAGACCGAGCGCTGCTACGGCCATCGTCCCGATGCGGATACCGAAGTCACCGTCGTCTCCGGCGCGAGCGAGGCGATCTTTGACGCCGTCGCCGCCGTGGTGCGCCCGGGCGAGGAAGTGATCGTGCTCGATCCCTGCTACGACTCCTACGAGCCGGCGATCGACCTGGCCGGCGGCCGCGCCGTGCACGTGCCGCTGGACCCGCAGACCTTCGCGCCGGACTGGGCGAAGGTGCGCGCGGCGGTGACGCCGAAGACGCGTCTGCTGATGATCAACTCGCCGCACAATCCGTCCGGTGCGATGTTCGACGAGAACGACATCGCCCAGCTCACGGCGCTGCTACGCGACACCGGCATCTGGCTGCTGTCGGACGAGGTGTACGAACACATCGTGTTCGACGGCCGTCGCCATGAATCGGTGCTGCGTTATCCCGAACTGCGCGAGCGCGCGTTCGTCGTGTCCAGCTTCGGCAAGACCTATCACTGCACCGGCTGGAAGGTCGGTTACTGCATCGCGCCGCCGCTGCTGTCGGCCGAGCTGCGCAAGGTGCACCAGTACAACACCTTCTGCACCTTCGCCCCCGCGCAATGGGCGTTCGCCGAAATGATCGAAGCCGAGCCGGAACACTACGAACAGCTCGGCGCGTTCTACGAAGCCAAGCGCGACCGCTTCCGCGAACAGCTGCTCACCACGCGCCTGAAGCCGCTGCCGGTGCCGGGCGGGTATTTCCAGCTCGTCGATTATTCGGATGTGAGCGACCTGGACGATGCCGCCTTCTGCCGCTGGCTGACGGTGGAGAAGGGCGTCGCCGCGATCCCGCTGTCGCCGTTCTACGAAACGCCGCCGTCCGGCCAGCGCCTGGCGCGGTTGTGCTTCGCCAAGAACGAGGCGACGCTGGACAAGGCGATCGAACGGTTGCAGAAGCTCTGACGTTCGACCGATGACGGTTCGAAACACCTCCATTCTTCCGGGCAACCCATGAACGACCTGCGCGTCACCCTCGTCCAAGGCGACACCCGCTGGCACGATACGGCCGGCAACCGCGATTACTACGGCGGCCTGATCGCGCCGCTGCGCGGCACGACGGATCTGGTGATCCTGCCGGAAACCTTCACCAGCGGTTTCTCGAACGAAGCCATCGGCAACGCCGAGACGATGTCGGGCGCGACGGTCGAGTGGATTCGCGAGCAAGCCGCGCGACTGGATGCCGCCGTCACCGGCAGCGTGCAGCTGCGCGACGGCGAGGGCGTCTACAACCGCCTGCTGTTCGCCACGCCCGACGGCGCGGTGAGCACCTACGACAAGCGCCACCTGTTCCGCTATGCGCGCGAACACGAACGCTACGCCGCCGGCCGCGATCGCCTCACGCTCGACTGGCGCGGCTGGCGCATTTGCCCGCTGGTCTGCTACGACCTGCGCTTCCCAGTGTTCTCGCGCAATCGTTATGACGTCGAGCGCGCGGGGCAGCTGGATTTCGACCTTATGATCTTCGTCGCGAACTGGCCGTCGGCGCGTGCGTATCCGTGGAAGACGCTGCTGCGCGCGCGGGCGATCGAGAACCTGTGCTACGTCGCGGCGGTCAACCGCGTCGGCACCGACGGCAACGGCCTGCATTACGCGGGCGACAGCGCGGTGATCGACTTCGTCGGCCAGCCGGTGACCGAATGCGTGGACGTCGAGACCGTCGTCACCGTGACGCTGTCCGCCGTCGATCTCGCGGCGCATCGCGAACGCTTCCCGGCGATGCTGGACGCGGATGCGTTCGAGCTGAGGTGAAGCCTGCGGCCGCCGCACGTCCATGCGGCCGCTTTTGTAGCCCGGGTAAGCGAAGCGCACCCGGGAGCTGTCACGCGCACCCGATGAGATGACGCAAAGCCCCGGGTGCGCTGCGCTTACCCGGGCTACAAGACCACTCATGCAACGGGCGCACGCAAACAAGCGTTGCGGTTTCCATGAACAGCCCGATACGCACCATCGCACAACGGGCGTACACTGGCCCGGCCGCACTCGTGCGGCCCGCGTCACTCCGAAGCCGCATCAAGCCGCACCGACAACGACCGAAGCCCCGCGCGCCGCAGCAGCGTCGCGACGCGCCCGGCCTCCGAAGAGGAGCCCGTGCCATGTCGTCCGAGAACCTGTCCCCGCGTATCCAGGAATTCCTGTCGTCCAATCGCGTCCACTACGACACGATGACGCATCCGCATGCCTTCACCGCGCGCGACACCGCGGCGAGCGCCCACATCGACAGCCACGAGATGGTGAAGACCGTCATGGTGCGGCTGGATGGAAAGCTCGCGATGGCGGTGCTGCCCTCGGACGAATGGCTCGACCTCGCGCAGCTGCGCAAGGTCAGCGGCGCGCGTGAAGTCGCATTGGCGTCCGAATCGGACTTCATGGACCGCTTCCCCGAATGCGAGGTCGGTGCGATGCCGCCGTTCGGCAACCTCTACGCGATGGACGTCTACGCCGCCGCGAGCCTGGCCGAGGACGACGACATCGCCTTCAACGCCGGTTCGCATCGCGAACTGATGCGCATGGGCTGGGACGATTTCCAGCGCCTCGTGCATCCGCACATCGTCGAACTAACGCGGCACTAATCGCATCGTGCGTGCAATGCACGGCGCAAAGTTCCCGCCGGACGGAAGTCCGGCGCCGTGGGCGCGCGGTTAAGCTCGGCGCATGAACAGGGCATCGGGAGGCACGCATCAATGGAACTGAACTTCGCGACGCGCGCATGGCAGCGCGTTCCGTCCGGTGCACGCGTGTGGATCCGGCGCGCAGGCTTCGCGCTGATCGGCGTCTACGCGTTCTATCTCATCGCCGGCAACGTCTTCATCAACACACCGCTGGGCGAGTGGACGGCAAATCGCAAGCCGGAGAAGTTCCAGATCGAATGGGGCCACGGTTACACGCTGTGGCCCGGGCGCGTGACGGTCTCGGACGTGCGCATGAAGGGGCATGTCGCGCGAACGTACTGGTCGGTGGAGGCGGACAAGGCGAGTGGCCGCGTCGCGATCGCGCCGTTGTTCGGAAAGACCGTTCGCGTGACCGATGTGTTCGCGACCAATGTGACCGGCGGCGCCGACATGAAGGGCGAACGCGTCCCGCCGAAGCCGACGCGTCCCGGTGGCTGGGTGTTGCAGTTCGATCGCATCCGCACCGATTCGATCCGCTCGGGGCATTTCAACGACCTGGTGCTGGAAGGCACGGGTCGCGCGGAAGTCGGTTTCTACAAGCAGCTGCGCGGCGGTGCGCTGGAACTGATGCCGTCGACCGCGCATTTCGAGAACGCGCGCCTGACGCTGGGCAAACAGGAACTGCTGCGCGACGCGCGCCTGGACGCACGCTTCGCCATCGCGCGGCACACGCGCGAACAGGCGCGTGGCATCGCCAAGCTCAAGCTGACGGATGCGGAGCTGACGCTGGACGGCAAGGCGTCGTCGCTGCGTGCCGACGTCGATGCGCAGGGGCGCATGACGATGACGACCGTGCCGGGCGGCGGATTGGCGCAGGTGAAGCTCGGCCTCGCGCGTGGCGCGCTCGCCAGCGGCAGCGTCGTGCGCTGGAACGTGCCCGTCGTCGGCCGCGATCCGACCGGTCGCGAATATCGCAACTCGCTCGACATCGCGCTCGACGTGGGCCGCGACGTGCACCTGGTCGCGAAGACGCCGACGGTGCACGAAGGCCGTGTCACGCTCGATGCGGACCTCCTGGTGCGCGGCACGCAGGTGCCGCTGTCGCCGCCGCGGCAGATGCTCGCCGAGCTGCTGCCGCGCAGCTCGGGGCATGTGGTGGGCCGCTGGCAGTTCCGTTCGCTGCGCTGGCTCGGGCATTTCTTCAATGCGCCGTGGCTGTCGCTGGACGGTGCCGGTGCGGTGGATGCGGATGTGCGCGTGGTCGATGGACGCATCGCGGCCGGGAGCCGCGTGGCGGTGCCGGACGTGGAGGCCGTTGCGCACGTGATGGGCAACCGAATCCGCGGGCGCGCGCGTGCCGACGGCCGTCTGGATCCCGGCCCGAACGACGAACTGATGCCGCACCTGGCCCTGACGATGGAGCACTTCGACATCGCCGCCGACGACACGCCCGCCACGCCCTTCGTGCAGGGGCAGAATCTGAGCGTGGTGCTCGAGAGCGTCTCCGGCGTGGAGCGGCAGGCGCTGCGCCGGCCGGGCGCGATGCACGAAGTCGGGCAGGCGATGCGCGCGCACCTCACCTTCGCCAACGCGCAGGTGCCGGACCTGCGCGCGTACAACCGTTACCTGCCGAACGAGCACATGCGCTTCGATGGCGGTTCGGGGACGTTGTCGGGCGATGTCACGCTCGATGGCGCCGGCGCGATCGGGCAGGGGACGCTCGGCATCGACGCGAAGGGCGCGAGCATGCATCTGGCCGGCATCGCGTTGCGCACCGATGTGGACATCGACACGCGCCTGCAACGCGCCGACCTGAAGCGCCACACCTTCAACATCGACGGCACGCGCATGGCGCTGAACAACGTCAGCTTCACCGAACCCGGTGGCGAATCGCGCAGCGGCTGGTGGACGCGCGTCGACCTGAAACGCGCGCGCATGGACTGGGATCGCCCGGTCAGCATCGACGGACGCGCGCAGATCGCGATGAAGGACGTGGGCTTCCTGCTCGCGATGTTCTCGCGCCAGAAGGACTACCCGAAGTGGGTGTTCAAGCTGATCGATTCCGGACAGGCGCAGGCCAGCGGCAACGTGCGCCTGGCCGGCAAGACGCTGGTGCTCGACAACGTCGATGCCAGCAACCAGCGCTACGACATGAAGGCCCGCATCCGCCTGCACGACAAGCAACGCAACGGCAGCCTCTACGCGAAGTGGGGTCTGCTGAGCTGTGCCGTGGCGCTGAACAACGGCCAGCGCGTTTTCCACATGATCAAGGCGCGCGAGTGGTACGACGCGCAGCCGGCGCTGGCGCCGTGAGGCGTCGGAACGAAATCGTCACCACGGGTGGGTACGCCGGAGGTGATCCTTCCGTCGCATTCGGATGCCCTAGTAGGTGACCGTGACGGTAATCGTGTCGACGTAACTTCCCAGCTCGCCCCTCGGCTGTACCGGCAGGGTGCCGTACACGGTGGCGGTCTGCGCGCTTCCGTTGCCGGTGCCGGTGAATGTCGTGGTGCCGCTGCTGCCATCTCCCCAGGGTTGGGAGCGACCGGCGTCCTTGTACAACTGGTAGGTCAGCGACGATCCACCGCCGCTGAGCGTCATGGAACGGTTCGCCACCGTCGCGCCGCTTCCCGTGCCGGCGTTCAACGCAATGGCATAGCTGGTGCCCGTCGAGCACGTCGCGGAAATGACGCTGGTGACGTTCACCGGATTGGTGAGAAAGCCGATCGCGCCGAAATCGACGTTCGCCGCCGATATGACGCAGTTGGAGACGACTGTTGCCTTCACGTAGAACGGAAAGGTCGCGGTATTGGCCGACGTGGTGCACGCCGGCGCCGCACCGCTGTAGGCGGTGGCCTTTATGTTTTCGTCGCCGGTGCCGTAGTACGCCTGGTAATTGCCGGGTGGGACGGTGGTCTGACCTCCGAACACCCGTGAGTAATAGGGCACCGAACTGCTGCCGGCGCCGCCGCTCAGGGCGATGTCGGTATAGACCACGCGCTGCTGCGGGTCGTTGACCGCGTACCAGGTCTTGGTGCGCGCGGCGTCGCTGTAGATCTCGTATTTCAGACGCGTGGCGGTGGGACCGCCCATCGTGCGTACATCCCACGCGCCGTCGGGCGTGCCCAGATTGATGCAGACGCGAACGTAGGGCGTGGCGTATCCGCTGCAGTTGATCGTCATGTTCCCGTTGAGATCGTTGGGAGACGGCAACGTGGTGTCCATCGGCGAGAACTGCATGTCGCCCAGGGTCAGCGAGCAGGTCTGCGCGTGCGCTGGAAAGGCGCCGATGGCGAGCAGTGCCGCAACAACGAGGGCTGCGAAACGGCTCATGGCGCCACCGCACGGCAGACCACCGGCCCGAGCGTCGTGGCCGCCGCGCTGGCGTCGAAGGAGAACATCGCGTCGCAGAACGTGCCATCGTCGAGTTCCGCGCGCAGGCGGTTGTCGTCCTGCAGCGAAGGCAGGAACACCAGGCCGTCGTATCCGACGATCGCCGTCTGCCCGTTGTCGAGCGTCACGCCGGTGCCGACGGGAAGCGGTTGTTGCTGTTCGTCCACGAGGATGACCGACGCACCGCGATAGTGACCGACCGGAAAGCGCACCAGCACGCCCGATTGCCCGCGCGGCGCCACTTCCAGGCGATCGCTTTCCACCAGCACGTCCACCGGAAGCCCGAGGGTGTCGATCGCCAGGCGTTGGTGCGGTACGACAGCAGATCCGGAATGATCAGATGGCCTTCCTTGTTGGTGGTGCCGGCCAGGCGGTTCTCGCGCAGCACCGGCACGTTGGCCAGATCGCCGGTGGAGACCAGCCCGAAGGAGTCGTAGATCTGCCGCGTCGCCATCAGGTCGCGGTCCATGTAGACCAGCGCACCGGTCGCGAACAGCGAGGTGTTGGTGAAGCTGGCGCCGTGCAGGTCGGAATGTTCGACCTGTACCGACGCGTCGCCGTACCGGCCGCGATAATCCAGTCGGCCCATGCCGTGGCGGAAGTCGTCGTTGCCGGCATCGACCTGCACGTTCCAGCCGAAGCCGCCATTGTCGTAGTCGATGGAGCGGTTGGCGGCGAGGGCGAGCGTGCGCTCGTCGCCGTAGCGGGTTGCGCTGGCGGACATGCTGGTGCGGGCTCCCAGGTTCACGATGATGCCGAGGTAGGCGCCGAGCGAATCGCTGGTCTGGCTGTCGCGAAACAGGTTGGCGAACACGTTCGTTCGCTTGCCGAACGTGCCGTTGTAGCTCAGCGTCAACACGTTCGATCCACCGAACTGCGAGGCCTCCTGGCGCGAATGGGCCAGCGTGATGGAATGGCGTTGGCCGATCGGCAGGCTGATCGCGGCGTACCACTGGCGCTCGGGAATGGGCGAACCTTCCAGGCTGCCGAGGTCGCGATAGTCGTCCTGCGTGGTGATGCCCTGCAGGCTGACGCTGAAGGCCGGCGACAGATACTGATAGCCGAAGCTGAACTGCGTGCCGCTTCCATCGCCGCCGCTTCCCGAGGCCGACGCATTGAGCACGCCGAAGCGCGAAAGACGCAGCAGTCCGCCCACGCCGAGATTGTGCAGGCGGTCGGCCAGTTCGGTGTGCGCTTCCAGCGTGAACGCATCGGTGACGCCGTAGCGCAGCGAAGCGTTGGCGGCGGGCGTATCGGCGTAGTCGAACGAGCGGCTTCCGTAGGCGCGGCGCGGATAGCCGATCTGCACCGCGTAATCGGACGTATGCGGCGTGAGCAGGCGAGGGTCCACGTAGAGCGGCCGTTCGATCGCCACCTGCCGGCCGAGCGGATCGTCGAACACGATGCGCGCCATGCCCGCGCCGGTGACCGCGGGCGCATTGGCGAACACGAACGGCCCGCCGGTGGCGTCGCCGCTCATCTGGCGCAGGCCGTTGATGTACAGGTCCACCGTGGTGGGCACCACCGCCGTCCCGCCGAGCGCCGGCACGGGAAAGGTCACCAGGTCCGGTCGCACCTCGAAATTGCGCGAAAGACTGATGCCGCCCAAACGCACCGAACGCGACCAGGCGAGCGACGAGCCGACGTAGTCGCCCACCGTCCAGGTGCGCATCGCATCGATGTCGGTATACGTCCAGTAGCTGTCCTGCCGCAGGAAGCTGCTCTGGCCCGAATTCGTCGTGAAATACCCGGAGTTCACCAGCACACCGGCGCCGGAGAACAAGCGCAGTTCGCCGAAGGCGGTGAAGGTGCGGTTGCGGCGTTCGTAATAGGCGTCGAATTCCTCTTCGCTCATCAGCGGTTTGTCGCCGTAACGTCCGGCGCCCTGCAGGGGCATGCGCACGCGCCGGGCGTTTTCCTTGCGCTCCAGTTCCACGCGCGTGCTTTGCAGATGCGTGGCGTAGTTCAGCACCAGTCCCCGGCCGGACTGCGGTGCGGGCGGCGGAGGCGACTGATACCCGATGCGTTCGGGCACCAGCTGCGCCTCGGGCAGGATCAGGTCCAGGCGCTGGTCGTTCTCGCGGTATTCGTAGTGCAGGCCGGGCCAGGCATCGAGGGCGATCTGGCGGTCGTCGTCCAGCGGCAGGTTGTCGGTGCGCACGCCGATATCGGTCAGTTCATCGGCCGAGATGCGGAACTGTCCGGCGACGCGGTCCACGCGCACGATGTAGCCGCTGTCGCGGCCGTTGAGGAACGCTTCGAGGTAATAGGTGCGAACGCCCTGTGCGTCGTCGTCGGTCTGCATCGCGAACGCAACGCTCCCCATCGCCATCAACCCGCAGGCGGAGGCGAGCGCGATTGCGGAGCGACGGATCGCAGGCATTCGTCACCCTCTGTGCAGCGCTACCGGGCCAGCACGCGCCTCTCGATGCCGCGCCGCCCGATATCAGGAACGCGCGCCCTGTCGCGATGCGCACGGCCATGTCGGCGATGTCACAGGTCGACCTTCACCTCTTGGCCGTTGAACTGCATGCTCACGCGCACCGGGCGCCCCTTCGCGGCGGCGTTGGCGGGAACGTCGATGTTCCACTGCATCGTCTGGCCGGCGAGCACATAACCCAGCAGACCCGGGACGACGGGCGTGCGCGTACCGGCGGCGTCCTCGAGCATCACGTTGGAGGCCAGCATGTGCGCCTTGCCCTGGTTCTGCGCCTGCAGCGCCAGCGCATTGCCGGCGACCTTCGCGTTGAGCGTGACCTTGCCGCTTGCCACCTTCGCCGTCGGCAGTGCGAACACCGGCACCGAGTAGCGCATCTGCACGGCGACGCCGACCTTCGGTGCGTCCTTCGCGCTGGGCAGTTCATCGATGATGAGCCGGTACGCTTCCTCCGCAGCCACGGCCGACTTGTCCACGCGCACCACGCGCACGGCCTGCGTCTGCTTCGGCGCGAGGGTGACCATCGGCGGACTGGCGGCGACCTTCTGCGTCGCGGTGAGATTGTCCTTCTGGTTCTTCTGGTCCCATGCGAACACGCGCACCTGCACGTTCGCAGGTGCGTCGCCTTCGTTGGTGACGTTGAGCACCGCGGCCGGCTGACCCGGTGCGAGCGTCAGGGTGGTGGGTGCGACGTGGATCGATCCGGCGATGGCAACCGCGCTCGCCAGCAGGCCGAACGAGGCGAGCATCGATGCGTAGGCATGCATCCTCATGACGTTCTCCTCCGGTCAGTAGGCGACGGTGACCGTGACGGTGCTCGCGTATGCGCCGACGGGCGGCGTCGTCTGCGAGGGCAGGCGCGCGTAGATCGTGTGCGTCACGCCCGAACCGGTGCCGGTGCCGCCGACGGTATCGGTGCCGATGGTGTTGCCCCAGTTCTGCGTGCGCCCGCTGTCGCGATACAGCGAATACGCGAGCGTGTTGCCGCCCGGGCCGGCCATCTTGCGGGCCGCGATGGTGGAACCGGTGCCGGTGCCGGCATCCAGCGCCAGCGTGTAGGTCGTGCCCGGCGTGCAGGTGATGACGAGGTTGCTGGTCTGGTCGGTGTTGGCGGTGGTGACGCCTACGTTGCCGAAATCGATGTTCGGCGCGCTGGTGATGGAGCAGTCGCTGACGATGGTCGCCAGGACCTGGAAGGTGGTGGATTTGGTGGCGGCGTGGCTCGCCGCTGGAACGCCGATTGCGGCGACGACGGCTGCGGCCAATACGAGACGATGCAGGTGAAGCGAAGACATGTTGACCTCCCATCGGATTGCACGCCATGCAGCGCGGTTTACGATCAAAAGATCAGAACAGCACGGTCGCGACGATCGTCGATGCGTGCGATGGGGCCGTTGCCGCGTCGTGGGCGGGCGATAGCGCGATCGCGTAGACCGTCGCCTGCGTGCAGCGCAGGACGATGGCGTCGTGCGCCGGGGAAGCGGCGAGGGCGGACGGGGCGCGGATCGAGCAGCTCGCAACCACCTGTGCAGTGACCGCGAACGTTGACGAACGCGTGGCGGTGAAGGCGATCGATGGCAAAGCGAGCAGGAAGGCTGCCGCGAGCGAACACAGCGACTTCGGTACTGCGGACATGGCGCGCCTCGCTGGTCGGGCCACGCATCCAACTCGACGTTGAAACGGTCGGACGTGCCGGATGAACTCGGTCAGACGATGCTTCGCCTGCACGTGTTTGCACATGGTGAAAACACGCGACCACGAACCGATGCGAATGCGAGATCCGACAGACGGTTCGCGCTAGCGGGAAGTAACCGGTGCACAAACGAACAGGGCGCCCGGAGGCGCCCTGTCGATCATGCGATTGCGATGCGATCGGCGGCTGGATCAGCCGCGCGGACCACGACCGCCACCCGGACGTCCACCGCCGCGCGGACCGCCCGGACGCGGGCCGCCTGCGGGACGGTTGCCGCCGGGGCGACCACCCGGGCGATTACCCGCCGGACCGTTGCCGCCGGGGCGATTGCCGCCCGGACGCGGACCACCCGGACGCTGGCCGCCCGGGCTGCGCGGCTTGTCGCCGTAGGGGTTGAAGCTGCCGGGGTTGGCGTGGTCGGACGGGAAGCTCGGCGCGTTGCCCGGATGTCCGTACGGACGCGAGCTGCGCTGGCCCTGGCCTTGGCCCTGACCGCCACCGCCGCCGCCACCGCGACGTTCGCCGCCGGGACCGCGGCCTTCGCCACCGAAACCGCCGCCGCCGAAGCCGCGACCTTCGCCACCGAAGCCGCCTTCGCGACGCTGGCCACCGCCACCGCCCGGACGCCCGCCCGCACCGGCGCGACCGCCACCGCCACCGCCACCCGGCTTGCCGCCGTAGGGCTTGCGGGGACCGCGTGCGCCATCGGGATTGCGATGGCCGCTCGGACCGGTGTCGACGCCATCGGGCACGTACCAGGTGCGGAACGCGGCCGGATTGCCTTCCGGCAACGGCTTCGGGCCCTTTTCCTTGCGCTGCTTGAACGGCTTGTTGCCGGCCTTCGCCGCGGCTTCGCCGCTGACCGTCAGGCCGCCGTGCTTGCGCGGGCCACCGCGACCGCGGCCGCGATCTTCGCGAACGTGGTCGAAGCGGCGCAGTTCGCGGCCTTCATCGGCGGTGTTGTGGCCGCCGACGTAACCGTGCGAACGCGCCTTGCCGGTGAGGTCGATCGTGGCCTTGGTCGCCTTGCGCTGGCCGATCACCGGCTGCAGCGTCAACGCGGACGGCGCGCCGTCTTCCAGGCCCAGCTTGCCGCGCAGCGCTTCCACCGCTTCGGACGGCAGTTCGCGCGACTGGCCGCGCAGCAGTTCGCGCGGCAGCGCGACTTCGCCGTAGCGGATGCGCTTGAGGCGGCTCACCTGGCAGCCCTGCGACTCCCACAGGCGGCGCACTTCGCGATTGCGGCCTTCCTTCACCACGACGCGGAACCAGTCGTGCGAATCGGTGCCGCCGATGCGTTCGATCTCGTCGAACTTCGCCGGGCCGTCTTCCAGCGCGACGCCGCGCGCAAGGCGGTCGACGATGTTGTCTGGCACGACGTCCTCGCCCTCGGGCGCACGCACGCGGCAGACGTATTCGCGTTCGACTTCGAACGACGGATGCATCAGCGCGTTGGCGAGTTCGCCGTCGGTGCTGAGCAGCAGCAGGCCGGTGGTGTTGATGTCCAGGCGGCCGATGGCGATCCAGCGTGCGCCCTTCAGCGCGGGCAGTGCCTCGAACACCGTCGGGCGGCCTTCGGGGTCTTCGCGCGTGGTCACTTCGCCTTCGGGCTTGTTGTACATCAGCACGCGCGAGGGATCGGTCAGCGCGCTGGCGACGAACTGGCGTCCGTCGAGCTCGATGCGGTCGCCGCTCTTGACGCTCACGCCGATCTGCGCGGTCTCGCCGTTGACCTTCACCAGGCCATCGGCGATGCGCTGTTCCAGCGCACGGCGCGAACCCAGTCCGGCCTGCGCGAGCACCTTGTGCAGGCGCTCTTCCAGTCGCGGCGCCTCGGTGGCGGCCGGATCGGCGGCGCGTTTGAGGGTGAGCTTGCGGCTCTTTTCTTCAGTCATTTTTGTGTTGCTCCGACTCGGCCAGTTCGGCTTCGTCATCGGTGGGAACGGTCGTCGTCTCGACGGCGTTGTCTTGCTCGTGATCGTTCTCGTCCGCCGCGCGCTCGCCCGGCGCGGCATCGGGGTCGCCCTGAAGGGCGTATTCGTTTTCGTCGATGTCGAGGTCGGCGACCTCGGCGTCGATGGTTTCGTTGTCGTCGGCTGCGTCGGCAGTTTCTTCGGCGTCCGTCGCGGCCGCCTCGGCGGTCGCTTCGCCTTCGCCGGATTCGACGTCCGCGTCGGAGGACGCGTCGTCACCGGTTGCTTCGTTTTCGCCGGCGTCGGCTTCGTCGGCCTGCGATGCGGTGTCCCCGGCCTGCGCGTCGGACTCGTTCGCCGGCTCGGCGTCCGTGCCGGCGTCGCCCGCTTCGCCATCCGCAACGCCCGCCGCGATCGGCGCCGGCGTGCCTTCGAACTGCAGCTGCGGCTCGAGTTCGCCGATGTCCTTCAGTTCCGACAGCGGCGGCAGTTCGTCCAGGCGCTTGAGGCCGAAGTAGTCCAGGAAGACCTTCGTCGTGCCGAACAACGCCGGCTTGCCCGGTACGTCGCGGTGGCCGACGACGCGGATCCACTCGCGCTCTTCCAGCGCCTTGATGATGTTGCTGTTGACCGCCACGCCGCGGACCTGCTCGATCTCGCCGCGCGTGATCGGCTGGCGGTAGGCGATCAGCGCCAGCGTTTCCAGCGTCGCGCGCGTGTAGCGCGTCTGGCGCTCGGTCCACAGGCGCGCGACCCACGGATGCACGTCGGCCTTGACCTGGAAGCGGAAGCCGGACGACACCTCGACCAGTTCCACGCCGCGGTCTTCGCAACCGGCGCGCAGGGTTTCCAGGGCCGTCTCGACGCTGTCCGGCGGCGCCGGCTGGTCCTCGGGGAACAGCGCGTGCAGCTGCGCCAGCGTCAGCGGCTGGTTCGCGGCCAGCAGCGCGGCCTCGACGATGCGGTTGATCAGTTGTTGGTCCATGAAGGGGTCTTTGCCCTGCGTCTGCATTTGCTCGTCATTTCCGCGAATGCGGAAATCCAAGGACTTGCCTGTGTTGTCGCCCCATACCGGAGCAAACGTCGGACTCAGCCATCGTTGGCCGCCGGCTCGTCGAATTCGCTGCTCAGTTCGATGTCTTCCCCATCCTTGAGCAGCGCCAGCGACTTCACATAGATCGGTGCGAACGGTGCTTCCTGCACGATCTCCACCAGTTGTTCCTTCGCCAGCGTCAGCATGCCGAGGAAGGTGACCACGATGCCGAGCTTGCCTTCCTCGGCGGTGAACAGCGTTTCGAAGCGGTAGAAGGCGCCGTCCTTCAGGCGTTCCAGCAGTTCGCCCATGCGCTGGCGGACGCTGAGCGCATCGCGCTTGATCGCGTGCTGGGTGAACAGCTCGGCGCGCTTGAGCACGTCGTGCAGGGCCAGCAGCATCTCCTTCAGCTCCACCGGAGGCGGCAACCGCACCGAGGCGCGATCCGGGACGAAGGCCTGCACCGGCGCGGTATCGCGATCCTGGCGGGGCAGGGAGTCGATGTCCTCGGCCGCCTTCTTGAAGCGCTCGTACTCCTGCAGCCGGCGGACCAGCTCGGCGCGCGGGTCTTCTTCCTCGCCGACCTCGTTGACCGCGCGCGGCAGCAGCATGCGCGACTTGATCTCAGCCAGCATCGCGGCCATGACCAGGTAATCGGCGGCCAGCTCGAAGCGCATCTCGTGCATGGCCTGGATGTAGTCGACGTACTGGCGGGTGATGTCCGCCACCGGGATGTCGAGG
>Ga0102594_1001003_pt1 | contig 19764 bp, 13 predicted proteins | sample AraplaCol_mLB_r2_2_FD_76863 | JGI IMG/M metagenome (GOLD analysis project Ga0102594, IMG submission 76863) | Arabidopsis root microbial communities from North Carolina, USA - plate scrape MF_Col_mLB_r2 (SPADES assembly) (version 2) | ecosystem: Host-associated > Plants > Roots > Endosphere...
GCGAAGGTCCATGCGTCCTCGCAGGCCGATTACGACACGAACGTCGAGCGCGCCCAGGCCGCCTTCAAGGTGTGGCGCACGACACCGGCGCCGCGTCGCGGCGAAGCGATCCGCCTGTGCGCCGACGCCCTGCGCAGGCACAAGGACGCGCTGGGTTCGCTGGTCGCGCTGGAGATGGGCAAGTCCAAGCCCGAAGGCGACGGCGAAGTGCAGGAAATGATCGACATCGGCGATTTCGCCGTCGGCCTGTCGCGCCAGCTGTACGGCCTGACCATGCACTCCGAGCGCCCGGGCCACCGCATGTACGAGCAATGGCACCCGATCGGCCTGGTCGGCGTGATCTCGGCGTTCAACTTCCCCGTCGCGGTGTGGGCGTGGAACGCGTTCATCGCGGCGATCTGCGGCGACATCACCATCTGGAAGCCCTCGCCCAAGACCCCGCTGTCGGCCGTCGCGTCGATGAAGATCTGCAACGAGGCGCTGAAGGCCGGCGGCTTCCCGGACATCTTCTTCCTGTTCAACGACGCCGGCACGGAACTCGCCTCCAGCTTCGTCGACGACAAGCGCATCGGGCTGATCAGCTTCACCGGTTCGACCAAGGTCGGCCGAATCGTCGGCGAGCGCGTCGCACGCCGCATGGGCCGCTCGCTGCTGGAACTGGGCGGCAACAACGCGATCATCGTCGACCCCACGGCCGACCTGAAGCTCGCGATCCCGGCCATCGCCTTCGGCGCCGTCGGCACCGCCGGCCAGCGCTGCACCACCACGCGCCGCCTGTTCGTGCATGACTCCATCTACGACGACGTCCTCGCCAAGCTCATCACCGCCTACAAGCAGGTGGAGAAGAAGATCGGCGATCCGACCGACCCGACCAACCTCATGGGCCCGCTCAACAGCCGCGACGCGGTGCAGGCCTACCTCGACGCGGTCGAGGCGGCGAAGGCCGCTGGCGGCAAGGTCGAAACCGGTGGCGCCGCCATCGAGCGCGCGGGCAACTTCGTGCTGCCGACGATCGTGACCGGCCTGTCGAACGACGCGGACATCGTCCAGCACGAGACGTTCGCGCCGATCCTGTACGTCATGAAGTACACCGACCTGACCGACGCCATCCACATGCAGAACGACGTGCCGCAGGGCCTGTCGTCGGCGATCTTCACCCAGAACCTGAAGGCGGCCGAGGCGTTCCTGTCGGCGGCCGGTTCGGATTGCGGCATCGCCAACGTCAACATCGGCACCAGCGGTGCGGAGATCGGCGGCGCGTTCGGCGGCGAGAAGGAGACCGGCGGCGGTCGCGAATCCGGTTCGGACGCGTGGCGCGCCTACATGCGCCGCCAGACGAACACGATCAACTACTCCGACGCGCTGCCGCTGGCGCAGGGCATCAAGTTCGATCTGTAATCGGGTTTGACACGGATTTCGCGGATGGTCACGGATAAGGCGAACATGGCGACATCGGATCGGGCAGCCCGTTGCGAAAGCGGCGTGCCCGGCGTGACATCGACCCGCCCGATCCGCAACCATCCGCTTTCATCCGTGTCCCGCGTTTCCCGCTTCGACAGTCTGCGCACAAGGCTCCCCTGAATGTACGGACTCGCCCGCCCCTTCCTGTTTGGCATGGATGCCGAAACCGCGCACGGCGCCGCGCTGAGCGCGCTGGAAGTGGCGTACCGCACCGGTGCCGGCTCGTTGCTCTCGCGCCGCCCGGCCCCGCTGCCGACGCGCGCGTTCGGACTGACGTTCCCCAACCCGGTCGGCCTCGCCGCCGGCCTGGACAAGAACGGCGCGCACATCGATGCATTGATGTCGCTGGGCTTCGGCTTCGTCGAGATCGGCACGGTCACGCCGCGCGCGCAGGAAGGCAATCCGAAGCCGCGCATGTTCCGGCTGCCGGAGCAGAACGCGGTCATCAACCGGCTGGGCTTCAACAACGGCGGTGTCGATGCGCTGGTGCGCAACGTCGAACGCGCCAAGCGTCGCCACGGTCTGCTCGGCATCAACATCGGCAAGAACAAGGACACGCCGAACGAATCGGCGGAGACCGACTACCTGTTCTGCCTGGAGCGCGTGTATCCGCTGGCCGACTACGTGACGGTCAACATTTCCTCGCCGAATACCGCCGGGCTTCGCGAACTCCAGGAAGAGCAGGCGCTGCGCCGGCTCGTCAGCACGCTGCGCGAAGCGCAGGAACGCCTCGCCGGCGTGCATGGCCGGCGCGTGCCGATGCTGGTGAAGATCGCACCGGACCTGACCGACAACGACGTCGAGGCCGCCGCGCGCGTGCTCGGCGACCTGCACGTCGACGGCGTGATCGCCACCAACACCACGATCTCGCGCGTCGGCATCGAAGGCTCTGCGCTGGCGAGCGAAGCCGGCGGGCTGTCGGGCAAGCCGCTGCTTGGGCAGGCGACGGCCGTGCTGCGCATGATGCGCACCCGTCTTCCCGAATCGATCCCGATGATCGGCGTGGGCGGCATCCTCTCCGGCGCCGACGCCGCGGCGAAGATGGCCGCGGGCGCGACGCTGGTGCAGTGCTACACCGGGCTGGTCTATCGCGGGCCGGCGCTGATCACCGAATGCGTCGAAGCCATGCGTCGCCGCAAGGAAGCTCCGAGTCGCGGCAACATGCCGCCGATCGTATGAATCGCAAGCGCAAGTCCCCATGACCGACCCCATCCGCGTCCTGCGCGACGCGCCGCTGCAATCGCGCAACACCTTCGGCGTCGTCGCGACCGCACCGCTGCTGGCCGAGGTCGCCAACGCGGATGCGCTGCCCGCGCTGTTCGCACTCGACGAATTCACTGGCCGCGCGCCGCTCGTGCTCGGTGGCGGCAGCAACCTGCTGTTCGCGGGCGATCCCGACGTTCCGCTGCTCGCGCTCACCGGCCAGGACGTCCGCGTTGTCCGCGACGAAGGCGACATCGCCATCGTCCGTGCCGACGCCGGAGTCGAATGGCATGGCTTCGTCCTGCGCATGCTGGACGAAGGCTTCGCCGGACTGGAGAACCTCGCGCTGATCCCCGGCACCGTCGGCGCCGCGCCGATCCAGAACATCGGTGCGTATGGCGTGGAGGTGCGCGAGTTCGTCCATGCGGTCGAATGCTTCGAACCCGCCACCGGCCGCGTGCAGCAACTGGATGCCGCGCAGTGTGCGTTCGCCTATCGCGACAGCGTGTTCAAGCATGAGCCCGACCGCTACATCGTCACCGCCGTCGAGTTCGCGCTGCCGCGCACGCCCGCGCTGAAGCTTGATTACGCCGGCATCGGCGACGAACTGATCGCGATGGGCATCGCCTCGCCGACGCCGCGCGACGTCGCGCAGGCGGTCATCGCAATCCGTCGCAGCAAGCTGCCCGACCCGGCCGTCCTCGGTAACGCGGGCAGCTTCTTCAAGAACCCCATCGTCCCGCTCGCGCAGGCCGAAGCGCTGCAGTCGGAGCATCCCGGCATGCCGGTGTTCCGCGGCAACAGCGCGGACACGCGCAAGCTTTCGGCCGCGTGGTTCATCGATGCCTGCGGCTGGAAGGGCCACCGCGACGGCGATGCCGGCGTGGCGCCGACGCACGCGCTGGTGCTGGTCAACCACGGCGCCGCGAGCGGCCAGCAACTGCTCACGCTGGCGCGGCGCATCGCCGAGTCGGTGCGCACGCGGTTTGCGGTATCCATCGAACCCGAACCGCGCATCGTCGGCGCGAGCTGGTAAGGAGCACTTCCGGTGAGCGAAGCCCTGCCCCATCCGCTTCGCGCCGCGGGCTTCATGCTGGCCAGCACGTTGTGCTTCGGCGTGATGGCGATCGCGATCCGCCTGGCGTCGCATTCGCTCAACACGATGGAAATCGCGTTCTTCCGCAATTTCTTCGGGCTGATGACCGTGCTGCCCCTGGTCATGCGGATGGATCCGGCCTCGCTGCGCACGAAGCAGCTGCCGCGCTATTTCGTGCGCTGCGTGATCGGCATCTTCTCGATGCTGTGCGGCTTCTGGGCCATCGGCCACCTGCCGCTGGCGCAGGCGATCTCGCTGTCGTATTCCTCGCCGGTCTTCGTGACGATCCTCGCCGCGGTGATGCTCAACGAACACGTTCGCGGCCGACGCTGGGCCGCGGTGGCGGCGGGCTTCATCGGCGTGCTGGTGATCGTGCGGCCGTTCTCGCACGAATTCACCGGCGGCACGCTCATCGCGCTGGCCGCCGCCGTGCTGAGCGCGGTGGTGGCGATCCAGATCAAGCAGCTCGCGCGCGTGGACGCCGCGAACACCATCGTGCTCTACACCTACCTGTTCTGGGTGCCGATCTCGCTGGTGCCTGCATTGTTCGTGTGGGTGTGGCCGCAGGGCATCGTGTGGCTGTGGGTGATCGGCGCGGGCCTGTTCGGCACCGGCGGGCAGGTGCTGTGGACGCATGCGCTCAAGCTGGGCGAAGTCTCGGCGCTGACGCCCATCAGCTTCATCCAGCTGCCGCTGGTCGCGCTGGTCGGCTGGCTGTGGTTCGACGAAAGCGTCGACGTCTACACCTGGGTCGGCGCGGGCATCATCCTCGCGGCCAACGCCTACATCGCCCATCGCGAAGCCGTGCTGCTGCGCAGGCATGCGACGACCGCCCCGGTCGAGGCCGCCAAGCCCGGCGAGTAATCCTTCGCGTCAGTCGGCCGCGCTGCGGCGGCGCCACGGCCGCCCGCTCACCCGATACACCGCCAGGTACGCCGCCACCGCCCATGCCAACGCGACGGACCAGCCGGCGAGGATGTCGGACGGGTAATGCACGCCCAGGTACACGCGCGACAGGCCGACCAGCACCACGAACGGCGCCATCACCGCCAGCACCGCCCAGCGCCAGCGCGTGTGCCAGGCCAGCATCACCAGCACGCAGGCCAGCGTCATCGAACCCATCGCATGGCCGCTGGGAAAGCTGTACGTGGTTTCCGGCGCGATCGACTCCCACAACGATGGCCGGTCGCGCGCAAAGAACAGCTTTGCGCCGAGGTTGAGCAATGCCGAGCCGCCCAATGCGACCGCCGCGAACACCGCCTCGCGATACTTCCGCAGCGCGGCCAGTGTCAGCACCAGCGCGATGTCGAACGGCACCACGCCGCCCGCGTAGCCCAGTTTCGACATGAAGACGAAGAAGTCATCGAAGCCCTGACGCGCCATCGTGTGCGCGAACATCAGGATCGGTTCGTCGAAGACGATGGCTTCCTGCTCGTGGATCTCCTCGGCCAGCGAGCCGAAGACCCACAACGGCAGCAGCAGGCCGACGAAGACGAACCCCAGCAGCACGCCATGTCGGCGCAGCAGATCCGCGCCGTAGCGCAGGACGCTCGCGGATGCGCCGCCGCCGGGCTCAGCCGCCACGGGCGGCATCGGCTCCGAATTTGCGCTCGACGTACTGGTCGATCAGCGCGACGAATTCATGCGCGATGTTCTCCCCGCGCAGCGTCACCGTCTTCTCGCCATCCTCGAACACCGGCGCGGACGGCGCCTCGCCCGTGCCCGGCAGCGAGATGCCGATGTTCGCGTGGCGCGATTCGCCGGGGCCGTTCACCACGCAGCCCATCACGGCGAGCGTGAGGTTCTCCGCGCCGGGGTGGCTGATCTTCCATTCGGGCATCTTCGCGCGCACGTGCTCCTGCACGGTCTTGGCCAGTTCCTGGAAGAAGGTGCTGGTCGTGCGGCCGCAACCGGGGCACGCGGTGACCATCGGCGTGAACGCGCGCAGGCCCATGGTCTGCAGCAGTTCCTGCGCGACGATCACTTCGTTCGTGCGCGACTGCCCCGGCTCGGGCGTGAGCGAGATGCGGATCGTGTCGCCGATGCCTTCCTGCAGCAGCACGCCCAGCGCCGCACTCGACGCGACGATGCCCTTGCTGCCGATGCCGGCCTCGGTGAGCCCCAGGTGCAGCGCGTACTTGCCGCGGCGGGCGAGCTCGCGATACACCGCGATCAGTTCCTGCACGCCACTGACCTTCGCGCTGAGCACGATACGGTCGGCCGGCAGGCCGAGTTCCTCGGCGCGCACGGCCGAATCCAGCGCCGAGCGGATCAGCGCCTCGCGCAGGACCTCGGCGGCGTCGCGGGGCTGCGCCAGCGTGTGGTTCTCGTCCATCAGCTGCGCGGCCAGGGCCTGATCCAGCGAGCCCCAGTTCGCGCCGATGCGCACCGGCTTGCCGTGGCGGATCGCCAGCTCGATCAGCGTGGCGAACTGGCTGTCCTTCTTCTTGCCGAAGCCGACGTTGCCCGGGTTGATGCGGTACTTCGCCAATGCCTCGGCACAAGCCGGCTCGGCGGTGAGCAGCTGGTGCCCGTTGTAGTGGAAGTCGCCGATGATCGGCACGTTCACGCCCATCATCGCCAGCTTGTCGACGATGCGCGGCACGGCAGCGGCTGCTTCGAGCGTGTTGACGGTGACGCGGACCATCTCCGAGCCGGCGCGCCACAGTTCGGCGACCTGCTTCGTCGTGGAGGCGACGTCGGCCGTATCGGTGTTGGTCATCGACTGCACGACGACCGGATGGCCGCCGCCGACGTCGACGCCGCCGATACGTACCGCAGTCGTCAGGCGACGCGGCAGGGGTCCGAAACCGGGGTGGGCGCAGGGCGCCTGGGCATGCGAATTCATGCGCCCATTGTAGGCCACGCCGATGCCGCGGCCGCCGGCCTTCACGCCCGCGATCACGTGACCCGCGCCCCTGCGTGCGGTACCGTGGCCGGCCATCGCACCACCCCTGCCATGCGCGACTTCCCCGACGACAACCGGCCTTCAGAAAGCCGCCCCGACACGGTGCTCACGCCCAGCCAGCTGAACACGCTGGCGCGCGACCTGCTGGAAGGCGCCTTCCCGTCGATCTGGGTCGAAGGCGAGCTGGGCAACGTCTCGCGCCCGTCGTCCGGGCACCTCTATTTCACGATCAAGGACGCGCGCGCGCAGGTGCGCTGCGCGATGTTCCGCCCGAAGAGCAGCTGGCTGCGGTTCACGCCGCGCGAGGGCCTGCGCGTGCTGGGCCGCGGACGCCTCACGCTGTACGAGGCGCGCGGCGAATACCAGATGGTGTTCGACCACCTGGAGGAAGCCGGCGAAGGCGCACTGCGCCGCGCGTTCGACGAACTCAAGGCCAAGCTCGCCGCCGAAGGCCTGTTCGATGCCGAACGCAAGCGGCCGCTGCCGCGTTTCGCGCGCCGCATCGCCGTGATCACCTCGCCCAGCGGCGCAGCCGTGCGCGACGTACTGAGCGTGTTGTCGCGCCGCTTCCCGCTGGTGCAGGCTGACGTGCTGCCCGTGCCCGTGCAGGGCGACGGCGCCGCGGCGCAGATCGTGGCGATGTTGCAACGGGCCATTGCGGCGCAGCGCTACGACGTGATCGTGCTGGCGCGCGGCGGCGGTTCGCTGGAAGACCTGTGGGCGTTCAACGACGAGCGGCTTGCGCGCGCGATCGCCGCCTCGCCGGTGCCGGTCGTGTCCGCCGTCGGCCACGAAACCGACTTCAGCCTCAGCGATTTCGCCGCCGACGTGCGCGCGCCGACGCCGTCGGTCGCCGCCGAACTGCTGGTGCCCAATCGCGAAGACCTGCTGCACCGCCTGCGCGTGCTCGACGCGCGCCTGCGCAACCTGCAGATGCAGCGGCTGCGCCAGGCGATGCAGCGCGCCGATCGCGCCGCGCTGCGCCTCAACGCACAGCGCCCGCGCGCGCGCCTGGACATGCTGTGCCGTCGCCAGGCCGATGCGCTGCGTCGTCTCGACATCGCATGGAAGCGCCGCATGGAACGCGAACGCGCGCACCTTCGCCACGCCGACGCAGTGCTGCGCGCGGCGCATCCGGGACGCCGCATCGCCCGCCTGCGCGAGCGGCTGGCGACCATCGCACAGCGGCCGCAGGCGGCCATCGTGCGCCGGCTGTCGAACCAGGCCCTGCACCTGCGCGGGCTGGCGCGTTCGCTCGAAGCGGTGAGCCCGCTGGCAACGGTCGCGCGCGGGTACACGATCCTTCGCCACGAAGACGGGCGCATCGTGCGCAGCGTGCTCGACGCGTCCCCGGGCGACCGCCTGTCCGCGCGCCTGTCGGACGGCGAGCTCTCGGTGCGTGTGGAATCGCACGACGACGATGCGTGAGCCGCTGATCGCGCGATAACGCCCGCTGCCCTACCCTTGCTCCTTTCCCGGGAGGCGACCATGGCGAAGGACAAGAAGAAGGCGCGTGCCGGCAAGGGCCTGAAGTCGAGCTATCCCTACTACCTCGCCAACCGTCCCGTTCCGGCTAACACCGACCTGGACGTGCTCGACAAATACAGCGGCCAGCGCGCCACGCGCGTGGCGCTGGCCGATGGCGCGGCGGTGCGCAAGGCGATCGTCGCCGGCTACCAGGCACGCGAATCCGTTGCGGCCTTCCCACCCGACGCGCGCCGCGACGTGCTCGAACATTGCGTGCAGCGCTTCACGCAGCGCTTCGACGAACTCGCGCTCGCGCTGTGCATCGAAGCCGGCAAGCCCATCCGCGACGCGCGCGGCGAGGTCACGCGCCTGATCGACACCTTCCGCATTGCCGCGGGCGAAGCCACGCGCATCGGCGGCGAAGTGATCGAGATGCAGATCTCGCCGCGCACGCGCGGTTACCGCGGCATGGTCAAGCGCGTGCCGATCGGGCTGTGCGGTTTCATCACGCCGTTCAATTTTCCGTTGAACCTGGTCGCGCACAAGGTCGCGCCCGCGATCGCGGCGGGCTGCCCGTTCGTGCTGAAACCTTCGGAAAAAACGCCGATCGGCGCGCTCATCATCGGCGAGGTGCTGGCCGAGACGGATCTTCCGAAGGGTGCGTTCTCCATCCTCGCATGCAGCAACGACGACGCCGCGCAGCTGGTCGAGGACGAACGCGTCGCGCTGCTGAGCTTCACCGGCGGCCTCATCGGCTGGGACCTCAAGGCGCGCGCCGGGCGCAAGAAGGTCACGCTGGAACTCGGAGGCAACGCCGCCTGCATCATCGACGAGGACCCGGGCGTGTCGCTGGACCACGTCGTCGACCGGCTCGTGTTCGGCGCGTATTACCAGAGCGGCCAGAGCTGCATCAGCGTGCAGCGCATCTACGCGCACGCGGCGGTGTACGACAAGCTGCGCAAGAAACTGAAGGCCGCGGTGGCGAAGCTGCGCATGGGCGACCCGCGCGACGAGTCGACCTTCATCGGCCCGATGATCGACGAGAAGGCCGCGCAGCGCGTGGAATCGTGGATCGCCGCCGCGCGAAAGGGCGGCGCGAAGCGGCTGGTCGGCGGCGATCGCGCGGGCAACATGGTGCCGGCGACATTGCTGGAAAGCGTTCCGCACAATGCCGACCTGTACCGCAAGGAAGCCTTCGCGCCGGTCGCGCTGATGGAACCGTTCAACGACTTCGAACAGGCGATCGACAAGGTCAACGACAGCGACTTCGGCCTGCAGGCCGGCGTGTTCACCGGCCGGCTCGAACATGCGATGCGCGCGTGGGACCGGCTGGAAGTCGGCGGCGTGATCGTCGGCGACGTGCCGAGCTTCCGCGTCGACAACATGCCCTACGGCGGGATCAAGCATTCGGGCCTGGGCCGCGAAGGCGTGCGCTGCGCGATCGAGGACATGACCGAGCAGCGGCTGCTGGTGATCCGCGATCCGGTGGAGTGACGCGGAATTGCTTGCGGACCACCGGCTCCCATTCCGCTGAACGCCTTCGGGCTGCGCCCGAAGGCCGGGGGAGCTTGCGAGGCGCAGCACCTTCAACCCCGTTCCGCACGGACACGCGTTTGCCATCGGCGACCCAACCATGGAGTTCGCCGATGAACCGCACCGCCCTCGTCCCCCTGCTGCTGTGCGCTGCGGTCGTCGCCGCGCTCGCCGGCTGCCGCAGCACCTCAGAACCGATGGAACAGGCCACGGCCCACGCCCGCGCCGAGCGCGAAAATGCTGCCCGCGAGCAGGCCGCCCGCAAGCAGGCCAAGGCCGCCTCGGCCGATGCGGCGGCCGCGGCATCGGCCGCAAAAGCAACCCTGGATCGCGTCGAAGTGAGCGGCAACCGGATCCGGCAGGAGGCATACGCCTCTGCCCCTGCCCCGGCCTCGCCGCCTCCGCCCGCGCTCATGGGAGTGTTCCAGTTCGCCCCGTCGCAGCCGGCCAACACCGAGAAGTACGCGCAGCGCACCGACAACCCCGTACAGCGCGCCGCCGAACAACCCGTCTCCACGTTCTCCATCGACGTCGACACCGGCAGCTACGCCAACGTGCGGCGCATGTTGAACGACGGCGTCCGTCCGCCCAGCGATGCCGTCCGTGCCGAGGAGTTCATCAACTACTTCGATTACGGCCACCCCGCGCCCGCCTCGCGCGAAACGCCGTTCCGCGTCACCACCGAACTGGCGACCGCGCCGTGGAATCCGCAGCGACAGGTGCTGATGATCGGCATCAAGGGCTATGACGTGCCCAAGGCGAACCTCGCGCCCGCCAACCTCGTCTTCCTCATCGACACCTCCGGCTCGATGGCCGAACCCGACAAACTGCCGCTGGTGAAGCAGGCGCTGCGCCAACTCGTGCCGCAACTGCGCGCGCAGGATCGCGTGTCGATGGTCGTCTACGCCGGCAGCGCCGGCCTCGTGCTGCCGCCGACGCCGGGCGACCGTCACGGCGAAATCCTCGCCGCGCTGGACCGCCTGGATGCCGGCGGCAGCACCAACGGCGGCGAAGGCATCGCGCTCGCCTACGCGATGGCGAAGCAGGCCTTCATCGAAGGCGGCGCGAACCGCGTGATCCTCGCCACCGACGGCGATTTCAACGTCGGCACCGTCGACCAGAACGCGCTGGAAACGATGGTCGCGCAGCAGCGAAAGAGCGGCATCGCGCTCACCACGCTGGGCTTCGGAACGGGCAACTACAACGACGAGTTGTCCGAGCGGCTGGCCGATGTCGGCGACGGCAACCACGCCTACATCGACAGCGTGCGCGAAGCGCGCAAGGTGCTGGTGCAGCAGATGGGCGGCACGCTGCTGACGATCGCGCGCGACGTGAAGATCCAGGTCGAATTCAATCCCGCGCAGGTCGCCGAGTACCGGTTGATCGGTTACGAGAACCGCATGCTGCAACGTGAGGACTTCGCCAACGACAAGGTCGACGCCGGCGACATCGGCGCGGGCCACCAGGTCACGGCGCTGTACGAAATCACGCCGGTGGCATCGTCGGCCAGGCGCATCGAGCCGCTGCGCTACGGCGCGAACACGACGAAGCCGGACCTCGCCGCCGGCGGCGAAATCGCGCACCTGCGCCTGCGCTACAAGGTGCCGGGACAGGACGCCAGCAAGCTCATCCAGACGCCGATCCTCGCCTCGCAACTCACGCGCACGCCGGGCGAATCGCTGCGTTTCGCCAGCGCGGTGGCCGGTTTCGCCGATGCGCTGCGCGGCGGCGAACGCATGGACGGCTGGAAGTGGGACGCGATGATCGCCACCGCGCGTGGCGCACGCGGCAGCGATCCGCGCGGCGAACGCGCGGAACTGGTGCAGCTGATGGATGCGGCGCGTCAGCAGTCCGGCGCGGACGAGCGCGTTGGCGTGGGTCGGTAAGGAACGGGAAACCCGGGAAACGGCGCGCCCATCGCGGCGCGCCGGGTCCTAGCCGGTAACCGCCAACCGCAGCGGCGCGATGTGCATGCGTTCGGCCGGATAACCGAACAGATAGCCCTGGCCGTAGGTGCAGCCCAGCTCGCGCAACGTCGCGCGCTGGGCTTCGTTTTCCACGCCTTCGCCGATGGTGTGGATGCCCAGCGTGCCGGCCAGCGCCTGGATCGCGCGCACCACCGCCACGCTTTCCGGTTGCGTTTCGCCGACGAGGCCGGAGACGAAGCTCTGGTCGATCTTCAGGCACTCGATCGGGAACCGGTGCAGGTACGACAACGCCGAGAAGCCCGTACCGAAATCGTCCAGCTGCGCGAGCACGCCGTGGCTGCGCAGCGTGCGCAGCATGCGCAGCGCGCGCGGGACGTCGTCGAGCAGCGCGACCTCGGTGATTTCGATGCGCAGGCGATGCGGGTCCGCGCCGGCCTGGTCGATCATGCGCAGCAGGCGGTCGGCGAAGTCCGACGAACGGAAATGCCGCGGCGACACGTTGACCGAAATGTAGCCTTCGCCGCCGCGCGCGAGCTCGTCCATCACCTGGCGATACAGGATCCAGTCGACTTCCTCGATCAGCCCGCTATCCGCGCCCACGCCGATGAACTCGCCGGGCGTGAGCAGCCCGCGGCGCTCGTGGCGCCAGCGCAGCAGCGCTTCGTGGCCGATCACGCGCTGGTCGTCCAGACGCACGATCGGCTGGTAGAACGCGACGAACCCGTCGCCGTTGATGGCGCGGCGCAGGTCGGCTTCAAGGTCCAGGATGCGCACGGCCTCCTCGCGCATCGCTTCGTCGAACACGGCACAGCGATCGCGGCCGGACGACTTCGCGCGGTACATCGCGGCATCCGCGTCGCGCAGCAGTTCGGCACCGGTGCGATAGCGCGGATGCCACAATGCGATGCCCAGGCTCGCCGACGGGAACACTTCGCGACCGGCGATCCAGCACGGTTCGCCCAGCGCACGCAGCACGCGCTGCGCGAGCTCCTCGGCAACCTGCGGACCGTCGATGTCCTCGATCAGGATCGCGTATTCGTCGCCGCCCAGGCGTGCGACGGTATCGCCGGTGCGCACGGCATCGACGATGCGCCGGCCGGTTTCGATCAGCAGTTCATCGCCCGCCGAATGACCGACGGAATCGTTGACCAGCTTGAAGCGGTCCAGGTCGAGGAACAGCACCGCGAAGGTGCGCTGCGGTTCGCTCTGCGCACGCGCGATGGCGTGCGAAAGACGGTCCAGCAGCTGGCTGCGGTTCGGCAGGCCGGTCAGCGCATCGTGCGTGGCCTGGTGCGTGAGCTGCTGCTCAACGCGAAGGCGCTCGCCGATCTGCGACAGCAGCTCCGCGTTCGCCTGCGCCAGTTCGCGCGTGCGCGATTCCACGCGCTGCTCGAGTTCGGCATGCGCGGAGACCAGCCGGTCCTGCGACTGCTTGCGCGCCAGGCCGATCGAAATATGGTGCGCGACGAACGTCAGCAGTTCCTGGTCGCGCACGCTGAAGTTGATCGCGGGCGAATAGCTCTGCACCGTGATCACGCCCACCACCGACTCGTTGCGGAACAGCGGCACGCCCAGCCAGCAATGCGCGAGCGAACCGCGGCTGCGCAGCACGCCCTGCGATTCCAGCGCCGCGATGCGCTTGCGGTCGGCCAGCAGCGGACGGCCGCGGGCGATGACGTATTCGGTCAGGCCCGAGGTGAGCTTGCGGGTTTCGCGCGCGGCATCGCGTTCGTCGATGGAGTACGGGAATTCCAGCCGCTCGCCGTCGTCGGTGAGCAGCGCGATGTAGAAGTTGCGTGCGTAGAGCAGGTCGCTGACGACGTCGTGCACCTGCGTGTAGAAACGCTCCAGCGTCTCGGAGGTGATCGACAGTTCGGCGATGCGGAACAGCGCGCGTTGCAGGCGTTCGGCGCGCTGGCGCTCGATGATCTCGGCCTGCAGGTCGCGGTTGCTCAGCTGCAGCGCCTGGGTGCGTTCCTCGACGCGGCGTTCGAGCTCCTCGCGCGCGTGGAAGCGGTCCAGCGCGGTGAGGATGTGCTGGGCGACGAACGCGAGCAGCGCGCGCTCCTCTTCGCCGTAGACGTCGGGGCGGTCGTAGCTCTGCACGACGATCGCGCCGCAGATGCGGTCGTCGCGGCGCATCGGCACGCCCAGCCAGTCTTCGCTGTCCGGACCGTGCTGGATGTCGCGCGGCACGCCGAGGCGTTCGCGGATCTGCTCCGACGGGCCCTGCAACGGCTCGCCGTGGCGCAGCAGCGCGACGGTCACCGAGTTGGGCATCTCGTCGACGTGGATGTCGCGATCGGGTTCGGCGACGTAGGTGTCGCGCTGATCGGCGAAATACAGGAAGCGCATCGAATCGCGTACGTCGTCGTACAGCACGATGTAGAGATTCGCGGCGTACATCAGGCCGGCGACGACGGTGTGGATCCGGCGCAGCATGTCGGCCAGTTCCAGGTCCGAGCCGGCCAGGTCGGCGATCTCGAACAGCGCCTGCTGCAGGCGTTCGGATTTCTCCAGCGACTCGGCCCGCGCCAGCGTGCGCAGCGCGACCAGGTGCGCGCCGATCACGATGCGCGCCAGGTCCAGCCACATCTGCCGGGCTTCCGGCGCCAGCGCCGCCGGCAGCTGCGCGGCGAGGCCGACGCGCACGCTCTCGGAGGTCGTCCAGCTGGCTTCGATGCGCTGCGAATGGACCGTCAGCGGCTCGCGGGTCAGCAGGGATTCGGCGCGGTGGGCCAGCGAGGAGCTGGCGCCCAGCGAGGCCGAACCGGCCACGCCGCCATAGCCGTCGCGCCAGAGCACGGCGACTTCCGACCCGGGCGGCAGGGCTTCCTGCAGCGTGTCCGCAAGCGCGTCCCGCCCATGACGGGCGTCGACGATTCTCACGGCCTTGGGCCTGGGACGAGTGGACACAGCGGAAGAACCCCTGGGCGGACGGGGCAGGATAACGCGGCAATTCGCCCGCGTGCTCAACCCCTTCCGGAACTGCGACCCGTTCGTCTGAATATGAACCTCGCAACCCGGGCACTTGCCGGTCCCGTCCAAGAACCGCGCGACTTCACGCCGGCGCCTTCTCCCCGTACCCTGCCGCGCATGAATGCGGGCGCGGACACCGACGACGACGTGCTGATGCTGGCCTGGGCGGCCGGCGACGCGGCGTCGTTCGAGCTGCTCTACGCCCGTCATCGCGGCTCGCTGTACCGGTTCCTGCTGCGGCAGCTGCGCGATCCGGCGCTGGCCGACGAATTCTTCCAGGACGTCTGGCAGCGCGTGATCGCCGCGCGCCAGGGCTGGAAACCCGAGGCCGCGTTCAGGACCTGGCTGTTCCGCATCGCCCACAATCGCCTCAACGATTACTGGCGCGGCCTGAAGCACCGCCCCGCCGCGCCCGAGGACGCCGACGAACGCGCCGCCCGCGTGCCGGACCCGAGCAGCCCGGAGCGGGAACTGTCGGAATTCGAACAGCGCCGCCGCCTGCAACTGGCGATCGAGGAGCTGCCCGAGGAACAGCGCGAGGTCGTGCTGCTGCGCCTGGAGCAGGAACTGAGCCTGGAGGAGATCGGCGCGATCACCGGCGCCGGCCGGGAAACCGTCAAATCGCGGCTTCGCTATGCGATGGACAAGCTGCGCGCGAGATTGAACGAATGAACCGCTTCGACGACGAACCGCTGAGCCCGGAAGAACGCGCGCTGGCCGACCGCCTGGCGCGGCTGGGTCCGCACGACGGCCCGTCGCCGGCGCTGGACGCGAAGATCCTCGCCGCCGCCCACGCCGCCGTGGCCCCGCCGCAGCGACGCCGTCGCCACTGGCTGGGCCTGAGCGCCATTCCGGGCGGCCTGATTACCGGCACCGGCATGGCCGCCGCGCTGGTGCTGGTCATCGGAACCGTGTGGCAGTTGCGGCCGTCCGATCCGGCGCCGCGCCCGATCCTCGACGAAGGCGAGATGGCCCCCGTCGAGGCCCAGATCATCGCCCGCCCGCGCGAGGTCATCGCACCGCCGCCTCCGCCGGTGGAGGCGCCGGCGGCGGCCGCTGCTGCCCCGCCGTCCGCCAACCGCAGCGCGGCGGTTGCCCAGCGGAAGGCTGCTCCGGCCGAGGTCGCTGTTGCTGCCGCTGCCGCGGCTCCCGCGCCGGAGCCGGAAGCGGAGGTTGCGCCGGCACGTGTCGCAACCGTCGGTCCGGACGAAGCCCTCCATTTCGAGTCGCACGGGGTAATCGCGCCCGCGCCGCAGGCGTATTCGAACTCGCGGGCCGTGGCGGCTGCGGCGATGCCCGCCCCGATGCCGGCTCCTGCATCGGCAGCACCCGAAGCGGTCGACGCGCAGGCCGAAGCCGCGCGGAAGGAAGCCTTCGGCCTGATGCGCGCGCGCCAGCAGCAAAGCATCGACGAGCAGACGATGGCAGCGGCAAGGAAGCAGGCCGAGGCCAAGGCGGAGGCTGCGGCGAACCCGACGCTCGATCGCATCGAAGTGACGGGCAGCCGGATCAAGGACGGCGACGGCGAGCTGATCTGGCTCCCCGACGTCCCGGTCGAGGACGATGCAAAGCTCGACAGGAACGGCTGGCTGGAACGCATCCGCGCGCGTCGCGATGCGGGCGATGCGGAGCACGCACGCGAAAGCCTGGCCCTGTTCCGCAAGGCGCATCCGCGCGTGAGCCTGCCGCAGGACCTGCGCGCGCTCGCGCAGCCCGCCACGACCCGATGAGCAGCACGCTGTCCGGCCCGACCTCGCATCTGCTGGAGGTCAAGCACAGCCGTTTCCTGGTGAACGCCGCGCCGGTCGAGACGCCGGACGACGCGCTGGCCTTCGTCGCCCGCGTCGGCGATCCGGCGGCGACGCACAACTGCTGGGCGTATCGCATCGGTGGCGAGTACCGCTTCAACGACGACGGCGAGCCCGCGGGCACCGCCGGCCGCCCCATCCTCGCGGCCATCGACGGCCAGGGGCTGGATCGCGTGGTCGCCGTGGTGACGCGCTGGTTCGGCGGAATCAAGCTGGGCGCGGGTGGGCTGGTGCGCGCCTACGGCGGCAGCGCGGCCGAATGCCTGCGCGTGGCGCCACGGCGCGAGCTGGTCGTGTTTTCCGAATTCGCCCTCGCCTACCCGTTCGCCGAGACCGGCCCGGTGCATGCGCTGATCGCGCAGTTCGACGCCGAGAAACTCGACGAACGCTTCGATGCCGACGGCGCCCGCCTGCATGTGCGCCTTCCGGCCGATCGCGTGGACGCCTTGAAAGCGCGCCTGCGCGACGCCACCCGTGATCGGGTGCGTTTCTCCGACGTCTGAGCGGCTTTCCCGCCCAGGACGAAACGCGGAAACTTCCGACCCTCGCGTGCGGTCCGTTCCGCGTTCGCATTCCCGCCGCCGCCTCCATACTGGCCATCCGATGACCGACGCTCCTTCCGCCAAAGCCCCGATCGGCAGCCTGCGCACGCTGTGGCCGTTCGTGCGCCGTCACCGCACGCTGTTCGTGGCCTGGCTGGTTGCTCTCGCCGCCTCCAGCGCGGCAACGCTCACCCTGCCGGCCGCGTTTCGCACCATGGTCGACCAGGGCTTCGCGCAGAACGCCGCGGGCGGTGGCGCCGGCGCCATCGACCGGGCGTTCCTGCTGCTGTTCGCGGTGGCCGCGGCGCTGGCGCTGGCGACGGCGGCCCGCTTCTATTTCGTCTCCCTGCTGGGCGAGCGTGTCGTCGCCGACCTGCGCCGCCAGCTTTACGCGCACCTGGTCGGACTCGATGCCGGCTTCCACGACCGCAACCGCAGCGGCGAGCTGGTTTCGCGACTGATCGCCGACGCCGAGCTGCTGCGCAGCGTGGTGGGATCGAGCATGTCCGTGGCGCTGCGCAGCTCGGTCACCGTCGTCGGCGGTCTGGCGATGCTGTTCGTCACCAGCCCGCGGCTGGCGGCGTTCGCGCTGGTCGGCATTCCGCTCGCCGTGCTGCCGATCGTGGTGGGCGGGCGGCGCCTGCGGAAGATCTCGCGCGCCAGCCAGGACCGCATCGCCGATGCGAACACGCTCGCAAGCGAAACCCTGGGCGCCGTGCGCACGGTGCAGGCGCATGCGCGCGAGCCCTACGAACTCGGCCGGTTCGGCGATGCGCTCAAGGTCGCCGTCGAGACCGCGCGTCGCCGCATCCAGGCGCAGGCATGGGTCACGGCCATCGCAATCCTGCTGGTGTTCGGCGCCATCATTCTGGTGCTGTGGTCCGGCGCGCACGACGTGATGGGCGGCCGCATGAGCCCCGGCACGCTGGCGCAGTTCGTGCTGTACGCACTGATCGTCGGCGGGTCGGTGGGCTCTCTGGCCGAAGTCTGGAATGAGCTGCAGCGTGCCGCTGCGGGCATGGGCCGCATCAGCGAACTGCTGTCCGAACAGGCCGACGTCGCCTCGCCGGCGCAACCGCTCGCGCTGCCCGTACCCGTGCGCGGCGAGCTCGCCTTCGACGACGTCAACTTTCATTACCCGCTGCGTCCGGATGCACCGGCGCTGGAAGGCTTCTCCCTGCGCGTGCAACCGGGCGAAACGATCGCTCTGGTGGGCCCCTCGGGCGCTGGCAAGAGCACGGTGTTCTCGATGCTGCTGCGCTTCCACGATCCGCAGTCGGGCACCGTGCGCGTGGACGACGCCAACATCCGCCAGCTGGACCTGGCCGACCTGCGCGAGTCCATCGCGCTCGTGCCGCAGCAGCCGACGATCTTCGCCGCCAGCGCGCGCGACAACATCCGCTACGGCCGCCTGGAAGCGACCGACGCCGACATCGAAGACGCCGTCAAAGCGGCGCACGCCTCTGACTTCATCGCCGCATTGCCGGAACGCTTGGACACCGAACTGGGCGAGCGCGGCGCGCGCCTGTCGGGCGGCCAGCAGCAGCGCATTGCCATTGCCCGTGCGCTGTTGAAGGACGCGCCGATCCTGCTGCTCGACGAAGCCACCAGCGCACTCGACGCTCAGAGCGAACGCGCCGTGCAGCAGGCACTGGAAACGCTGATGGAAGGCCGCACCACGCTGGTGATCGCCCATCGCCTCGCCACCGTGCTCAAGGCCGACCGCATCGTCGTGATGGACCGAGGCCGCATCATTGCCGAGGGCACGCACGAGCAGTTGCTGGCGCAGGGTGGCCTGTATGCGGAGCTGGCGAAGTTGCAGTTCCTGGATTGAGCGCAGCCGAGCGCGAACGCCGTTTACCTAAACCTTCCGTCATCCCGGCGAAGGCCGGGATCCAGGCCCATTACGCATCGGCACCGCTTCATTGGAAACCGGGCATCAGCGCAATCCGCGCTTGAGCCAAGCCACTTCCAATCAGAGTCTGGTCGCCAAACGCGACACGATTCCAACCTTCGTCCCGCCGGACGTAGCATGAACTTTGGCCTTCGCGGGACAGCGCCCGAAGCGAAGGTCATCTGCGCCGAATTCCGACATGAACGCGCGGCATGCGCCCGCCACGGTCAACCCGCCCGCCACGCCCGTTCGATCAACGCGCCCAACTCGAAATCCCGTGGCAGCGTCCCGTACGCATTGCCGTGATCGCCGCCGATGCGCGTGCTGCAGAACGCCGCCGCCATCGGGCTGCCATTGCGTAACAACAGGCTCGCCTGCAATGCCAGCGCCAATGCTTCGACCCAACGCCGCGCCTCGACTTCGCCCGGCACGGAGCGACCTTCAAGCACGGGCCGCAGTTCGGCGATCTCCGCGTCCAGGTCCGGATCCAGTTGCAGCGCCGCTTCCAGCTCGGCGAGCAACGCACGACCCGTCTGCGGTTCGCGTTGCAGCGCGCGCAGCACGTCCAGGCACTGAATGTTCCCGCTGCCTTCCCAGATCGAATTCAGCGGCGCCTGCCGATACAGGCGCGGCAGCATCGATTCCTCGACGTAACCCGCGCCACCCAGGCATTCCTGCGCTTCGTTGACGAAGCCGGGCGCGCGGCGACATACCCAATACTTGCCGACCGCGGTGGCGATGCGGGCGAACGCCGCCTCCTGCGCATCGTATGGCGCGCGATCGACCGCCCGCGCAACGCGCATCGCCAGCACGATCGCGGCTTCGGCCTCGATGGACAGGTCCGCCAGCACGTTGCGCATCAGCGCGTGGTCGCTCAGACGCTGGCCGAAGGTGACGCGGTGATGCGTGTGGTGCATCGCCTGCGCCAGCGCCATGCGCATCTCG
>Ga0102594_1001012_pt1 | contig 19676 bp, 17 predicted proteins | sample AraplaCol_mLB_r2_2_FD_76863 | JGI IMG/M metagenome (GOLD analysis project Ga0102594, IMG submission 76863) | Arabidopsis root microbial communities from North Carolina, USA - plate scrape MF_Col_mLB_r2 (SPADES assembly) (version 2) | ecosystem: Host-associated > Plants > Roots > Endosphere...
GCAATTGCTGGACCTGGGCCATATCTTCGATATCGTCGACACGCAGCAGAACAATCGGGAGATCGCCGGATATGCCCTGCGGCCATAACTCCGACTGCGAGCCGGCCCCACGCAGGATGGCATCCGGCGGCGCCCGGAAACGCGGATCGGCATACAGTACAGGTGCGGCCAGCCGCTGGAAATCGGCGGCTTCGTCGGCCTCGATGTTCAGATGCCGGAGCTGCACCTGCGCCTGGGTCCAGGCCAATGTCTTCGCACGATCATAGGCGTTGCGGTCATGATGCTGATCGACAAGATCCAGCAATTTTCCGCGCGACGATGCGACCAGCGTCCAGAAGGACACGCGCGCCACTTTGCCGGGCGCAATCAGCAGGCGATGCCGCAGCGAGAAAATCGGATCCAGCACCGTGCCAGCAGTATTGCTGAGCGGCGCGCCCTCCATCAGGGCCATGGCCGTGGCCATATCGCGACCACGGCCGATGAAGTCTGCCCGGCCAGACTCATATTGTGGGTCCGCAGATATCTCACCCTCCACCACGGCAAAATGCGCAGCCCAGATTTCCGGTTCACCGGGTGAGCGTCGGCGACGCGTTGCGATCAGGGCGCCGAATTCTGGAAGGTATTCGGTCTGGACGAACAGCTTGGAAAACGCCGGATGAGCGTCATCCGCCGCCGGGCTCGTCAGAACCAGTTCGGCATAGGAGGTGATATCGATCTCGCGCACCCGGCGTCCGCTATTCGTGATCGACACCCGACGGACCTCGCCATCATCCTCGCTGGACACCACCACATCCATGACCGTGGTCAGCGTCTCGTCACGATGGAGGAATTCAGCGCAATTCTCTGCGAAGACAACCTCGGCGGTCTCAGGACCTCTGCCCATCGGCTGGGCCGTAACAGACCAGGTCCTCCCTTTGGCGACATCCCGCAGGAACACGAAAGCGCCCCAGTCGTCACGCGTGGCATCCTCGCGCCAGCGGGTCACGGCGATATCCCGCCAGCGACTGTAGCCCGCACCTGCCGCCGTCAGCATCACCGTATAGCGGCCGTTCGACAGCAGATGGGTCACGGGCGCACCCTCCACCCTCCCGATCAGGCGACGCACCGCATGCGTGTCGCGATATGTTTCGGGCGCGGAAGCTTTCACCTCCTCGGCCCGGGGATGCGCAATGGCGACGCCGCGCGGCATCCGTTCCTGCAGCAGCAGCTCGCTGGCCTGGATGATCGGCTCGCGATGGAAGCGACCGCGCATGTTTGCGTCATGCAGAACATTGCCCAGGGCGACGATGGTCATGCCCTGGTGGTGCGCCATGAAGCAGCGGATGATGGCGACCCTTTCATTCTCCGGCAGCCGCGACCTGGTAAAATCCAGCGCTTCGTAGAAGCCGTAGCGGCCCGCCGCTCCCAGCGCGCCCAGACGGCCGTAATTGCGCAGGGCTGCGCGTGGATCCACCATGGCGGCGAGGCCGGTGGCATAGGGCGCGATCACACAGTTTTCAGCGAGGCCGCGCTTCAGACCGAGGCCGGGTATGCCGAAATTGGAATACTGATAGGTGAATTCGATGTCGCGGGCATTGTAGGCGGATTCGGAGATGCCCCAGGGAATCCCCGCGGCCGCCGCATAGGATTTCTGGCGCTCCACGACGAGGGTATTGGTCCGTTCCAGCAGACTGCCGGCCGGCGCCCGTAGGACAAGCGAGGGCATCAGGTATTCAAACATGGAGCCGGACCAGGAGATCAGCGCCGCACCCCCACCCAGCGGTGTCGATGCGCGGCCGAGCCGGAACCAGTGCTGGGTCGTCACGTCGCCCTTGGCAATGGCAAACAGGCTGGCCAGGCGCGCCTCGGAGGCCAACAGATCGTAGCAGCTGGTGTCATGGCGGTTATCGGCCAGGGAATAGCCGATCGATAGCAGCTTGCGGTCCGGATCAAGCAGGAAGGCGAAGTCCATCTCCAGCGCCATTTCCCGTGCTGTCCCTGCGATACGGTGCAACCGGTCATTCAGGCCCTGCGGATCGGCCGCATGTTGCAACCTGTCGCGATCATGCTCGTGCACGCTACGCCGCAGGATATCGATCCAAAGAGCCAGCTCCCGCGCCCCCTCCTCGGCATCAACCGGGACAAGCTTCTGCGCGGCGCTGGCGGCCCGATCGGTCAGACGCCGAAGGGCCGGATATACGGCACTGGCGGTCAGGCCACCGCGCAGCTGGCCATCGATCTCGTCCAGGATGGCCGAAAGCTGTCGGCCTTTTTCGCCACGACCGGCCGGCAGTGCGTCCAGTGCCGCGCGCGTCAGCAGGATGGCATCGGTCATGCCTGCGCGGGCCGCGGGGGCCATGACCGCATCGATCCAGTCTTCGCAGGCATTGGCCAGCACGATCAGATGGCCGGCAAGATTGCCGCTGTCCACGGAAGAGACATAGGCAGGTTCGAGGACTCGCAGATCCTGCGTGTCATACCAGTTGAAGAAATGCCCCTTGAGCCGCGCAAGCTTGCGCAGCGATGACAGCGTGGCCTCCAGCCGCTCCACGGCCTCGGTGGTGCCTGCCCATCCGAAATCCCGGGCGGCCACCGCGGACAGCAGGTAAAGGCCGATGTTGGTCGGCGAGGTCCGATGCGCCACGACCGGCTTCGGATCTTCCTGGAAATTGTCCGGCGGCAGCATGTTGTCAGCCGGCGTGACAAAAACCTCGAAATATCTCCAGGTCCGACGCCCGATCAGCCGCAAGGCCTGGGCTTCCGATGCGGACAGGACAAGCCGCCGCGGCGGGGCTCGCGGACGACTGACCCACAAAGCCAAGGCCGGCGCGGCCAGCCACAGAAGCGCAAAGGGCAGGATAAAGGGCCAGGCGGCCGGAGACAGCAGCATCGCACCGGTCGTCAGGAGTCCCGCCAGCAACAACCCGCCGGACATGGTTCGGTAATAGCCGTCCAGCCGCATGCGTGGACTGCCCACCAATGCCGCCGCTGTGGTCCATTCGAGCAGGTGGTGATGCGTCACGAACAGTCGCATCAGGGTCCGCAGAATGGCGTCGCCCATCCTCCAGGCCTCATCCGGCAGGAAAGCGAGCGACAGGGCCACGCGCAGGAACGCCAGCCTTGCATCGCCCATCAGGCCGCGCAGATGGTCACGCCAGCGAATGCCCCGGGCTACCGGCAGAAGCGCTGACGCCACCGGCAGGAATGCCGGCAGTGCAAGGACGGCAAGCGACAGGAGAAGACCGAACAGCAATGCCGGCAGCGGCAGCAGCCAGGACAGGCCGATCAGCAGCAGGGTAAAGGGCATCACGAGCGAGCGCCGCAGGTTGTCGATCAGCTTCCATCGCCCCAATGGAGGCAGAGCGCCGACGCCCTGCCGGACACGGAATGCCCAGGGCAGCAACTGCCAGTCGCCCCGCGTCCAGCGATGCTGCCGGCGTGCGGCGACATCGTAGCGCGGCGGGAAATCATCGATCACCTCGATATCGGAGACCAGGCCGGCCCTGGCATAAACCCCTTCCAGAAGATCATGGCTGAGGATAGCGTTTTCCCGCATGCGGCCAGCGAGTGCGGCCTCGAACATGTCGATGTCATAGATCCCCTTGCCGGTATAGGAACCCTCGCCGAACAGGTCCTGATACACATCGGATGTGGCCGTGGCGTAGGGATCGATCCCCCCTGAACCGGACAGAATCTCCTGATAGAGCGAGCCGTTCTTGCCCACCGGCAGGGAGGGTGTGACGCGCGGCTGCAGAATACCGTAGCCGCTGACAACGCGCTGTTCCTCGGCGCTGAATCTGGGACGATTCAACGGATGCGCCATTTTACCAACCAGGCGCGCAACCGTATCCCGCAGCAGTCTCGTATCGGAGTCGAGGGTTACGACATAGCGCACACCTTCCGGCGGCTGCGGAGCCTGCCCCTCAACCGCCATGAAGGTCGTGTCAATCGCACCACGCAACAAACGATTTAACTCGTGCAGCTTTCCGCGTTTGCGCTCCCATCCCATCCATGTCCGCTCGCTGGCATTCACGGCGCGGCGGCGATGCAGAAGATGAAATCGAACTCCGCCCGGCCCAGGTCCGTAACGGGCATTCAGTCGCGAGAGCGCCGCCGCCGCGACCGACAGGAGATGGGCATCGCCTTCGAGAACGGCCTCATCGGCGTCGGCGCCGTCCGACAGGAGGGCGAAATACAGATCGCCGCTGCTGCCAGACAGATGATGCACTTCCAGCATTTCCACCTGAGCCAGGATCGTCGCCTCATCGGTCAACAATGTCGGCACCGCGACAAGGGTGCGCAGCGAGGACGGCACGCCCCCCTTCAGCTCAAGCCCCGGCAAGGCAACCGCGCTGGCATCGCCGATAACCGCGCGGTTAACCAGAGTCACGGCCAGTTCGCTAGCAGGAATGACGCCGATCAGGACAAAAGCCGCAAGCCAGATGACCGGGGTCCCCGCCATCCATATCGCGGCGCCTGCCAGACAAAGCAACAGCGCCGCGATCAACAGGATGCTTCCGATATAACCGGGCAGTCCGAGGCGCCTGTTGAATCGGCTTATTCGGAGGGGCAGCGCGGGCCGGAAACCGATGATCCTATCCAGCGCCGGCCGGCCTTCGGCGATCAGGTGATAGCCCGGATCACCAAGACGTTCGGCCTCGGCTGCATCTGTCGCATGGGCCGCAGCCCGCGCCATCGCCTCCAGAACATGATCCGTGACTGCAAGTTCGGACAGCGACGATCCGCGCGCCATCTGCTCGATATTCTTGCGATACAGGTCCCGGGTTGGGAAATCCATTGCCGCGAAATTGCTGTCGGCCCGCAGCCGGTGGTCGACCAGACTGACGCTTTCCACGAGGTCGGCCCAGTCGATATCCGAAATCAGACGCATGCTGGTGATGACATTGCGGATGGTCAGATTGGAGGCGCCCTGCCGCTGCTGGGCGTGCTGCACGACATCACCGATACTGACGCCCTGCTTCAGCAGACGCCGCTCCAGCCAGCCGAGAGCGGGCATGACCCGGGGGTCCTGCCCGCGCAGCCGTTGGGCGAGCTGAGCGGCATAGCGTTCCGACAACGGTTCCGGCGACCGGGTCATCAAATCCAGATCGGGCAAGGTCAGACCGCTCTCGGGGGCCAGCAGCCTGTCGGCCATGGTGTCGGCCTCCGCCCGGATTGCGCGCCCGAGCGTGATCTGGTCGGCAAGTCGGCGCAGATTCTCGATCAGGACGATGCGCAGCGTGATCGCCACGGCCCACAGCTCGCCGATAGTCAGGGGTTCGACGCGCTGATAGGCCGCAATGAAGCGGCGCAGAATCTGTGGATCGAAGTGACTGTCGGTATGGGCCACGAAGGCCCAGGCCAGGCCGAAGACTCGCGGATAGCCGGCAAAGGGCCCGGCCGCCAGTTTCGGCAGCTGGCGATAATACCCCGGCGGCAGATCGTCGCGGATCTCTCGGATCTGGTCCTCAACCAGGTGATAGTTGTCGAGCAGCCATTCCGCGGCCGGAACAACATCTCCGTTGCGCTCCAGTTCGGACGCACTCGCCCGGTAGGCCGCCAGCAAAACATCCGCATTGTCATCCAGCCGCGTGCGCAGGGAGGGCACTCTGGGCGGCCGGGACGTGATTTTCTGGGCAAGCGCCAGACTTTCCGCATGCTGTTCCAGCCGCTCGACACCGAACAGTTCTTCCCGGACCGGAGCCGTAGCCGTCCATGGTGATGGCGGCCTGCGACGAAAGATGGACCGCATGACTGGCTTTCCGATCGGCTTTTCGGGCTCGCCACCCGCGTCCGGCGGAAATGTGGACGCAGGGGTGCGCCGGTTCAGAGCGCCCAGCCGGACACAGAGGAAAGGTTGCCGATAAGATCGACATGCGCGATATCGCTGGTCGGCGATAATTCCTGGCGGCTGAAGCGCAGATCGAAGATCTGCCCATCTTCCGCCCGCAGCTGCAGGATTCGGTGGGCGAAAACGGTTTTCAGATCTTCTGGCGGCAGGCAGACTTCGCCACTGGCCGTGATTTGCCCCACCAGACTCTGAAAACCTTCAAAATCATATTCAGCCCGCACCGATGCCTGCGGGCCAAAGATCAGCAATCCGCATCCATGCAGCTTGCCTATGTAACGCACGGTATGGCGCATCGGGGAGCGAGAGGAAATGGTTGCCGCGAAACCGCTTAACGCTTTTTCGTCGGTGACGCAGAGGCCGCAGCCGTCTTCAACGGGAAAGACGCCGGCGAGTCTGTCGCAATGGCAGGCCCCTTCTTCGGTTTCTTCACTTCGCGGTTATTCCGTTTCTGTCCCTTGGCCATGATTATCTCCTGTATACCCGCTGAACGCCGCGGTTAGCGCAATCGAACATCAGACAATCCGCATCCGGGATCAGCCCAGATTCTTGAGATTGTCGGCAGCCATCTTGCCGCTCTTCTGATCCGAAATCAGATCGAAGCCCAGCTTCTGGCCTTCGCGCAGATTGTTCAGGCCGGCACGTTCCACGGCACTGATATGAACGAAGGCATCGCTGTCTCCGCCATCGAGCGCGATAAAACCGAAGCCTTTGGTCGCGTTAAACCATTTCACGGTTCCCGTGATCATGATGAATACTTTCCATAAGGAGGTTGGCGCGCTCTGCTCCATGGGGTGCAGAGCGGTGTCGAATTGCGCGTTCAGGAAAGAAGACATGCGATACGCCGGAAACCGGCGGAAGGCGGAATCATCCGGCCATCTATCGACATCTATTCAAATGGGTGGGCACCACCCATTAATCAAGGAATTCTTCGCCCGGCGGCCGATAACACTGACATTATAAATCAGTCTGCTCGAACCTTCTGTTACCTGCGCGAACTGGCAAATAGTGCCCGCTGGCAACACCCCTTCGCATTGCCGCGAGTGGATTTCTTCAGAAAAAAGCTCACCTCTTCATTCGAGGCAGTGAATGTCTTCGACGCGGTTTTACCGCCATCGCATGCGCCGCCCGCACAAAACAGCACATATCGCAAGGAATACGCACCGATGATCAATGATAATGACTCAGGAGCAGGGCTTACGCCTGCAGACCTGCAAGACATGAAGACATACGGCATCACACGCGTCCCGACGGAGTATTTTGTTTACCGGTCCTATCGGTACACCCGTCTTTCGGATGCCCTGATCCAGGCAAGACTCGCGCCCAGAACAGCCGATTGACATGCCTGCGGCGGATCTTTCCTCCGAAAAGCCCACCGCAAGCCTTCTGCGGAAGGACGTTCTCCGCTTCCAACAGCCCATATGGCATCGCAGCGTTCTGCAGGCCGCCTCGTCATTCGGCGGCTTCCTTGCCGTTTGCAGCCTGATGTATCTGCTGCTTCCGATTTCGACATGGCTTTCGCTGGCACTGGCACCCCTGGCTGCCGTTTTTGTCATTCGCCTCTTCATCATCCAGCACGATTGCGGGCATCAGGCCTTCTTTCGCTCCGGGCCGGTCAATGACTGGCTGGGCAGAGCCTGCAGCCTTGCCACCTTTACACCCTTTGCCTGCTGGCGCAGGCAGCACGCCCAGCATCATGCGGGTTGGAACAATCTCGATACCCGGCCGGCTGGCATCGACATGTATTCGAGCTGCCTGACCGTCAAAGAGTATCGCGATCTGAACCGCTTCAATCGGCTGCGTTATCGCATCCTGTATCACCCCGTCGTAGCCTTACTGATCTTACCGCCGCTGATCTTCCTGCTGCTCTACCGCTTCCCGTTCGATACGCCAAAAGAATGGAGAAGAGAGCGACGTTCGGTGCATCTCACCAATGTATCGCTGCTCACCCTGATCCTCGGCCTTGGTTTTACCCTCGGCTTTCGCGCCGTTCTGCTAGTGCAGCTGCCGATCATGCTGATTGCCTCCACCATCGGCGTATGGCTGTTCTCGGTGCAGCACCGGTTCGAGACGACGCTGTGGATGCGCGGCGCAGACTGGAGAATGAACACTGCATCGCTGCATGGCAGTTCATACCTGCGTTTGCCGCGCCCCTTGCATTGGGCCACCGGCAATATCGGCTTTCACCACGTCCATCACCTGAATTCCCGTATACCCAATTACCGGCTTCGGGAATGCCACGATGCTGTGCCGCAAATACGCCACGTGCAAGGCCTGACGCTTCTGCAAGCCCTGCGCGGCGCCCGGCTGGCGCTATGGGATGAGGAAACCGGGCAGATGGTGGGCTTCAGGTGAAGCTTCAGGAAACCCGGGAGGGCTTCATGCCGACACGTTCAAGGGAAACGCAGGTCACCTTTTTGCATGCCTTCACGCTCGCTGCGTTCAACGCGCCCCAGCCACCCGGCACTTACCTGGTGGTCGTGGATGAAGAACAGCTCGAAGGCCTGTCATTTACCGTCTTCCGCCGAACCGCGACGACGCTGTACGCGCCCGACATTTCCACGAAATCCGGAATGCAACAGGCTTACCCGACCACGGATGCGGAACTCGACGCCGCCCTTGAAACCGATATGCTGTTCGAGATTCTGACCTGACGGCAACCGGCCCCGTTCTGCGGATATGGACGGATTTTTCCCGCGCGGCGCGATCGTGCCGGGAGATCAGCCGCCCTGGCCGCTTCTCAGGGAAGCTGGTCCGAATTCTCAAAAGAGCTGAGAAAGTCTCGAAAGACCCGGTGTCTGACAGGGTGGCATGCGGCGACTGCCGGACAGGCAGTGGCGGAGAGAGTGGGATTCGAACCCACGATACGCTTTTGACGTATACACACTTTCCAGGCGTGCGCCTTCGACCACTCGGCCATCTCTCCAGCGCGGCCGGCACTATACCCGCCGCCAGCGAATTTGCAATGCGCCGGGGATCGGGCTTAAACTGCTGGTCCGGCTGGGGGATTCAGCCGCCGGGGACAGGGTCTGGATCGGGGGGAAGAACCGTGCTGCTGGGACGTATTCTGGGCTGGCTGTTGCTCGCTTTGGCGCTGCTCGCGCTGGGCGGCGATGGCCTGCGCTGGCTCGAAACCGGCCTCTACAGCCTGATCTCGCTGGGCGATTTCTGGCGCCGCATGGACCCCCTGAGCATCGATGCCCTGCAGAACTGGACGCCACCGGCGATCTGGTCGCCCTTCCTCACCACCCTGCTCGGCTGGCCGGCCGCGGTGGTGCTGGGCGCGCTGGGACTCTTCCTGCTGATCCTGTTCCAGAGCCGGCCGCCGCGCCGCCGCCAGCGCTTCGGGGCGCTGGCGTAAAAGGCCATCCCGGACGTCAGTCCGAGATCTTCAGCGCAGCAATGAAGGCTTCCTGTGGGATTTCCACATTGCCGACATTGCGCATGCGCTTCTTGCCCTCTTTCTGCTTCTCCAGCAGCTTGCGCTTGCGGCTGATGTCGCCGCCGTAGCACTTGGCCAGCACGTCCTTGCGCAGGGCCGAGATGTCCTCGCGGGCGATGATGCGTCCCCCGATGGCCGCCTGGATGGCGATCTTGAACATCTGGCGCGGGATCAGCTCCTTCAGCCGCTCGCAGAGCTGGCGGCCCCGGCTTTCGGCGCGGCCGCTATGCACGATGGTGGCCAATGCGTCGACATTCTCGGCATTCACCAGGATGTTCATCTTCACCAGGCTGCCGGCCTCGTAACCGTCCATCGCGTAATCGAAGCTGGCATAGCCGCGGCTGACCGACTTGAGGCGGTCGTAGAAGTCGAACACCACTTCGTTCAGCGGCAGGCGGTAGACCACCATGGCGCGGTTGCCAGCATAGGTCAGCTCGACCTGGCGGCCGCGCTTTTCCTCGCAGAGCTTGAGGATCGCGCCGAGATATTCGTCCGGCACCATCACGGTGGCCTTGATCCAGGGTTCGTCGATATGGTCGATCAGCATCGGGTCCGGCATGTCGGCCGGGTTATGCACCTCTTCCATCGTGCCATCGGTCTTGTAGACGTGATAGATCACGCTCGGCGCGGTGGTGATGAGATCGAGATTGAATTCGCGTTCCAGGCGCTCCTGGATGATTTCCAGATGCAGCAGGCCGAGGAAGCCGCAGCGGAAGCCGAAGCCCAACGCCGCCGAGCTTTCCATCTCGAAATGGAAGCTGGCGTCGTTCAGCCGCAGCTTGGCCAGGCTGTCGCGCAGTTCCGGGAAGGCGCCGGCATCGATCGGATAGAGGCCGCAGAAGACCACCGGGATCGACGGCTTGAAGCCCGGCAACGCCTCGGTGGCCTGGCGCTTGTCCTCGGTGATGGTGTCGCCGACGGAAGTATCGGCGACTTCCTTGATCGCGGCGGTGAAGAAGCCCATCTCGCCGGGACCGAGTTCGTCGACCATGACCTTCTTGGGCGTGGTGACGCCGACTCGCTCGACCGGATGCACGGCGCCCGAGGACATGAACTTGATCTTCATGCCCTTCTTGACCACGCCGTCGATCACGCGGAACAGCACGACGACGCCGAGATAGGCATCGTACCAGGAATCCACCAGCAGCGCCTTCAGCGGCGCATCGCGGTCACCCTTGGGCGCCGGCAGGCGGTTGACCAGCGCTTCCAGCACCAGGTCGATGCCGATGCCGGTCTTGGCCGAGATCGGCACGGCGTCAGACGCATCCAGGCCGATCACATCCTCGATCTGCTGCTTGACGCGATCGACATCGGCGGCCGGCAGGTCGACCTTGTTGAGCACCGGCACGATTTCATGATGGGCATCCAGCGCCTGGTAGACGTTGGCCAGCGTCTGGGCTTCGACACCCTGCGAGGCATCGACCACCAGCAGCGAGCCTTCGCAGGCGGCGAGCGACCGGCTGACCTCATAGGCGAAGTCGACATGGCCGGGCGTGTCCATGAGATTCAGGACGTAGTCCTTGCCGTCCTTGGCGCGGTAGTTCAGGCGCACGGTCTGCGCCTTGATGGTGATGCCGCGTTCCTTCTCGATGTCCATGCTGTCGAGAATCTGCTCGCTCATCTCGCGCTTCTCGAGGCCGCCGCAGGTTTCGATCAGGCGGTCGGCCAGCGTCGACTTGCCGTGGTCGATATGCGCGATGATCGAGAAGTTGCGGATCAGGGAAAGATCAGTGGCCACGTTTTACGTCCAGCTCAGCGGAACAGGCTCAGGATGTCGCCTTCGCGGCTTTCCTGAGACGGAATCTTCATGATGCCGCTGGTGCGCAGACAGGGCGCGCCATCGGCGGTGATCAGGGCCTCGGCGAAACCGAGATTGCGGGTCTTGCGCACCAGACGGCCCTTGCCTTCGACCCAGGCGCCCAGCGGCGCGGAGCCGACATAGTCGCCGGTCAGGTTCACCGTGGGCATGAATTTCTTGCCGCCATCGGCCACGCCGACCGTGAAGCCGAGCAGCATGTCGGCGAAGGTCATCAGCATGCCGCCATGGCAGATTTGCATCGGGTTGCAGTGGCGCTGCTCGACGCGGAAGCCCATCACGGGCGCGAGGATGCCGCCCTCGCCCTCTTCCAGCCTGCCCCAGAGCGGGCCGGTCATTTCCATGAAGCCCATGAAATTCATCCGCTTCATCCCAGCAGGGATGGCGGTCTGTTCTGGATTCTGGGGGGCGGCGCTCATGGGCCGGGGTTGTAGCATCCGGGGGCCGCAGCAGCAACGCAGGCGGTTGCGGCGCAGCAGGCCGGCACGCCCTGCGGCCCAAGGTTTTTCAGCGGCTTAACGCCACCGGCCTAGGTAAAGTGAAGAATATGAACATTATAGGAACATTTACCGGAAAGTCAGGCCCGCCTTTCCGGACATGCCCCAGGCATTGTCCCGGCCCGGTGCCCGCGCTCAGTGGGTCTGCTGCAGCTGCAGCCCGACATCGCGTGTCGAGCCGTCGGTCTTCTCGACGGCGTCGCGCAGGCGATCCGGCGTCACGCTGAAATGGCGGCACCAGTAACGCACCTCCAGATCGGCCTCCAGGTTCACATGGGTCGGATCCGGCGGGGAAAAGTCCTTGCGTAAATCGGTCATGGATAGCTCCTCTGCCAGGGCAGCGAGAGCTCAATCCTAGCACCGCAAGATGGTTCCGCCGAAAAACATGTGCGACCGGAAAACCGCCTGAATCTGATCAGGAGGCAGATCGATACAGGATGGCGGTGAGATACCTGCTATGACAGGCCCATCACTGGATGGGACACGCGGCATGACCACGGACCACAAGACCGAAAAGCCGCTCGAGCAACTACTGGAAACGCCGAATCTGGCCGATGCGCTGGAAAGCGACCGCTTCAAGCAGTTTCTCGATCATATTCCTTTTGGCATCGTAGTCTCAGAACTGCAGCCCGAAGAGCGCATCACCTACGCGAATATCGAATTCGAGCGTCTGACCGCGCAGGGCGCCGCGGCCGTGCATGGCAAGGACTGGACCAGCACGATGGGTATAGCGGTGGCACCGGACGGGCAGACGCTGAGCGAGGCCATCGTCACCGCCGACGACTATATCGGCACCTTCACCATTCCCAGGGGTGAAGAGGCCGTTGCCGTCGATGTCTGGTCGAACATCATTCTCGACGACGACGGCACCCCGATGTTCCGACTGGTCGGGCTGGCCGATATCAGCGCCCGACCGGCATCCGAGGATCTGGAACAGCGCATCAAGGAAAAAGATACGCTGATGCGCGAATTGCAGCATCGCGTAAAAAACAATCTGCAGATGATCACCGCGCTGATCCGCATGGAAACCCGCAATCTGCCGGAAGGGTCGACCGGCGAACGCTTCGATCGGCTGGCCGGCCGTGTCGATTCGCTCGCCCTGCTCTACCGCTCGCTGGCGGAAGACGGCTCGGGCGATATCGTCGATCTCGGCATCTATCTCAGCCAGATCGCCGCGGCGGTGATGCGTGCCCATGCAGTGGAAGGTATCCGACTGGACCTCAAGGTGGACACCTGGCCGGTCTCGGTCAATGTGGCGATGCCGACCGGCCTGGTGGTGAACGAATTGCTGACCAATGCCCTGAAACATGCCTTCATCAACGGCGACGGCGGCACCATCACATTGCACAGCCTGGTCGATGATTCCGGATGCCTGGTGACGGTAGCCGATGACGGCGTCGGCCTGCCCGAGGATGTCGCCTGGCCGAAGGACGGCAAGCTGAGCGCGCTGATCGTGCGTTCACTGCGGCAGAACGCGCTGGCGCAGGTGGATGTCCATTCAACGCCGGGTCAGGGCATGCGCGTAAGCATCCGCTTCGCCCGCGTCGACGCCGCGCCGAAAGCGTCAGACTAGGCCATCTTAAAACCCCGCATCGCTGCCTCGCGCAAACCAGCAAGGCAAGATGTCAGGGCAAGACAAATTGCGGCGTCACCTCTTGCGCCAGCACGTCGCCAAGCGGCGGCCGATTCAGGTCGATCTCGACGGCGGTATCGGCAGCTTCATCCTCGCCGATCTGCAGACTGTCATGCGGGAAGCCGAGCAACGTCCAGCAGCCGCGCATGGCGCGGCTGAATCCTTCCGGCGTCAGTGGTGCGGCGCAGGCGATCTCTGCCATGTGGCGGGCGAGCCAGCTTTCCACGGTCAGATGCGCAGCCGCCTGCATCACCAGCTCGGCCACAACCGGCCCGGTCTCCAGCAAGGCGCGCAGCAGCTGCATCACCACGGCCCAGTCCGGCGTCACGCCGGCCGGCATGGCGCGCAGCGCCGCCAGCACCTCGGCATCGGCGAGATCGGCCTCGGAGGCGGCGTAAGGATCGAGCCCCATATTCAGCATGGCGGGAAAGAAGGCGCGATGTTCGATCAGCGAGACTAGGTCGCTGAGCAGGCCGTAATGCCGTTCGATCCAGTCAGGGTCCTCGCTGCAGAGATAGCAATGCGGCCAGCCGAGCGTTTCCAGCCGCAGATGTCCCAGCTCATGCACGATGGTCATCGCATTACCATCGCTCGCCAGCACCACGGCGCGCAGGCCCGGCTCGGACCAGGCCTCGCCCTCGGCGTCCGTCATCGTCCCATCGCGCAACAATTGCACGCGCAGGCCCGAGATGCGCTCGACCTCGGCGCGCCAACGCAGGGCTTCTTCGGGCAGATGGAAACTGTGCCAGGGCAGGTCGAGCAGCATGATTTTTTACCGGGGTGGCGGGGTTTCTTGGGGGGCAGACCGGTATCATGCTAGGGCGGCGCAGACGTCAGGCCCGTGACGGAATCAGGACAATTCACAACCCGCTGGAATCGCTGGCATGGCGATTTCACGACGATGGCCGAGGAATGAACGAACCGCCAAAAACCAGCGAAGCTTGGCCATACGCATATATCTGTATGTCCGCGCCACCGCCCCGCGATTTTCATGCGCACAGGCCGGAAGCGCGTCAGAATGCAGGCACCATAAAGCACTGGCCAACATGCATGGGGGAATGACATGCCGTCGAATTTCTATCCGGCGCTGGAATGGCGCCTGCCGCTATCGGGCGCCGTGGTGCAGCCCTGGAAATGGGCTTTCAACACCACCGGCAGCCAGGTCGGCTTCATCAATATCAATCTTGGCCATTCATCGGAGCCCGAACTGGAACAGCGGCTGCTCGATGAGGTCGGCACCTATGGCCGGCAGATCGGCCAGATCGGCGATGCGCTGGGCGTACTGCTCAACCATCTCGACCGCAAGGCACTGAGCGCCGAGGAACAGCAAGTGCTGGAAAAACTGGAAGAGCAGCTCGACAAGGTCGCCCATATCAAGCGCGACTACCGCGCCGAATTGCGCAGCGCCCGCATCGCGCCGGGCTGACGGCGCAACAGGCCGACAGGGGTCTATTTCACCGGCGTATCCTGCGCCGTGACGCTGCGGCGTGTCTCGCCGTTGAAGCCGGCGGCCTGCAGCCGCTCCAGCCGCGCCTGCGACGGTCCGATGCCTGATCGCAGCGTCGCACGATAGGCACCCGGCATTTCCATCACGGTATGGGCGACCTGGCCTTCAATCTTGTTGATGTCGCGCGGCGGGATCACCGCCGTCATCGCCACCACGGTGCGCTGCGCCGGGAAAACCAGCAGCAGCTGGCCCTTGAAACCACGGCCGGCAAAATAGGCCTGACCGTCGCGGCTGTCGCGCCACCAGTGCAGACCGTAGGCCTTCGATGCGTGGGAAGGCTCCCAGGCTGCCTTGAGGAAGGCGCTGTCGCACAGCCGCTGGCCATTCCAGACGCAGTCTTGCAGATAAAGTTGCCCGAGCTTGAGCATGTCCATCGGCCGCAGCCGCAGGCCCCAGCCGCCGGGATAGCGCCCGGCCATATCGGCATAGAGCCAGTCGTGGCTGCGCATTTTCAGGGGCGTAAACAACAATTGCTTTGCCGCATCGTAGAGTGGCATGCCGGCAGCAGCAGCCACCGCCGCGCCGGTGAAGGTGGCGTCGCCATCCGAGTATTGAAAATGCGTGCCGGGCTTTGCCGTGATCGGCGGGCGCAGGGCCACCATCAGCCGGTCGATGCGCAACTGGTAGATCGGATGGCCGGAGGGATCGTGCTTGTATTCGATGCCGGACGCCATCTGCATGGCGTTGCGCAGGCTGATCTGCTGCGCCCGCTCCCAGCTCGCCTGCGGCATGCCGTCGGGCCGGGGTACCAGCGCGGCGATGGGCTGATCGAGAGAGCCAAGTTTGCCCTGGTGCTGCAGGATGCCGACCAGAGTGGCGGTCAACGACTTGGTGACGGAATAGATCGCATGGTGATGGTCGCGGTCGAGATCGCGGCGATAGCGTTCCAGCACCAGCCTACAGTCGCGCAGGACCAGCAGGCTGCGGATGTCGTGACCGGCCGTATCGAAGTCCTGCAGCAGATTGCCCAGCAGCTCGGCGGAGATGCCGACCTCGGCCGCCGGTGCGGCAGGCAGGTTCTCGCCAACCTGATCGCAGACCTGCTCATCGGCGCGAGCCGGGGCGGCAGAGAGTAGAAGGCCGAGCAGCAAGGGCGCGCTGCGCTTGAACATCCACAGCATGCGATCAGGATGAAAGGCGTGGAGGACCGGGTCAATGCAAAACGGCCGGGCGTGACCCCGGCCGTTCCGTTTCTTCACGCTGGAAGGACGATCAGCCCTCCGAAATCAACCTCGGGCCACCGCTTCCGCAATCGCCTTGCCGACATCCTTGGTGTTGGCCTGGCCGCCCATGTCGGGCGTGCGCGGGCCGGCTTCCAGAACATCCTCAATGGCCTTCAGCACGGCGGCGCCGGCCTCCTTGTGGCCGAGATGCTCCAGCATCATGGCGCCGCACCAGATCTGGCCGACCGGATTGGCAATGCCCTTGCCGGCGATATCCGGCGCCGAACCATGCACCGGCTCGAACAACGAGGGGAATTTACGTTCCGGGTTGAGATTGGCCGAAGGCGCAATCCCGATGGTGCCGGTGCAGGCCGGGCCCAGATCGGACAGGATGTCGCCGAACAGGTTCGAGCCAACCACGACATCGAACCAATCGGGATGCTGCACGAAATGCGCGGTCAGGATGTCGATGTGATACTGGTCGACCTTCACGCCGGGATAGGCCTTCTTCATCTCGGCGACGCGCTCGTCCCAGTAAGGCATGGTGATCGAGATGCCGTTCGACTTGGTGGCCGAGGTGAGATGCTTCTTCGGGCGGCTCTGTGCGAGATCAAAGGCGAACTTGAGGATACGGTCGCTGCCGGTGCGGGTGAGGATCGTCTCCTGGATGACGAATTCGCGGTCGGTGCCGCCGAACATGCGGCCGCCGATCGAGGAATACTCGCCCTCGGTATTCTCGCGCACGACGTAGAAGTCGATGTCGCCGACCTTGCGGTTGGCCAGCGGCGACGGGATGCCGGGCATCAGGCGCACCGGGCGCAGATTGACATACTGGTCGAATTCGCGGCGCCACTGGATCAGCGAACCCCAGAGCGAGATATGGTCCGGTACTTTCTCAGGCCAGCCCACCGCGCCGAAGAAGATGGCGTCATGACCGCCGATCTTCTCTTTCCAGTCGGCCGGCATCATCGAGCCGTGCTTGAGATAGTAATCGACGCTCCAGTCGAAGGTGTCGTAGGCGAAGTCGATGTTGAAGCGGCGCGCCACTTCATCCAGAACCCGCACGCCCTCGGGCACCACTTCCTTGCCGATGCCGTCGCCGGGGATAACCGCAATCCTGTGTTTCTTGGCCATAACTCACGCTTTCCTTTTTGCGTTCTGGGGAGACTTAAACAGATTGTCCTTACTTAGTCAGCACGCGCCTTAGTCCGCATACTGGCCGGCAGCATTGATCAGCGGCGCCCATTTGGCGATTTCCGCGTCCAGATGCGCCTTCAGCGCACCCGGCGTGGCGCGGGCGTCAGACGCCACCGTGGTGTTGATGTCGGCGAAGCGCTTGACGATCTCCTGGTCCTTCAGCAGCGCGCGGCTGGCGGCAGCCAGCTTCTGCACGATGGCATCCGGCGTGCCCTTGGGTGCATAGAGCGCATGCCAGACATTAACCTCGAAGCCCTTCAGGCCGGCCTCATCGGCGGTCGGCAGGTCGGGCAGGTCGGACAGCCGTTCCTTGGTGGTGATGGCATAGGCCTTCACCTTCTTGGCCTTGATCTGGCCCGTCGTGTTGGTGGCCTGGTCGCAGGTCATGTCGAGCTGTTTGCCCAGGATGTCCTGCATGATCGGCGCATTGCCTCGATAGCCCACCGTGTTGAGCTGCACGTTCATGGCCGACATCATCAGCATGCCGCAAAGATGCGAGGCGGCGCCGATGCCGGCATTGCCGTAGGAGACCTTTTCCTTCTGCTGTCCCAGATAGGTGATCAGTTCGGGCAGCGTGTTGGGCGGGAAGTCCTCGCGCGCAATGATGGTCATCGCCGAATCGGTCAGCAACGCAATCGGCGCAAAAGCCGTCTTGGTATCGTAGGGCAGCTTGCGGTAGAGCGTGGCCGCCGTGGATATGCCGACATGATGCACCAGCAGGGTATGGCCATCGGGCTCGGCGGTGGCGACGCGGTTGGCGCCGATGGTGCCGCCGGCACCGGTGGCGTTCTCGACCAGCACGGTATGGTTGTTGAGCTGGCGCGACAGGCCCAGCGCGGTCAGGCGCGCCACCGTGTCGGTCGGACCGCCGGCAGCATAGGGCACGACGACGGTGATCGGCTTGGTCGGCCAGTTCTGCGCTGCAGCATGGCCGGCGACGAGCGTAAGCGCCGCAGCCGCGAGAATGGGTAGACGCATGGTTTCCTCCGGAATTTCTTGTGTCGTTATAGGGTTGCGACCCTAGCGCGGCCGGCGGAGCAAAAGCCAATGCCGGTGCGGCCTCAGCCGATGCCGGGGCGGTATAAGGCTGCCCCTAGGACAGTCTTGCTTTTCGCCGGGGCTGTGTTTCCCTGAGATCAACAAGAAACGTCAGGGAGTCACGCCACGAGATGGACTACGCCCCGCATCTCGCCCAGTTCCGCCGCCTGCTGGCCATGGTCGGCAATCCGGGCGCAGCCTGCACCGATACGCTGCCCGACCGGCCATTCCACATGCCGCCCGAGGTCTATACCGGCACAGCGCGGTATGCGCGCGAGATCGACACGGTGTTCCGTCGCGCGCCGCTGGTGCTGGGCCATGCCGGACTGCTGCCCAAACCGGGCGACACCCTGACGCTGGACATCATCGGCCAACCGCTGCTGCTCAGCCATGGCCGCGACGGCCTCATCCGCGGCTTCCTCAATGTCTGCCGCCATCGCGGCACGCGCCTTTGCAACAATGGCGAAACCGGTCTGCAGAAACGCAGCCAGTTCACCTGCCCCTACCACACCTGGACCTATGGCCTTGATGGAGCGCTGAAGCATGTGCCGCTGGAAGATGGCTTCCCCGGACTGGATAAATCCCGTTATGGCCTGACGCCCATTCAAACCGACGTGCGCGAGGGCGTGATCTTCGGCATCGTCGATCCGGACGCATCACTGCCGATCGATCCCTTCCTTGCCGGCATCGAGCAGGATCTCGCCGTGCATGGCTTTGGCGGCATGCAGGTCTTCACTCGCGCCGTGACAAAGCGGAAAACCAACTGGAAGTTGATCATGGACGCCTTCCTGGAGTCCTATCATGTCGTGCGGCTGCACAAGAGCACGCTGGGCACCTTCTTCCAGGACAATGCCGCCGTGCTCGACCATGTGGGCCCGCATTTGCGCACGCTGCTTCCGCGCACGGAGTTTGCAGAGGTGCCTGCATTGCCGGAAAGCGAATGGGATGGCCGGCGGCACAGCACCTTTGCCTATCTGCTCTATCCGAACACCATTCTGGTCTTAAGCCCGGATTACACCAGCCTGCTCAGCATGTATCCGACCGCCGTGGACGAAACCCTGTTCAGCCACACCATGCTGGTGCCGCACAGCCCCCGCGACGAGAAAGAGCGCGATCACTGGCAGCGCTCGTTCGACCTGATCGAGGGCGGCGTGTTCCAGGCGGAAGACCTGTTCATCGCCGAACAGGCGCAGATTGGCATGAATTCCGGTGCGAATAAAACGATGCTGTACGGACGGCTGGAGCTGGGGATTCGCGCCCTGCATGAGGAACTCGATCGCTGGACCGGGCTGACCAGCGTGACGGACGTTGCGCCTTAGGCCTTTTCCCAGACCGCGTGTTCGGTGACCAGATAATCGACGCGGTCGTCCTGCAGCAGCCGGATCACCTCGCCCGGCGCATCCAGCACCGGCTCCTGCCCCACCTGCATCGGCACGCCGAGCAAAGCCGGCAGCCAGCTCAGCGCTTTGTAGGTCGTGAGCAGGTCATGCAGCAGCGGCTGTGCCTGCTCGTCCACGGCAGCCACCTGAAGCAGCGTGCCCGAGGCCAGCGCGGCG
>Ga0102594_1001035_pt1 | contig 19271 bp, 17 predicted proteins | sample AraplaCol_mLB_r2_2_FD_76863 | JGI IMG/M metagenome (GOLD analysis project Ga0102594, IMG submission 76863) | Arabidopsis root microbial communities from North Carolina, USA - plate scrape MF_Col_mLB_r2 (SPADES assembly) (version 2) | ecosystem: Host-associated > Plants > Roots > Endosphere...
GCATCGCGACGGGGCCGGTCTTCCTGCCCGGGGCGCCCGTGTCCTGCCGAGGCTGCGCGACCGTACTGATGCCGCCGGTCTGCCCGGCCTCCTGCGCGAACTGCTGCCGGACCTCCTGCTCGACATCGATCTCGACCAGGTCCGCGCCGCCGGACGTGGGCGCGGGGAGTACCGCCGGGCGCGCCACCGGGCGGCCCGCGGACCGCAGCAGCGCGCCGAAATAGTCGATGGTCATGGCAGCCCGCCTCCGTGGTCGTTGTCGATCAGCGCGAGGTAGCGCGCGCGCCGCCGCGGCGGCACGGCCAGCGCCTGCTCCTCGGTCCAGCCGTAGTGCGATGCGAGCTGGTGCACGTCGAGCAGCAGGCCCTGCTGGCGTCGCGCGAGCTTCTGCAGCGCGAGGCCTTCGAGGTCCACCGGCAGTTCGTCCTCCGCGCCGCAGGCCGGGCAGGTGCCGGCCACGCTGAAGGCCACGAGCGGGTCGTGCGCCGCGATGGCTTCGGCCAGTGCGGTGGCGTCGCCGGGCTGCAGGTCGCCATCGATGCGCAATGTGTCGATCACCGCGGCCACCGCGTCGGCCGGATTCGCATGCGGCCGGGTGCGCCAGTCGCGCAGGTCCTCGCCGGTCGGCAGGCGCAGCGTGGCGTGGCGCCCATCGGGCAGGTCGATGCGCAAGGGCTCGCCGCGCCCGTCGCGCGAGGCGCGTTCGTCCGGCGCGCGCGCGAGCAGTTCGTCGATCGGAAGTTCTGCCTCGAAGCGCTCGCCGCAGTCGGGCTGCACGCAGCGCAGCGCCACGTCGAGCGTGCGGGTCTCCTCGGTCAATGCGACCAGCCGCAGCAGCGCGCCGATGCGCACGCCGACCGGGCGCGACCACCAGAACGCCGCGTTGCTATGGCCGCCGCAGCGGTCGAGCAGCTCGGTCACCAGCGCGGGCCGGTCGGCCTGCGCCAGGTCGACGTCGAGCGCGATGTCGAGGTCTTCGGCACGACCGAACGCCCGCAGGGAGATCGACGGGGTGGGCATGGCGTGGCGTCCATCGTGCGGCGGTACGGACGGTCAGCCCGCCGGTTGCGGCACCGCGCCGGTCTCGTCGGGTTCGGGCGAGTCGATGTCGCGCTCCCAGCCCTCGGTCTCGAGCTTGAGGTGCTCGATGGCGATCGCATTGGCGTTCGAGTCGAGGTCGGGCACCGCGGTGTACTCGCTGACCCAGGCGCGGTAGATCTTGTAGCGCTTCACGGTCTGGCCGCGCTCGTTGTTCATGAGCAGCACCACGTCCTTGCGGAAGTTCTTCAGGTCCATGCCGGCGTCGGTGATGGGGTGGACCAGGTTGGCCCACTTCTCGAACTCCAGGTCGTGCGTGATGCCGCGCTCCAGCGTGATCGCGTCGTAGGTGGTGCGGCCGGGCGACTTGCGGTCGGTGCTGTTGTCGCCGCCCTCGCGGTGCTTGACCACGTCGGTGGTGCGCTTGAGCGCGCCCACCTTGCTGATGCCCAGCACCACGCGGCCGTCCCACATGAGCTGGAACTTGAAGTTCTTGTACGGGTCGACGCGGTGGGCGTTGACGATGAAACCCTTGGGCATGGTCAGCTCCTGTTCGTGCCAGTTTCAGGCGAGGCTGTCGCGGTCTGTTTGTTCGTGGAACACCACGGAACGGCTTTGCCGGGCCGTGGGTGTCGCCCCCGGAAAGGGGGGTGGCGAAGCGACACGAAGTGCGCGAAGACTGGGGGTGAATTCATGAAAGGTCGCCGATGACTTGCTGGATCGTGATGACCACGAACTCGGCTGGCTTCAGCGGCGCGAAGCCCACCTCGATGTTCACGATGCCGAGGTTGCGGTCGGCCTGCGTGGTGGTCTCCTTGTCGCACTTGACGAAATAGGCTTCCTGCGGCGTCGAGCCCTGGAACGCGCCCTGACGGAACAGGCCGTTCATGAACACGCCGAGGTTCAGCCGGATCTGCGCCCACAGCGGCTCGTCGTTGGGCTCGAACACCACCCACTGCGTGCCGCGGTAGAGGCTCTCCTCCAGGAACAGGGCGAGCCGTCGGATCGGCACGTACTTGTATTCGTCGGCCTGCGCGTCCGAGCCGCGCGTGGTGCGTGCGCCCCACACGACGCGGCCATAGGCCGGGAAGCTGCGCAGCACGTTGATGCCGTGCGGGTTGAGGTTGCCGTTCTCCAGATCGCTCACGGGCAGTCCGAGGTCGATCACGCCGTTGAGCGTGGCATCGGTGCCGGCCGGCGCCTTCCACACGCCGCGCGTGGCGTCGGTGCGCGCGTACACGCCGGCCAGCGTGCCCGAGGGCGGCATGGCGCGCGGGCGCAGGCCGTCCAGCGGATCGGCGATGCGCACCGGCGGGAAATACACCGCGGCGTTGCGCGTCTGCGTGACGCCGTTGGCCCAGGTGGCGATGTTGGCGAGCGTCTTGCCCGCGGGCGCATCGAGGATGTAGAAGGCGCGCCGCTGCTCGCACAGGTCCACGCCCGAGGCGATGACTGCGGCGGCCTGCGCGTCGGTCATGTCGAAGGTCTCGGGGATCACCAGCAGGTTGAAGAGGTCGGTGTCGAGCAGCGCCTGCATGCCGGTCTTGGCGAGCGGGCTGCCCACAAGCTCCACCGCGCCGGCGCGCACGCCGTCGACGCCCGGCGTGCCGGGTGCGGGCAGCGGCGCGGCCACCACGGCGGGCCGGTGCCCGGCGCTGCCGGTGAACTCGCGCCCTCCGTTGGCCAGGCCCAGCCCGAGCAGCGCGGCAAGCCCGCCGAACGAGCCGCCGCCGATGGTGACGGCCGACGATTCCCCGGGGGTGGCTGAAGCCAGCATCAGGTGGTCGGTGCCGGCGGTGCCGTCGGCGCCGGTCTCCGAGGCCGCGAGGCCGACCACGCCTGCGGCCGTGATGGCGGCGGTGACGGCGGTGATGACCGCGGCCAGGTCGGCGAAAGGGCCCGCGCCCACGGCCAGCGTGAAGGGCGTGGTGCCGTCGAGCACGCCGGAGATGGTGCGCGCCGCGGGGTCGATCGGCCAGGCCAGCGTCGAGGTGTCGGTGCCGACAGCGAATCCGGTGTCGGCGAAGGCGAGTGCGCGCCGCGCGAGCGTGACCGTGGCCGAAGCGCCGTTCACCACCGACACCGCGTACTGCGGCGAGTTCGCATCGAGGTTGAGGTTGCGGTGCGTCTCCAGCGTCTGCAGGGTCACGCCGTCGCTGCCGAGCTGCTGCACGACGAGGTTGAATTCGGCATCGGGGTTGCGCACCGCGGTGCGGTCGATGGCGATGCGCAGGCTGTTGGCCCAGCTGCCGGGGCTGGCCGCCGTCACGTCGAGCACCGGCGCGGCGGCGTCGTCGTTCAGCACGAAGGCCGCGCTGGCGAAGCTGCTGGCCACGCGCACAATGAGCGCCTGGCTGCCGCCGTTGGCATAGAACTGCCGCACCGCGTACGACAGCGGGCTGTCGTGGTCGAGGCCGCCGTAGCCGCGCTCGAAGTCGGAGAAGCTCGTGATCGCCACGGCCTTGTCGGGCACGCCCTTGCGGGTGTAGCCGACGAACGCGGCGATGGAGGTCGCGACCCCCGTGATGGTGCGCACGCCGCTCGCGCGCTCCTGGATGTAGACGCCGGGATATGTCACCTGGACCATAGCGTTCCCTTCGCTCGTGTGGACGGCCAAAGCGCCGGACGGGGCCGGTGCGCATCCCTGTCCAGGGTGCAATCGCCGTGCCACCCGGCGCCGGCGCGGCGCCTGTCCGCTAAGTGCTTGTCGGGCATGAAGAAGCGGGGCCGAGCGCTGTGCTCGGGGTGTGGCGGGCGTGTCACGCACGACCCGGTTTCGGGGACCGGGGCGGGTCGAATGACACCCGGTGGGCTTGCCGAGCGCGCGCAAACCATCCAGACTCGCTGGGCCTTGCACGCCTGCGCGCGACGGGGCTGTGTTTTCTTAATTCTTTCCGGTTCATGAGCGCTGTTCCTGTTGCCCCCGATTCCCCGTCCGCCACGCCCGGCGCCATGCCGGGCACTGCCTCGCGCCATGAAGGTCCGCTCGAACTGCGCCGCCTGATCGAGTGGCTCGCCACCGACGGCGTGATCTCGCCGCACGAGGCCAAGCGCACCATCGCGCGCTGCGCCCAGGCCGAGAGCCGCCAGGCACCGCTGGTGCGTCTTGCCAACGTGTCGATGACGCGCGAGAACGACGGCAAGCCGCTCGACCTGGAGATGCTCACGCAATGGCTCGCGGGCCGCGCGGGGCTGGCCTACCTGCGCATCGATCCGCTGCGCGTCGACGTGGGCAAGGTCGCCGACACCATGAGCGCGGCCTACGCCGAGCGCCACAAGGTGCTGCCGGTGCAGGTGCTGGCCAACGAGGTGGTGGTGGCGACGGCCGAGCCCTTTCTCACGGACTGGATCGCCGAGGTCGAGCGCCAGTCGCGCCGCGCGGTGCGCCGCGTGGTGGCCAACCCGGCGGACATCCAGCGCTACACGGCCGAGTTCTTCTCGCTTGCGAAGTCGGTGCGCGCCGCGCAGAAAGCCGGCGGCAACACCGGTGGCGCGAGCTTCGAGCAGCTGGTGGAGCTGGGCAAGAGCAACAAGCAGCTCGACGCCAACGACCAGAGCGTGGTGCAGGTGGTCGACTGGCTCTGGCAGTACGCCTTCGACCAGCGTGCGAGCGACATTCACCTGGAACCGCGTCGCGAGCAGGGCGTGATCCGCTTCCGGATCGACGGCATCCTGCATCCGGCCTATCAGATGCCGATGGGCGTGATGAACGCGATGATCGCGCGCATCAAGCTGCTGGGCCGCATGGACGTGGTCGAGAAGCGTCGCCCGCTCGACGGCCGCATCAAGACCCGCAACATGCGCGGCGAAGAAATCGAAATGCGCCTGTCGACGCTGCCCACCGCGTTCGGCGAGAAGATGGTGATGCGCATCTTCGACCCCGACACCGCGGTGAAGGACCTCGACGCACTGGGCTTCGCGCATCACGACGCGCAGCGTTGGGAGCAACTGGTGACGCGGCCCAACGGCATCATCCTGGTGACGGGCCCCACGGGCTCGGGCAAGACCACCACGCTGTATTCGACGCTCAAGCGCGTGGCGACGGAAGAGGTCAACGTGAGCACCGTGGAAGACCCGATCGAAATGATCGAGCCTTCGTTCAACCAGACACAGGTGCAGGCGCAACTCGATTTCGGTTTCACCGAGGGGCTGCGCGCACTGATGCGGCAGGACCCGGACATCATCATGGTCGGCGAAATCCGCGACCTGGCCACCGCCGAGATGGCGGTGCAGGCCGCGCTCACCGGCCACCTGGTGTTCAGCACGCTGCACACCAACGACGCGCCCAGCGCCATCACGCGGCTGATGGAACTGGGCGTGCCGTCTTACCTCATCAATGCGGTGATGCTGGGCGTGCTCGCGCAGCGGCTGGTGCGCACGCTGTGCCCCAACTGCAAGCAGCCTGATGAGACTGTCACCCGCGAAAAGCTCGAGGACCTCGTGAAGCCCTGGCAGATCACGGGCTCGGTGCGCGCGTACAAGCCGGTGGGCTGCGTCGATTGCCGCATGACCGGCTACATGGGCCGCATGGGCCTGTACGAACTGCTGAGCATCAGCGAGGCGTTCAAGGGCAACGTGACCAAGGAGCCCAACCTGGGCGGCCTGCGCCGCCAGGCGGTCATCGACGGCATGCGGCCCTTGCGACTGGCCGGTGCGCTGCGCGTGGCCGAGGGCGTGACCACCATCGAGGAAGTGCTGAGCGCCACGCCGCCGCTGGAATAATCCGTCCGTTTCTCAAACCTGGGACCCGGGAGTTCTTTCGGGTTATCCCTAGGCCTCCGGTTAGTGGAATCCACATCGGGCTGACCGGAAGCTGACTCGACAATCCCGCATCGAAATCTGTTCGAGGAGACTGTTCGTGAAGATCAAGAGTCAGAAAGACTTTTTCTCGGGTCTGATGTTCACGGTGGTGGGTGTGGCGTTCGCATGGGGCGCCACCACCTACACCGTGGGCTCGGGTGCCCGAATGGGCCCGGGTTATTTCCCGTTGATGCTCGGCATCCTGATGGCCCTCATCGGCCTCGGGATCATGTTCACCGGCTTGACCGTTGAAACGACCGACGGCGAAAAAATCGGCAAGTGGGCCTGGAAGCAGGTCGTCTACATCCTGGGCGCGAACCTCGCCTTCGGCGTCCTGCTCGGCGGCCTGCCGAGCCTCGGCGTGCCGGCGATGGGAATGATCATCGCCATCTACGCGCTCGTGATCATCTCGAGCCTGGCCGGCAGCGAGTTCAACCTGAAGAAGGTCGTCGCGCTCGCCACCGTCCTGGCCGTGGGCAGCTACGTTGCCTTCATCTGGGCGCTGAAGCTCCAGATCCAGGTCTGGCCGACCTTCATCACCGGTTGAGAAGAAAGCCGTTCACATCATGGAATTGATTGACCACCTCTCGATGGGTTTTGGCGTTGCCTTTACCTTCACCAACCTGCTGTACTGCCTGGTCGGCTGCATTCTGGGCACGCTGATCGGCGTGCTCCCGGGCATCGGCCCGGTCGCGACCATCGCGATGCTGCTGCCCGCCACGTATGCGCTGCCGCCCGTGTCGGCACTCATCATGCTGGCCGGCATCTACTACGGCGCGCAGTACGGCGGCTCCACCACCGCGATTCTGGTGAACCTGCCCGGCGAGTCCTCGTCGGTGGTGACCGTGATCGACGGCTACCAGATGGCGCGCAAGGGGAGGGCGGGACCGGCGCTCGCCGCTGCCGGCCTGGGCTCGTTCTTCGCGGGTTGCGTGGGCACGCTGATCCTGGCCGCCTTCGCACCGCCGCTGACCGAACTGGCCTTCAAGTTCGGCCCTGCCGAGTACTTCTCGCTCATGATCCTCGGCCTGATCGGCGCCGTGGTGCTGGCCTCGGGCTCGCTGCTCAAGGCCATCACGATGATCCTGTTCGGCCTGGCGCTGGGCCTGGTGGGTACCGACGTGAACTCGGGCGTGGCGCGCTACAGCTTCGACATTCCGGAGCTCACCGACGGCATCGGCTTCATCGCGATCGCCATGGGCGTGTTCGGCTACGGCGAGATCATTGCCAACCTGGCCGTGCCGGAGCATGAGCGCGAGGTGTTCACCGCGAAGGTGAAGGGCCTGTGGCCCACCAAGCAGGACTTCAAGGACATGACGCCCGCGGTGCTGCGCGGCACGGCGCTGGGTTCGGCACTGGGCATCCTGCCCGGCGGCGGCGCGCTGCTGTCGGCCTTCGCGGCCTACACGATCGAGAAGAAGATGAAGCTGAAGAAGGGCGAAGTGCCCTTCGGCAAGGGCAACATCCGCGGCGTGGCCGGCCCCGAGTCGGCCAACAACGCCGGCGCGCAGACCTCTTTCATCCCGCTGCTGACACTGGGCATTCCGCCCAATGCGGTGATGGCGCTGATGGTCGGTGCCATGACGATCCACAACATCCAGCCGGGTCCGCAGGTCATGACCAGCAACCCCGAACTGTTCTGGGGCCTGATCGCCTCGATGTGGCTCGGCAATGCGATGCTGATCATCCTGAACCTGCCGCTGATCGGCATGTGGATCAAGCTGCTGTCGGTGCCGTACAAGTACCTGTTCCCGGCGATCGTGCTGTTCTGCGCCATCGGCGTGTACTCGACCAACAACAACACCTTCGACATCTGGATGGTGGGCATCTTCGGTCTGGTGGGCTACACCTTCTTCAAGCTGGGCTGCGAACCTGCGCCCCTGCTGCTGGGCTTCATCCTGGGCCCGATGATGGAAGAGAACCTGCGCCGCTCGCTGCTGCTGTCGCGCGGCGACTGGAGCGTGTTCGTGACGCGTCCGATCTCGGCGAGCCTGCTGGCTGCCGCTGCGCTGCTGCTCATCATCGTGCTGCTGCCTGCGGTGAAGTCCAAGCGCGAAGAGGCCTTCGTCGAGGATTGATCAGGGGTCTTGCACCCGCTCCAGGAACGGCGCCTTCGGGCGCCGTTTTTGTTTCGGGCCGCCGCCGCGGACCGGATCGCGACCGCCCAGGCACGATTGATGCAGCGGTTTCATATATCTATCCGATAAATCCATTTCCATTTTCAACCTCGCGGGCGTCCAATCTTCCGGCTGCGCCGGGCATGGCGCACCGCCAAGCAAACATCTCGGACACAATGATTTCCATGAAACGACAAAGCTTCGTGCGCGCGGCCGCTGCGGCTGCCGCCCTGCTGCTCGCCGGGGGCTCCGCCCTCGCGCAGAACTATCCGAACAAGCCGATCCGCCTGATCGTGCCGTTCCCGGCAGCCGGCGCGACCGACCTCTTCGCCCGCACGCTGGGCCAGAAGATGGGGGAGAAGCTCGGCACCACGCTGGTGGTCGACAACAAGCCGGGCGCAGGCGGCGCGATCGGCTCCGATCAGGCGGCCAAGGCCGCGCCGGACGGCTACACGATCCTGCTGGCCACGACCAGCACGCACTCCATCGGCCCGGCCATCAGCAAGCTGCCCTACGACACGGTGCGCGACTTCACGCCCATCGCACACGTGGGCGACGCGGCCAGCATCATGCTGGTGCCGGTCAACTCGCCCGCGAAGACGGTGCGCGAGTGGATCGACTACGCGAAGAAGAACCCCGGCAAGCTCAACTACGCGTCGAGCGGCAACGGCACCATCGTGCAGCTCACGGCGGAGCTGTTCAAGGCGCAGGCCGGCGTGTTCGTCACGCACATCCCGTACAAGGGCACGGCGCTGGCCATTCCCGACCTGATCAGCGGCAAGGTCGACGTGCTGTTCGATTCGCTGCCCACCGGCATGCCGCACGTGCGCGACGGCCGCCTGCGCGCGCTGGGCGTGACCTCGCTCAAGCGCAGCCCGCTGGCGCCCGAGCTGCCGGCCATCGCGGACACGCTGCCGGGCTATGAGTCGAACACCTGGTTCGGCTTCTATGGACCGAAGAACCTGCCGGCCGACATCGTGGCCCGCGTGAACAAAGCGGCGAACGAAGCGCTGGTCGACCCCGAGGTGAAGGAAAAGCTCGCTCGCCTGGGCATCGAGCCCGCGACGCCAGGCACGCCCGACCAGTTCGCGAAGATGGTGGCTGTCGACGCCGCCAAATGGAAAAAGATCGTGGTCGATCGCAAGATCACCAACGAGTGAATGAGCTCGCCCCCAGGCTGCGCGCACTGCGTGTCGCTACGCCTTCCCCCTGCCGGGGGCAACACCGGCGGCCCGGCGAAGCCGGTTCCGCGGTGTCCCGACTTTTCGAGTTGTCCTTGAAGGCCCTGTATGAAGTTTGACTACGCCAACCCCTACCTCTCCACGCGCATTCCGATCTTTGCGCGCAACGTGGTGTCGACCTCGCACCCGCTGGCCTCGCAGGCCGGGCTGCGCATCCTGCAGCAGGGCGGCAACGCGGTGGATGCGGCCATCGCCACGGCGGCGGTGATGACGCTGGTGGAGCCGGTGAGCAACGGCCTGGGCAGCGACGCTTTCTGCATTCTGTGGGACGGCAAGGAACTGCACGGCCTCAACGCCTCCGGCCCGGCGCCCAAGGCGTGGACGCCCGAGTACTTCAAGAGCAAGTACGGCGCCGATGCCGCGACGCCGCCGATGCGCGGCATCGACTCGGTCACGGTGCCGGGCGCGGTGCGCGGCTGGGTGGCCATGAGCGAGCGCTTCGGCAAGCTGCCGTTCGCCGACCTGCTGGCACCGGCCATCGACATCGCCGAGCGGGGCTACCTGGTGCCGCCGGTGGTGCAGGGCAAGTGGGCCGCGGCCACGCCGATCCTGAAGTCGCAGCCTGGTTTCGCACAGGCCTTCCTGCCCTGGGGCCGCGCGCCCGAGGTGGGCGAGCTGTTCCGCTTCACCGCGGCCGCGCGCGCATTGAAGGCCATTGCCCGCACCAAGGGAGAGGCCTACTACACCGGCGAAATCGCCGAGGCGCTGGCGAAGTTCTCGGCCGAGCAGGGCGGCGCGCTCACCGTGGCCGACCTCGCGGCCTACCAGCCCGAATGGGTCAAGCCGATCTCGCGCGACTACCGGGGCCACACGCTGCACGAGATCCCGCCGAACGGCCAGGGCATTGCCGCGCTGATCGCGCTGGGCATCCTCGAGAAGTTCGACATCGCCTCGCTGCCGGTCGACTCGGTGCAGTCGCAGCACCTGCAGATCGAGGCGATGAAGCTGGCCTTTGCCGACGTGTACCGCTACGTGTCGGAGCGCAACACCATGGAAGTGACCACCGAGCAGATGCTCGACGATGCCTACCTGGCCTCGCGCGCGCGCCTGATCGACGTCAAGAAGGCCCAGGACTTCAAGGCCGGCAATCCGGTGAAGGGCGGCACCATCTACCTCACCGCGGCCGACGAGAGCGGCATGATGGTGAGCTTCATCCAGAGCAACTACATGGGCTTCGGCTCGGGTTGCGTGGAGCCCGAATTCGGCATCAGCCTGCAGAACCGCGGCCACGGCTTCAGCCTGAAGGCCGAGAGCCCGAACGTGGTGGCGCCGGGCAAGCGCCCGTTCCACACGATCATCCCGGCCTTCCTCACGAAGGACGGCCAGCCGGTGATGAGCTTCGGCGTGATGGGCGGCAACATGCAGCCGCAAGGCCACATGCAGACGCTGGTGCGCCTGCTCGACTACAGGCAGAGCCTGCAGGCCGCCTGCGATGCGCCGCGCTGGCGCTTCAACGCGGGCCTGGAGATCAATGTCGAGGCCGCGATGAACCCCGCCACGCTGCAGGGCCTGCGCGACCTGGGCCACCACCTGGAAGTGATCAACGACTCGTACCAGGACTTCGGCGCTGGCCAGTTCATCTGGCGCGCCGGCGAGCCCTCGGTCGAAGGCTACGTGGCCGCGAGCGATCCGCGCCGCGACGGCCTGGCCGCGGGCTACTGAGCCGGCGCGAGCGGCGTGGCTGGGCCACCCGCTGCAGGGCGAGCGGCAGCACGGGGTTTGGGCTTGCCGCGATGATCGGGGGATGAACAAGACAGCCGCATCGACCGGCATTCCCTCTTTGGAGACGAACAGGAAGGGCTATGCGTCCGGCCTGGTGCTTGCGACGCTGGGCGCCATCGCGTTCAGCGGCAAGGCCATCATCGTCAAGCTGGCGTACCGCTACGGGGTGGACGCCGTCACGCTCATCATGCTGCGCATGCTGTTCGCGCTGCCGCTGTTCGCGGTGATGGCATGGTGGGCGGGGCGCGGCAAGCCTGCGCTCACCGGACGCGACTGGATCGGCGTGATCGGCCTGGGCTTCTCGGGCTACTACCTCGCGAGCTTTCTCGATTTCGCCGGGCTCGCCTACATCTCGGCCAGCTTCGAGCGGCTCATCCTCTACCTCAACCCCACGCTGGTGCTGTTCTTCGGCTGGCTGCTGTACCGGCGCCGCCCGACGCGCCCGCAGGTGCTTGGCATGGTCGTGAGCTATGCCGGCGTGCTGCTGGTGTTCGGCCACGAACTGTGGAGCAGCGGCAGCGGCAGCGGCAAGGGCGGCGGGGCGGCGGCGTGGGGCGCGTTCCTCGTGTTCCTGAGCGCCGTGAGCTATGCGGGCTATCTCGTCTATAGCGGCGAGTTCGTCAAACGCCTCGGGTCGCTGCGCCTGGTGGGCCTGGCCACCACCGTGGCCTGCGTGCTGTGCATCCTGCAGTTCGTGATCACGCGGCCGATGAGCGCCGCGATGGCGGTGGCGCCCGAGGTGATCTGGCTGTCGGTGCTCAACGCCACGCTGTGCACGGCGGTGCCCGTCCTCATGGTGATGATGGCCATCGAGCGCATCGGCCCTGCCGTGGCCGCGCAAACCGGCATGATCGGGCCGCTGTCGACCATCCTCATGGGGGTGGTCATACTCGGCGAGCCGTTCACCGCATGGATTGCGGCCGGCACGGTGCTCGTGATCGCGGGCATCTTCGTTTTCACGCGCAAGGGGCGCTGAGGCCCCTTGCGAAACCTCAACACATACAAGACCGACTGGAGAAACGACATGGATCTGGGTATCGCAGGCAAGACCGCGCTGGTGTGCGGCGCAAGCAAGGGGCTGGGCTACGGCTGTGCGGAAGCGCTGGCGCGCGAAGGCGTCAACGTGGTGATCGTGGCGCGCGGCGCCGAGGCGCTCGAGGCGGCATCGAAGAAGCTGGTGGAAGCCGCCGGAACGTCGGGCGCGTTCGTGAAACACGTGGCCGCCGACATCACCACCGAAGCAGGCCGCGCGGCCGTGTTCGCGCTGGGCCACGACTTTGACATCGTCATCACCAACGCCGGCGGTCCGCCGCCCGGCGACTTCCGCAACTGGGACCGCGAGGCGTGGATCAAGGCGGTCGATGCCAACATGCTCACGCCCATCGAGCTCATCAAGGCCACGGTGGACGGCATGGCGAAGCGCGGCTTCGGCCGCATCGTGAACATCACGTCGAGCTCGGTGAAGTCGCCGATTGACATCCTGGGCCTGTCGAACGGCGCACGCAGCGGCCTCACCGGCTTCGTGGCCGGCGTGGCACGCACGGCGGTGGCGGCGCAGGGCGTGACCATCAACAACCTGCTGCCGGGGTCGTTCGACACCGACCGCCTCAAGGGCACGATGGCCGGCGCGGCGCAGAAAAGCGGCCAGGACTTCGACACCGTGTGGGAAGCCCGCAAGAAGAACATCCCGGCCAAGCGCTTCGGCACGCCGGCCGAGTTCGGCGCCATCTGCGCGTTCCTGTGCAGCATGCAGGCCGGCTACATGACGGGCCAGAACATCCTGGCCGACGGCGGCGCCTACCCTGGCACCTACTGAGCGCGATTCACGAGAGCGACGGGAGGCGCATCGTGAGCAGGGAGTCATTCAAAAAGATAACGCTGGTCTCGGTCACCGGCTTGCCCGACGCGCGCGGCGCGGCGCTGGCGCTGCGGCACAGCCAGGCACAGATGCCCGGCGCCCGCGCGCTGCTGTGCAGCCCGAAGGCGCCCGACGACCTGGCGCCCGGCATCGAACATCTGGCGATCGCGCCGCTGAACTACCACGAGTACAGCTGGTTCATGATGTTCGCGCTGTGGCGCGTGGTGCAGACCGAGTTCGCGCTGGTCGTGCAGGAAGACGGCTGGGTCGTCAACGCCGCCAACTGGAGCGACGGGTTCCTGGACTGCGACTACATCGGCGCTCCCATCCATCTCGCGAAGATCGATTCGCCCCAGGGGACGTGCTGGCGCAACCGCTTCGAGTGGGCGGACGAGCTCGCCAAGCCCGGCCACGTCGTCACGCCCATCCAGAACGGCGGCTTCAGCCTGCGCAGCCGGCGCTTCATGCGCGCGCTGGTCGACCATCCGCACATCCGTGTGGAGATTCCGCCGCCCGATGCGGTCGGCGGCGAGCCGGTGCGGATGCACTGGGACCACAACGCGCTGCTCGAGGACGTGCAGCTCAGCGGCGTGCTGCGCCCCGCGCTCGAAGCCGTGGGCATGCGCTTTGCGCCGCTGGAATTGGCGCGCAGCTTTGCCATCGAGCACGCGGGGCCGCAGCTGCACCATGGCTACGACGCGATGCTGCTCTTCGGCCATCATGCGAAGGTGCGGCAGCTCGCGAGCCTGTCGCCGCTCACGCTGCGGTCGCTGATTCCGCTGTCGCAGCTCGACGGCTGGTACGGCGAGCGCGACATCCTGCAGATGTTCGAGCGCAACGGCTACTGCATCGAGTTCGCGCCGGAGCCCGAGGCGAAGACCGCAGCGATGCCCACGCGCAGGGTCTACGACTGCATCACCTACAACGGCGAGGCCGACATCCTCGCGGCGCGGCTGCACGAGCTGTCGGACGTGGTCGATTGCTTCGTCGTCGTCGAGGCCGACTGCACCTTCAGCGGCGAGCCGAAGGCGCTGCGCTTCGATGCCGCAGACCCGCGCATCGCGGCTTTCCTGCCGCGTATCCACTACATCGCGGTGCACGACATGCCGATGATCGACGAGGCGGCCGATGCTGCGGCGGTGGTGGGCGACTGGCATTCCGATGCGCCGAAGTCCGGCTTCTGGATACGAGAGAAGTTCCAGCGCAACCAGGTCATGCGCGGCCTGCACGATGCGGCGCCGCACGACCTGGTGATGGTCTCGGACGCCGACGAGATTCCGCGCGCCGAGGTGGTTCGCGCGATGCGCGACGACCGCCGACACGAGGTCTACGGGTTGTGCCAGGCCTTCTACTATTTCTATGCGAACTACCGCAACGTCGAAGGGCCGGAGGCCTCGTCGGTGTGGACCGTGGCCGCCACGCGTGCCCGCTTCGACAGCCTCACGCCCGACCAGCTTCGCATGCGAGTGCGCAGCGGCGCGCAGCCGGCGCTGATCCTGGCGGATGCCGGCTGGCACTTCTCGTACCTTGCGATGAGCGAGGACGCGGTGCGCGCGAAGATCCGGGGCTTTGCGCACCAGGAGTACAACTCGCAGGCTTTTCTCGATGCCATCGACATTCCCGCGCTGCTGGCGTCGGGGCACGATCTGTACGACCGCCCGGGCTATGCCTGGCGCGTGGTGGACAAGGCAGAAGCGCCGCGCTGGATGCGAGAAGAGCCCGGGATGGCGCAGCTCTTCGCCTGAGGGCCGCGCTCAGCGCCGGGACGCCACCACGATCCCGCCCACGATCAGCAGGAACGCCGTGCCGTGGTACCAGTGCGGCGGCTCGCGCAGGAAGGCGGCCGACAGCACGGCCGCGAACAGCGGAGTGAGGTTCATGAAGATGCTGGCTGCCTGCGGCCCCGCGCGCTGCACGCCGGTGCCCCAGCAGCGGTAGGCCACCACAGCGGGACCGATGCCGATGAAGAGCATGGCCGCGACGAGCGGCCAACCCAGGTCGATGTGCGCGTCGGTCAGCGTCCATTCGCCGGCGGCCAGCGCGCCCGACCATGCCAGGCCGAACACCAGTTGCGCCATCAGGAACGCTGCCCAGTCCTGGCGCACCGCCTTCGGCTCGTGCGTGCGCGCCAGCAGCCAGCTGTAGAAGGCCCAGGCGATGGTGCCCACGATCATGTAGAGGTCGCCCGGCACCAGCCGCAGCCCGAGCAGCTGTTGCCATTCGCCGCGGCTGAGCACCAGCAGCACGCCGACCATCGACAGCAGCGCGCCGCCTATTTCGCGTGCGTTCACGCGCGCGCCGAAGAACACGCTGCCCACGGCGAGCATCCACAGTGGCAGGCTCGAGCCCACCAGCGTGGTGTTGATGGGCGTGGAGGTCTGCAGCGCCAGGTACTGGAAGGCGTTGTACAGGCCGATGCCCAGCAGCCCGAGCAGCGCGTAGCGCTTCCAGTGCGTCCACAGCGGGCTGCCGCGGCGCAGCACCGGCGCGGCGAACGGCAGCAGCAGCACGAAGGCGATCACCCAGCGCACGAAGTTCAGCGTGAGTGGCGACACCAGCTCACGCACCATGCGACCGACCACGGCGTTGCTGGCCCACAGCAGCGGCGGAATGAGCAGCAGGACAACGGTAAGGGCCGTGAGCGGCGCGTGGCGGGGAAGGTGCTGCGGCGGTGTCGACATGGCCGCCGACTCTACCGGGCAATGATGCCCCGCGCCGCCACGGGACACCCGGGCGTGGCAGGATGCGTGCTCCGTTTTTCCCTTGCGCATGGAGACTGAAAACATGATGAGCAAAGCCGTCCGTATCGACCGCCATGGCGGTCCCGAAGAACTGAAGATCGTCGAGGTGGATGTCGGGGAGCCCGGCCCCGGCGAGATCCGCATCCGTCACAAGGCCGTGGGCCTGAACTTCATCGACACCTACCAGCGCAGCGGCCTCTACCCGTTCGCCATGCCGCTGCAGCTCGGCATGGAGGCCTCGGGCATCGTCGAGGCGGTGGGCGAGGGCGTGACGCACCTGAAGGCCGGCGACCGCGCCGCGTACGCCAGCCCGCCGCCCGGTGCCTACTGCGAGCTGCGCGCGATGCCGGCCAAGTGCGTGTGCAAGCTGCCCGACGACATCTCCTTCGAGACCGGCGCCGCCATGATGCTCAAGGGCCTGACCACGCAGTACCTGCTGAAGAAGACGCTGCCGGCCGAAGGCCTCCAGGCCGGCGACTTCATCCTGTTCCATGCGGCCGCGGGCGGCGTGGGCCTCATTGCCTGCCAGTGGGCGAAAGCGCTGGGGCTGCAGCTGATCGGCACCGCCGGCAGCGACGCCAAGTGCAAGCTCGCGCTGGCGCACGGCGCGGCGCATGCCATCAACTACAGCACCGAGAACTTCGCGCAGCGCGTGAAGGAGATCACCGGCGGCAAGGGCGTGAAGGTGGTGTATGACTCTGTGGGCAAGGACACCTACGAAGGCTCGATCGACTGCCTGCGGCCGTTCGGCCTGCTGGCGGTCTTCGGCAACGGCTCGGGCCCCGTGCCGCCGATCAACCTCGGCACGCTGGCGTCGAAGGGTTCGCTGTACGTGACGCGACCCACGCTGTTCACCCACATGTCCACGCGCGAGAGCACGCAGGCCATGGCCGACGACCTGTTCGCCGTGGTGCGCAGCGGCGCGGTGAAGATCCCGATCGAGCAGCGCTATGCGCTGGCCGACGTGCAGCAGGCGCACCGCGACCTCGAGGCACGCAAGACCACGGGTTGCACGATCCTCACGCTCTGAAACCGGAATCCGCGAAGCGACTGACGCGGTGGGCGGAATGCGGGATGCGGGATGGACGCCAGTCTTGTCCTACCCGCGCTGGGGCGTCATGCCTTCGACTTGTGGCGGGTGCACTTTGTAGCCTCGGTCAGAGCCTGAAAAACCTGAAGGCAACTCGAGCACATCCGTGATGAACACAAGCAACATTCGCACTTTCATCGTCGAAGACAACGCCACCATCCGCGAGAACCTGGTAGGCACCTTGCGGGAAGTCGCACGCATCGATCCCATCGGACAGGCCGAGTCGGAAGCCGAAGGTACGCGCTGGCTGACGGTGAATCTGTCGCAGTGGGACCTGGCGATCGTCGACCTGTTCCTGAAGGACGGCACCGGCTTTCGCGTGCTCGAGGCCTGCCGCGATCGCGAGCCCGGCCAGAAGATGGTGGTGCTGAGCAACTACGCCACGCCCGAGATGCGCCGAAAGTGCGCCATGCTCGGCGCCGACGCAGTGTTCGACAAGGCCACCGAGGTGGAAGACCTGATCGACTTCTGCGTGCGCCAGCGCCAGGCGCTGTTCAGGAGCCCGCCTTCGGGAATGGCTTCTGCGCAGCCTTCGGAACCTTCGACGCGCTCTCGCCAGACACCGCTGCGGCATTGAGCGCGGCGGTGTCGCGCACGATGCCCCACACGTGCTCCGCCAGGGGCGAGAGTGCGCGGTTTCGCCGGCGGATCAGCATCACCGCGCGCTGAACGCGCGGCGCCAGAGGGCGCACTGCAAGCTGCGCCAGCCCTTCGGGCGGCAACGACATTCCCGGCATCACGCTGATGCCGATGCCGGCTTCGACCATGCGGAAGACGGTGGTCGGGTGTCCGAGCTGCTGCTTCACCTCGCACTGCGCGCCATTGCGCTCCAGTGCCTGGTCGATGAGACGCCGGCTGCCCGAGGCGTGGTCGAGCAGCACCAGCGGCTGCCCTTCGAGCGAGCTCCAGCGCACCGACGGCTTCTGCGCGAGACGGTGCGACGGCGGCAACACGAGCACGAACGGGTCGGCCAGGATCGGCTCGCAATGCAGGTCGTCGGCTTCGGAAGGTTCGATGACCACGCCGAAGTCGACTTCGCCGCTGCGCACGCTGTCGAGCACGTCCTGCTGGATGCGGTCGAGCAGCAGGAACTGGATGCCCGGCGCCGTCTCGGCGCAGGTGGCGATGCAGCCCGGCATGAGGTTGGCAGAGAGCGTCGGGCTGCTGGCCACGCGCACCTTGCCGCCGCGTGCGCTGGCAAGTCCGGCAACGTCCTGCAGGGTCTGGTCGAGGTCGTCGAGCACGCGATCGAGGCGGGCCGCAAGCGACTGGCCGGCCTCTGTCAGCACCACCTCGCGCGTGGTGCGGTCGAGCAGCTTGAGGCCGAGCTGCGATTCGAGTTCGAGGATCGAGCGGCTCACGGCGGGCTGGCTCAGGCCGACCTGGTCACCGGCACGGCTGAAGTTGCGGCCTTCTGCCACGGAGCGGAACACGCGAAGCTGGCGCAGGGTGACGTTCATGCGGCGAAATCATATATCCATCCGATAAATCCATTTCTCTTTTGAATCGCGGCGGAGTCCAATTCGCGTCATGGCACGTTCACGCTTTCTCCCCGACAACTTCACACTCGCGCTCGTCTCGGTCGTGACCCTTGCAAGCCTCCTGCCGGCCAGCGGCCGCGTCCCGCACTTCTTCGAAGGCCTGACCACCGTGGCGATCGGGCTGCTGTTCTTCCTTCATGGCGCGAAGCTGTCGCGCGAGGCGATCATGGCGGGGATCACGCACTGGCGGCTGCACCTGCTGGTGTTCGCCGCGACCTTCATCCTGTTCCCGGTGCTGGGCATCGCCCTGAAGCCCGTGTTGTCGCCGCTGGTGACGCCGGACCTGTACACCGGCGTGCTCTTCCTTTGCGTGCTGCCGGCCACCGTGCAGTCGGCGATCGCCTTCACCGCGATGGCGCGGGGAAACATGCCGGCGGCGATCTGCAGCGCCTCGGCGTCGACCCTGCTCGGGGTGTTCATCACGCCGGTGCTCGTGAATCTGGTGGTGTTGCCGCACGGGGGCAACGCATCTTCCTCCTTCGATTCGATCGGGAAGATCCTCCTGCAGCTGATGGTGCCTTTCGCTGCCGGGCACCTGCTGCGGCCGGTGATCGGGAAGTGGGTGCAGAAGCGTGCGGCGGTGCTGAAGTTCGTGGACCAGGGGTCGATCCTGCTGGTGGTCTATACGGCGTTCAGTGCGGCGGTGATCGAAGGGCTCTGGAAGCAGATTCCCGTGAGTGCGTTGCTGGGCTTGCTGCTGGTCTGCGCTGTGCTGCTGGCACTGGCGTTGACGCTGACGACGCTGTCTGCTCGCAAGCTGGGGTTCGACAAGGCCGACGAGATCACCATTGTTTTCTGCGGGTCGAAGAAGAGCCTGGCGAGTGGGATTCCCATGGCGAAGGTCTTGTTTGCTTCGCATGCTGTGGGGGCCATCGTGCTGCCCTTGATGCTTTTTCATCAGATGCAGTTGATGGTTTGTGCTGTGTTGGCGCAGCGGTATGCGCGACGGGGGGGGGATTCTTCTGCCCGGGATGGTTCTTTGGAAGTTGCTGCCAAGTAGTGTTTGGCTTCCCGGGGCCGGGTCTCGGCCCGGCGGCCGACCTGCTTTTCTTTGCTTCGCCAAAGAAAAGTAGGCAAAAGAAAGGCGACCCCACTGTCTGCGACCCTCCGCTTCGCTACGGGC
>Ga0102594_1001043_pt1 | contig 19116 bp, 20 predicted proteins | sample AraplaCol_mLB_r2_2_FD_76863 | JGI IMG/M metagenome (GOLD analysis project Ga0102594, IMG submission 76863) | Arabidopsis root microbial communities from North Carolina, USA - plate scrape MF_Col_mLB_r2 (SPADES assembly) (version 2) | ecosystem: Host-associated > Plants > Roots > Endosphere...
CCGCGAGCACGTCCATCATGGCCGCGTTGGAGCCCTTGTAGGGCACGTGGCGCATCTTGATCTTGGCGGCACTGTTGAAGATCTCGCCGGCCAGGTGGATGGTGGTGCCGTTGCCCGGCGAGCCGTAGGTGATGGTGTCGGGTGCGGCGCGCGCGGCCTTCACCACGTCGTCGAGCGTCTTGAACTTCGAATTGGCCTGCGTGACGATCACCACCGGCGTGTAGGCCACGTGGGCCACGGCGGTGAGGTCCTTCACCGGGTTGTAGCTCAGGTTCTTGTAGAGCCAGGGCGCCACGACCATGTTGTCCTTCTGGCCCATCACGATGTCGTAGCCCGTGGGCGCCGAACGCGCGGCCTCGGCGATGCCGATGGTGCCGCCGGCACCGGCGCGGTTGTCGGGCACCACGGTCCAGTGGACGGTCTCGGTGAGCTTCTGGGCCACCAGGCGCGCCAGGATGTCGGTGCCGCCGCCGGGCGGGAAGGGCACGATCATGCGGATCGGCTTGGCGGGATAGCCCTGCGCGTGCGCGGGCAGCGAAAAGGCGAGGGGAAGGGCCAGCGCGATGGCCAGCGTGCCGAGGTGTCTGCGGATCATGGGTTGTCTCTTTGTCGGTCGAAGCGGATCGGGGTCGCAGGCGGTGTTGCCGTCACTGCACCAGCGGTGCAGTGTGCCGGAAGGCGCGCCTGCAGCATTTCTTCATTCGCGATGGGGCCCGTATCGAGTTGCGCTGACTGCTTCCCTGGTGCCTTGACAGCGGCCTGCGAGCGGCGAATACTGCACCGGACGGTTGAGTAAACGAATCTCGAAGGAGACGCCCATGCTCGGAAACATCGACGCCGTGGCCAATCTCGCGGTCAAGGACCTGGCCGTGGCCCGCCGCTTCTACGAGGGCACGCTGGGCCTCGTGCAGGTCGACGCGGAGGGCGACGAAGTGATCGTCTACCGCAGCGGAGGCACGCGCATCAATGTGTACCGTTCGCAGTTCGCCGGCACCAACCAGGCCACGGCCGTGACCTGGCAGGTCGGCGACGACATCGGGCGCATCGCCGAGGCGCTCAAGGGGCGCGGCGTGCGCTTCGAGCACTACGACATGCCCGATACGAAGCTCGAAGGCGACCTCCACGTCATGGGCGACATGAAGGTCGCGTGGTTCAAGGACCCGGACGGGAACATCCTGAACCTCATCAACGGCTGAAGCTCCAGCCGACGGATCAGCCGAAGTTCTTCGCCGCGAAGTCCCAGTTGGCCAGCTTGGCCAGGAAGGTCTCGACGAACTTCGGGCGCAGGTTGCGGTAGTCGATGTAGTAGGCGTGTTCCCAGACGTCCACCGTCAGCAGCGCGGTGTCGGCAGTGGTCAGCGGCGTGCCGGCGGCGCCGGTGTTCACGATGTCCACCGAACCGTCGGCCTTCTTCACCAGCCACGTCCAGCCCGAGCCGAAGTTGCCCACGGCCGACTTCACGAAGGCTTCCTTGAACGCGTCGTAGCTGCCCCACTTGGCATCGATGGCCTTGGCCAGCGCGCCGGTGGGAGCGCCGCCGCCTTGCGGCTTCATGCAGTTCCAGAAGAAGGTGTGGTTCCAGATCTGCGCAGCGTTGTTGTAGATGCCGCCGCTGGACTTCTTGACGATCTCCTCGAGCGTCATCGACTCGAATTCGGTGCCCTTCTGCAGGTTGTTGAGGTTCACCACGTAGGCGTTGTGGTGCTTGCCGTAGTGGTACTCGAGGGTTTCCTTCGAATATTCGGGGGCCAATGCGTCGAGTGCGTACGGCAGGGGTGGGAGCACATGTTCCATGGTTTTTTCTCGTGGGTTGGTTGTGGGAATCAAGGATTCTAGGAATTAATCATCGCGGTCGCGTCGGACGCGTTCCCGTCGCATCGCTCAAAGTGACGGCCATGTCGACCTCGCCATCGGCCAGCCGTGCCGTGACCGCGTCGCCGGCCTCGAGTTGCCTGGCGCTGACGATGGCATGACCATCCGTGTCGGTCAGCCACGCATAGCCACGCTGCAACACCAACGCGGGGTCGAGCAGCCGCAGGCGCAGCGCCACGCGCTCGAGGCGCTCGCGTCGCTGGGTCAGCGCACGCTCGAATTTCAAGGGAAAGTCGGAGGCGATGACACGCGGCACCTGCGCCAGCCGCTGACGCCGCGACAGCACGGCGTACTGCAAGCGCTGCGCATGATGTGCAAGCCGAAGCTGCTGCCGCGCGACAAGGTTCGAGGGACGGCCCAGGCGCCCCGCCGCCTGGTCGAGCCGCTGTCCGAGCGCGTCCAGACGACTTCCCAGCGCATCGCTCAATCGCTCATCCAGTAGATCGATGGCTCCGAGCCACAGGTCGCGCGGCGCGCTGACGAGCTCGGCCGCGGCCGTCGGCGTGGGTGCACGCAGGTCGGCGCAGAAGTCGGCGATGGTGAAGTCGGTCTCGTGCCCGACCCCGCTGACGAGCGGCACCGGGCTCTGCACGATCGTGCGCGCCAATGTCTCGTCGTTGAACGCCCAGAGATCCTCGATGGAACCTCCCCCCCTCACCAGCAGGATGACATCGACCCTGGGTTCGTCGAGTGCGTAGAGCGACTGCAGCGCACGCACCAACTCGCCGGGCGCGTTGGCGCCCTGCACTGCCGCCGGAGCGAGCACGACCGGAATGTGTGGAACACGCCGCCGCAATGCCGTGACGACATCATGCAAGGCCGCGGCGCCCAACGACGTGACGACACCGACCGCGCGCGGCATCGCAGGCAGCGCCCGCTTGCGCGCCGGATCGAAGAGCCCTTCCGCCTCGAGCCGCGCCTTGCGCTGCATGAATTGCTCGAACAACGCACCTTGCCCGGCACGCCGCAGGCTTTCGACCACCAATTGCAGATCGCCGCGCGGCTCGTAGACGGCAAGGCGTCCACGCACCTCGACCTGGTCGCCGTCACGGGGAGAAAAATCGAGCAGCCCGGCTGCGCGGCGGAACATCGCACAACGCAGTTGGCCAGACTCGTCCTTGAGCGCGAAGTAACAATGCCCACTCGACGCGCGAGAAAAGCCCGAAATCTCGCCACGAACTGTGACAGGGTTGAAGCGCGCATCGAGGGCCTCCGCGACCGCTCGGCAGAGGGCGCCGACCGCCCAGATGCGCGGCCCCGGGGCGGAATTCGTGTCACGCATGCTCACCGCTCGCACGCATGGGCAATGCCACTCTTCCACAACGAGCAACATGCCCCCCATTTACTGCCCGAACGGCGGGACAGGCGCACGGTTCCTCGTGCAAGTCATTGATTTCGTTGAATAAAGTACTGCTCAAAATTCAGTCGTTCCAGCGGAAGGGCCGTCCCATGCGGGTTCGGGCCGGTTGCGCAGCAGGTTAATCACAAAGTTATCCACAGAATCTGTGCGTCCCCGCCGACACCGAAAGTAGGTGCGTGCCGATGGTTGGCTCAGTGGATAATCGCCGCGCATTTGCAGTCTACGGACCGGAGGATTTTCTTGTTTTCCATCATAGTTGCCGCGGGTTGGCCGATCTGGCCCTTGCTCGCTTGTTCGGTCATTGCGCTCGCGCTGGTTATAGAACGTTTCACGAGCCTGAAGACCGTGAGGGTGCTGCCGCCGAAGCTGCTCGACGAAACCATCACCGTGTCGCATGGCGCCATTCCCGGACCTGACGTGGTGACCAAGCTGGAACGCAACTCGATGCTGGGCCAGGTTCTGGCCGCCGGACTCCGGGCGCTCAACGCCAACCCGCGTTGCACCGAAGACGACCTTCGCGCAGCCATGGAAGCCTCTGGCCGCACGGTGGCGCACAAGCTGGAACGCTACCTTCCGGCCCTCGCCACCATCGCCTCGGCCGCTCCGTTGCTGGGCCTGCTGGGTACCGTGATCGGCATGATCGAGATCTTCGGCTCGCAGTCGCCCGGCAGCGGAGCCGTCGGCTCGGGCAACCCGGCGCAGCTGGCGCACGGCATCTCGATCGCGCTGTACAACACCGCCTTCGGCCTGATCGTGGCCATTCCGACGCTGATCTTCTGGCGCTACTTCCGCAGCCGCGTCGACGAATACCTGCTGAACCTCGAGTTGTCCGGCGAGCGCTTCGCCCGCCACCTGAACGCGCTGCGCAAATGACGGCCCCCACGCTTGCGAGAGCGCATGCGGCGCAGTCAGACGGGGGCGCGTCCGCTTCCTCGAGGCGGCTTGGCGGAGGCCGGTCATGACCCGAGGACGCATGCAGTTCCGCCACGGTGCGCGCGACGAGCCGGAGATCAACCTGATCCCGTTCATCGACGTGCTGCTGGTCATCCTGATCTTCCTGATGCTGTCGACCACGTACAGCAAGTTCACCGAGATGCAACTGCGGCTGCCGACGGCGGACGTCGACGCGCAGCGCGACTATCCCAAGGAAGTGATCGTGGCAGTGTCGGCCGACGGCCGCTACTCGATCAACAAGACCCCGGTGGCCGATCGCAGCGTCGAGACCGTGACCGCGGCGCTGGCGGCCGCAGCCACCGGCGGCAAGGACAGCGTGGTGATCATCAGCGCCGACGCCACCAGCCCGCACCAGGCGGTCATCACGGTCATGGAAGCCGCGCGCCGCGCCGGCCTGATGCAGATCACCTTCGCAGCGCAGTCGACGGCGCAAGCCGGACACTGAGTGCCCGCCGACGGCCGAAGCAGCACCGGCGCGGCCTCGGCCTCACGGCTGCAGGCCGCCTGGCTGCGACGTGGTCCGCTGGCCTGCGCGCTGTGGCCGCTGTCGCTGCTTTACGCAGCGCTCTTCGCCTTGCGGGGCCTGCCCTATCGCCTCGGATGGTCGCAGTCTGAGCGCGTGCCTGTGCCAGTCATCGTGGTCGGCAACGTGATCGCCGGCGGTGCCGGAAAGACGCCGGTGGTGATGGCCGTGGTGCGACACCTTCAGGCGCGCGGGTTGCGGGTGGGCGTGGTGTCGCGCGGCTATGGCCGGCGCATCGACGACTGCCGCGAGGTGATCGACGGGAGCGATCCACGCGATGTCGGCGATGAACCTGCGCTGATCCACCACGCCACGAAGGCGCCGGTGTTCGTGGCCCGCAAGCGGATCGAGGCGGCGCGCGCGCTGCTGCAGCAGCATCCGGCCACGCAGGTGATCGTCAGCGACGACGGGCTGCAGCATCTGGCGCTGGGCCGCGACATCGAGATCTGCGTGTTCGACGACCGGGGCATCGGCAATGGCTGGCGACTGCCCGCCGGGCCGTTGCGCGAGGCGTGGCCACGGCATTGCGACCTCGTGCTGCACAGTGGCTCGAAGCCGGCGTTCGCCGGCGGGTACACCGCAACCCGGAGCCTTGCGCAGGATGCGCTGGCCAGCGACGGCCGGCGCGTGCCGTTGCGCACCCTGGCCGGCAAGCCAGTGACGGCGCTGGCAGCCATCGCCCGGCCGGAAGCCTTTTTTGGCATGCTGCGCGCGCGCGGCCTGACGCTCGCGGAAACCTGTGCCCTGCCCGACCACAGCGATTTCGAAGGCTGGCTGAGGCCCGGCGATGCGTCCCTGCCGTTGCTGTGTACCGAGAAGGATGCCGTCAAGCTGTGGCGCAAGGTGCCCGATGCACTGGCCGTGCCACTGGAGTTCACGCCTTCCGCGGAATTCTTCAGCGCGCTCGACGCAAAGCTATCATCGCTCGATGGATACCAAGCTGCTTGAACTGCTCGTCTGCCCCGTCACCAAGGGTCCGCTGACCTGGAACCCCGAGAAGCAGGAGCTCTGTTCGCGCAGCGCGCGCCTCGCCTACCCAGTGCGCGACGGCATTCCGGTGCTGCTCGAAAACGAAGCACGCACGCTGTCCGACGAAGAGCTCGGGCTGTGAGCTTCACAGTTCTGGTGCCGGCGCGCCTCGCGTCGACACGGCTTCCCAACAAACCCCTGGCCGACATCGCCGGCGTGCCCATGGTGGTGCGCGTCGCCCGGCGCGCCAGCGAATCCGGCGCCGTGCGCGTGGTGGTGGCCGGTGACGATCCTTCCATCATTTCCGCATGCAAGGCGCATGGCGTCGAGGCCATCCTGACACGCCAGGACCATCCCAGCGGCACCGACCGGCTGGCCGAGGCCTGCGAGCAACTGGGCCTGGACGGCGACGACATCGTGGTCAATGTGCAAGGGGACGAACCGCTGATCGATCCCGCACTGATCGACGCCGTGGCATCCACGCTGGCCACGCACGCCGAAGCGGCGATGAGCACCGCAGCGCACGAGATCGATTCGGTCGGCGACTTCATGAATCCGAACGTGGTGAAGGCCGTGCTCGATGCACAAGGCAATGCCATGTACTTCAGCCGGGCACCCATCCCGTGGTGGCGCGACGGCTCGGCCGGCGGTGCCGCACCCGCCGCGCTGCCCAGCCCGGCGCCGCTGCGCCACATCGGCATCTACGGCTACCGCGCGGGCTTCGTGCGCAAGTTCCCCTCGCTGCCCCCGGCGCCCGTCGAGGCGACCGAAGCGCTGGAGCAACTGCGCGCGCTGTGGCACGGGCATCGCATCGCGGTACATGTGAGCCACGTCGCACCCGGACCGGGCATCGACACTCCCGATGATCTGGAGCGCGTGCGCGCGGTCTTCGCGGCCGCTCCCAAGCCCTGAGATGGCCGCCATGCCTGCTGAAACTGCGGAGATTCCGCTGCGGGCACGCGTGCTATCCTCGAAGCAACTCCGCCTAGCCCTGCCCTCGGGCCGCCGCTCGGTGCGACACAAAATCTAAGAACCGTCCGAGGACACCATGAGACTAATTTTGCTGGGCGCGCCCGGGGCGGGCAAAGGCACGCAAGCGGCCTTCATTTGCCAGAAATACAGCATCCCGCAGATCTCGACCGGCGACATGTTGCGCGCCGCCGTCAAGGCCGGTACACCACTGGGACTGCAAGCCAAGGCCGTCATGGACGCGGGCGCGCTGGTCAGCGACGACCTGATCATCAATCTCGTGAAGGAACGCATCGCGCAAGACGACTGCGCCAGCGGCTTCCTGTTCGACGGCTTTCCCCGCACCATTCCCCAGGCCGACGCCATGAAGGCGGCCGGCGTCAAGCTCGACTACGTGCTCGAGATCGATGTGCCCTTCGGCGACATCATCGAGCGCATGAGCGGCCGTCGCTCGCACCCGGCTTCGGGCCGCACCTACCACGTCAAGTTCAACCCGCCCAAGGCGGAAGGCAAGGACGACGTGACGGGCGAGGACCTGATCCAGCGCGAAGACGACAAGGAAGAAACCGTGCGCAAGCGCCTGGACGTGTACAGCCAGCAGACGCGCCCGCTGGTGGACTACTACTCCGCCTGGGCCAAAGCCGATCCGGCCGCTGCGCCGAAGTACCGCGCCATCAAGGGCGTGGGCACGGTCGACGAAATCACTCAACGTGCGTTGGCCGCACTGAGCAGCTGATTTCGCAGCCGCCCTTTCGCGCATGGCGCAGGGCGGCTTCCGGCTTCACTTTCCCAGCAACTCGAGCATCAGCGCGATCCGCGCCTTCACTGGCGTCAGCGCGCCTGCGTCGCGCAGCGCATCGCCTTCTTTCGGCAGGATGCGTCCGTTGGCGCATCGGGTCGCACGGCGCACCGCGATGCCGCCATCTTGCGCTTTCAGCGCTGCCGCCTCGAGCAGGTAGTGCACCGTGCCGTTGCCCGTCGTGGCAAGCACAAGCCCTCGCAACGGATCGGAGCCGCCTGTGCCCGATTGCACGAGCGCATCGACCACCGCCCCGCTCGCGCCCGCATGGCTCATGACGATCTCCACGCGCGGCCATTGCACGTCGCCAGGTTCGAAGACCGGTGCTACTCGCCGAGTAGCCGCGCTGGGCCAGGCGCGCACCAGCCGCACTTCGCCTTCTTCCACGTAGCCGATGGGCCCCGCATCGCCCGAGGCGAACGCATCGAGCCGGTAGGTGTGGACCTTCTGGACATCGACGCCACTGTGCACGGTTCCGGCGCACACCGCCGTCACGCCGCGCGCGCCCTCGGTCGCGGCCACACTGATCGCATCCCGCACGTTCTGCGGCCCGTCGGGCGCCAGTGCAGTCGCCGGCCGCATCGCGCAGGTCAGCACGACAGGCTTCACCGCGTCCAGCACGGAGTGCAGGAAGAAAGCTGTTTCCTCGAGGGTGTCGGTGCCATGCGTGATCACCACACCCGCGACGTCGGGCTGGCCCAGCCAGTGCGCGCACCGCTGCGCCAGCGTGCGCCAGATATCGAAGTCCATGTCCTTGCTGTCGACCTGGGCGACCTGCTCCGCCTCCAGCGTCACGCCCGGCGGTGCGTCGATACCACTTAGCAGATCCGCCACATCCACCTCGCCGGCCTTGTACCCGATGTTGTCGGCGCTGCTGGCGGCCCTGCCTGCGATGGTGCCGCCGGTGCCCAGGACCACCACGCGACGCGCGTTCGGCGAAAAGGAATTGACCATCACTTGTCAACTTTTAAAAACTGGTTAAAAATACAGGTACTGGATATCTAGCCAGTGCCGCAAGGAACCACACATGCAGTTCGCCGTGAAGCTTACAGCCCGCCAGCAGCAGATCCTGGACCTGATCCAGAGCGCCATCGCACGTACCGGTGCGCCACCCACGCGCGCAGAAATCGCCAATGAGCTGGGGTTCAAGTCCGCCAACGCCGCCGAAGAGCACTTGCAGGCGCTTGCGCGCAAGGGTGTCATCGAGTTGGTCAGCGGCACCTCGCGCGGCATCCGCCTCAAGGGCGACGCACTGCGTTCGCTCAACGAAACGCGCCATCGCGAAGGCAACCAGTTCTCGCTTTCGCTCCCGGGCATGGCCCAGTTGGCGCTTCCGCTCATCGGTCGCGTCGCAGCCGGTTCCCCGATCCTGGCGCAGGAGCATGTCGACCAGACCTACTACGTCGAGAACACGCTGTTCCAGCGCCAACCCGACTACCTGCTCAAGGTGCGCGGCATGTCGATGCGCGACGCCGGCATCATGGACGGCGACCTGCTTGCAGTGCAGGCCACCAAGGAAGCGCGCAACGGCCAGATCGTGGTTGCCCGGCTGGGCGACGAAGTGACGGTCAAGCGTCTCAAGCGCAACAAGCAGATCATCGAGCTGCACGCCGAGAACCCCGACTACCCGACCATCATCGTGCAGCCCGGAGAGCCGTTCGAAATCGAAGGCCTCGCGGTCGGCCTCATCCGCAACACGATGCTGATGTAGGCCTCGCGGCCTGCTGCATCAGCAACCATCCGGCTCCGACAGGTGGCGGGCGTATGGCGCGAAGTCGCCATCACCCTGTCTCGGCCGATTCAAGAAATCCTGCCTGTGTTCAACCTCATACTTTTTTGGAGTTCACATGGGAATCGCCCTCCTCGCCATCGCTGATTTCTGGATGCCGCTGCAGTCGCTCGCCAATCGATTGATCCCGGCGCGCCGCCCCCACGCCCGGGACGGTCTCGACCACGCCGACAATTCGGCCGGCCTGCGCTACGTGGCAGTGCGGCCGGGCTGCAGTGCCCGCTCCGGCGGGGCCACGGCACCGACCACCGGTGCAGCCATCGCCCCCACCCGCCCTCTTCGCGTGGTGCGCGTGGTCGACGGCAAGGGGCAGCAGCGCAGCGACCGTGTCCTTATCTCCGGCCGCATGGCCGACGTGTGCGCAGAGCTCGACCGCCTTGCTGCGCTCGAAGCTGCCGAAACCTTGGCCACGGCCCACCGCTCGACGCGCCTCCACTGAGGCAGAACACTCCCCGAAGCCGGCTGAACAGGGCCTCGGGGTGGGTATCCAAACGTTCGCTGGCACGACATTCCAATGCTGCGAGGCACAATGGCACGCCATGAACATTGTGATCCTCGACGATTACCAGGACGCGGTGCGCAAGCTGCGCTGCGCCGCCAAGCTGGACGCGTACGCGGCCAAGGTCTACACCAACACGGTCAAGGGAATCGGACAGCTGTCGGTCCGCCTCAAGGATGCCGACGTGATCGTGCTGATTCGCGAGCGCACCCAGATCTCGCGCCAACTCATCGAGAAGCTGCCCAAGCTCAAGCTCATCTCGCAGACCGGCCGCGTTGCCGGCCACATCGACGTCGCGGCCTGCACCGAGCGGGGTGTGGCGGTGGCAGAGGGCTCGGGTTCGCCGCAGGCACCCGCCGAGCTGACGTGGGCGCTCATCATGGCCGCCATGCGCCGGCTGCCGCAGTACATCAGCAACCTCAAGCACGGTGCGTGGCAGCAGTCGGGCCTCAAGTCGGCATCGATGCCGCCGAACTTCGGCGTCGGCTCCGTGCTCAAGGGCAAGACGCTGTGCATCTGGGGATACGGCCGTATCGGCCAGCTCGTTGCGCGCTACGGCCAGGCCTTCGGCATGCAGGTCGTCATCTGGGGCCGCGAAGCCAGTTGCGCCAAGGCACGTTCCGACGGCTTCCAGGTGGCGCAGAACCGCCATGAATTCTTTGCCGCAGCCGACGTGCTGTCGGTGCATCTGCGGCTCAACGACGAGACCAACGGCCTCATCACGCTGGAAGACCTTTCGCGCATGAAGCCGACGGCGCTGTTCGTGAACACCTCGCGCGCCGAACTGGTCGAGGCCGATGCACTGCTCGCCGCCCTCAACCGCGGACGTCCTGGTCTCGCGGCCATCGACGTGTTCGAGAGCGAGCCGCCGCTGCAGGGCCACGCACTGCTGCGCCTGGAGAACTGCATCTGCACGCCGCACATCGGCTACGTCGAGCAGGAAAGCTACGAGAGCTACTTCGGGCAAGCCTTCGACAACGTCGTCAGCTACATCAATGGCAATCCCACGAACATCGTGAACCCCGGCGCGCTGCAGGTCCGCCGGTGAACCTGCCTGCGCCACGGCGCGCGTCGCAGCACGCGCTCTGGGCGCTGCTGGCCGGCAACTTCGTGATCGGCACGGGCGTGATGGTCGTGCCCGGCACGCTCAACGAGATCAGCGTTTCCCTCTCGGTCGGCGTAGCCACCGCGGGCCAGTTGATCACCGCCGCCGCTGCGGTGATGTGCATCGGAGCACCGCTGCTGGCGGCCGCCGTTGCGCGCTGGGATCGCCGGCAACTGCTGGCCCTCACCATGGTCTGGTACGCAGCCGGACATGCGCTCGCGGCACTCATGCCGAGCTTCGGCACACTGCTGCCGGTACGCATGCTCACGGTGATTGCACCAGCGATCTTCACGCCCCAGGCGGCCGCTTGCGTCGGCCTGCTGGTGCCGCCCGAACAGCGCGGGCGTGCCGTCACCTTCGTTTTCCTGGGCTGGTCGATGGCATCGGTGCTGGGCCTGCCGATCGGCGCCCTGATCGGCGGACACCTGGGCTGGCGGATGGCGTTCGTCGCCATCGCGATCCTCAGTGTCGCCAGCGCGACAGCCGTCTGGCTCACCTTGCCGGGCGGCATCCGCCCTGCCGCGCTCACCGCCGCCGCATGGTCGCGCGTGCTTCGCAGCCCGGTGCTGATGGGCATCGTGTCGGTCACCGCGCTGCAGGGTGCGGGCCAGTTCGTGCTGTTCAGCTATTTCGGCCCGATTCTCAAGCAGGACTTCGGTGCCGACGCCACCACGCTGAGCGTGATGTGGGCACTGTTCGGAGCCTTCGGACTGGCCGGCAACATGCTGGTCAGCCGCTTCATCGACCGCATCGGCGCAGGGCGCATGGTGCTCGTCACGACTGCGCTGATCGCCGCGAGCCTGCTGGTCTGGCCGCTGGCCTCCACACTGGCATGGCTGGCCGTCCTGCTCGTGCCTTGGGGCCTGGGCTGCTTCGCGGCCAATTCGGCCCAGCAGGCACGGCTGGTGGGCTTGGCACCTGCGCTGGCGCCGGGCTCGGTGGCGCTGAACAGCTCGGGCATTTACGTCGGACAGGCCGTTGGCGCGGCCTTGGGAGGCTGGCTGCTGGCGCACGACGCGCAAGCCTGGATGAACTGGGTCGGCCTGGCACTGATGCTGATCGCCATCTCGCTGAGCGTGGCCATCGACCGCAGCAGCCGGCCGGCGTGAGCGCTGAAAAGCAGCTTCGCGTAAAACCCGTCACGCGCCCTGCGCGCGGCACTGCAAAATCGGAGCCTTCGACTGCCCCGCCCGGCACCCGGCCGAATTGCTGCAGTCGCCTGCACGGCAGGCCCCGGATACCACTCAACCATTGAAACCTTCCAGCAAATGACAGTGAACTACCCCCGAATCGGCGTCGTCGGCGCCGGCGCCATGGGTCGCGGCATCGCGCAGATCGCAGCCCAGGCAGGCAGCGAAGTGCTGCTGCTCGACAGCTTCGCCGGCGCTGCCGAGCGCGGGCGCGAAACCCTTGCCGCCCAATGGAGCAAGCTGCTCGACAAGAACAAGATCGACACCGCCGCACGCGATGCGTACGTGGCCCGCGTGAAGGCCGTCGATTCGATGCAGGCGCTCGCCGGCTGCGATCTGGTGGTCGAGGCGGTGCTGGAAGACCTCGAGGTCAAGCGCAAGCTCTTCCGCGAACTCGAAGACGTGGTCGGAGAGAAAGCCACGCTGGTCACCAACACGTCGTCGCTCTCGGTCACGACCATCGCGGCGGGCCTGAAGCACCCGGAGCGCTTCGCCGGCTTCCACTTCTTCAACCCGGTGCCACTGATGAAGGTGGTCGAGGTGGTCGCGGGCTTCAAGACCGCGCCCGAAGTCTGCAAGCAGCTCGCCGGCTATGCCGTGCAGATGGGCCACAGCGCAGTGCAGGCGCAGGACACGCCCGGCTTCATCGTCAATCACGCGGGCCGCGGCTACGGCACCGAGGCGCTGCGGATCGTCGGCGAAGGCGTGGCCGATTTCGCCACCATCGACCGCATCCTGAAGGACCAGGCCGGCTTCCGCCTCGGCCCGTTCGAACTGCTGGACCTGACCGCCCTCGACGTGTCGCACCCGGTGATGGAATCGATCTATCACCAGTACTTCGAGGAGCCGCGCTTCCGTCCGAGCGTGATCACCGCGCAGCGGCTGGCCGCCGGCGCGCTGGGCCGCAAGACCGGCGAAGGCTTCTACCGCTACACCGACGGCGTGATGCAGCAGGCGCCGGAGGCTGCGCCTCCTGTCGTCGACGGCACGCCTTCGGTGTGGGTGTCGCCGCGAGCTGCGCGCCGTGCCGAACTGCTGCGCCTGGTGAATACGCTGGGCGCGCAGATCGACAGCGGCGCGGCACCGGCTGCGCATTCGCTGATCCTGGTGGCGCCGCTGGGCTTCGATGTGACGACGGTGGCTGCGGTCGAGCGCCTGGACGCCACGCGCACCGTGGGCATCGACATGCTGATCGACGACGCTGCCACCAAGCGCCGCGTGCTCGCCACCAACCCGGCCACGCGCCGCGACATCCGCGACGCCGCGCACGCCCTCTTCGCACGCGACGGCAAGGCGGTGAGCGTGATCCGCGACAGCGGCGGTTTCGTCACGCAGCGCGTGATCGGCACCATCGTGAACATCGCCGCCGACATGTGCCAGCAACGCGTGTGCACGCCGGCCGACCTCGAGACCGCGGTGCAGCTGGGCCTGGGCTATCCGCGTGGCCCGCTGGCCATGGGCAACCTCTACGGTCCGACCAACATGCTCGAGGTGCTGTTCAACCTGCAGACGGTGTACGGCGACCCGCGCTATCGCCCGAGCCCGTGGCTGCGCCGCCGCGGCGCGTTGGGCCTGAGCCTGCTGCACGAAGAAGAATGAGCACGCCATGACAGCCGAACTCAAGAGTACGAGCGAAGGCAGCACCATGGTGCTGACGATTTCCAACCCGACCCAGCGCAACGCCCTGGGTCCCGAGATCTACGCCGCCGGCATCGAGGCGCTCAACGGCGCCGAGGGCAGCGCGGAGATCCGCAGCGTCGTCATCGTGGGCGAAGGCGCATGGTTCTGCGCCGGCGGTTCGCTGCAGCGGCTGCTGGCCAACCGCCAGCTCGACCGTTCGGTGCAGGCCGAGAGCATCGAGGGCCTGCACAACTGGATCGATTCGATCCGCACCTTTCCCAAGCCGATCATCGCGGCGGTCGAAGGTGCGGCCGCGGGCGCGGGCTTCTCGCTCGCGCTGGCCTGCGACTTCGTGGTGGCGGCGCGCGACGCGGTGTTCGCGGCCTCCTACAGCAACGTGGCGCTGTCGCCCGACGGCGGCCTGAGCTGGCACCTGGGCCAGCAGCTGCCGCGCCAGCTGGCCAGCGAATGGCTCATGAACGGCGAGCGCATCGGTGCGCAGCGCCTGCATGCGCTGGGCATGGTCAACGAGCTCACCGAAAACGGCCAGGCGCTCGCCGGCGCGCTGGCGCTGGCCGCCAAGCTCAATGCCCGCGCGCCCAACTCGCTGGCCAGCATCAAGGAGCTGCTGAGCGATGCACGGGGTGCCACGCTGGCCTCGCAGCTCACGCAGGAGCGCGACCACTTCGTGCGCAACCTCCACCACGCGAACGCGGGCATCGGCATCGCGGCCTTCCTCGAGAAGAAGCCGCCGCAGTACGAGTAGCGCCTCGCGGCGTCGCTCCCGTGACACCCACCAGCTTTCCAGTCGCCGAGAGGACAGACCAATGGACGACCCCATTCTTACCATCGAAGAACGTGAAGCGATCAACAGTGGTCGCTGGTTTTCTTCCCTTTCTCCATCGCTGCGGCACGACATCCTCCGATGCGCCTTCGTCAAACGCTACAAGGACGGCGACCTGATCGCTGCCCGCGGCGATCCGCCCGAACACTGGATCGCCTGCGCCAAGGGCGCGGTGCGCGTGAGCTCGACGGCCGTCTCGGGCAAGCAGGTGACGCTGACCTACGTGGAGCCGGGCATCTGGTTCGGAGACGTGGCGATGTTCGACGGGGACCGGCGAACGCACGACACCTACTCGCATGGCGACACCACCATCCTGTGCGTGGCGCGCGCCGACTTCCAGAAGATCCTGGCTTCGCACGTGGAGCTTTACGAGGCGCTGATGCGGCTGCAGGCGCGGCGCATCCGCACGCTCTTCGGGCTGGTGGAAGACCTCAACACCCTGCCCCTGCGCGCACGGCTGGCCAAGCAGCTCATCCACCTGGTGCGCAGCTACGGCGTGCCGAACCTGGAAGACGGCAGCCAGATGCGCATCGGCCTGCAACTGGCGCAGGAAGAACTGGCGCAGCTGCTGGGTGCGTCGCGCCAGCGGGTCAACCAAGAGCTCAAGACCATGGAGCGCGAGGGCACCATCCGCATCGAGCCGGGCGGCCTCGTGGTGCTCGACCGCTCGGCGCTGATGCGCGTCTCGGAAGCTGAAAGCTAGAGCGGCAACCACATCAAGAACAACCACCAGAACAACAACCACAGGCAGACAAACATACCGACATGAGCCAGGACTTCTCCTCCTTCATCGGCACCCGTGCCGTCTCGCAACAGCACGCCTTCGACGTCGACGCGCTCGCGGCCTGGCTCGAGAAGAACCTCGACGGTTTCAAGGGCCCGCTGACGGTCGAAATGTTCAAGGGCGGCCAGTCGAACCCGACCTACAAGCTGGTCACGCCCACGCAAAGCTACGTGATGCGCGCCAAGCCGGGCCCGGTCGCGAAGCTGCTGCCCTCTGCCCATGCGGTGGAGCGCGAGTTCAAGGTGATGAGCGGCCTGGCCGGCACCGACGTGCCCGTGCCGCGCATGCACTGCCTGTGCGAGGACGAGAGCGTGATCGGCCGCGCCTTCTACGTCATGGAGTTCATGCAGGGCCGCGTGCTGTGGGACCAGTCGCTGCCCGGCATGAGCAACGCCGAGCGCGCCGCCCACTACGACGAGATGAACCGAGTGATCGCGGCGCTGCACACCGTCGACTTCGCGGCGCGCGGCCTGGCCGACTACGGCAAGCCCGGCAACTACTTCGAGCGCCAGATCGGCCGCTGGAGCAAGCAGTACAAGGCTTCGGCCGACGGCGCGGGCGAGCTCTCGCAGCCCATCGAGGCCATGGAGCGGCTGATCGACTGGCTGCCCGCGCACATGCCGGCGAGCGCACGCGACGAGAGCAAGGTGTCGATCGTCCATGGCGACTATCGCCTCGACAACGTGATGTTCCACGCCACCGAGCCGCGAATCATCGCGGTGCTCGACTGGGAACTGTCGACGCTCGGCCACCCGCTGGCCGACTTCAGCTACCACTGCATGTCGTGGCACATGCCCCCGACCACCGGACGCGGCATCGGCGGCGTCGACGTCGCCTCGCTGGGCATTCCCACCGAGAGCGAATACATCCGCCGCTACTGCGAGCGCACCCGCATCAGCACGCCCGAGGCGCTCGCGCCCGACTGGAACTTCTACCAGGCCTACAACCTGTTTCGCATGGCCGCGATCCTGCAAGGCATTGCCAAGCGGGTCGAGGCCGGCACCGCGTCGAGCGAGCAAGCCGTGGCTTCTGCCCGCGGCGCCCGCCCCATGGCCGACATGGCCTGGCAGTTTGCCCAAAAGGCATAAGCCGCCCCACCCCACCAGGAGAGACAAAGATGGACTTCGAATACTCGGCCAAGACCAAGGACCTGCAGAAACGCGTGCAGGCGTTCATGGACGACCACATCTATCCGGCCGAAGCCGAGTACCACGCCGAACTGGCCGCCAACACGGCAGCCGGCAAGCGCTGGTCGGCGCTGAAGACGGTCGAGAAGCTCAAGGAAAAAGCCAAGGCCCAGGGCCTGTGGAACCTGTTCCTGCCGGTCGACAGCGCAGCCGCCTCGGGCTACGAGGGCGCGGGCCTGACCAACCAGGAATACGCGCCGCTGGCCGAGATCATGGGCCGGGTGCCATGGGCCTCGGAGGCCTTCAACTGCTCGGCGCCCGACACCGGCAACATGGAGACCATCGCCCGCTACGGCTCCGAAGACATCAAGGCCCGCTGGCTCAAGCCGCTGCTCGAAGGCCAGATCCGCTCGGCATTCGCCATGACCGAGCCCGAGGTGGCCTCGAGCGACGCCACCAACATCTCCACGCGCATCGAGCGTCAGGGCGACGAGTACGTCATCAACGGCCACAAGTGGTGGATTTCGGGCGCGGCCGATCCGCGCTGCGCGGTCTTCATCACCATGGGCAAGAGCGACCCCGAGGCGCCGCGCCACTCTCAGCAGAGCATGATCGTGGTGCCGGCGGACGCCAAGGGCATCCGCATCGTGCGCCCGCTGAACGTGATGGGCTATGACGACGCCCCGCACGGCCACGTCGAGATGTACTTCGAGAACGTGCGCGTGCCGGCCAGCAACATGCTGCTGGGCGAAGGCCGCGGCTTCGAAATCGCCCAGGGCCGCCTCGGCCCGGGCCGCATCCACCACTGCATGCGCCTGATCGGCCTGGCCGAGCGCGCGCTGGAACTGATGTGCAAGCGCGCTTCGTCGCGCGTGGCCTTCGGCAAGACCGTGGCCTCGCAGACCGTGACGCAGGAGCGCATCGCCGAGGCCCGCTGCAAGATCGACATGGCCCGCCTGCTCACGCTGAAGGCCGCGTGGCTGATGGACGTGGCCGGCAACAAGGTCGCGAAGAACGAGATCGCGATGATCAAGGTGGTGGCGCCCTCGATGGCCTGCCAGGTGATCGACTGGGCCATGCAGGTCCACGGCGGCGGCGGCATGTGCGACGACTTCCCGCTGGCCGCGGCCTATGCCGGTGCGCGCACCCTGCGCTTCGCGGACGGTCCGGACGAAGTGCACCGCAACGCGATCGCCAAGTGGGAGCTGGGCAAGTACGCGCCGGGCAAGGCCGACGCCGAAATGCCGGTGACGCGCTTCTGATCTGACGGTAAAGAATAAAGGGCCGGTGGCGAACGATTCGCCCCGGCCCTTTTGCTTTGGTCGCTTGCCCTCAGAGCTTCTTCTGCAGGAAGACAGCTTTGCCGAACGCCGGGTCGAGCTGGTAACCCGCGAAGCCTTCGCGCTCGTAGGCGCGCAGCGCCGGTGCGTTGCCCGACAGCACCTCCAGCGTGAGCTTGCAGGCACCGCGCCTGCGAGCCTCCTGCTCCACCAGCGCGAACATCCTCTGCGCCACGCGCTGCCCACGATGGCTGGGCAGCACCACCACGTCGTGGACGTTGACCAGCGGCCTGGCGGCGAAGGTCGAGAAGCCCTCGATGCAGTTGATAAGGCCCACGGGCTGGCCGCCTTCATACGCCAGCACGCTGAAGGCCTGGGGACGCGCAGCCAGCTCGGCCGGCAGGCTCTCGCGCACGGCGGCCTCGAGCGGCTTGCCGCCGCCTGCCGGGTCGCTGGCATAGGCGTCGAGAAGATCGACCAGCGCAGCCGCGTGCGCAGCGTTGCGGTAGTCGGCGATGAAGACCTCGATCGACGCCGCTGCCGCCGTCATTGCGCGGGCTCCAGCGTCGCCGCGAGGCGCCTGGCGCAGGACTCGGCCTGCTTCGCATCCCGGGCCTCGACCATCACGCGCACCAGCGGCTCGGTGCCGCTCGCGCGGATCAGCACGCGGCCGGAATCGCCGAGTTCGGCCTCGATGCGCTCGGTTTCGCTGGCGAGCGCCTTGTTGGCCTTCCAGTCCTGGTCGGGTGAGATGCGCACGTTGATGAGCGTCTGCGGAAACAGCGTGACGCCTTCGAGCAGCTGCGCCACCGTCTTGCCGCTGCGCACGCAGGCCTGCAGCACCTGCAGCGCGCTCACGATGCCGTCGCCGGTGGTGTGGCGGTCGAGCGCCAGCAGGTGGCCGGAGCCCTCGCCGCCCAGCAGCCAGCCGCGCTTGTCGAGCTCTTCGAGCACGTAGCGGTCGCCGACCTTGGCGCGCACGAACTCGATGCCCTGCTTGCGCAAGGCCATCTCGACGGCCTTGTTGGTCATGAGCGTGCCGACCACGCCCACCGGCTTGTCGCCGCGCGCGATGCGTTCGGACACCATGAGGTACAGCAGCTCGTCGCCGTTGAAGAGGCGCCCGCTCGCGTCGACCAGCTGCAGGCGGTCGGCGTCGCCGTCGAGTGCGATGCCGTAGTCGGCCTTCTGCGCCGTCACCGCGGCGATCAGCGCCTCGGGATGCGTGGCGCCGAAACCCTTGTTGATGTTCAGCCCGTCGGGCGCGACGCCGATGCTGGTCACTTCCGCGCCCAGCTCGTGGAACACGTTCGGCGCCACCTGGTAGGCCGCGCCGTGTGCCGCGTCGACCACCAGCTTCATGTCGCGCAGCGTCAGGTCGTTGGCGAAGGTGCTCTTGCAGAACTCGATGTAGCGGCCGGGCGCGTCGTTG
>Ga0102594_1001046_pt1 | contig 19092 bp, 19 predicted proteins | sample AraplaCol_mLB_r2_2_FD_76863 | JGI IMG/M metagenome (GOLD analysis project Ga0102594, IMG submission 76863) | Arabidopsis root microbial communities from North Carolina, USA - plate scrape MF_Col_mLB_r2 (SPADES assembly) (version 2) | ecosystem: Host-associated > Plants > Roots > Endosphere...
TCACGTGGCCGTCCTTCACGATCGGCACGCCGCCCTCGAGCAGGCCCTGCACTTCCGGAGCAGTCAGAAATGCGGTACGGCCACCGTTGATGATGTCCTCGTATACCTTGCTTTCGCGACGGCCCATGGCTGCCGTATGCGCCTTGGCGGGGGCAATGTGCGACGACAGCGCTGCGGCACCGTCCAGCCGTTGCAGCCAGAGCAGATTGCCCGCGTCGTCCGAAATGGCGATCGTCACCGCCCAGTTGTTCTTGATGGCCTCTGCTTCTGCTGCAGCGGCAACGGCCTTGACGTCGGCGAGTTCGAGGAAGGACTTGGTCTTCATGATGTGCTCAGGTTGCGTAAAACCCGAAAGCATAACGGCCATGCCGAACAGAGTGTCTTTGGCACCCAATGAACCTGCCAAGTGCCTTGGCAGGCTTAGGATCATCTCGCATACGGTCTTTGTTTCCGCTGCTCTTGCAGCCCCCTAGAATGCGCCCCAACTGCGTCTTCGCAGCAACCACAGGAGCTCCGGCCATGAACGACCGCGTTACCACCCTCGATACCTCCGCTGGCTACGCCCAGCCACTGGCGCAAGCCGAACGCCAACGCGTTCTGCGCAATACCTACTGGCTGCTCGCACTGAGCCTGCTGCCCACCGTGCTGGGCGCGTGGGTCGGCGTGAGCACCGGGATCACCCGCTCGCTCACGGGCGGCCTTGGCCTCATCGTTTTCCTCGGCGGCGCATTCGGCTTCATGTTCGCCATCGAGAAAACGAAGAACTCCGCGGCCGGCGTGCCGGTGCTGCTGGCCTTCACCTTCTTCATGGGTCTGATGCTGTCTCGCCTGATCGCGATGGTGCTGGGCTTCAAGAACGGCTCCGAGCTCATCATGACGGCCTTCGGCGGCACCGCCGGCGTGTTCTTCGTGATGGCCTCGCTGGCCACGATCATCAAGCGCGACCTGTCGGGCATGGGCAAGTTCCTGTTCGTCGGCGCGATGGTGCTGATGGTCGGTGCCGTCATCAACGTATTCGTCGGCTCGACCACCGGCATGCTGGTGATCTCGGTGGCCGCCATCGGTATCTTCTCTGCCTACATGCTCTACGACCTGAAGCAGATCATGGACGGCGGCGAAACCAACTACATCAGCGCCACGCTCGCGCTTTACCTCGACCTGTTCAACGTGTTCCAGAGCCTTCTGGCACTGCTTGGCATCTTCGGCGGAGAGCGCGACTGAGCAAGCGGTTCGCGCGCACCAACAAGAAGGGCCCCACGGGGCCCTTTTTCATTCCAGTTCGAAGACCGCAATCGATTCGACGTGCGCCGTGTGCGGGAACATGTTGACCACGCCTGCATGCGTGCAGCGGTAGCCGGCCTGATGCACCAGCAGGCCGGCATCGCGCGCCAGCGTGGAAGGATTGCAGCTCACGTAGACGATGCGCTTCGGTGGCGTCCAGCCATCGGTGCGCAGTTCCGGTTGCTGATGCAGGTCGGCCATCGCCTTGGCGAGCGCGAAGGCGCCTTCACGCGGCGGATCGACCAACCACTTGTCAGCGCTGCCGTCGGCGACGAGCATGGCAGGCGTCATGTCGAATAGGTTGCGCGCTACGAAATTGGCAGGTGCCAGCGCACGCCGTGCGGACGTTGCGGGCTGATTCCGCTTGAAGTTATCGGTCGCGCGCGCCACCAGCGTGTCGCTGCCCTCGATGCCCAACACCTCGCGCGCCTGGCTTGCCAGCGGCAAGGTGAAGTTGCCCAGGCCGCAGAACCAGTCGATTACACGTTCGTCGGGCTGAACATCGAGCAGTCGCAGCGCCTTGCCGACCAGCGCGCGATTGATGTGCGGATTGACCTGCGTGAAATCGGTCGGCTTGAACGGCATGGTCACCCCGAACTCGGGCAACCGGTAGGCCAGCGGCGTGCCGCCCTCCTCCAGCAGCTTCACCGTCTCGGGGCCCTTGGCCTGCAACCACCATTGAACGCCCTCGTTCTCGGCGGCGAAAGCCTTCAGCCGGTCGATATCTCCGCGCGTCAACGGCTCGAGGTGCCGCAGCACCAGCGCGATGGTGCCGAGCTTCGTGGAGTCCGGAGCGTCGCCGCATGCCAGTTCGATCTGCGGACAGGTCTCGCGCGCATCCATCGAGCCGATCAGCGCGCGCAGCGGCATCAGCATTTCGCTGACCTGCCTGGGCAGCACGGGGCAGACCTGCATGTCTGCCAGATAGCGGCTCTTGCGCTCATGAAACCCGATCAGGACCGTGCCTTTCTTGACGACATGACGCACCGACAGGCGTGCGCGATAGCGGTAGTGCCATGCCGGACCTTCCAGCGGACGCAGCAGGTTTTCGGGGCGCACCTTGCCGAGGTGCCAGAGGTTGTCTTCGAGTGCACGCTGCTTCACGGCCACCTGGGCTGCAGCGTCGAGGTGCTGCATCTTGCAGCCGCCGCACGCGCCAGTGTGCAGGCCGAAATGAGGACAGCCGGGGCGCACACGCTGTGACGACTCTCGGCGGATGGCCGTGACCGTGCCCTGTTCCCAGTTGTTCTTGCGGCGATGGACGTTGAACTGCACCTCCTCGAAGGGCAGCGCGCCCTCGATGAACACGACCATGCCGTCGACCTTGTGGGCCACGCCCTGCGCGTCGAGGTCGAGCGACTCGACGTTGAGCCACGTTTCGCCAGGATTCGCTGCGTCCTTCACTTGGGGTTTCGCAGGTCCGTTCGCGGGGGATTTCTTTTCTTCGATGATTTCCGTCATACCCCGATTGTCTCAGCGCGGCGTGGGCCCTAGAACAGTGCATCCCGGCCGACGCCCGAACGGGCCAGCTGGCGGCGCATCTTCGCCAGTGCCTCGTTCTGGATCTGGCGCACGCGCTCCCGTGTGAGGCCCAATCGCACGCTGAGCACCTCGAGGGTTTCCGGCTCGCGGTCGTGAAGGCCGTAGCGCCCTTCCAGCACCTCCCGCTCGCGCGCATCGAGGGCATGCACCCACTGGTCGAGCAGCCGCTCCACCTCGTGCGTGTGCGCCACTTCGGTAGGGCTTCCCTGCTCGTCGTCGGAAGCGACGGTGTCCGCCAGCGTAAAGCCTTCGTCGCCGCGTGAATCGCCGGCATCAAGAGAGCGTGGAGCCTCGGACAACGCCAGCAAATCGGCCACGGACTGCACATCGCGTTCAAGCAATGCGGCGATGTCTTCCACGCGCACGCCCTCCGGCCGCTGCGCCACGAATTCAGCGTCGCCTTCCAGAGTGCGACGCGCGCGCAGCACCTGTTGCAACTCACGCACCACGTGGACCGGAAGCCGAATTGCACGGGCCTGTGTCATGACCGCTCGCTCGACGGACTGCCGTATCCACCAGGTCGCATAGGTCGAAAAGCGGAATCCGCGTTCGGGCTCGAACTTGGTGATCGCGTGCATCAGGCCGAGGTTGCCCTCCTCGATGAGGTCCGGCAGCGGCACGCCGCGCCCCAGGTAGCTCTTCGCGATATTGACCACAAGCCGCAGGTTGTGCTCGATCATCGATTGCCGTGCCTCGAAATCGCCGGCTCGTGCGGCGCAGGCGGTCTGGTATTCCTCGGCCGGCGTGAAAAGTTCGGTGCGGCGGACCTGCCGCAGGTAGATGGTCAGTGCGTCTGCGCCTTCGCCGCCGGGCAATTCGCCGACGACGCCCTGCGGCGATGCGCCGTCGGCCGTCATGGCCTTGGGATCTGCCACCCTTTGGAGATCGAAGTCTCCGGTCTCGTCAGCAGCAGCGTCTGGCAGAGACGTCAATGGCGGGCTTGCCTTGCCCGCCGAGCCGCGCACAGGCAGCGTGCGACGGGGGCGGGAGGCAGCCATGTGGCATCACCGGTTGGGCAGGTAACGCGAGGGATCGACGGGCTTGCCCTGGCGGCGGATCTCGAAATGAAGCTTGACGCGGTCGGCGTCGCTGTTGCCCATCTCGGCGATCTTCTGGCCCTTCTGAACCGACTGGTCTTCCTTCACAAGCAGCGTCTGGTTGTGCGCATATGCCGTGAGGTAGGTGTTGTTGTGCTTCAGGATGATCAGGTTGCCGTAGCCGCGCAGGCCGGCACCTGCATACACCACGCGCCCGTCGGCCGCGGCCAGCACCGGGTCGCCCGCCTTGCCGCTGATGTCGTAGCCCTTGTTCTTGGCTTCGTCGAAGCCCGCGATGAGCGACCCGCTCGCGGGCCAGATCCAGCCAAGGTCGTCGTCGCCCGAGTTGCTGCTGCCAGGCGCCGACGGCGATGCCGTGACTGGCGTGGGTGGCTTGGCCGCACTGCTCGCAGGCGCCGCAGGTGCAATGGCGGCGGGCGGCGTCACAGGCTTCGTGGTCGCGCCTTCCGACGGCGCGGAAGATGCACCCGATGGCGGCGCGACAGCCACCGCGGTTCCGCTCGGCGGGATCACGCGCAGCACCTGCCCCACTTCGATCAGGTCGGGATTCTCGAGATTGTTCCAACGAACGAGGTCTTGCCAGCGCTGGCCCGTATCTGCGCCGATGCGGCGAATGGTGTCACCGGGACGCACGGCGTAGTAGCCGGGCTTGCCGTAGTTTTCGATGCCCGCGAGCGGCTTGCCGTTGGCATCGGTGGTGATGGGCGGACCGCCGGGCACTGTGGGGCTCGGTGCGCGAGTCATCGTGCCGCGGTCTTCGACCGGTGCCGGCCCGCGCGGCGTGGAACAGCCTGCGATCACGAGCACAAAGGCCAACGTGATGCCAGCGAACCAACTCCGATTGCCTAAACCCTGCATTTGTTATTCCTTCAAGCGATACCTGATTTTAGGGGGACAAAGTGAACCGCCTCAAGAACGAGCCGCTCCAGTCCACGGGCGGTCTTGTCGATGACGACAAGGGCCTGGCCACCGCTGGCCGAATGCGTCGGCGCGACGATGCGGCCACCTACCGCGAGCTGGTCGACCCACGCCTGCGGCACGGCCTCGCCGCCTGCCGCCGCGATGATGCCCGCATAGGGCGCGCCCTTTGCGTAGCCGATCATTCCGTCGCCCAGCATCAGGTGCACGGTGGCCAGCCGGAACGGCCGCAGGTTGGTACGCGCGCGCTCGTGAAGACCACGAAGGCGCTCGATGCTGTAGACCTCGGAAGCGACATGGTTCAGTACTGCGGCCTGGTAGCCGCAGCCCGTGCCGATCTCGAGCACGCGTCCAAGCTTGTCCTGTGGTTTGCCAATGAGCGCGGGAGCACCCAGCAGCAGCTCGATCATGCGGGCGACCACGCTGGGCTTGGAGATGGTCTGCCCCAGTCCGATCGGCAGGCTCGTATCTTCATAGGCCTGATTGACCAGTGCGCTGTCCACGAAAAGATGCCGGTCGACGGCGCCCATCGCGCGCAACACGCGTGGATCGGAAACGCCCTGTGCCGCAAGCTTCTGCACCATCCGTGCACGCACTGCGTTGGACGCCATCGAAGGCGTGGACGGAACCATCGGCTTGACAGGCACCGCGGGCATTCGCCCGCGCGTGGCTGCCGAAGCGGTGGGTGTCAGGCGAACGGGAAAACTGGGCCGCTGGGTGGCCATGTCAGTTGCTGAGACGAGTCACCGTCTCGCGCCATTGGCCCAGGTTGGCGTGGTCGGTCAGGTCGATCTGCAACGGCGTCAATGCGATATGACCCGCCGCCGTGGCATGGAAGTCAGTGCCCTCGCCGCTGTCCTTGGCGCTGCCTGCACCGGCGATCCAGTACATGGTCTCGCCGCGCGGGCTGTCTTGCGTGATCACCTTCTCTGCCGCATGCCTGCGGCCAAGCCTGCAGACCTTCACCGGTTTCAACTGGTCGAACGGCAGGTTGGGCACATTCACGTTGAGCAGGAACGCATTGCCTTCCAGCATGCGCTCGCGTTCGATCTGCTGGACCAGTCGGCGCGCCACCTGGGCAGCGGCATCGACATGCGCCCAGCCTTTTTCGATCTGCGAGAACGCGATGGCGGGAATGCCGAACAGGTACGCCTCCATGGCGGCACCGACGGTGCCCGAGTAGATGGTGTCGTCGCCCATGTTGGCGCCGTTGTTGATGCCGGAAACGACCAAGTCAGGCCGGTAGCCCAGCAATCCCTTGAGAGCGATGTGCACGCAATCGGCCGGCGTACCCGTGACGTAGCGGAAGCCGTTGTGCGCCTGGTGCACGTAGAGCGGTGCAGCAAGGGTTAGCGCGTTCGACTTCGCGCTGTTGTTGTGCTCGGGTGCGACCACCTCGACATCGGCAATGTCCTTGAGCGCGTCGTGCAATGCGACGATGCCCGGCGCCTGAAAGCCGTCGTCATTGGAAATGAGTATCTTCATGGTGTCCTGAATGCCCTCGGATTGTAGGCCGCAGGTGCGTCGCAGCAGGGACAAGCCCGCCTTGCCGCGCCGCCTATCATCGCCCGCATTGATTGCCCCACCCGACTCACACGAAGGAGACTCGAGCATGCACGCATGGCTTTGCGAAAACCCCACCGGCGTCGACGCGCTGACCTGGAAGGAATTGCCGACACCGGCACCGGGCCCGGGCCAGGTGCTGATCGAGATCAGGGCGGCGAGCCTGAATTTTCCCGACTTGCTGATCGTGCAGAACAAGTACCAGATGAAGCCGCCGCTGCCCTTCGTGCCGGGCTCCGAATATGCAGGCGTCGTGCAGGCCGTGGGCGATGGCGTCACGCATCTCAAGGTGGGCCAGAATGTTGCCTGCCTGTCGGGCACCGGCGGTTTCGGCACCCACACGCTGTCACCTGCGGCCCTGTGCATGCCGTTGCCCGAGGGATTCGGCCACGTGGATGCGGCAGCGTTCATCATGATCTACGCGACGTCGTGGCACGCGCTGATGGACCGAGCACAACTCAAACCCGGAGAGACGGTGCTCGTTCTTGGCGCGGCGGGCGGCGTAGGCACTGCAGCAATCCAGATTGCCAAGGCTGCAGGTGCCAAGGTAATTGCAGCAGCCTCGACCGACGAGAAATGCGAACTTTGCCGCTCCATTGGTGCTGACGCAACCATCAACTACACCACGCATGCACTGCCCAATGGCTTTCGCGATGCGATCAAGGCGGCGACCGACGGCAAAGGCCCTGATGTCATTTACGACCCCGTCGGCGGCGATTTTGCAGAACCGGCCTTTCGCTCGATCGGATGGCGCGGTCGCTATTTGGTCGTGGGTTTTGCGTCGGGCCCGATTCCATCACTGCCGTTGAATCTGACGCTGCTGAAAGGCGCGTCGCTCGTTGGCGTGTTCTGGGGCGATTTCGCCAAGCGCGAACCGAAGGCCAACGGGGCGATGATGGCCGAATTGGCTCAATGGTACGGACAAGGAAAGATCAAGCCGGTGATCGACAGTACGATGCCGATGTCTGAATTGAAGGCTGCATACGCCCACATGGGGTCACGCGGCGTCAAAGGAAAACTGGTGATGGTGAACTGAGCACCTCTGAGGCCGCCCTCCCAATAAAAAAGCCCGCGCATGCGGGCTTTTTTATTGGGCAGCTACCCAGAAACCGACGGAACTCACTTGATCTCGTAATCAGAAAGCGACTTGCCGGCGGCCAGTGCCTCAGTGACCCAACGGGGCTTGCGGCCACGGCCGCCAGACCAGGTTTCGCCGGTAGGACCGCGGTATTTGGCAGCCGCCTTCGACTGAGCACCACCTGCAGCGCGCTTGACGGCAGCCACCCGGCCCGTCAGTTTGAGATCGGTGGCGGTCAGGCCATATTCCGCGATCTTCTTTCGCACCTCGTCGATCACGCTGGAGCGTTCCTGGTTACGCAGCTCCTCGGCCTGCCTGCGCAATTGCGCAATCTGCTCGTCGTGCTTCTTGATCTGAGAATTGATATCGGCGAGGGTCGAAGCCATTGTTGGACTCCAGAAATTGAAAACGTGCGGATTTTAATTCAGTTTACATTTGCCACAAGCTGGAACTGCCTCGAAAAAAGTCGCGGCCGATTGCGTTAATGCAACAACTCGCAACACGAAGCACTGGCCGCAATGTTTATAGCGGGAAGAAAACCAGCAAAAGGAGAGGAACGCAACAACGAAGTGCCGGTCCGGAAATGACATCGCCGGGGCAAGCCCGGCGATGGAATCCTTCAAATGCTATTTGAGCAATAGCGCAAAGGAGATGTTTTTGGGGTGGCTGATGGGACTCGAACCCACGACGACCAGAATCACAATCTGGGACTCTACCAGCTGAGCTACAGCCACCGCAGAGCCTCAGATTGTAGCGTTAAAAATCGCCGTTTTCAGCAACTCCAACAAAAAGAGCACGAAGCAATCACATCAGCCCGCCGCAAGCGGTCCAACGGTGGTCGCATCCGCCTGGATCGTTATCGACCCGTCCGGTCGTTCATAGGTCCCGATGAGCAACCCGCTGGCAACTGCATGCGCACGAAGCGCGTCCATGACTTCATCCCGACCGGGCGAATCCGAAAATTGTGGCGCCCCCGCCAGAGCGAAGAGCTGGAACGCATACCGGTGCGTCCCATGACCCGGCGGGGGATCTGGCGGCAGCCATGTCGATTGCAGCGCGGAATTGCGTCCGACGTGCAGGCCCGCTCCTTCGTTGTCCTGGCTCGGCATCGCGGCCTCGGCCATTGAAGCACTGGCCGTCGGCAGATTCACCACGATCGCATGCACCAGTGGATTGGGTGTCGGCGAATCGGCGTCCTCGACGATCAAGACGAGCGAAGCGGCTGCTGCCGGTACACCCGCCCACTGCAACGGCGGAGAAACGCCCTCGCCGTCCGCGGTACAGCGAAGCGGCAGTGGCGAGTGGTCGGCAAATGCCATGCTGGTGAGTTGGATCGACGCCAACCCCTCGCGCATCCCGAGGTTGTTGAAGACGATCTGCTCCAGACCCGCGCGCACCCCTTGCAACGCGTGGCCAATGACATCAGGCAGTTTTTCCAGCATGCGCAAGGTGTACCGCGATGAGCGGTGCAAGCCTGTAGGACGCCGTGCAAGCTCCATGTCACGGCGCCGGCCAAAAACTCCCGCATCACCATCACAGCCGCACTCGACGCAGCTCGCCTCCAGGTAGCTCCGCTATCATGAATGAGGCCCGCCAGGCGGGTACGGCATCGGCCGCTCCCTTGTCCCATTCACCACCAAAGGAATTTCTTCATGAGCATCGTCTGGACTATTCTGATCGGGTTCGTCGTGGGTCTCGTGGCGCGGGCCGTCAAGCCGGGAGATGACTCCGCCGGCTTCATCGTCACCACGATCATCGGCATCGCAGGCTCGCTGATCGTCACCTACGTCGGCCAGTCGCTCGGCTGGTACACGGCCGGCCAGGGCGCAGGCTTCATCGCTTCGGTGCTCGGCGCGATCGTGCTGTTGATCCTTTACGGCCTGATCAAGCGCAAGAGCTGATGGCCACACGCCCGCGCCGCATTGCGCGCGCGGCCACGCCGGGCGCCACGCCACGCAAGCCGCGCGCGAGGCACTACGTCTATGTCGTCGAGCTCGACGATCGTGTCTGGAACAACGGGCGCTTCAGGCGAGCCAATCCCGACTACCAGCTTGGCAAACCCTTCGTCTATGTCGGCATGACCGGACTAGATCCGGACATCCGTTTCGACAAGCACAAGGCCGGCATCCAGGCCAACAGCTTCGTTCAGGAATACGGCCTGCACCTGCTGCCCGCGCTCTACGAGCGCTACAACCCGCTGACCTATGAGGACGCGCGGCTGCTGGAAGTGGACCTCGGCATCGCATTGCGCAAGGCCGGCTACGGCGTCTGGCAGGCCTGAGCCCTGCGTTCAGGGCATCAGGCGTAGGTCACCCACCCCTCGTACGCCGGCCCATCAAGATGGGGCAGTGTGTTGTAGGTCACGAGCATGTGCCGCTTCGGTGTGAATGCGAATTCCGTGACCGAGGTATTTCGGATGCGCAGGTTGAGCTCGATCGTCGTCTCCGCGCTCGTGCCGAGCACATGGCCCACAGCCGTGCTGATCGGTCCACCGCTCGACACCACCAGCACCTTGGCGCCATGGTGCTTGTCACGCACATGGTCCAGCGCCGTCGTCACGCCGGCGAGGAAGTCCACATAGCTCGGCATGCCTACGGGCGCCGTCTTGCCTTGCATCCACGCACCGAGTCCTTCGCGCAGCAAACGGAAGTGATGGCGATACATCTCGGGCGAATCGGGCTTCTCGAGCTTTCCTTCGTGGATGGTGGAAATGACCGCCTCGCTGTCGTATTCGTTCAGTCCGGGCCACGGCAGGACGTCGTCACGCGTCAGGCCCAGTCCCTCGGCAATGCCCTCCCAAGTCTGGCGATGGCGCTTCAGCGTCCCGGTGATGACCGCGTCGAACTTCATGCCGCGCTCGCGCCAGTATTCGCCCAGGCGCACGGACTGTCGGCGCCCGAGTTCGCTCAGGTTGTCATAGTCGGCAGCGCCGAAGCTGGCTTGTCCGTGACGCACGAGATAGAGGGTTCCCATGCCCGGGATTCTGGCAAGAAGCGCAGCCGCCACTTGTCCCTCGTGCGACGGGCGGCCCGGCCGCCATGAAAAAAGCCCGAACCAACGGGTTCGGGCTTTCGTGCTTGCAGGCCTCGCGGCCGCCGCGTCAGCGACCCGCGACAGGCAGCGTGTCTGCCGGCTTCGGCACCAGAATTTCCGCCTTGAAGCGTTCCTTCAACAGGTTGTAGTACGCGGCGTCTTCCGCTGCTGCGATCGACTGCCCGACCTGCGCCTGCTCCTGTTGCGCGAGCTCCGGTGCCGGCGGCGTGCGCGGCACGACCTTGGTCACGCGAACCACGGCATAGCCCTGCGCACCGAGGTCCACGCCCACGAGCGCCGGCAGCTTGGCGGCGTCGGCGCGCAGCGCAGCATCGATGACCGGGAGCGGCTGCGATTGCGCGTCGCGACGCGACACGGTCATCGGCGCACCGAAGGTCGCTCCATCGGCCTTCGCGGTCCATGCAGCGAGCTTGGCTTCACCCTCGGTCTTGGCGAGCACGGCGGCACGCTCGGTGACGAGTTGGGCGCGGATCTTGTCCTTCACCTCCGCGAGCGGCACGGCATGCGCTGCCGTGTATTGCGTGATTCGGCCTGCAGCAAGCTGGCTCGACCCGACCTCGATGGCCTCGGTGTTCTGCTTGCGCTCGAGCGAGTCAGGCGCAAACAGTGCACTCAGGAAGTTGCGGCTGGCGAGCGCGCCGGTCGCACCCGGTGCAGGCGTGCGCGCGACATTGTTGGCCGTCTGGATCGTGAGCTTCAGCTTCTCGGCAGCGGGCTTGAGGCTGTCGGGCGTCTGGTACACGGCGTCGGTGAAAGCCTCGGCCGCCTTGGCGAATTCCTGCGTGGCCTGTTGCGCGCGGGCTTCGTTCTCGATGGTGGCGCGCACCTGCTCAAACGGAGGCACCACGGCAGGCTTGATGTCAGTCAGATGAATGATGTGGTAGCCGAACTCCGTTTCGACAATGCCGCTGATCTCGCCCTTCTTGAGCGAGAACATCGCATCCTCGAACGGCTTGACCATCGCGCCGCGGGTGACGAAGTCGAGATCGCCGCCCTTCTCCGCAGAGCCGGGGTCCTGCGAATTCTTGCGCGCCACGTCGGCAAAAGTGTTGGGGGCCTTCTTCACCTCGGCCAGCAATTGCTCCGCCTTGGCCTTGGCCTTTTCGCGATCGGCGGCGGACATGCTGGCAGGCGCAGTGATCAGGATGTGGCTTGCGCGGCGCTCTTCCTTCGTGCCGAAGCGCGCGGTGTTTTCCTGGTAATAGGTCTTCAGGTCGGCGTCGCTCAGGACGATGTTCTTCTTGGCCGCTTCGATGTCGAGCACCAGGTACTCGATGTCAGCGCGCTCGGGCGCCTGGAACTGCGCGGTGTGATCCTTGTAGTAGGTCTCGATGTCGGCGTCGCTCACCGTGACCTTCGAAGCGAAGCTGTCCGGATTGAAGCGGGCGACCTGGATCTCCCGGCTGTCGTAGAACGCGTTGATCGTGGTCGACGCCAGCGCAGGCGGCGTGAACGCCGTGCCCGACACGCCCAGCAGAACCTGCTGCGTCGCCATGTCCGACCGCACCGATGCTTCGTACTGCTCGGGCGTGCGGCCGGTCACGCGCATGAAGGCGTCGCGGTCGAACTTGCCGTCGGGCGTGCGGAAGGAGGCCAGGCCCGGGTCCTGCGCGAACATGCGCGAGAGGCGTTCTTCGGACACCGTCATGTTCGCCTTCGTAGCCGCGGCGGCCAGCACGCGATCACGCACCATGCGCTCCAGCGTCGCATAGCGCAGCGCGTCGGAGTCGAGCACCGTCGGATCGACGTTGGGCGACTGCTGGCGGATGCGATCCGTCTCCACGCGATGCTGCTGGTCCCACTCGGGCTTGGTGATCGGCTGGCCGTCGACGCGGGCCACCTTCTCGTCGCTGCCGCCCTGGTAGCGCTCGACGCCGAAGAGCACGAACGAGGGAATGATCAGCAAGAACAAGAAAATCATGACGATCTTGTTGTACTTGCGGAAGAAATCAAACATGCTTGGACACTCTTTTTCGACGGCTGTCGGACGGCAATAAAAAAGGCGAACTTGCGGTTCGCCTTTGCATCTGGTGGTGGTGGGTGCTGAGGGGCTCGAACCCCCGACCTACGCCTTGTAAGGGCGCCGCTCTACCAACTGAGCTAAGCACCCCACCGGAAAACTCTCCGAGTCTACCGTCTTAGTTCAGCGCGTCTTTGAGCGCCTTGCCCGGACGGAACTTCGGGATCTTGGCGGCCTTGATTTTAATCGCGTCGCCGGTGCGGGGATTTCGGCCGGTGCGGGCCGCGCGCTTGCCTACTGCGAAAGTGCCGAAACCGACGAGCGAAACCGAGCCGCCCTTCTTGAGCGTGGTACGAATGGCGCCGATGGTGGACTCGAGCGCACGCGTTGCTGCAGCTTTGGAAATATCGGCGTTCTTTGCGATGTGCTCAATCAGTTCGGTCTTGTTCACAAGGGCCCCTTGTAGAGAAAAAGTTGGTCGGCTTTCGTCAGCTGCGACCTGGCCGCGGAACGTGCGACGCAAGAGCTTGGCAGGCCTGACGCCTCGGCAGCGCACTGCCAGCGAGGATTACAACCACTGGTCTGCAGGGTGTCAATAAGACACGGAGCCATGCCGAGCAGCGGAGCGCGCGATTCTAGAGGCGTTTCGCGAAGGACTTTTTCCGGGGTGCGCAAAGCGATTCAGAGGGCCTGCGCGATCGCTTTTCCGAGGTCGCTGGTGCTCGCGTTTCCACCGATATCCGGGGTGCGCGGTGCTCCGCTTTGGGGCGCGAGCACCTTCTCGATGGTCGACAGGATGGCGTCGTGCGCCTGCTTGTGGCCGAGGAACTCCAGCATCATCGCGCCACACCAGATCTGACCGATCGGGTTGGCGATGCCCTTGCCCGCGATGTCCGGCGCCGAGCCGTGGACCGGTTCGAACAACGACGGCGTGGTGCGCTCCGGATTGAGGTTGGCGCTGGGTGCGATGCCGATGGTGCCGGTGCAGGCCGGCCCCAGGTCGGACAGGATGTCACCGAACAAATTGCTCGCCACCACCACGTCGAAGAAGTCGGGCCGCTGCACGAAGTGCGCGGTGAGGATGTCGATGTGAAACTTGTCGAGCGTCACGCCCGGGTAGCTCTTGCCCATCTCGGCCACGCGCTCGTCCCAGTAAGGCATGGTGATCGAGATGCCGTTCGACTTGGTGGCGCTGGTGAGGTGCTTCTTCGGGCGCGACTGCGCGAGCTCGAACGCGAACTTCAGCACGCGGTCGACGCCCAGGCGCGACATCACGGTTTCCTGCACCACGATCTCGCGCGGCGTGCCCTGGTACATCCGCCCGCCGATGCTGGAGTACTCGCCCTCGGTGTTCTCGCGCACGATGTACATGTCGATCTCGCCCGGCTCGCGGGGCGTGCCGTCGCGGCGCACCACGGGCGCGATGATGCCGGGCATGAGGCGCGCGGGACGCAGGTTGATGTACTGGTCGAACTCGCGCCGGAACATGAGCAGCGAGCCCCACAGCGACACGTGGTCGGCGATTTTCTCGGGCCAGCCGACCGCGCCGAAGAAGATGGCGTCGTGCCCGCCGATCTGGTCCTTCCAGTCGTCGGGCAGCATCTTGCCGTGCTTCTCGTAGTAGTCCCAGCTCGAGAAGTCGAAGTGGTCGAACTTCAGGTCGATGCCGAACCGGGTGGCGGCCGCCTCGAGCACGCGCAAGCCCTCGGGCGTGGTTTCCTTGCCGATGCCGTCGCCGGCGATGACTGCGATTCTCTGGGTGCTCATGGTGTGGCTCCTGCGCTTGGGTGCGGATGGGGATGTCCGGAGGGAAGAAAGAAAGCCAGCGCCTCGGCAACCAACGCGTCGGGCGCTTCTTCGGGAATGTAGTGGCCGCACGGCAGTGCACGGCCAGAGGCTTCGTCGGCACGCTCGCGCCACAGCGCCAGCACGTCGAAGGCTTTGCCCACCGCGCCGTGCTCGCCCCACAGCACGCGCAGCGGCTGCGCCAGGCGCAGGCCGGCGGCGATGTCCGCGCGGTCGTGCGTCAGGTCGATGGTGGCGGAGGCGCGATAGTCCTCGCAGATGGATTCGGCGGTGCCCGCGATGGCGGCGCAGCGCTCGTATTCGGCCAGCACCTCGGGGGCGAACGGCGCGAGTCCGGCATGTCGCCCGCCCATCACGCTGCGGATGTAGCGCACCGGGTCGGAAGCGATCAGCGCCTCCGGCAGCGGCGGCGGCTGGATCAGGAAGAACCAGTGCCAGTACGCCTTGGCGAAGGCCTCCGACGTGTTCTTGTACATCGCGAGCGTGGGCGCGATGTCGAGCAGCAGCATCCGCTCGACGGCGTCTGCATGGTCCGCCGCGAGCCGGTGCGCCACGCGGGCGCCGCGGTCGTGCGCCAGCACGCCGAAACGCTCGAAGCCGTGGTGCTGCATGGCGGCGAGCGCATCGAGCGCCATCTCGCGCTTGCTGTAGACAGCGTGCTCGGCATCGGCCGCTGGCCGGCCCGAATCTCCGTAGCCGCGCAGGTCGACCGCCACGAGCGTGAAACGCTCGGCCAGGGCCGGCGCCACGCGATGCCAGATCGCATGGGTCTGCGGATGGCCATGCAGCAGGAGCAATGGTGCCCCGTTGCCGCCGACGCGGCCATGGATGCGCACGCCATTGCGCTCGATGTCGAAGGTCGGAAGAGAAAGGAAAGAGGCCGTCACGTCGGCGATTGTGCGTTGCGCCCTTCCGATCATCAAGCAACAATCGGCCAATTCATACTTTCCGTTTCGGCATGAATTCTTCTTCGATGGACCGAGGCGACCTGTCGCTGGTGCTGGCCATCCGTGACGCTGGCAGCCTGGCCGGCGCGGCCGGCGCGCTCGACGTGGTGCCCTCCGTCGTGACCAAGCGGCTCGGGGCGCTGGAGGCCCGGCTGGGCCAGCGCCTGTTCGACCGCACCACGCGGCGCCTGAGCGTCACGGCCGAGGGCGAGGCGGTCTGCGTGCATGCGCGTGCGCTGCTCGAGGGCTTCGCGGCACTCGAAAGCGAACTGGGCGAACGCCAGAACGAACTGGCCGGCACCATCCGCCTGGCCGCCACCTTCGGCTTCGGCCGCCGCTGGCTCGGGCCGGCGCTGGCCACGTTCCAGCAACGGCATCGCGGCCTGCAGATCGACCTGATGCTGACCGAGCAACTGCCCGACCTCGGCGCTGAAAGCTACGACGGCGCGGTCTGGCTGTGGGCCGTGCAACAGCGCCACGCGGCCGACTGGGTATCGCGGCGCATTGCGCGCAACCAGCGCGTGCTCGCCGCCTCGCCGGACTACCTGGAACGTCGAGGCATGCCGGCCACGGTCGAGGCGCTGTCCGCGCACGACTGCCTGGTCGCGCGCGAGAACGGCGACGCCAGCCAGCGCCAGCACGCGCTGTGGACGCTGCGCCATGCGCGCGACGGAAGCACGGCCCGTGTTCGCGTTCAAGGCCCGCTGGCCAGCAACTCCGGCGAGATGGTGCGCGACTGGTGCCTGGGCGGCCACGGGATCATGCTGCGCAGCCTCTGGGACATCGCACCGCAACTTGCGACCGGGCAACTGGTGCGCTTGCTCCCGCAATACGCGATGCCCGACGCCGACATCCACTGGGTCGCGCCCTGGCGACCCAAGACGCCGCGCCGCGTGCGGCTTCTGGTGGACCATCTGGCCGAACACTTCCGCGGCGAGCCATGGAAACCGGGCAAGGCCGGCGCGCGCTGACTGAATAAGAGGACGAAGGAAGAAGCGTGCCGGACGCTCAGCGCGTGCTGCGCACCACCAGGCTCACGCCGGCCGCGGTCAGCGCGATGCCCAGCACCGTCACCAGCGTGATCGGCTCCGAGAACAGCAGCCATGCCATCACCGCCGTGCATGGCGGCACCAGGTACAGCAGGCTGGTCACCGCGGTGGCCGTGCCGCGCTGTATCAACATATAGAGGAGCGAACTGCCGCCCAGCGACAGCGCCAGCACCGACCAGGCCATTGCGCCGCCGGAATACGCGTTCCACTCGATGGCCTGCGTCTCCATGGCTGCGAACGGCAGCGTGACCAGCAGCGCCGCGGCCATCTGCACCGCGCTGGCGCTGCGCACGTCGCAAGGCGCGACGAAGCGCTTCTGATAGAGCGTGCCCGCGGTGATCGACAGCAGCGCCATCACCGCCAGCCCCATGGTCAGCGCGTTGACCTCGGCGCCCTGTCCCAGCTTGCGCGACACCACCAGCACCAGCCCCGCGAAACCCAGCACCAGCCCGGCCCATTGCAGACCCGAGATGCGCCCGCCGTTGAACGACATCCACACCGCCGTCAGCACCGGCTGGATGCCGACCAGCAACGCCACGAGTCCCGCTCCCATGCCCGCGTGCACTGCGGCCCACACCCCGCCCAGATAGCCCGCCTGCATCAGCACGCCCGTGACGGCCAGGTGCCCCCATTGCGCGCGCGCCGCCGGCCACGCGACACGCGCCAGCGCGACCCACGCACCGAAGCACACGAGGGACAGCGCATAGCGCACCGCCAGGAACTTGAGGGGAGGCGCATACGGCATGCCGTAGCGCGCGACGATGAAGCCCGTGCTCCAGATCAGCACGAAGACCGCCGGCATCGCCCGCAGCCAGCCTGCGTTGCGGACCGTGGCCGCCGGGGTCATTTGGTGCGGGCCCGGATTTCCGGAATGGCCTTCTGCAGGTAATACACCATCGACCAGATGGTGAGCACCGCCGAGATCCAGATCAGCCACTGGCCCCAGATGCCGGTGTCGATCACGCGGAACAGCTGACCGTCGAAGAGCAGGAACGGAATGGCCACCATCTGCACGGTGGTCTTGACCTTGCCGATCATGTGGACCGCCACGCTCTTGCTGGCGCCGATCTGCGCCATCCATTCGCGCAATGCCGAGATGGCGATCTCGCGGCCGATGATGATGAGCGCCACGAACACGTCGGCCCGGTTCAGGTGCACCAGCACCAGCAGGGAGGCGCACACCAGGAACTTGTCGGCGACCGGATCGAGGAAGGCCCCGAATGCCGAGGTCTGATTGAGCTTGCGCGCCAGGTAGCCGTCGAGCCAGTCGGTGGCGGCGAACACGATGAACATCACCGTGGCGATCAGGTTGCGCATCGGCTCGCTGATCGGCAGGTAGAACACGCCGACGATCAAAGGGATCGCGACGATGCGCGTCCAGGTCATGATGGTCGGTAGGGTCCAGAACATCGCTTGATTGTGTCATGGCGGCGTTAACCCTCCGGGAGGGTCTTGCCTCGTCGCCGTCAGTGCAGCGCCTTGTAGATCTCTTCGGCCAGGTCGGACGCGATGCCCTCGACCGAGGCGATGTCTTCCACGCTCGCGGCGGCCACGCCGCGGATGCCGCCGAAGCGCTGGAGCAGCCGCGCCCGCCGCTTGGGGCCGATGCCCGGGATGTCCTCGAGCTGGCTGCCGCCCACGCGCACCTTGGCGCGCTTGGCGCGCATGCCGGTGATCGCGAAGCGGTGCGCCTCGTCGCGGATCTGCGCCACCAGCATCAGCGCGGCCGAGTCCTTGCCGAGATAGACCTTCTCGCGGCCGTCCGCGAACACCAGTTCCTCGAGGCCGACCTTGCGGCCCTCGCCCTTCTCGACGCCGACGATCAGCGACAGCGGCAGCCCCAGCTCGCTGAACACCTCGCGCGCCATCGAGACCTGGCCCTTGCCGCCGTCGACCAGCACAAGGTCGGGCATGCGCGCGGTCCGGGACTTGGCGGGGGCTTCGCTGTCGTCGCTTTCCGCGTCGCCCGGGGGAAGCTCGTCGGTCTCGGCGGCCATGGCCTCGGCGAGCTTGCCGTATCGGCGGTGCAGCACCTGGCGCATGGCGGCGTAGTCATCGCCGGGCGTGATGCCCTCGATGTTGTAGCGGCGGTATTCGCGGTTCTGCATGGTGTGGTGCTCGAACACCACGCAAGAGGCCTGCGTGGCCTCGCCCGCGGTGTGCGAGATGTCGAAGCATTCCACGCGGAATTCGTCGAGGTCTTCCGACGCCAGTTCCAGTGCATCGGCCAGCGCACGGGTGCGGGCCTGCTGCGATCCTTCTTCGGCCAGCAGCCGCGCCAGCTGCAGCTTGGCGTTGGTCTCGGCCATCTCGAGCCAGTGGCGGCGCTGCTCGCGCGGCTGGAACACGGCCGTCACGCGCGCGCCCGCCTGCTGCGAGATCGCCTCGATCAGCTCACGGCTCACCTGTTCGCTCAGCACCAGCGTGGCCGGGACCGGCACGTCGATGTAGTGCTGGGCGATGAAGGCCTCGAGCACCTGCACCTCGATCGGGTCGGCCAGCACGGGCGCCGCGCCCTCTTCCGCGTCGAGTTCGTTGTGGTGGATCTGCGCGGCGTCTTCCACGTGCACCGGAAAGTAGGCGCGGTCGCCCAGGTGCCGGCCGCCGCGCACCATGGCCAGGTTCACGCAGGCCTTGCCGCCCTGCACCTTCACAGCCAGGATGTCCACGTCCTTGTCGGAAGCGATCTCGATCGACTGCTGATGCAGCACGCGCGAGATGGCCGACATCTGGTTGCGCAGCTCGGCCGCCTGCTCGAACTCGAGCTTCTCGGCGTGCGTGGTCATGCGCTGCTCGAGCTTGGAGAGCACGAGCTGCGTGTCGCCCATCAGGAAGG
>Ga0102594_1001047_pt1 | contig 19086 bp, 17 predicted proteins | sample AraplaCol_mLB_r2_2_FD_76863 | JGI IMG/M metagenome (GOLD analysis project Ga0102594, IMG submission 76863) | Arabidopsis root microbial communities from North Carolina, USA - plate scrape MF_Col_mLB_r2 (SPADES assembly) (version 2) | ecosystem: Host-associated > Plants > Roots > Endosphere...
AGCGGTCGAGCGCGGCGATGCAGTCGGTCAGCGCCTCGCGGTGGCGGGCGCGTGTGAGCGTCGCATTCCCCGTCAGACCGATGCGGGCGGTGACTTCGGTTTCCAGTGCATCGAGCAGCGCATCCATGCCCATATTGCCGCGCACCGAAACCGGCAGCACCGGCCGGTCGTTGATGCGCCAGTCCGGCGCGAGGCTGACGCCCGGGGCATCGATCTTGTTAGCCACCACGACGGCATCGGCATCGATCAGCGCCGCGGTTTCCTTCGGGATGTTGCGCCCGGCGGTGGCATCCAGCACGACCAGCTTGAGATCGGCGGCCTCGGCGCGTTTCAGCGCGCGCGTGACGCCCTCGCTCTCGATCGCATCGGCCGTCTCGCGCAGGCCGGCGGTATCGGCCAGCACGACCGGATAGCCGCCGAGATCGAGATGCACCTCGATGATGTCGCGCGTGGTGCCGGGAATATCCGAGACGATCGCCGCCTCGCGTTTGCTGAGCGCATTCAGCAGCGAGGACTTGCCGACATTGGGCGCGCCCAGGATCGCCACCATGAGACCGTCGCGCAGTCTCTCGCCGCGCTGGCGGTCGTTCAGATGCGCCGCGATTTCCTCGCGCAGGCGCGCGATCTGCGGCTTCACTTCGGCCGCCACGCCCTGCGGCAGGTCCTCGTCGGGGAAGTCTATGTCTGCTTCCAGATGCGCCAGCGCGCGCGTCAGCTGCTTGCGCCAGCCTTCATAGAGCGTGCCGAGCGCACCCTGCATCTGGCGCAGCGCCTGCCGGCGCTGGGCTTCGGTCTCGGCATTGATCAGGTCGCCGAGGCCCTCGGCAGACGTTAAGTCGAGCTTGCCATGCTCGAAGGCCCGGCGGCTGAACTCGCCCGGTTCGGCCAACCGCAGGCCGGGCAGGGTTGCCAGCGCGGCGAAGATCGCGGCCAGCACCGCGCGGCCGCCATGCACCTGCAGCTCGGCGACATCCTCGCCGGTGAAACTGTGCGGCCGCGGGAACCACAGCACCACGCCTTCATCAAGCAGGGTGCCATCGCTCCCCCGCAACTTGCGCAAGGAGGCCATGCGCGGGCGCGGCGGCTCGGAGCCGGTCAGGCTTTCCAGCGCCGCGGCCACCTGCGGGCCGCTCAGGCGGATCACCGCGACGCCGGCACGGCCGGGCGCAGACGACAGCGCATAGATGGTTTCAGCGGTCAGCATGCGGGCCAAGGTGGGCCGAAGGGTGCCCGTAATGCAAGTCTTCAGGGGCAGCTCTGGCGGACCAGCCGGGGCCAGGCCTCGACCCAGCCGTTTTCATGGTCGGCCTCGGGCACCATGACCAGGCGGCTACAGACCCACTCCTGCCGGCGCTTCATCATGAACATGGTCGGCACCGTGAAGGGCACGACCTTGTCGCGGTCGCCGCTGAAATGAACCTGCGGGATATTGACCAGATAGGCGGCGCTGTCGGCCGGATTGAGCGAGCCAGTCAGCGGGTCGACCTTGTGGATCGCGGTCTGCGTCGCCGTGTCGAGATTGCCGGCGACCGTGCGCAAGCTCGCCACGTCGCTGCGGCGCGCGGCCACCAGCGCGGCAATCGCCCCGCCGCCGGAATAGCCGACGAGATGGATTTTCTGTCCCGGCCTTGCAAGGGCGTCCAGCCCGCGCATCGTCGCCTGCACGGCTGTTTCGGAAAAGCGCGCCTCGGTCCACAGGCTGTCGTCGGCGCAGGCGGCGCGGCCGCCATACATGCAGGGCCGTGCCAACCAGCCGACATTGGCAGATGGATCGAGCGCCGCCAGCCGCAGGCCGAGCGGATTGCGCGGGGTGGGATCGCTGGAGGGCCGCGTGCGGCTGAGCCAGGCGAGCCCGTCACCCTCGATATAGACGGTGAGCGGCTGGGCCGGGTCCTGCTGGCGTAAGTAAGCCTGCAGCGGCAGCGGACCGGGAATGGTGACGGGCGCCATCCGCGCCGGGGCGGCGATCTGCTGCGCGGTCTGCTGGCGCGCGGACGGATCGGCCAGACCGCCGCAGCCGGCCAGGAGGCCGGCGGCGAGGGTCAGGACCGTCAGGTCAGAAGGTCGACCGCAGGCGGATACGACCGCTCTGGCCCACATAGTTGTCGCGCAGCTCCACATCGACATTGGCCGACAGCTCGTAGCTGTCATTGGCCAGCAAGGTCAAGCCGGCACCGATCAGGGCGCCGTTGCGGGCCGGCGCGGTGCCTTCACTGGTGAAGGCGGTGCCGCCCGAGGTGAAGGCAGCCACCGTGGCCGGCGCGCCACCCTTGAATTCATGCAGCCAGGTCAGGCGCAGTTCCGGCACCAGGGTGCCGATGCTGCTGGCGAATTCGCGCGAGAGCTTGCCGCCCAGGCCGCTGGTCAGCGAGTCCGAGCTCGAACGGCCGATCGACAGGTTGGCGGCGGTCGGACCGGTCTCCTCGTAGGATTCCTGCACCAGGCGGGTCCAGGTCAGGTTGGTGAGCGGGGTCAGCGTGGTGCTGCCGCCGAGCTGGACCGGATATCCCGCTTCCGCCTTGCCGGTATACTGCATGCCGTCATGCTTGTTGCGGGCGATGCCGTCGAAACCGCTGAAGCCGATGCCGCGCTGGCTGTCATAGCGATGCAGCGCCACCGCCAGCGAGGTGTCGAAATACCACGGCTCGCCGGCATAGGAGCTGTACAGGATCGCGCCGTAGCTCTTGATGTCGTTGCCGTTGCGGCTGCGCGCGCCCTTCTCGTCCATCCAGGTCTGCGAATAGGTGCCGGCGACGCCGACGCGCAGCGGCTCGGCGACGCGGGTATCGGCGCCGGCGGCGAAACCGGCGGTCGAGGAGTTGTAGCCGTCGCTGGCGCCGCGATGGCCCTGGTCGGCCTTGTGGCCGAAGCCTTCCATCCACATGCCGGTGCCTTCCAGCAGTTCGCCGCTGCTGATGCCGGTCTTGCCGCTCGACGCCGTGCGGATCGTCTCGGCGCGGTTGCCGACCACGGCCAGCGCCTGGGTGGTGGCGCCGACGGCGGCTTCCACCGATCCGCGGCCGGTCTCGGGCTTGAGCTGCGCGCCGGCCTGATTGACCTCGGCGCCGCTGGTCAGGTTCTGCACCGCCGAGACCAGATCCTTGGTCTTCGGATCGGTCGGGTTCTTCGGCAGGCTGTCGACGGGCTTGGCATTGTCGCTGTCCACGCCGGGCAGTTCGGCCGCCTTCTTCACGGTGGAGACCAGGATGATGTCGTTATTCTGGTTGATGGTCTGGCCGTAGATATCGGTGCCGGTATCGCCGGCGCCGGCGACACGCGCCACCCAGCTAACCAGCCCGTTGGGATTCGAGGTCAGGGCGCCGCCATTCAGCACCACCGCGCTGGTGCCGTTCAGCACCACCACACGGTCGCCGTCATTGATGGTGCGGCCAGAGATGGTCGGATTGACGAACATGTAGCTGCCCGAACCGCCCAGCGTGAAAGTGCCGCCGGACAGGTCGACGCGGCCGCCCGAGGTCGCGCCCAGCGTGGTGAACAGCGAGAAGCCGCGGCCGTTCGCCACGTCCAGGCCGTTGCTGATGGTCATGGTGCTGGTCTTGGTGATCAGCTGGGCGTTGTTGCCGACCATGTTGCCGGTCAGCGTCACGCTGTTGCCCAGCGTCAGGTAAGACGAATTGGCCAGCGTCATCGTGGTGGCGGTGACGTTGTTGTTCAGCGTGACATTGGCGCCGCTGTTCAGCGCCACGCTGCTCAGGCCCTGCGTGCCGCCGATCACGCCATTGGTGCGGGTCGTGCTGGTATAGACCAGGCTGCCCTGGCCGGCCGCCGCGCCATCGATGGTGCCGGTGATCAGCCCGGTGCCCACGGTGAGCGTGCCGCCGTTGCCGATGCTGACGCCGCCGGTCGTGGTGATGCCGGCGCCGCTGTTCAGGGTCAGGCTGCGGCTGGCATTGATCGTCACGCTGTTCAGGCTGGTGCCGGTGCCGATATTGGCGCCGCTGCTGGTGATGGTGCCGTCGATGATCAGGTTGCCATGGCCGGCCGCGCTGCCGTTGATCACGCCGACCAGCGTGCTGGTGCCCTGCATGGTCATGGAGCCGTTCGCGCCGCTGGCGTTGCCCAGCTTGATGGTGGAGCGCACGTTGCCGGTGGTAGTCAGGCTCTGGCCGTCATTCACCCGGATGTCGATGCCGTTGCTCTGGCCGATCTTGCCGTTGATGGTGGCAGTGCCCGCCACCACGACGATGTTGCCCGCGCCGCCCGCGCCATCCAGCTGGCCGGTGGTGGTCACCGTGGTGCCGCTGCCCAGGGTCAGCGTGCCGTTGCCGCCGCCGGCGCCGACCGTGATATTGGTGGCGCTGATGGTACTGTTGTCGGTGGTCAGGGACTTGCCGCTGTTGATGGTGATCTGCGCCAGCGAATTGGTGTTGCCGATGTTGTAGCCGTTGGCCAGCGTGGCCGCGCCGTTGACCACCAGCGTGCCCTTGCCGGCGGCATCGCCGTTCAGCACGCCGGTCATTGCCGTGGTGCCGTTGACGGTCAGCGTCGCGCCGCCACCGCCGCCATTGCCCAGCGTGATGCTGGTGCGCAGCGTGCCGCTGTTGGTGGTCAGCGACTTGCCATCGTTGATCACCGTATCGATGCCGTTGCCGTTGCCGACATCGCCGGTGATGGTGGCGGTGCCTGTGACGCGGATGGTGTTGCCGCCGCCGCCGGCGCCGTCCAGCACGCCGGTGACGGTCACTGCCGTATTACCCAGCGTCAGGATGCCGTTGCCACCGCCGGTGCCGACCGTGATGTTGGCGGCCTTGATGGTCGAGACGGCAGAGGCATCCAGGGTCTGGCCGGTGACGATGCCGATATCGCCGACGCTGGTCGTCGCACCGATGGTGGCGCCCGACGACAGCGTGCTGCTGCTCTGCACGGTGATGTTGCCCTGGCCCGCCGTGGTGGCGTTGATCGCGCCGGTCGGCGAGGCGCCGCTGAGCACCAGCGTGCCGGTCGGCGTGGCCACGAAGGTCACGGTGGTCGGCACGGTGCCGGGCGCGACGGTGCAGTTGGTGTTGTCGACGGTGGCGGCCGCGCCATTGCTGCAGACGGTGGCGGCCATGGCCTGGTCAGGCAGCAGCAGGATCAGGCTCGCCGCGCCGACCAAAGCGGTACCGGTCAGCAAGGCCGACCGCAGAGAAACGTGGAACGTCATGGAAGCCCCGCCCAACCCGGAAAAGCACGTATCAGTTGCAAAGTTGGGGGTAATCTAAAGGGGCTAACAAATTATTGTCATTATTTATCAGTAAGTTGTGAGAATTGGTCAGAATTTGGTTTTTGTGCGGATTTCCGCCAGAAACACTCGCCCTGCTTGGTTTCGTCTGGCTGCAACCCAAGGTCTCAGCGCAGCGATTTCAGGCCGGCATCGAAGCCCTTCAGCGAGACCGGAATGACGATGGTCTGGCCGGCCGCATCGGCCTTGAGGCCGACGCTCAGGCTTTTCGCCTTGCGCATCTGGCCCAGCGTGGCCTCGTCCAGTTCGGCGCTGGCGATGCAGCCCTCGGCGACGCAGCGCTGCAGCGTGAGCGGTTTCTGCGCCTGGCCTTCCACCTGGTAGGCCGCGCCGGCCGGCAGCCAGATGCCCAGCGGCAGGATCGCCACCATGGCCGGTTTTCCCGCCGGCCCGATATAGCCGATGCTCAGCTTGATCAGGCGGCCGCTCTGCTGTTGCTGCTGCATCGTCTGGGTCTGGCTGATGAAGCAGCTTTCCTTGCCGTCGGGCGTGGTCTCGCAGTCGACCACCCAGTCGCCGAAGGCCTTGCCGCGTTCGGGCTTCGCCTGCACGGCGAAGGCGGCCGCAAGGATGAGAACAGGCAGCAGCAGAAGCGCGGGAAACCGCATGGCGTCAGCCTTTCTTGGCGCTGTGGTCGGGGCCGTCTTCCGGCTTCAGCATCAAACGCTGCACCCGGCCGCCCTGTTTCACATGCACGTCAAGAATCTCGTCGATATCGGCGAAGGTCTCGGCGCGATACCAGACGCCATCGGGATAGATCACCAGCGTCGGGCCGAGTTCGCAGCGCTCCAGGCAGCCGGCATTGTTGACGCGCACGCCCTGCTCCAGGCCCAGGCCGAGCTCCTTGGCGCGCGCCTTCATGTAGTTGCGCAGCTTCTCGCCCCCGATCCCGCGCCGGGCGCAGGAACCGCGCGGATGGTTTTCCGGCCGCTCGTTGGTGCAGACGAAAATATGGGCCTTGTAGAAATCGGCGGGATCGCCGGGCAGACGCGTCATGACGGGTTACTTCTTCTTGTCGCCGCCATTGCCGGCGGCGCCGGAAAACTGGCTGAAAAAGAATTTCTGCATCTGCTCGAAATTCTGCAGCCCCATCGGCCCCCAGGTCTTGAGCAGCACCTCGGGGTCCATGGACTTGAGCGAATTCAGCATGCGCTCCTGCATCTGGGCCATCACGGCCTCCTGGATGGGCTGCACATCGGGCAGGCCGAGGAAGGCGCGGGCCTCTTCCGGCGTGCAATCAACATTGACAGTGACCTTCATCGCTGCACCATACTGCTATGAGGGAAATGCCTAAATTCAGAAGCAGGACAAATACCTAGCATGACCGGAGCGGCGTTGTCAGGGATCACCAGAAATAATCTGGACAAGGCGGCCTCGCCCTATCTGCAGCAGCACCGCGACAACCCGGTGCACTGGCAGGTCTGGGGCCCCGAGGCGCTCGCCGCCGCCCAGGCCGCCGACAAGCCGATCCTGCTCAGCATCGGCTACGCCGCCTGCCACTGGTGCCATGTCATGGCCCATGAAAGCTTCGAGAACCCCAAGATCGCCGGGGTGATGAACGAACTGTTCGTCAACATCAAGGTCGACCGCGAGGAACGGCCCGATATCGACACGCTCTACATGAACGCCCTGCATGTGCTGGGCGAACAGGGCGGCTGGCCGCTCACCATGTTCCTGACGCCCAAGGGCGAGCCCTTCTGGGGCGGAACATATTTTCCGCCCGAGCCGCGCTTCGGCCGGCCCGGTTTCGTCGAGGTGCTGAACAAGGTCTCGGAAGCCTGGCACCAGAAGCGCGACGCGGTGGCGCAGAACACCAAGATGCTGGTCGGCGCGCTGCGCAACATGGCCAAGCCGCAAAGCCGCGACCGCATGCCGCTTTCCAACGACGTGCTCGACCAGGTCGCCGGCCAGGTGCTCGGCCATGTCGATCCCGACCAGGGCGGCATCGGCTCGGCGCCGAAATTCCCGCAGACCGGCCTGTTCGACCTGCTCTGGCGCGCCTACCTGCGCACCGGTCTCGCCGACTACTCGGTCGCCGTGGTCAACACCATTATCCGCATGGCGCAGGGCGGCATCTACGACCATCTCGGCGGCGGCTTCGCGCGCTATTCCACCGACGCGCAGTGGCTGGCGCCGCATTTCGAGAAGATGCTGTACGACAACGCGCAGCTTCTGTCTCACATGGCGATGATCGAGGCCGAGACCGGCGATCGCATGCTGCGCGAGCGCGTGGCGGAAACCGTCGACTGGGTCCTGCGCGAGATGATTGCAGAGGGCGGCGCTTTCGCGGCGACGCAGGATGCGGATTCCGAAGGCGAGGAAGGCAAGTTCTACATCTGGCATATGGGCGAGGTGGAAGAAGCGCTGGGCAGCTTCGCCACGACCTTCTGCAAGGTCTATGACGTCACCGAGGACGGCAACTGGGAGCACAAGAACATCCTGCGCCGCTCGCTGGAACCCGACCTGCTCGACGACGCCACCGAGAAGAAGCTGAAGGCGGCGCGCGAGAAGCTCTTCGCGATCCGCGACAAGCGCATCAAGCCGGGCTGGGACGACAAGGTGCTGGCCGACTGGAACGGGTTGATGATCGCGGCGCTGGCCGACCTGTCGCGGCAGTATGCGAAGCCCGACTGGCTGAAAGCGGCCGAGCGCGCCTTCTGGTTCGTCGCCAACACCATGGGCTTCGGCGACAACCGCATCGGCCATAGCTGGCGCAACGACATCCTGGTCGCGCCCGGCCTGCTCGACGATTACGCCAACATGATGAAGGCGGCGCTGGCGCTGTATGAAGCGACCGGCAACCCCGACTACCTGGCGCGGGCGAAAACCTGGGCCGAGGTGGTCGAGAGCGATTATGCCGACAGCGTCAACGGCGGATATTTCCTCACCTCGAAAGACGCCGAGAACCTGATCGCGCGCACGCGCCATGCCGCCGACAACGCCACGCCGGCCGGCAACGGCACGCTGCTCGGCGTCTTCGCGCGGCTGTGGTACCTGACCGGCGACCTGGTCTGGCGCGAACGCGCGCAGCTTTTGATGGATGCCTTCTCGCCCGAGGTCGGCCGCAACTTCTTCCCGATGGGCAGCTTCCTGAACAACGCCGATTTCTTCGCCAATGCGGTGCAGGTGGCGATCATCGGCCGGCGCGGCGACGCGGCGACCGAAGCGCTGATCGATGCCGCCTATCGCGTCTCGGCGCCCAACCGCGTGCTGCTGGTGTCACCGCCCGATGCGGCTTTGCCGGAAACCCATCCGGCCCATGCCAAGGTGCAGATCGACGCCACCGCGACGGCCTATGTCTGCCTGGGGCCGACCTGCGGCCTGCCGGTGACCGCGCCGTCCGAACTCGCCGTCTCGATCAAGGCGACGCGGGCGGTTTAAACCATCTCGTCGTTCCCGCGAAAGCGGGAACCCAGTCTACCTGCTGTACTGGGCCCCCGCTTTCGCGGGGGCGAAGATCTCTGCTTACGCCGCCGCCAATGCCGGCTGCGCCTTCTTGCCCTTGATCATCAGCGAGACGAAGGCGGCGACCACGCCGGTCATGCCGGCGATGATGAAGGCCTGCAGGTAATCGCCCTGCTGCACGCGCATCCAGCCGGCGAAGAAGGCGGCACTCGCCGCGCCCAGCTGATGGCCGGCCGCGATCCAGCCGAACACCACCGGACCGTCGCGCTCGCCGAAGGCTTCCACCGCCAGCTTCACGGTCGGCGGCACGGTGGCGATCCAGTCCAGCCCGTAGAAGACGGCGAAGATCGACAGGCTGACCAGCGAGAAGTCGGTATAGGGCAGGTAGATCAATGAGAGCCCGCGCAGGCCGTAATACATGAACAGCAGCTTGCGCGGATCGTAGCGGTCGGTGAGCCAGCCCGAGGCCGTCGTGCCGAACAGGTCGAAGAAGCCCATCAGCGCCAGCACGCCAGCAGCACTCGTCGCCACGATGCCCATGTCGCCGCAGAAGGACAGCATATGCGTGCCGACCAGGCCGTTGGTCGTGAAGCCGCAGATCCAGAAGGTGATGAACAGGTACCAGAAGTCGCGCTTCCTGCCGGCGCGGCCCAGCGCGCCGACGGCGAAGACCAGCGGGTTCTGTGCCGGCGGCGCCGGCGGCGGCGCTTCGGTGGCGCCATAGGGGATCAGGCCCATGTCGCTCGGGCGTTCCGGCAGCAGCCACCAGACCACCGGGATTAATGCTGCGGCGGCAATCGCCACGGTCCAGGTCACCAGCGGCCAGCTGCCCAGATCGGCCAGCATGGAGAGCAGCGGGATGAAGATCAGCGTGCCGGTGGCGGTGCTGGCGGTCAGCAGGCCCATCACGAGGCCGCGGTTGGTGGCGAACCAGCGGTTGGCGACGGTCGCGCCCATCACCAGGGCGATGGCACCCGAGCCCAGCCCGGTCAGCACGCCCCAGGTGGCGATCAGGTGCCAAGCCTCGGTCATCAGGGTGGAGAGCATGGTGGCGCCCGACATCAGCGCCAGCGCGCAGAGCAGCGTGCGGCGGATGCCGAAGCTCTGCATCAGGGCGGCCGCAAACGGCCCGACCAGGCCATAGAGGAAGATGCCGATGGCGGCGGCCAGCGAGGTGGTCTCGCGGCTCCAGCCGAAGCTCTGTTCCCAGGGCACCAGCAGCACGCTGGGGGTGGAGCGCAGGCCGGCGGCGGCAAGCAGGCAGAAGAAAATCACTGCCACGACGACGAACGCATATTTCTGGCCAAGGAAGGCGGGGCGTGCTAGGCTCATGTGACTGACCGGTACGTTAAAGATGGCGAAATATGCGTACCGATCGGTAACATTGTCAAGTCCAATTTCGGAACCAGCACCCATGGCCCGGAAAAACCAGGATAAAACCGCAGCATCGACCCAGACCGAGGTCCCGGCCGAACTGCTGCCGTTTGGCACCCAGCCCGCCCAGCCGGCTGTCCCTCGCGCCGCCGACAAGATCCGCCGCACGGCTCGGGAGCTGTTCTACCGCGACGGCATCCGGGCCGTGGGCGTGGACGAGATCGTCACCAGGGCCGGCGTCACCAAGCCCAGCCTGTACCGCAGCTTCCCCTCCAAGGACGAGCTGGCGGCCGCGTACTTACGCGACTACGACGCCGAATTCTGGGAACGCTTCAATGCCCGGCTCGACAAGGCAGGCCGCGACAATCCGCGCGAAGGCCTGCTGAGCTACCTGCGCAATCTGGGCGACCGGGCCGCCGCGCCGGACTATCGCGGCTGCGGGCTGTCGAACACCGCCGTCGAATATCCCGACGACCACCATCCGGCCCGCAAGGTGTCGGAAGACCACAAGTGGAAGCTGCGGCTTAAACTGGCCGAGCTCGCCGCCGATATGGGCGCCGACGATCCGAAACTGCTGGGCGATAGTCTGATGCTGCTGATCGAGGGCGGCTTCGTGACGGGGCAGATTTTCCATCACGGCGGCGGACCCGCCCGCGCGCTGGCCGAGGCGGCCGAGCGGCTGATCGACAGCCACATCAAAAGCTAGAGCAGCGTCTCCGGCACCGCGACCACGTCGCGCTCCAGCCTGTTGACGATGCGCTCGTTGTCGCTGCGCACCACCAGGTATTCGACCGTCCCGGTGGTTTCCAGGCTGCGTTCCTGGTGCGGCACGAAGGGCGCGAAATAGACGCAGTCGCACGGCCCGATCTCGGCGGCATACTCCAGCCGCTCGCCCCAGCGGATCTCGCTGCGGCCCTTCACCACATAAATCATCACTTCATGGCGGCCATGATCATGCGGGCCGGTGTTGGAGCCGGGCGCGACATCCACGCCACTGATCCAGGTCTTGTCGCTGCCGATCCCGGCGAAATCGAACACGGTCGTGCGGCCCTGCGCGGCGCGCTCCGTTGCGAGCATATCGGCGCGCCGTATCCGCACACCGTCTCGCCAGTCTTTCGTGGGTCCTGTCCCGTCCGCCATGGCCGTCTCCTCCGCCAGCCGAAGGATAGGCGATGCACGGACGGGACAGAAGCAAAGTTCCGGTTACCTCACTCCGCCGCCGCCAGCGCCGCCTTGCGCTGCGAGGTCCGGCGCTGGGATGCATGCTCCAGCCCCATCACGGCGAGCGCCAGAACTTCGATGCCGGCGCCGACCAAGCCGAGCGCATCGGCACCCAGCTTGGCCACCACCTGCCCGCCGATGGCGGCGCCGAAAGCGAAGCCGAAATAGAGCGCCGAGGCATTCAGCGCCAGCAGCACCGGGGCCGATTGCGGCGCCAGCCCGATCATCAGCGCCTGCCGCGCCGGCGCGGCCGAGAAGCCGACCAGCGGCCAGACCGCCAGCAGCGCGATCACCGACCACATCGCCGCATCATTCGCCGGGACCAGGCTGAAGCCGATGAAGACCGGCACCAGGCCCAGCACGGCATTGCGCGTGGTGCGCCGCGCGCCAAGCCTGTCGGTGCTCCAGCCGCCATAGAGATTCCCGGCAAAGGCCATCACGCCAAACACCATCAGGGCGGCGGCGAACCCGCTGCCATGGATGCCGCGCTCGGCCGCATAGGCTGCCAAATATGTGTAGAGCACATAGGCGCCGCCGACCCAGAGCACGGTGACCAGCAGGGCATAGCGCACGGCGCTCTGCTGCAGCGGCGCCAGCCGCTGCGCCAGGTTCAGCACCACCGGCGGCTTCAGCCTGGGCAGGCCGAGGCCGACGCCGATGAAGGCGAAGGCGCCCATCGCGGCGACCGCGAGGAAGCTGGCGCGCCAGCCGAACCATTCGCCGACCAGGGTGCCGAACGGCACGCCGATCGCGGTGGCAACCGTCAGCCCCGCCATCACGATGGCGAGCGCGCGGCCGCGATGATCGGCATGCACCAGACTGCCGGCCAGCGCGGCAGCCGCCGGCGTGTAGAGACAGCTGAACAGCGCCATCGCGATGCGCAAACCCATCAGCGAGGCGTAATCGGGGGCGAAGGCGGCGGCGAGATTGGCCAGCGTGAACATGCCCAAGCTCAACAGCAGCACGTTGCGCCGGTCGAACCGCCCGGTCAGCACCGCCATGACAGGCGCTGCGACCGCGTAGGTGCCGGCAAACCAGCTCATCAGATGGCCGGCGCTGTCGATGTCGATGTTGAGGTCAGCGGAAATCGCCGGCAGCAGCCCGGCGATCAGGAAGGATTCGGTGCCGATGGCGAAGGTGCCAAGGGCGAGCCAGAGGAGGGCGAACGGCATGGTCAGTCCCTTTTACGGTCCGGGGTTATCCAATAGTCCAATATTTTTTGAACTATGGTCTGGCCAAGGAATGGGGCGGGTCTGCCGAAGGGTCAAGTGAATAGTTCAAATATTTTTGGACTATTGAACACAACGGGCTTGGAAAGCTGACAGGCCGTGACTAGATTTGCCGCATGACCCGTCGCCTCTATCATCCCGACCGCGAGCAGATCGCCCTGCCGGCCGTGCTGGACGCCCTGTCCGACCCGACCCGGCTGGCCGTCGCGCTGCATCTGGCCGAGGTGAAGGAATCCGCCTGCGGCGACTACACCGGCTGGGCCTCCAAAACGAACCTGAGCTATCACCTGGGCAAGCTGCGCGAGGCCGGCGTGACCCGCAGCCGCATCGAGGGCACCTATCGCCTGGTCTCGCTGCGCTGGGACGATCTCAACGCCCGCTTCCCCGGCCTGCTGAAGCAGATCCTGGATACCGCCAAGCGCGATCCGCTGATCAGCGACATGCTGGCGCTGCTGGATCACGATGTGTCGAAGGGTCCGAAGAAGGCTGCCACCGCCAAGCCGACGGCGAAGCGCAAAACCGCGAAAAAGCGCGCCGCCTGAGACGGCCGTCACGGTTCAGGTCGATCCGGGCCGGGACCGATTAATACCTGACGCATTTTGGCAGCTTCTCTGGCCTATGCTGGTTTTGCGTCGCGCGTCATCCACTCTTCACGAAAACACGATCACGCCCCCTCTGGCATGCCGCGCGGCACGCCCCAGATAGCTTCTACAGAGAGGAACCGGGCATTCGGCAGACCGTTAACAGCGCTCTCGTCATGTTGATTGCCCGCGTACAGGGAGACGGCCGCCATGAACCAGACCATTGCCCTCGACGAGGGCGAGCTTGACGGCGGCGTGGCTTCTGCAGGGGACACCTCCGCGATCTACGAAACCGACGAAGCGAGTGAGGCTCCGGACGATGCCGGCAGCACGACCGACGCACTGACCGACACACAGGCCGTCGACACGCTCGCCGTTGCCAAGGCCGAGGTGGCGCGCGACGGCCTGCTGCGCGGCTATCGCACCGTGCGCCAGCTGACCGAGACCCTGGCGGCGCCGCTGTCGCCGGAAGACCAGGCGATCCAGTCGATGGACGACGCCTCGCCGACCAAATGGCATCGCGCCCATGTCACCTGGTTCTTCGAGACGTTTCTGCTGCAGCCGCACCAGCCCGGCTACTGCGTCTTCGACGACCATTTCAATTACATGTTCAATTCCTATTACGAGGCGGTCGGCGAACGCCATCCGCGGCCCGAGCGCGGCATCCTGAGCCGTCCGCCGGCCGAGACGATCAGCCAGTATCGCCGCTATGTCGATGCCGCGATGGTCGAGCTGATCGGCCGCGCCGACGAACATCTGCTCGGCCAGATCGCGCCGCTGGTGGCGCTGGGCCTGGCGCATGAACAGCAGCACCAGGAGCTGCTGCTCACCGACATCAAGCACGCCTTCTCGCGCCATCCCTATGCGCCGGCCTACATACCGCCGCCGCAGAGCCATGGCCGCGAACCGGCGACGCCGATGGACTTCGTCAGCTTCGCCGGCGGCATCGCCGAGATCGGCCATGACGGCCACGGCTTCGCCTTCGACAACGAAGCGCCGCGCCACCGCGTGCTGCTGCATCCCTATCGCATCGCCACGCGGCCGGTCACCTGCGGCGAGTATCTCGCCTTCATCGCCGATGGCGGCTACAGCCGGCCGGAATTCTGGCTCTCCGATGGCTGGGCCATGGTGCAGAAGGAAGGCTGGCAGGCGCCGGCCTACTGGGGGCAGGACGCGCGCAAAGACAGCTGGCAGATCTTCACGCTGCTGGGCCGCCGCGCCATCGATCCGGCCGAACCGGTCTGCCATGTCTCCTTCTACGAGGCGGCGGCCTTCGCCGACTGGGCCGGCAAGCGGCTGCCCACCGAGGCCGAATGGGAACATGCCGCCGGTTCGGGCAAGCGCACGATCAGCGGCGGCTTCCTCGACCGCGCGCATCCGCATCCGCGGCCCTGCCTTGCGCCCGCTGGCGAATTACAGATGTTCGGCGAGGTCTGGGAATGGACCCGCTCGGCCTATGAGCCTTACCCCGGCTTCCGCCCCGCCGCCGGCGCGGTGGGCGAATACAACGGCAAATTCATGGTCGGCCAGCAGGTGCTGCGCGGCGGCTCCTGCGTCACGCCGCCCGGCCATGTGCGCGCCAGCTATCGCAACTTCTTCCCGCCAGCCGCGCGCTGGCAGTTTTCCGGCATCCGTCTCGCGGAGGATCTATGAATAAAATCGCCATCCTCGATTTTGAACGCCCCCGTCGCAATGCCTTCAAGCCGCAGGTCGTCCAGACGCCGGCGCAGGATTCCGACTTCGCCCGCGACATGCATGCGGGCCTGAGCGGCTGGCCGAAATCGATTCCGTCGAAATATTTCTACGACAAGAAAGGCTCGGAGATTTTCGAGCAGATCTGCACCCTGCCGGAATATTACCCGACCCGTACCGAGATGCAGATGCTGCGCGACAATGCCAGCGAGATCGCCGCCATCATCGGGCCCGATGCCGAGCTGGTGGAGTTCGGCGCAGGGGCTTTAGACAAAGTGCGGCTGGTGCTGGATGCGCTGAAAACCCCGCGCGCCTATCTGCCGATCGACATTTCCGGCGCGCACTTAAGCCGCGCGGCCGCCACGCTGGCGAAAGACTATCCGGGCCTCGCGGTGCGCCCGGTGGTGGGCGACTTCACCCAGGTGCTGCCTCTCCCTAAGCGCGAGACATTCGCCCGCAGCCGCGTCGGCTTCTTCCCCGGCTCGACGATCGGCAATTTCACCCCGGAAGATGCGCTGCGCTTCCTGCGCAACGCCGCCGCCATGCTGGGCCATGCGCGCGGCGAACAGGCCGGCGAGAGCAATGCCATGCCGGGCAGCGGCGCCAGCCTGCTGATCGGCGTCGACCTGGTGAAGGACCCGGCCCTGCTGCATGCCGCCTATAACGATGCAGCCGGCGTGACCGCGGCCTTCAACCTCAACCTGCTGCGCCGTGCCAATGCCGAGCTCGGCGCCGATTTCGATCTCGACAGTTTCGATCATTACGCCTTCTACCAGCCGCATCTGCATCGCATCGAGATGCATCTGGTCAGCCGCAAAAGCCAGCGCGTGCAGATCGGCGGCCGCGCCTATGACTTCACCGCGGGTGAGTCCATCCACACGGAAAATTCCTACAAATATACGGCGGCGAGCTTCCGCAAACTGGCGGAAAAGGCCGGTTTCCAGCCCGCCGCGATGTGGACCGACGAGGACCAGCTGTTCAGCCTGCACTGGCTGATGCTGCCCTGAAACGAGTCCTGGGCCGCACCAGAGGTCACAGCGGGTAATCGGAAAGTTATGACGGGCTGACTGCGCGATCTGGCTAGGGTGCAGCCATGATCATGCAGCCGCTGCAGCTTCCCACCGTCGCCCTGCCCGCCCTTCCCGGCGAGGGCTGGCATGTGGTGCGCGCCGCCGACCGCGGCCTGCACTGGCATCCGCAGGTGCGCGACCTGCTGGTGCACTGGCTGAAACTGTGCAGCGCCGACGGCCATCTGCCGGCGCGCACCGCACTGGACCGCACGCTGCTCGGCGAACTGCTCCCCTATACCTGGCTGATGGATGTGCAGCGCGCGCCCTGGCGTTTCCGCTATCGCATGGCCGGCGTCGCCTTCGCCGACGCGCTCGGCCTCGACGTCACCGGTCAATGGTATGACGAAATCCGCCCGATGGCCTGGTCGGCCAATCGCCTGCGCCTGATCACCACCGTGCGCGACGGGGTGCCGACCTGGCGTCGCGGCCGCGTGCCGATGGAAGACATGGCATTCGAGACCGGCGGCTGGTCCGAGATCGAAAACCTGATGCTGCCGCTGGCCTTCGACGGCATCAACACCGACACCATCCTGGGCATCAGCATGCCCTACCGTCCCATCGAGCTATGGGCCGAGACGGAAACGGCCGCGAACTAATCGGATTTTGTGGTGGGGGGTGCCGTGGCGGCGCTGCGACTTGCAAGAGATTGCAAGGCGCGGCGCCCCCGGCGACTTTCAGGCTTTAGGCCGGTGCAGCCTGCGTCTTGTTGCGATCCTTCAGCCCGCCGATGAAGGCGCGGATCGCCGGCTGCAGCGCGGCGAACAGCGGATCGTCGCGCCGCTTCAGCATCACTTCGGAAAACAGCTTGAGCCCTATGCCCAAAGCTGCCGCCTCGTCCTGCTCGTACTGCTGGCTGGCGCGGATGCGCTCGACGATGGCGAGGATCTCGTCATGGTTGACGGCTTCAAAGGTCAGCGGCTCGTGCAGCGGCCCGTCGCCCTTGGGCGTGCCGACATGCTCGATGGTGACGCGGTAACGATGGCCCTTCATGCTATGGCCCTTCCAGGTGAAGATGTCGCTGATGATCATGGTGCCCCCGGATACTGTCTGGCTTACTGCTGACCACGGATCTCCTTGGCGGCGCGCACCAGGATGTCGATGATGCGGCGCTGCTCCTCGGGCGAGGCGTCGTCCTTGTCGGCCAGCGCCGCGCGCAGATTGTGGCGCGCGGCCTTCAGGCTGGCGGACGGATCGCCGCCGCCATGGCGGCCGTGGCGGCCATAGGCTTCGGCATCGTCGGCTTCGCTGCCGCCGAAGAACTGGCGCGCGCGCGCCATGCGGCGGCCGATCTTGGCCAACGTCTCCATCATCGTGTCGGCATGCTCGCGCTGCTCGGCCAGGTATTCGCGGCCGCTCTGCGTCAGGGTATAGAGCTTCTTGGCGCCATCAGCGGTGACGCTGGCATGGCCGAGTTCTTCCAGATAGGTCAGCGCCGGATAGATCACGCCGGGGCTCGGCGCGTAGAAGCCGGAGGTGTGTTCCTCCAGGGCCTTGATGATCTCGTAGCCGTGGCGGGCGCGCTCTTCCAGCAGCACCAGGATCAGCAGCTGCAGATCCGCGGCCGAGACCACGCGGCTGGCCCGGAAGCCATGACCGCCCAGGCCGTCCTCGCCGCCGCTGAACAGCGCGGCCGCCAGCCGGCCGCCAAAGTGGCGACGGCCACGGCGCATCGCGTGATGTTCGCGCATCGCCTTGATAATAAAGGGATTATACAGGTGTTCACTCATCAGATACTTCATTCGATAACTCACTAGACATATCGTAAGATATACTCAGCGATACGAATTGCAAGGGGTTTTCCACAGGGAGACCCGGAATCTTCGGAAATCGCGAATTGTCAGGAAAAGCTGGTGCCCGCTGCCGGACTCGAACCGGCACGGCCTTGCGGCCTCGGGATTTTAAGTCCCGTGCGTCTACCAATTCCGCCAAGCGGGCAGGCCCCTCTCTGTAAGGGCGGCGACCGGACTGGTCAATTGTGCGGCGGCAATTCAGGCATCGGCATTTGCCATGGCAATCGACTAGGCTTGCACCAGCCATGACCGATGCCGCCGCCATCATTGCGCAGTTCCGCGACCAGGCCGTCTATTGCCGCAAACTCGGCTCGCCCTTCACCGGCCTGCTGCTCGACACCATCGCCGAACTGCTGCCCGGCATGCCCGACTGGGCCGAGCGCATTCTCAGCTGGCCCGGCGATCCACGCGCCGATGCACTGGCGCTGCGCGTGGCCGGTGCGCTGCATCGTGCGGTGCTGCAGGGTGACAAGCCGCTGCGCGCCGCCTATGACGCACGCCAGATCGAGGCCGCCGCGCTCGATACCGCCTTGCGCCGCAACGCCGCTTTGCTCGGCCGTTATCTCGCGGGCCCGCCGCAGACCAACGATCCGCAGCGCTCCGCCGTGCTGCTCGGCGGCTTCCGCCAGATCGCCGCGCAGCATCCCGGTCTGCCGCTGCATTGCCGCGAGATCGGCGCCAGCGCCGGGCTGAATCTGAGCTGGGATGCCTATGCCTATGACTTCGGCAGCTGGCGCCACAATGATGCGGGCGCCGCGCCGCTGCATCTGGCCGCCGAATGGCAGGGCGCGGCGCCGCCCCAAGAAACGATCCAGGCCGCGATCCACGTGGAGAGCCGTGCCGGCTGCGATCTCGCGCCGCTGCAGGCCGGCAATACCGCCGACCGCGAACGGCTGCTGTCCTATATCTGGGCCGACCAGCCACAGCGGCTGCAGCGCGTCACGGCTGCCCTGGCCCATGCGGTGCGCCAGGATATCCGCGTCGAGGCGATCAACGCCGGCGACTTCCTTGCCCGCGCCCTGGCGCAGCGCCCCGGGAACGGGATTCTGGTGCTGTATCATTCCATCGTCTGGCAATACATCGCTGCGGCCGAACAGCAGCGCATCGCGGCGCTGATGCAGGCCGCCGGCACGAAAGCCACGAAAACCGCGCCGCTCGCCTGGCTGCGATTCGAGCCGGGCGCGGCACGCGACGGCGCCGATCTGACGCTCACGCTATGGGATGGGCGTGAGGCGGAGGGCCACACACAGTATCTCGCGGTTGGTGATTATCACGGCCGCTGGGTGCGCTGGCTGGCCTGATCACATTTGCACCCCGCGACAAAAAACCCCGCGCAACCCGCGTGCCTTTCTTGAAAACCCGCCCTATCTTGCGCCCATGGATCCGCACGTCTTTTCCCAGATCGCCCGCCGCATCGCCGACACCTCGCTCAACGGTCTGGACGAAGGCGAGATCCTCAGCCAGTTCTGCGCCGGCCTGAAC
>Ga0102594_1001049_pt1 | contig 19070 bp, 17 predicted proteins | sample AraplaCol_mLB_r2_2_FD_76863 | JGI IMG/M metagenome (GOLD analysis project Ga0102594, IMG submission 76863) | Arabidopsis root microbial communities from North Carolina, USA - plate scrape MF_Col_mLB_r2 (SPADES assembly) (version 2) | ecosystem: Host-associated > Plants > Roots > Endosphere...
CTCGCCAAAATTGCGCGATCCGTCACGCTCCCCAGCCCCATCGTCTGATATCGCCGTTTGAACGAATATGGACACCTACAAGGAGGTGCTATGCAGTTCCAGCGGCGTTTCCACACGGCCTCGACCCTGAGCGGACAGAGGTACTGCCATTCGAGAGCAGACGCGCATCCGGTGGCCACTAGGTGCTTCGGCCTACTAATTCTCGGCGCCTCCCTCATAAGCTCCCAATCTCTCGTAGACGAAAGCGAAGCGGTCTCCGAGTTCTTGTTGAAGACGGTCGCGCATCACGATCGCGGTCGCCTCAAAGCGCTCGTACTCGTGCGCGTCCCATGGTCCTGCGTCCGGGGGGTATTCCCAGTTGAGCGATAGATCATGCCAAGCAGTCATTTCTGCAAGCTTCCGGCGCGTCTCATCGGCTAGTGGCAGCAAGTCCTCAATTGGACCGACTCCGTAAGTGTTGCGAGTTGCGTCGTCTCCCGCCCAAATGCAACCACCGCCCCATTCGAACATGAGCCTGAGTTGATATTTTTCAGTCATCAAAAGCTTCGGCAAACAGGCCTTGGCGAGATTGGTTTAAATTGCGAGGTTCTTTGCTACCTTCTGTATCGCTGATTGTCGACGATTTAAGTTCAGTCGTCGAACGACGGCTTCTGGCCGGACCCGGCCGTCGACCCTCATTCACAGGCCGGGCCCATAGCGGACCTTCAGATTGTCCAATCTTGGCCGTTAACCATAGTCGACTGCAACTTCGACGCTATCTGTATGGATTTCCGAACTTTTATCGCGAGGGCTATATCGACAGTACTGTTTCTATCCGCGTGTCTTCCGATCAGTGCCAACGCGCAACAAGTTGGGATTAGCAAAACCGCGGCGGTTGCCTGGACGATTCTTCACGGCATTGGCGATCTATGTCCCTCATTCCCTGACGAACAAGCGCGCCTCGACAAGCTGGATCGCGCAGCGCTAGCTAGCGGAGACGATTCGGTAAAGCAGTTCGTGAACGTGATGGAACGCGATCCCAAAAGGAAGGCTCGCACCGAAGCCGACGTCAAGCAGATTGTCGAGACAGTTGGCGGTTGCGATGCGGATGCCTTGGGGGAGCGGCAAGCAGAAGGCCGCCAACTGATCGATACATACACTCAGATGCTCAACACTCCTGACGGAGCGATCGTTGTGAACTGGCCGGCACCGGCCCTACGTGGGCCGGTTCATATGTCGGTTGCGAGGCGAGGACATGACGCTGAGGGGCGTGAATACTTGAAGCTGATGCTGCAAAACCCGTCGAAGGAAGCAATAGGGGTGGCGTTGGCCGGCAAAGGGTTGCGTGCGGGATTGTGTCCCGACTTGACGTCGGAGGAGTTACCGATCGCGCCGCAGTCATACCGAGCGACGAAATTTGCCCGTCTGGCTCCGGGTGAGTCCTTGCAAGCCAACGTAACGTTAAGCGCCGATTGTTTTGAAGACCGCGATGGGGCCGCTTTAATGGGGACCGTGATTCTGGATACAGAAACAGGAACCGAATACCGTGCATTCGGTGTGCTGGGCATTCAGGACTGACCCGCAGACGGCACGACTAGGTAGCCAAAGCGCCAAACGAGTGGCGGTTACGGATTGACCCAGTGCGGCTCCGTCCTTCAACTGGACTCCGATTTTCTCATCGATTGCGCACAGTTTAAGGACGGGTTCTCAAAAAGGCGGCTGGCCGGTCCCCGCCCTATGAATGATTTGAACAAGGGGGGGGCAGGGTTCCGTGGTGCGGCGCTAGAATCTTCACCTCGACCAACCGGATGTAAAAATTCGAAGGAGCTTGACTAGGTGCCCCGGAGACCAAATGACCCGATGGGCGCCCCATGCCGCGCCTGGGGAACCCTTTTTCTCACTCTCGGCGCCACATTACTCGCCAGTTGCGTATCGGATTTTCCTCGTCCACCCGACTGGGCTCCACCAGTCACGGCCACTGGCGCAGCTTGCCCGCGACTCTATGGTCTCTACGACAATAGCGGGGAGTCCGCTTATCGGTATGCAATGGGTTCCGACCGAACTTTGTCGGTGCGGTTACTGCGCTATACGCCTGCAGAGCGTGCCTCGAACGTGCATTTGCGCATGGCGGGTGACGGCATCAGTGATAGCCGGCTCGAGGTGACGGTGCTGAGTTCCGCAGGTAGCGTGCTCCGAAGCGCGGTGCTGGAGCGTGCCGTAGATAGCGGACCGCAAGGAACATTCTGGTGCGCTGACGGCATGCTTTGGCTGCCGACCACGGTCAATGTGATGAAGGACGGCACAGGGGTTGGGCGCAACAGTACGCGGCTGGGGATCCTGCTGGCGCAGGACGGCACTTTGGCCGGTGTTCAGCGAAGCGAGGCGGCGGGCCTCGTCGGCTGGATGGTGCCGCTGGTACAGACTCAAGATATCTGGTATCGATGGCCTGCCGTTGTGGAGTCGCCCACAGGGGCCGCAAAGCGGCAGGACTGAAGCTGTAATTTGGGGGCAGACGAAGATCGCTCACTCAGGTCCTGTAGTCTCTGGCCGACCCGAAGCAGACCTACGAAATCGCCACAAGCGGCCGTTCGATACGCCGTTGTGTTGCCGTTTATACTCCATCGTCCACCACAAGCTAACTTGTGAATATGTGCCCCGTATCCAACGACCTGCAAGCAGAATTTATAGAGCAGTTGCGGACTCGTTATGACCAGACATCTCCAGGGCCGTTGCTATCAGCACGCGACATTGAACGCTGGACTGAGATTGTCGGATCGACAAGGCGCCAGGCGTACGACGTGATGGGGCGGCATCTCGCGCTCGGATTTCACGAGGGCCAACTCTCTTTCTGGTTTTGTGACGCGGTCGCGATCGGTGTGATCGGTTTCGTATACGACGATTTTGCTACCCAGGGCGAAGACGCCTGGCCCACGTCTTTTTATCAAGTCTATTTGGCCTTCGATGCCGGCGAAGTTGGCCGAACCGGAGAAGACCCGGTCGAGAAATACACACGGCCGATGATAGCGAAAATTGTCGACGAGTTAGAGACTGGGCATGGATGACCGTTCATGGCCGTTCGGCGACCCTCCTCCGCCCACGCCACACGATACATCGCACCGCACAAGATGAACTCGCGGAGACCCAAAAATCTTTGCAGATCAATTGTCTATTTTCGAGCGCCGAAAGCCTGCCGCATCTGCCGGGCGCGCTCAAGTTCATCGCCGTGCAGGCACATTGACGTCGTGGCAATCGACGCATGGCGCAGGTTGTCGCGCACGGCAGTGAGCTCGGCCCCGCGTGCCAGCGCATGGCTGGCGTGGCTGTGCCGCATCCAATGGGCGTGGCGCGCCGGAGCTTCTCGGCGGCCACTGGGTGATCGGATTCGATGGTGTCAGCGGCCTGCATGAAGAACCGCCGCAGTACACGCCAAAGTTGATCGCCGGTAATGCCGATAGTGCCATCCTCGCCCAGACTGCCGACTAGGGGCGTCTTCGGGTTCCACCGGTCCCGACTAACCGGCAGCCCACGCTGTGTCAGGTACTGGTCAAGCGCCATATACGCGAGCGGCGGCACGGATACCTTGCCAGGCTTGCCACCCTTGCCGACAACGTGCAGCCAGTGTTCATCGTGTCCATCGAGGCGGACATTGCCAAGGACGGCACCGACCAGTTCGCTGGCGCGCAGGCCGGTGGCATAGCCGAAATCGAGCAGGAATCGTAGGCGCTGCGCCGCCGGCTCGGACCAGCCGTAGGACCACTCCAAGCCATCGGCAATGGCGCGCAGCAGCAGCCATTCGCCCTCGGTAAAACCTCGCGCCGTATCCAGCGCGGGCCGCGAGGCATGCCCTCGGACTTTGACGCCAGCAAACCGGTTGGCCAGCACATAGCGCTGCTCGATGAGCCAGCGGAACAGGGCCGAGAGCACCGTGAGCGCATAGGCAGCCGAGCGCGCCGACAGGCCGCCCGAGAACGGGCGCCACTCCACCGAGTCGCGTGGTCGTGGTGGCCCTACCCAGCGCTCACGCGGGGTTGGGCGCCGCACGAAGGCGCGGTAGGCGATGGCATCATCGGTCGTCAGCGATGAGAGCGCCCGGCCGCGTTCAACGAAGGTCTTAGGCAGCCGTGTCGCGGACATTAGCTGCTGATGTCTCCGCCGCACGCGCCGATCCGCCGCTACAGACTTTCCTGGTCGACAAATCGGCCAAGCTTGCGTAGTGCTGGAAGCAGTACTTCATCTGCATAACGGCATCCGGTAAGGCCAGGATCGGTCTGCCCCGACTTCTTTGCTTCATCCGGGGCGTGGGATTCCTCGGCGAACAGGTGTGTAAGCAGCGCATCGTAGCCGGCCTGCCATGCTTGTGCTTCTGGGAACACCACTCGCAACTCCTTGAGGATCCCCATCCCGGCAAAATCCAGGTCGCCCCAGAAATGAACAGGGCGCGTCATGTCGTCGCCGTGCAGCCACGTAAGAACGCTGAGCCCCAATGCCGCATTCCGCTCAAACACGCTAGGGGCAAAATAAACCGAGCTCCCCACCGGCTGGCGCAGGCGCCTCGCGCTTGCCTTGTATCCTGATGCATATATCAGAACAAATCCTTCGGCGGCGCTTATCCTCCCCGCCGCCATCGCTTCAAAGGTTGCGGCGTTTTCCACAAACAGAATCGGGCCGGCAGGATCGGCTGTACGGGTGGCTACCAGCAGTTGCACAGGCTTGTCCGGAAACGGGCAGACGTCCATGTCAAGCAACAGGGCAATGGCTTCCTGCTGGCCGTTAAGAATTTTAGACAAGCCCCAGAACTGCCGGCTTGCGACTTCATGGAGCATGAGGTTCTCGCCCGCAAGCGCCGAGATGCCCGCGAAACGCTCCAGCACTTGCTCCGGTGAACGTGGCAGGTTGAGGATCGGGCGGGACAGCAGTCGCTCGCACAGCGCCGCGTTGCTGAAGCGCGCTGGCACGGCCTGCCGCCACTGAGCCATCCAGGTGACCAAGGCACTGGGCTGACGCCCCGTCTCGTCGCGAAGAAATGCTTCCGCTTTTTCAGCAATGACAAGCCTCGGTGAGCGCTCCCAGATGTCGAGATCCCGCTGGCCGCGCCGTTGGTCGAGCACCAGCGCCAACCCGGGCTGCGCCCGCAGCGCTTCCAGGGCGCGCCACACGAACATGCGTTCGCCGTGCAGGGCAATGGCAAAAAATTCCGGCCACGTCTCGGCGCGCAACGAGAAGCTGATGTCGCGGCGCCTCTCAGCAAATGGCTTCGCCTCGATGCGGTCCACCAGTGCATTCAGCAACGCGGTCAGGGCAGCCGGCCGGCGCCCCAGAAGGTCCTCGGCGCTCATGTCCCCATGTCCGAGATCAACTGCTTGCGTGCCTCCTGAATGTCGAACTGCCATGCCGCTTCACGCTGCACCGCCTCACGGCGTTCAGTCCAGAGGGCTTGCAGCCGGTCGGCCTTCAGCCGGGAACTGTCCACCTCGGTAATCTTATCTAGTTCCCCTGCCAGACCCTCCACCTTCATCAGGGAAAAACGATGCTCGAAACTGAACAACTCGAGCAGTGGGCCAGACGCGCGGGAGGGCATGGCAACCACCAGTTGCAGGCCGAGATTCTCGTTAAGGTAACGCATCACTGCAGCAGTGCGCCCCTCATCCATCTTGTCGAAGGCCTCGTCGATCATCATCAGTTTCAGGCTCGGCGTCTTCTCGAACTGGCGAAATGCCTGGGCCAGCACTGCGGCCCGCACGAGATAGGCCGGCGTCATCAACTCGCCTCCCGAGAACGTCGCCATTCTCGCCAAGGACGCCTCGCGTCCATCTTCCGAGTACTTACGGATGTCATATTGGCGATAGTTTCGGTAGTCCGCTATGTCCTTCAGTCGCCGCAACGCGTGGTCACGGTTGGTGTCCAGCAATAGCAGCTTGATGTCTTCCAGCGCCACGACGCTGTCGGCCGACAGCACGCCTGCGTCCGCCGAGAATAGATCCACCGGCGTTTGCGTCTCGGCCAGCCGGTTCAATTCCTGGAACAGGTCGAAGTACTTCTTGTACTCCTTAACCATCTGCCCGTATTCGATCTCGAAACGGTCTTCGCCGAATGCCAGTCGCTTGAGCTTCTCGTTGAGCCGCTTGAGGGGATCGATGCCCTGCTCCACCGCGGTGCGTACGGCCAACGCGAAATGCGTACTGAACGTATTGTTGAAGCTCTTCTCGGCACCCCGCAGCTCGCTGGTGTTGTTCAGAATGCGCACTTGGTCCAGCCGTTCTAGCATGGCCGCGATCTGCCGCCGGGCGGCGGGTACGCCTCCATAGGCTTGCCACTCGTACTCCCCCTGCGTTGACTGGCAAGGCTGAAAGTCGACTCGCTCATCGAACGACGAAGACAATAGGTTATGTGCCTCCAACTTTCGCTCGAATGCCTCACGCTCCTGGCGGTAGAGGCCGGCCTGCTGGCGTCGCCGTCCATCGAAGGACGCGGAGGTCTGCTCCATGGCTGCATCCCGGGCGCGCCGGTCCAGCCGGACCGGATCGAAGTGTGGGTTGAGCCGAATCAGTTCTGCGACGCGGGCGTTGACCTGCCTCACGCCGTCTTGGCACCCCGCAAGCTTAGCCTCGGCGTCAGCGATGTTCCGTTCGAAGCCACGCGCCTGCCCCTGCGCTTCGCCCGCCAAGCGCGATGCGGTATTGGATAGGCGTTGGTGGCCGTCCAATAACTGTTCCGCACGCGAGACGCGGCGCTCCAGTGCGATGAGATCGGAATCATCCAGACTGGCGAGCTCCGCCGCGAGACTACTCAGTCCGCGCTGCGTCTCACCCAGCTTGTCCAGCATTGGCGCGATAGGCACAAGCTTCAGGCCGAGCAAACGCGCGCCCCAAGCGGCCAACGCCTCAGCGCTTGCACGATGTGTGTCCCTTTCTCGCGTCTTTCCTTCGATCTCACGAGAAAGCCTTACCACGCGCTTGCGCCGCGCCTCTGCACCGAAGGCAAGTTCGCCATCCTCCACCCACGACGAGAACATCTTGAACCCACCGCTGGCCATGCCGTCCATGGTCAGTGCCTGTGGCGCGCCGCGCAGCGCCTGCGCATCCGCTACCTTGACATAACGGCCGTAGCTTGCAACCAGATAGGCGCGCGCGGTCTCATCGGCGATCACCAGCTCCTGCAGTACGGCATCGGGCGACAGCGCTTGGTTTTCCGCCCGCCGTTTGGCGAGTTCACCCTGCACCACAGAAGCTTCTCGCCCTTGCCTAACCGCCGGCATCTCATGCCGCATCGACCGAATAGCGCTCGCCTCGTACTGCGGGTCCACGAGGATTACGAAGCGGTTGCCGCCCAAAAGCCCTTCGATGGCGTTCTGCCAGCGTGAGCCCTCACGCGGCTGAACAAGGTTGCAAAGCACCCGAGGACGGGCGGCCGGTATCTGAGTTTCCAGATGCCGGACTGCGGCCTCCACATGCGCCGGCAAATCAAAGTGGCCATCTTCAAGCCCTTGCCGGCGCCGCTTCAGCTCGTCGATTTCCCGTTGCAGAACGGCAGCGCGATCAGACTCCCGCACCTGCTCCTGTATCACCGCGCCATATAGGCCTTCGGCGCTGTTCAATTGCTGCGAAATGGAAGTCAGGGCGGCATCCATCCTGGCGAACCGGTCGCGCTGCAAGCTGGCCGGGTCAATCTGCGCGCCTGTCAGCATTGCCGCCAATTCACGCGCGGCAGCTCGGCCGTCGGTGGCATCGATCGCCGCGGCCTCGACAACGAGACGCTCCACATGGGGTGCGTAGGCGCAGGCCTGGGGTGCCGGCTGTTTAGCCAGGGCAGCCAGTTCGTCCAGCACGCCTCGCAAGCCCGTCAGGGCGGCTAGGACGTCCAACGCGATTTGGGATCGACTTTCAGTGGCCACGGCCATCTCGCGGCCGAGGCGCTCACGCTCCTGGGCCACTGGATTGCCGTTGAGTCGCCCCTTCGCCGTGCCATGCATTTCCGTGGCGCGCTTTAGCGCCTGTGCATGCCGGTCGGCAAGCGCCTGCTGTTTTTCGACATCGGCTAAGGCACGGCGCCGGCAGGCCTCCAGTCTTTGGATTTCCTCCTCGACATCCTGCTGCCGGCGCAGCGCCTCACCCAGTTCGGCCTCCATGGCCTCTTCGAACGCATCTAGGAACGCATCCGCGTGTGCCTTCAGCACGCCCAGCCGCTCTCGGCATGCCAGTAATTCGGTGGCGATCTTGCGCAGACGCTGTACGTTTTGCATGAGCGAAGCGATATGCCCGATCTGATCGGAGAAATCAGGCTCGGCTAGCACTTGCTCCCGGATCAACTCGTCCACCGAGCCGACGGTCTTGCGGGCAATGGACTGGACAAAAGCCCGCGCCGCAGCTTCGGCCTCGCGCGGCCCGACCAGCGTCTTGCCGCCACCGCGAAACTCGGCATAGAGCTTGCACAGATAGTCTTCGATACTGTTCTCGAACGGCAGAACGCGCGGATAGCGCTGGCGCAGCCGATGGTATATATCCTCGACCTTCACTGCCGTAATCGAATTGCCCTTGCGTGACTCGATGAAATCCGCCTCGATTGCGCGGCTGCCCGGCAGCACAAAGTAGAGCTTGCGCGCCACGTCGACGCTTCGACCTTGCTCACGCGTACCGGACACGACGGCTTCCACTGCTACCACGGCGGTGAATGCTTCGGCGGACTCCCCCTCATCGGGCGCGAAAACCGCTACGACATAGGTGTGGGACCCATACGGTCGAACGCATAGATTGTCGCGCATGCCTACCGCATAGGACGCCAGCGTCCGCCTCACCTTGCCACCCGCACGCGAGACACCGCTCTCATCCTGCGCGGAGTTAAAAACGTTGATGTGCTGCTTGCCACCGGTCATGACCAGCTGAATCGCGTCTTGGAAAGAAGACTTCCCAACGCCGGTCGAACCCGATAGCAAGGTGGTGTGGCCAAAGGGGTATTCCCGGGACACCACGAAACCCCAGTTGACCAGGATGAGCTTCTCAAGCTTCATCTTGGGACTCCGGCGACGTGACGGCCGACACGGGTGCCCGTGTTTCGACCAGCAGGGCATCGATAGCGGAATCCGCCACGAACTGCAGGATCGTTCCACGAATGGCGACCAGAGCGTCAGCATCTTCCACCTCGGAGTCCGCCCGGTAATCGATCAGGCGGGCGCGCTTCAGGTCGGCGAAGAGCCTCTCCCGCGCAGTCTTGGCTGGCAGTGAGCGACGTGCCTGCGCAGTCAGCGTGGCATTTAGATACTCAACGGTGACGAGCGCCTCGTTGCGCTCATTGATCGAGCCTTGCCGCAGGCTTTCGTTGTACAGCAAGCGAAGTACCAGGCAGCATGCCACGAAATCTGCGGAGAGCTTCGCCCGCACGGCGTCCACTGCGATAGCGTCGTCCTCGGCGGGTAGTCCCGGCACGCGCGCCCCTGGCGGGTAAAGCCGGAAATAACTCTGATGCCGCTCGTGCAGGAGCCGGAAGCCGCCCACGTTGAAGTACGCATTGAGCAGGCCCTCGATACGCACGGCGTCATCATAGAGCTGACGCTCAATGGCGCTGTCCTCCCGGTGCAGGATGGACAGCCCGAACAGGCGGCCGAGAATCTGCTGGAACGCCTCCGCCCTGACGCCCCCCGCCTTCAGTTCCGCCTCCACGAGTTGGCTAATCGTAATTTCATCCATGGTCGATGTATCGCCTTCTGATTGCATAGTCGGTGCCAGACATGATGGCATTGTCCAGCGGCTCGGCGTCTAGCCGTTCCACCTCTAGCCCCTCATGGTCCCGTGCAGCCTCGACGGCCCGCAGCAACGATAACGCTTGGATGGCATCGTCGACCGGCAACTCGGACAGGCGCAGCCCGCCTGAGCCACGCATGGCGCCGAGCAGGTAAGCCACGACATCGTGATGCGACAGGGAGAAGGCCCGCTCCGCCGATTGCCGTACGAATTGACGCAAACGCTCTTCCCGTGTGATTTCCGGAACAATGCTCACCGCCTGTGCCCGGTTACGCTCGGCTGCCTTTCTCGGATGCACCGCGGCGGGATCATAAAGCGCCACGCTTACCGGTGCCAGCACGGCCCCCTGCCGCTCCAGCCATGCGCCTTGCTCCCGCTCTGGCATCTCCCCCAGGCGGCGGATCAGCGCGGACAATGCGGCACCGCTGCCCGATGCCCCCATGAACAGACTCTGCGACAACAAGACCACATGGCGGCGGACATAGCTTTCCATGGCCCGGAACAATTCCGGCTGCTTCGTCCGACAGGCCGCAGTCACCATCTCGTCGATCCGATCAAGCATCCATCTCAAGATTGCCCCGTCCGGCGCGGACTGCGCGGCCCACGCCGCGTGGTTGGCCAGGTCATCGTCAATGGCCTGCATCTCGGCTGCGCTCAATTCGTTAAGACGTTCGATCAGCGCCCCAATGTCCAGGCGGTGGCGCTCGGCATTGTCATAGACCAGCCGGGGCGAGAATTCGTCACGAAAACGTCGTTCTACGAACTCTATGAACCCATCCCAATTGCCCTGCACATGCGCATCGAGCAATATCTTGCGGGCCAGGTCGTAGAAGAGTTCGATGTCCTCGGAGAGGTCGGCAATGACCCGATCCGCATACTCGTAGGCGTCGAGCAGGTCTTCCACGTCGCGGCGCTCGATGAAGGCGCTCAGTGCGTTCTTGCAGGAGCGCATGTTGCGCTGACGGGTCCGTTCCCGTGGACGGTCGGCTAGCGTCAGCGCCTGAGCGAAGATCTTTCCGGCGCGGGTGAAGCGATAGGCTGTTATCAGTCGGACGCGATCCTCCGCGGTTTCGAGCCAGCCGTCCGCGACGAGGAGGCGCACGATGGCGCTTGCCAGCTTTTGGTCGTCTGCAAGGTCACCGGCGTTGAACCCATCGTCGCCATCTTCCCCGGCAAGGTCGGCCGACAGCGCGGCAGACTGTATGGTCTGAACGAACAGGTCACGCAAGTCCTCGCGCCCGAGGATGGAACGGTAGTCGGCATGGGAACCATAAAGCCGCGCATAGAATGCGCGGATGCAGGCAGCGATCAACCGGCGCCTCTTCAGTGTCAGCGGACGAAAGAACTGCGGATAACCCGAATCCACCATTGTGGCTGATGTCCTCTCTTGATACCAAGTGTTGCACCGGCGTAGCTTAGGCTCATCGGCGCCATTGATACGATGAACGCTGACGCTCGCGACCTCGGCACTTCAAAAGGGAGTGCCGCAAGATGAGTCCATCCATACGGCTTGACTATTGAGGCAGTTGCTCACTAAGCCCCGAGTTCCTCTAAGGCTCTACCTTTTTCTGGCGATTGCCCTTTAGGCAATCAGCACTTCAGCTGGAATCTTTAGCCCTTGGTTCAGTCGCTTGATCATGGACAGGCTGAGTCCGCGTTTCCGATTGAGTACCTCGTAAACGCGGTTCAAATTGCCGATGTACGGCTCCATATCGCGCGCTGTCAGTCCGCCTTGTTCCATGCGGAAGCGGATTGCTTCAATTGGGTCCGGCAAATCCATCGGAAAATGATCGGCCTCGTAGCGCTCGATAAGCGTCGCCATGATTTCCAGGCGATCACCTTCCGGGCTACCCGGGGCCGGATCCATATCGACGAGCGCCGACACATCGGCAAGCGCCGCCTTGTAGTCGTCTTCAGTGTGCAGAGGTCGAATGTCCATGCCTTACTCCATTTCCACCGTTGCTGCGTCGACCTTGTCATATTCTGCGTGTGTGCCCACGAATTTCACGTAGACGACGCCGACTCGGTAGGCGACAGCGACGATCAGCCGATAGTTGTTGCCGCTGATGTTGAACACCACGCGGTTACCGCCGACGAAACTCGCCGAAGCATATCGGTCCTTGATGTCTTGCGGCGTTGCCCACTCCGCCTGCACCGCCTCTTCGTGCCACGCCAGCAGCGGGTGCTTGGCCGCGGGATGCCTTTCGCAGAAAAGCAGCAGATTTCGTTTCGCAATGACTCGCATGCCGAGCATCATAGTCCCATTTTGGGACTGTCGCAAGAAACTCAAGGCGTGCGTCTCTTAGTCCACATACGAAGCAGTTGCTGAAAGCCGCGAAGAACCCTGACCTTGGCGCGTCTCTAGCGGTCTCCTCGTGGCAGCCCAAACGACCGCGCTGCAGGCCACCCTGTATACCCAAGGCGTGACCATCATCGCGGAGCCCGCACCATGAGAAAGCCCGCCGAACTGAGTGCCGCCATCACGGCAGCGGTACCCGACCTGCAGCGCGCAATCCCGAGAAACTCCACCTCTCCGTCGAGGAAGGCCGCGTGGTGGCCACCGGCGCGAAGACATTGTCGTTCGAGTACCAGTACACGCTGTGCAGTTTTCCACATAGCGGCTTACGGTCGATTCGATCTCGATGCCGCCGCCGATTACCAGGACGTCGATCATGCGCAAACGCCCTGCCGGCAGGAGTCTTGGTTGGGGAGGGACACGGCTTTTCTATGGCTTCAAGAGTCTGGCCCGGACTCTATCCGCTCGCCGGAAGGCTGCTCAGCCCTTGTCCGGCATTGGGGGTATCACGAATCGTGATGGCCGAAGCCGGAACGCATCAGCCCGATGGCACCTCGGCGGGGCCGCGGGACACCGATACCTGGGTCGCCACCGGCCCCGGTGACGCATCCGACGGCTGCACGGCCGCGCATTGTGCGAAGCGTTCCGCCGTCCAGTCCAGGAACGCGCGCACCTGCGGCGACACGTGGCGGCCATGCGGATAGACGGCGGAGATCGGCAACGGCGCCGGGCGCAGGCCGGCCAGCACTTCCACGAGTTCGCCGCGGTCCAGATGGGGCTCGGCCATCAGTCGCGGCACCTGGATTAAGCCCAGCCCGAGCACCCCGCACTGCAGATAGGCATCGCCGTCGTTGGCCGAAAGGCGCGAGCGTGGCCGCACCTGGGTGACATGACCATCGCGTTCGAACTGCAGGCTCACCGCCCGGCCGGTGCGGCTGGAGACAAAGTTGACGGCCCAGTGCGCCTGCAGCGCCTCCAGGCTGTGTGGCACGCCGTGGCGGGCCAGGTAGCCGGGGCTGGCCGCCGTCACCAGCGGATACACGCCCAGGCGCCGCGCCACCAGCGACGAATCGTCGAGCGCGCCGATGCGGATCACGCAGTCCACGCCTTCCTGTACCAGGTCCACCACGCGGTCGCCAAAGCCGAGCGTAAGGTCGATATCGGGATAGCGCGCATGAAAGTCGCCGAGCGCCGGCACGACGATGCGCTTGCCCAGCGACCCAGACATGTCCACCCGCAGCCTGCCGCGCGGCGCGCTGCCCGGCGCGGCCAGCGCCAGTTCGGCGGCATCCACGTCGGCCAGAATCTGCAGGCAGCGTTCGTAATAGGCGGCGCCGTCCGAGGTCACGCTGACACTGCGCGTGGTGCGGTTGAGCAGCCGCACCCTCAGAAACGCCTCCAGATCCTGGATGACGCGGGTGACCGAGCCGCGCGGCATGCCGAGCGAGTCGGCCGCGCGCGTGAAGCTGTGGGTCTCCACCACGCGCGAGAAAACCAGCATGGCCTGGAACTTGTCCATGTCAGGTCTCGTCGCGCCGGCAGGCCGGCATGGGTGACGCCGGGATTGGGGTGTGGGCCAAGCTCGCGCATCCAGTGGGTCGGGGAACGGAGCCGGATGTTAGGCGTAGCGCACCTTGCGCGGAAGCCGCCGGCGCGAGACACGGTGTCGCACGCCGGGCAACAATGCCGCCCACGCCCACCGTGTCAGCCGTGTCAGCCGTGTCAGCCGTGTCAGCCGCGCAGCAGCGCCAGCTGGCCCGAGAGGAACGACCCGCTCACGCTGCTGCCGTTGATTAGCATGTCGAGCTGCGTGTATTTGGCCCGATAGGTTTCCAGCACCGCCGCCGCGCGCACCGCTTCGTCCGAGCGCTGGCCGGCCAGGTCGCGCAGCGCGCCCTGCATCTGGCCCGCCGCCTTGTCGAGCTGGCCGCCAGGCTTGGTGAACTGCGTCACCGCATCGTTCACAATCTTGCCCAGCCCCGGCGCGTCGCCGGTGCCCTTCAACGCGGCCTTGACGCCGTCGGGGTCTGATTTCAGCGCGTCCTTCAGCTTGGCGCCGTCCAGCGCGAGCTTGCCGTCGCTGCCGAACGACAGGCCGAGCTTGGCCATGTCGCCGCTGCTCACGGCACTGCGCAGCGCGCGTGACATGCCGCCCATCGCCGCGTCGCCCAGCAGCGCGCCGCCGGCCCGCGTGGTGCGGTCATAGCCGCTCTGCTCGGAGATCTCGCCCTGCGTGGCGTTGTAGGCGTCGACGAACTTCTGCAAGGCCGAGACCGTTGCCGGCGTATCGCCATTGGTCGGCACTTCGAACCGGTCGAGCTTGGTCAGGGCCTCGGAGGCCGACGAGAGGTCGCCCAGCGCGCTGCGCACCTTGGCATAGGCCGAGAGCCGGGTCGTGTACGACGCCGCCTGCGTATCGAGCAGACCCAGGCGTGCCGTGGCGCTGCGCGCGTTCGATTCGAACAGCTGGTTCAGGTCGAAGCCGGCGGCGGCGCCAAAGGAAGAGATTGCGGTCATGCGGTGAACTCCACGTTGGTAGTTGCACCGGTTATCGGCCCCGCGCGGGACACCGCTGACCCCTTTATTGTGCGCATCCGCGAGGAACAGAACCGCGCCATGGCGAACGATGGAAAAGCTGCATGCCGGCCCCTGATATCCGGCCATGGCGGCCGGCACCGGTCACCCTGCCCTACGCTTCCAGCAACCTCGCCCCGCGCCACTCGCCCGACCTGACGAGTCCGCGCGCCGTGTCGGCCAGCACCACGCGCAATGCCAGCGCGGCGGGCGACAGTTCATCGTAGGACAAGCTGCACAGCAGGTTCTGGCGGCCCACCTGCGATGGGTCGTTCAAAGACCGTTACCCAGCGTCAGTAGGGTGCAAATCACTCGCCAGATCGTCGATAAACCGGCGTGCTCTCAATTGCTATGAGCTACATCCAGCATTGAACTTCTTCTAGAACAAAAAAGGGTCGGTTTTGCTGAATAGAGCCAAGGTGTTTTTTAGCATCCGCATAAGGATGCTTGCGGTGGTCTCGGTTGCCGTCATCGCGCTACTTCCAACAGGCAGTACGCTTGCAGTTGAAGCGGATCCTCCCCTGATTTACTCAGGCTTTGCATTCTCTGGCGATTTCCAAAACCGAGATCGTCTATATCCCTTCACCGCTCAGATTTCGCGGGACAGGAACGGAACGTTCCTGGATGAGATCCTTCGCCAGAAGGTGATGGCACGTCCGGCGCTGGCCTCGCGCCTGAAGCTCGACTTGGCCGACGGCAAACAGGACATCTCGTCAGTGGCCTTCGCGCTCGTGAATGAAAACGTCGAGACCCAGTGGGTTGATGGCAAGCTATGGGTCATCGTGACTGTGCAGGCCAATGTCTTGGCGTTCAACCGTGCCTCGAACTCGTTGGTGGCCTCGTACCCACTTCGCGTGAGGTCTGCACGCGTACGCGAAACCATGCCAGGCTCCGCCGAACTACAAGCGATGGTGCGGGAGGTCTACACGACCAGCAATACTAGCGAGAACATCTTCGACCAGTGGCTCAATCGCCTGGAGACCATTAAGCTTCGCAAGGGTGCGCGCAAGTACCTGCGCGTCACGGGCGTGACGATGACCCCCCAAGCTGAAAGCATTGTCAAAGCTTCGGGCAAGGACGCAACGTCGATCAAGAACCAAACCGCCAATTTCCTCGAAGCGGCAGTGGCAGAAGCCGGTGGCATTCCCATTGTTCCCAATTCGGTTGGCGAAGCCATTGGTAGCAAGATGGCCTACCGGTTTGCCAATGGCAGCGATCTGCAATTGACGTTGCCCGATCCCGATTATTCGTTGACGTTCGAAATTCGGGATTTTGTTTCCAAAAAGATCGAAAAGGCCGCCTATTTTCAGGATATCTATCGCGTGAAGGCCACGGTCGAGCTGAAGCAACCCGATCTCGAGCAGGTCATCCTGAACGAGGGTGTCTACGACACGGCAATCATCACGCGTCCCAAGCAGGCGGATGTTCAGCTTGCTGACTGGGACCAGTACTACAAGACGTTGCAGTCGTTGATCCAGCAGGTTGGCAAGCAGATGACCCACGTGGACGACGCCTGGCTCAAGGACAACGCTTCACGCGAGTCCGCTGCAAAACCGGCATTCGAGAACACCAACCAACTCATCCAAAAGTTGCTATGAGCGCGTTTGCAAGAAAGCTCCTCGCCGGAGCCGTCATGATGGCGGCTGCCGCCTCGGCCTTCGCCCAGCGAGTCGAGGTCAAGGGCATCGGCACGTATCAGTACGAAGGCGGGTTCTTTTCGTCGTCAAAGCCGACCGACGACGAAACTGCCAAGGCCGTGGCACTGGCCAAGGTCAACGCCTGGAAGAACTATGTCGCCAAGCTGAATCCATCACGTCAGCAAGGGCTGGCCCAGCACGAGAAGGAAGCGCTGGACAATCTCGACCGCTTCATTATTGATTCGGTCGTCATCGATTCAGCAAAGGACACCGATACCCGCACCGTGCGCGTGGTCACCCGCGTGGCCTTCAATGACGAAGCCGTTAACCAGTTCGTGGCAAGCACCACGGTAGGGGCCAACGGCCAGAGCGCGGCACGTAGTCAGGACTCGGCATTCACGTTCCTGTTCATGGCACGCAAGGCCACGTCGATCACCCAGTTCGATGCGCGACGCACCCGGATTGCCAAGGCAGAAGCCGCTGGCACTCAGGCACCCGATGGCGGCGTGGCGGCTACGGCGCAGGTCACGGTTGGCGGCAGCACGCAACGCAAGGAAGACGCGGTCACCTATGCCGTCTCCAGCTCGCAGGATCTCGACACGGCCATGGGCGACGTCCTGTCATCTTCCGGCATCGAGTACATCGGCTACGACGACGTCGTGGCTAACTGCAACGCGGTGCCGGTCAAGAAATTCCAGAGCGAGTTCGTCGACGCCGACGAGCTGTCGCCGCAGACGCGCGCGGCAGTGATCAATGCCGCCCGCGCCTGCGACATCCGCTACTTCGCCTACGGCACGATCGACACCGAAGTGGCCACCGTGGATCCGGTAACCGGCAATCAGAAAGTCTTTGTCTCTGTGCGGTCCCAATTGTGGGACATCCGCCAGCGCCTGCCACGCAAGATCGGCTCCGTCGGGCCGAAGCAATACGCCGGGCTCGGGCCCAACCAGAGTGTTGCAGGCCGAAACGCCCTGAACGACGCATCGCGCGATCTCGCCAGAACCCTGGTCGACCAGCTGAATGCCAAGGGCATTCGATAACTTCAATAAGGAACCTCTCCGATGAAATCCCTCAAGCTTTCCGTTTCGGCTTTCGCCATCGCCTTCGCCATGGGCGGTGCCGCCCATGCATTCGAGCTACCCAAGATCCCGTCGCTGGGCGGCAGTAGCAGTGGTACCTCGATCAATGCGGCCGAAGTCATGAAGAACACGCGCAATTCGCTGCTGTCGTTTACCAATGCCGAGATTGGTCTGGCCGCCGCACTGGGCGGCTACACGGAACTGGCCGCCCAGCAGGAACTGCTGAAGGGTCTGAAGGCTGGCGATGCCGCCGCCAACAAGGACGATCTGCAGACGCTTGTAACGATCCACGAATCGGCCAGCAAGGAAATCAATGCAAAGGTTGCCGCCAACGAGAAGCTCGACGCTGCCCAGAAGAAGCAGGCCGGTCAGTCGATGGTGGAGTACGTCAAGGGTTTGATCTCCAGCAAGAAGACGGTCAATTCGCTGCAGGACCTGGCCAAGAACCCAGCCTCGCTGGGCTTTGACGCCGGCACCGTGCTCTATGCCGCCAAGGAAATGCCGTCGGTCATCGCCGGCGGTGCATCGAGCACCTCCAGCCTCGTCAAGTATCTGACTGCCAACGGCGTGGACACGTCGGAAGCCAAGAACCTGGCCAGCGACCTAGGCAAGTAAGCCACCAGCCGGTTGCTCCCGCACGGCGGTGGCATTGCGCCCCGCGTGCGGACACGGCGCGCGAGCCGCGCCGCCCCATCCAATTACTCAGCGTCGTCACCATCTCACATGGATCACGTAACAGAAGCTCCGGCCATTCAGAAGAAGGGAAGCATCAACAAATGCCCGAGTTGCGGCGCGGCGCTCGGCGCGTTCGTCAGTTCATGTGAGTCGTGCGGGCACGAGTTCACCGATGTGGCCGCCAACCGGTCCATCACGGCCCTGGTCGACCGCTTGGAAGAAATCGAACGCGACGCCGACGAGAAGGGGCTGACCGGCAAGGCCCGCCAGCAGGCCGTGCTGGAACGACGCGCGCGCCTGATCCGGGACTTTCCGATTCCCAACTCCCGGGAAGATCTGCAACAACTGCTTTATTTCATCCAGCCCAAGATCGCCGACAGCGTCAAGCCAGATCCCAACATCGAGGACTGGCGCGTCAAATTTACCGAGGTGATGAACCGGGCAAAGTACGCCTACAAGAACGAGTCCGGCACGCTGGCCGAGTTCGAACGCATCGAGCGCAGCTTGAATGGCTCGCTGTCCAACAAAGTCAAGATCGGCGCAAAACGCAATCCGCTCTTCGTCGCCCTGCTTGCCGGCATCGCCGTGATCGGCGTGATTGCCATGGTGGCGTCCCAGAAGGAAAAAGCCGTGGTGCAGGCATGTGAGGCACGCTACGCCCAACAGGCCAATGCCGAAAACGGCCGCCTGGAGAAAGCCATGGCGGCAGTGCAGGCGGACTATGCCGCCAAGCGCTATCCCGAAGCGCTGGCAGGTGCTGCGCAACTGCGTTGGAACTACGACGAGGCAGACTGCAAGACTACCGACACCGGCAAGGCACGCCAGCAGTGGGATGACAAGCGTGAGCAGACCACGGCCACGATCCAGCGAAGTGTCGATGCCGATGTGGCCGAGAAGAAAGCGGCCGCTGACCGCGCAAGCGCCGAGAAGCAGGCCGAGCTCCGCAAGGAAGCGGAGGTAGCCCGCATCCAGGCCGCCAAGGAGCAGGCTAAGGCTGCACACTCGGCCACCGCCGCACGCAATGCGGCCATCGAAAAGCAATGGTAAGGACGCAGGAGAATTGAGCGATGGGTCTGTTTGGCAAGAAAAGCGAAGG
>Ga0102594_1001054_pt1 | contig 19011 bp, 22 predicted proteins | sample AraplaCol_mLB_r2_2_FD_76863 | JGI IMG/M metagenome (GOLD analysis project Ga0102594, IMG submission 76863) | Arabidopsis root microbial communities from North Carolina, USA - plate scrape MF_Col_mLB_r2 (SPADES assembly) (version 2) | ecosystem: Host-associated > Plants > Roots > Endosphere...
CAGTATATTGCGAGTCGCGGCGCAGCAGGTTGGGATCGTAGGAATCCAGCGCGAACCACTGCCGGCCGCCACCCATCCCGGGCTTCCCACCAGGGATGGGTGGCGGCCGGCAGTGGTTCGCGCTGGATTCCTACGATCCCAACCTGCTGCGCCGCGACCCGCAATATACTGCGTCGATCTATGCCGCCATGCAGCAGGCCGCCGAGACGGCGGCCCCTGCACTGGATGCGTTTCTCGACGCCGAACTGAAGCGGCATGGGCTGGGGCCGGGCGATCTGGCGCTGGTCGGTTTCAGCCAGGGCACCATGATGGCGCTGCATGTCGGCCTGCGTCGCGATCCCGCGCCGGCGGCCATCCTGGGCTATTCCGGCGCACTGCTGGGCGGGCCAGGACTGGAAAAACAGATCCGCGCCCGGCCGCCGATCCTGCTGATTCATGGCAATGCCGACGAAGTCGTGCCGATCGAGGCGATGCATGCAGCCCTGGGCACTCTGAACACGGCCGGCATCCCGGCGCGTTTCCATATCTGCCCCGGCCTCGGCCATGGCATCGACGGACAGGGCCTGGCGCTGGGCGGCAGCTTCCTCGCCGAAAGCTTTCAGGCGCGCTAGATGATGGGGAGGCCAGCTGTGGATAAGCCGGTCGGCCAACAAAATAAGGTAGTTGTCATGATGCGGTAACCCCGCATATGGTAATGGATATTCGGCGTATCGGACCTGAGGGACTACATGACCCCTGAGAGTTGTCCAGCCTTGGTACTGAATGCGGATTATCAGCCGCTGTCCTATTTCCCGCTATCGGTCTGGCCATGGCAGGAAGTGGTGAAGGCGGTCTGTATGGATCGCGTCACCATTCTCTCCGAATACGATCAGGAAATCCGGTCCCCCAGTTTCCGCATGCGCCTGCCCAGCGTGGTGGCGCTCAAGCGCTATATCGCCCCGGCGCGACGCCCGGCCTTCACCCGGTTCAACCTGTTCCTGCGCGACCGCTTCTCCTGCCAGTATTGCGGCAGCCGGCATGAACTGACCTTCGATCATGTCATTCCGCGTTCGCGCGGCGGCCTGACGCGCTGGGATAACGTGGTGGCGGCCTGCGCGCCCTGCAACCTGGCCAAGGGCGGCCGCATGCCGGATGACTGCCGCATGCATCCGCGCATCCGTCCGCATATGCCCACCGTGCAGGACCTGCAGCGCAACGGGCGTGCGTTTCCGCCCAACTTCCTGCATGAGAGCTGGCGCGACTTTCTCTATTGGGACAGCGAGCTGGAGCCGTAAGGCACCGTAGGCGGCGGAGGCTTAAATCCGTTCGGACAGCCAGATGGCGCCGCGGGTGATCGCCTTGATGCCGCGCGACAGCAGAGGGTAGCCCGGGGCCTCGGCCGCGCCCTCGGCCCGTGCGGTATCGCGATGCTCGACTTCCTCGGCGCGGAATTTCTCGATCGTGGCACGCAGTTCGGGCTCGGCCTCGCCCAGCGCTTCGATCTGCCGCGCGTAATGTGCGTCGATCACTTCTTCCACCGCCTCGGTGCAGGCCATGGCGGCCTTCTCTCCCAGCAGTGCGGTGGCCGCGCCCATGGCGAAACCGCCGGCATGCCACAGTGGCGAGAGCAGGGTGGGGCGCACGCGACGCTGCGGCAGCAGGCGGGAGAAGGCGTCCAGATGCTCCAGCTCCTGCTGCAGCATGTGGCGGATGGTCGGCGTCGAGGGCGCCTTTTTCAGAACCGAGAGCTGGCCTTCATAGATGCGCTTGGCGCCGTATTCGCCGGCATGGTCGACGCGCAGGATGCGTTCCAGCAGCTGGCGCGGATCGGGATCGCCGGCAAGGCGTCGCTTCTGCATCAGCGGGTCTCGCGGAAAGCGCGGCCGGCCGACAGCAGGGCGAGCACGGCAAGGGCGGCGGACCAGATCACGTTCCAGCCGGCCATGGAGAGGCCCAACACGCGCAGGGCGGCCTCGTCGCAGCGCACCACCGGCGCAGCCAGCAGCTGTGCGCGCAGTTCTTCCAGCGTGGTGGCGGTGGGGCCGCCGCCGCAGCTGCTCAGGCCCTGCCACCATTTCCATTCGACGCCGGCATGGAAGACACCGATGCCGCCGCCGATCGCGAAGCTCAACGTGGCGAGCAGCAGAAGCTGTGCGCGCCAGCGCGGCAGGGCAACGGCGGCGATGCCGAGCAGAATGGCGGCAGCATAGGGCCAGCGCTGCCACAGGCAGAGTTCGCAAGGCGCCAGGCCGAAGCCGTATTGCGAGATGAAGACGACGATCAGTGTCAGCGCCGAGAGAAGGGCGATGAGCAGGCCGGAGCGGCGGGGATCGATCAGGCTGTCGAGGGTCATGGTTCAGAAAAGATAGCGCACGACCACGAAGCCGCCAATCAGCGCGACGACAAAGATTACGCCCAGGATATTGAGTCGCTTCTCGATGAAGTCACGTATCGGCTCGCCGTAGGCCCGCAGCAGGCCGGCGACCAGGAAGAAACGGATACCGCGGGTGACTATCGAGGCGACAATGAAGACCGCGAGGCTGAAATGGGCAGCCCCGCTGGCGATGGTGACGATCTTGTAGGGGATCGGGGTCAGGCCCTTGATCAGGATGATCCAGACGCCCCATTCGTCATAGGCGGCCTCGAAGGCATGCCACTTCTCGGCATAGCCGTAGAGGTCGATGATCCATTTGCCGACCGTCTCGATCAGGAAGTAGCCGATCGCATAGCCGAAAAGGCCACCGATCACCGAGGCCGCCGTGCAGATGAAGGCGTAGTGGAAGGCGCGCTGGCGGTTGGCCAGGCACATCGGGATCAGCATCACGTCGGGCGGGATCGGAAAGACCGAGCTTTCCAGGAAGGACACCACGGCCAGCGCGCGGTCGGCGCGCGGTCGGGCGGCCTGACGCATGGTCCAGTCGTAAAGGCTGCGGAACACGGGTTTTTAAATCTCCGAGGACGGAGGTCGTGTATGCCGGAGGGGCGGCCAAAAGTCCATCCACCGGGCCGGTGCCGGGCCATGACAAATCGGTGTTTACCGGGGGTTTTCAGCGCCGGCCCGGCAGTTGATTCAGCCGGGTCCTTGAGTAATTATCCCGCCCCGTTGCCCCAGTGGTGAAATTGGTAGACGCGACAGACTCAAAATCTGTTATCCGCAAGGGTGTGCTGGTTCAAGTCCGGCCTGGGGCACCATCTCTCTGCAGCTTATCCCTCTACAACTTACTTGGCGCGGAACCGGCGCAGATCGGCCAGCGCCGTGTCGCGCAGGCGCGCCACGTCATTGTCGGCCGTGACCATGGTATAGCCAAGCGCGAACATGTCGCTCCAGTGTATGCCGGTGCGCGGCACCGTGCCAAAGGGCTTGCCGCAGGCTTTCAGCGCCGCTTCCGCGCGGGCCAGCAGGGCGATTACATCGGGGTGGTCGAATTCGCCTAGACGGCCGATCGAGCCGGACAGGTCGAAGGGGCCAACGAACAGCGCGTCCACGCCGTCCACGGCGGCGATCTCGGGGATCGCGGCGACGGCAGTGGCAGTCTCGATCTGACAGATCACCAGCAGGGCGTCGTCGGCGGTCTTGCGATAGGCCGGTCCGTCGAGGCCGTAATTCGAAGCGCGGATCTGGCCGATCGCCGATCCGCGCAGGCCGCGCGGCGGATAGCGGCAGGCCGATACCAGGGCGGTGGCTTCGGCGGCTGACTGCACGTTGGGGATCACCACGCCCTCGACGCCGACATCCAGCACCTTTTTCAGATAGACCGGATCGTGCGAGGGCACGCGTACGAGGCAGGTGGTGTCGCTGCGCGACAGCGCCTGCAGGTGTCCCACCAGGGTTTCCGGCGTGCCGCGGCCATGTTCCTGGTCAACGATCAGGAAATCGAAGCCGGCAAGGCCGAAAATCTCGCTGGTGGCGGGATTGTCCAGCGTCACCCAGGGGCCAAGCGTCTTTTCGCCGGCCAGCAGGCGGGGTTTCAAACTGTTGGGACGCAACATGACGGCCTCTGGTTATTTCAGGATGTTTGGCAGCCACAGGCTGATGGCGGGAATGTAGGTAATCAGGCCCAGGCTGATCAACAGCGGCGCCAGCCAGGGCAGGATCGCCATCGTGGTGCGTTCCAGACTGAGATTGGCGACGCGGGCCAGCACGAACAAGACCAGTCCCATTGGCGGATGCAGCAGGCCGATCATCAGGTTCAGCACCATGACAAGGCCGAAATGCACCGGGTCGATGCCGAGCTTGAGCACGATGGGCAGCAGGATCGGCGTCAGGATGGTGATCGCCGCCGTCGGTTCCAGGAAGCAGCCGACGAACAGCATCAGCAGATTGACCAGCAGCAGGAAGACCATGGGGTCGCTGGTGAAGGCCAGTACCCATTGCGCGATGGCTTCGGTGGTGCGCGAGGCCGCCAGCACCCAGCCGAAGACCGAGGCGGCGGAAACAATGAACAGCACGGTTGCGGTGGTCTCGACCGTATCCTGCGAGGCCTTGACGAACATCCGCCAGTTCAGCGTGCGATACCACACCAGGCCAAGGAACAGCGCCCAGACGCAGGCGGCGATGGCGCCCTCGGTGGCAGTGAATAGCCCCGACGTCATGCCGCCGATCAGCAGGATCGGCGTCAGCAACGGCAACACGGCAGCGAAGCGGAACAGCTTGTCCATCACCAGCAGCAGCGCAAGGCCGACGATCACGGTCGGGCGCGGCGGCGCTCCCCAGTCGATGACGAGAAAGACCAGGGTGGGCAGCAGGACCAGGACGGCCAGTTCGGTCAGAACGCCGAGAATGCGGCGCCACTCAAAGGGGATGTCGCCGCCCCATTTGTTGCGCCAGGCGAAGAAGCTGACAGTCATCATCATCAGTGCCGCCATCACCACGCCGGGCAGGATGCCGGCAAGGAAGAGCTGGCCGATCGAGACGCTGGACATCATGCCGTAGATCACGAAGGGAAGAGAGGGCGGTATGATCGGTCCCAGCGTGGCTGAAGCCGCCGTGATGCCGACGGCGAATTCGGTCTTGTAGCCATGTTCTTTCATGGCCCGGATTTCGATTGTGCCCAGACCGGCGGCATCGGCCACGGCCGTTCCCGACATGCCGGCAAAGATCACCGAACCGACGACGTTCACATGGCCGAGACCGCCGCGCATCCACCCGACAAGCCCGAGCGCGAAATTGTAGATACGGTTGGTGATGCCGGCCGAGTTCATCAGATTGCCGGCCAGGATGAAGAACGGCACGGCCAGCAGGGGGAAGCTGTCGAGGCCGGAGAACATGCGATGGATCACCACGAAATCCGGCGCGATGCCAGTGACCATGACGTAGATCAGCGCCGATCCGGCCATGGCGATGGCGACCGGTATGCCGGATCCCATAAGGGCCAGGAACAGCAACTTGAAACTGGTGGCACTCACATCACACCTCGGTCATCTCGGGTCGTTCCAGCAGGCTGTAACCGCGCCGCCAATTGCGCACCGCCACCTGGATTGCGCGGCCGGTCATCAGCACGAAGCTGAACAGGACAACGCCGTACACGATGCCCATCGGCAGGTCGATTACCGACATCGGCTGGCGGCCGATGCGCGTGATCAGGTTCCAGGTCATCCAGCAGGCATAGGCGAAGAAGCTGATGCGGACGAGATCGACCAGCGTTGACATGACCCGCATCAGGCGCGCCGGAAGCACGTGGTAGAAGAAATCGACCTGAATGTGGTTGTTGCGGCGCACCGCGCCCACCGCCCCCATGAAGATCACGCAGATCAGCAGGTAGCGTGCGATCTCCTCGGTCCAGGCGGCCGAGTTGTTCAGCAGATAGCGCGTGAAGAACTGGTAGAAGACCGTAAGGCCCAGCACCCAGAAGATCGCCATGGCGATCCAGTCCTCGAAGCGATAAGGCTTCAGGTCGATCTCGGCATCGGTGACATTGAACTGGCCGTGCTCGTCGAGCACGGCCTCCCGTTCAGTATCTGGAGTGGCGGCGGTCATTGCGCTTACTTCAGCGCCAGGATGCGATCGTAGTCGCTGCGCAGGTAGCCGAAGTCTTCAGGCTTCGAGTTGGCTAGCACGGCCTTGCGGAAAGCCTCCTTGTCGACCGGGTGGATCTCGGTGACGTTCAGCTTTTTGATCTCGTTCATCAGCTGGGCGTCCTGGTCGCGAATCTGCTGGCTGGCCAGCATGGCGCCGGCCTGCATGGCCTCGGTGAAGATTTTGCGATCATCCGGCGACAGGCGAGCCCACAGGCCGCCGCTGATGATCGAGTTGAGCGAGTCGATCACGTGGCCGGTCAGCATGATGTGCTTCTGCACCTCGTGGAACTTGCGCGACCAGATCGTGTTGAAGGCGTTCTCCTGCGCGTCCACCACGCCGCTCTGCAGCGCCAGATACACCTCGGCCAGGGCGATCGGGGTCGGATTGGCGCCCAGCGCCTTGGGGAAGGCCATGTAGGCGGCGGAGTCCGGCACGCGAATCTTCAGGCCGCGCATGTCTTCGGGCTTAAGCACCGGCTTGTTCGAGGTGACATGGCGCTCGGCCGCGTAGGTCAGGGCGACGATGTAGTTGCCAGTGGACTTACGGTAATCTTCGGCGAATTCCTTGTAGATGTCGCTGCGCGCATAGGCCATCACATGGTCGAAGTCGCGGAAGACGAAGGGGAAGTAGGCGACGCCAATGCGCTTGGCGACCTGCGCCTGGAAGCTGGCGGCGCTGATCGTCATGTCCACGGTGCCCAGCGACAGACCCTGGTTCAGATCGGATTCCTTGCCCAGCACGGCCGAAGGAAAGAGCTGGATCTTGTAGCGGCCGTTGGTCTGCTTCTCGATCTGCTCGGCGGCGAAGACAGCGCCTTTGTGATGCGGTTCGCCGGGCTCGTAGACATAGGCCCATTTCAGCGTGGTTTGCGCACCGGCGCTGGCGGCGAACAGGCCGATGGCACCGGCAAGCGGCAGCATCAGGCAACGGGAGAGGCGGTCTAGCAGAGTCATGGGTGTCTCCGTGGGTGAATGGTTGTTAGATGGAATGCGGCAATACAGACATCAGGCGGCAGCGGCAGGCGCCTGGCGATCCGGCGCGAAATCGGGATGCGAGACGATAAAGGCGCGATAGTCGGCATAGCCGGCGGCAGCGTCGAAGGCGGGCTTCCAGCCCAGTGCCGCCATGCGCGAGATCGCCTGCGGCGCACGTGTGAAGCCGGGATTGACGGCAATGGTGCTGTCGCCGGCATCCGAGAAGCGCCAACGGAAATCGGGGAAATCCTCCGCCAGGCGCTGGCACCAGTGCGTGAGCGAAAAGCGCGTGCCGGAAGCGATATTGCAAACCCTTGGCTGGTCTGGCCGGTCGGTGGCCAGACGCAGCAGCCCGCGCGCGGCATCGGCGGCATAGAGCCAGTCGATCTCCACATCCCGCGGCATGACCGCTTCGCGGCTGGTCATCGCGGCGGACAGGCATTGCAGCAGCGCGGAGAGCGCATCGCGTTTGCCGCTGCGCCATTCCCAGCGGCCATATTGCGGGCCGAGCCGCGCGATGGTGAGGCCAAAGGGATTCAGGCTGTGCAGGCGCGCCAGACCCTGTTCCAGGGTCAGCTTGGACAGGCCATAGAGATTGAAAGGTCGCAGCGGCGTGTCTTCATCGATCAGCGTCAGGTCGCCGGGCACGGTGCCGTAGGCGGAAACGGAGGAGACCGCCACGATGCGGTCGATATTGAGCGCGACGGCATCGGCGATGCAGTCCAGCGCGGCCGCAGCATTCACTGCGATGATGTCGCCCGGCGTCCGGGCCTCGCGTGCGGCATCGGGCGTGATGGCGGCAGCCTGGACCAGGGCGGTAAGCGGCGTTTGCGTCAGGAAGCGCCGGCGGTCGGCGGCCCGGGTGATATCCCCGGTGCATTCGATCAGCCGGCCGGGCAGGGCGGCGAAAACCGCGCACGCCGCCGCCGGCAAGGGCTGCAGATCGAACGTCACGACCGTCTGGCCGTCAGCCAGCGCCTGCTCGACGACATTCAAGCCAATGAAGCCGCTTGCCCCTGTTAACCCCAGAGCCATCCCACCCATCCTGTATGCAGGCTGTATACAGGCAAGAAGAATGCCAGTGGACGACTCGGCTGTTTACATCGCTATGTCAGTGCAAAGCCCAAAGGAAATGCGGGCGGATGGCCAGTTTTTCGCCATGCGCCCATAAAAAAGCCGGGCCCGTCTCCGGGCCCGGCTGCTTTTCCTTACGAAAGGCGCTTAGTGCGGTTTGGTCGCGTCGCGCAGCGCGTCCTTGGCGCCGCCCAGGGCGTTCTGGACCTTGCCTTCGACCTTGTCGGCCTTGCCTTCGGTTTTCAGCTTGGCATCGCCGGTCAGCTTGCCGGCGCCTTCCTTGATGGCGCCTTTAACCTGCTTGGCGGTGCCTTCGATGCGATCTTTGTCCATCGTCGCTCTCCTTGCGGTTCGTTGCAGTTCCGGTGACGGGAATAAAACGAACCCCCGGCACTATCGTTCCTGACAGAGTGTCGCAGGCGGATGCCGCTGTTTTCTGCGGGGAACATCCGCGTCGCGCAACGGTTGTCCTGCTGTCAGTACGGGAGGACCGCATGGGACAGCAGATCAGGGACAACACACAGGACATCGATTATTCGCGGCTGCGCCGTCGCCGTCGCTCCGATCTTGCGCAGGAAGAAAAGGCGCAGGCCGCCAAGGATCACTCCGAAGTCGGCCAGCAGGGCAATATCCGCCAGAATACCCATAACCAGGGCTACCAGCAGGATCGATGATGGAGCGCGAACCGCAGATTGTCTTTCGCAACATGCCGGCCTCCCCGGCACTCGAAGCCGTGATCCGCGAAAGGATCGACCGGCTGGAGCAGTATCATTCCAACATCATCGGCTGCCGCGTGGTGGCCGAAGTGCCGCATCGCAGCGCCGAGGGCGCCAAGCCGCCACTGGCGCTGACCGTGGAAGTGGAGGTCGGTGGCCGGCCACTGATCGTGGCGAAAGACAGCGAGAGCCGCCGTGAAGCCAAGAATGACCAGGCCGCCGTGGTGACGCATGTCTTCGAGGCGGTTGGCCGGCAGCTGCGCGACACCGCCGCCGTGCAGAAAGGCGCGGTGAAGGCCTCGGCCACGCGGCCGGTGCCGGACGTCGACTAGTCCAAGGCGCTGAGCGGTTTGGCGATCTCTTCCAGCGGCCGGCGTTCGGCCGCAACGCCCCAGCGCGCCTGCACCAAGCCGGCAATCAGCATCAGCACGGCACCGAAGAGATAGCCGGCGAAGACGCTGCCGCGCGAGCCGGTCTCGATCAGCGCGCCGAACAGCGCCGGCGCGGCAATGCCGCCGATGCCGGTGCCGATGGCGTAGAAGATCGCAATCGCCAGGGCGCGGATTTCCAGCGGGAAGGTCTCGCTCACCGTCAGATAGGCCGAACTCGCCGCCGCCGAGGCAAAGAAGAAAATCACCGTCCAGCAGGCGGTCTGCGTCGTGGCGCTGAGAAGCTGCTGCTGAAACAGAAAGCCAGTCAGCGCCAGCAGCAGGCCGGAGATGATGAATGTCCCGGCGATCATCGGCCGGCGGCCGACGGTGTCGAACAGCCGGCCGAGCAGCAGCGGGCCAAGCACATTCCCCACAGCAAATGGCAGGATATACCAGCCGACAGCGTCGGCGGCGACGCCGTAGAAATCGGTTAGCACCAGCGCGTAGGTGAAGAAGATGGCGTTGTAGAAGAAGGCCTGCGCCGCCATCAGGGTCAGGCCGACCAGGGCGCGCTGGCGATGCAGCCGGAACAGTGTGTCAAACAGGTCGCGTCCGTCGATAGGACCGCGCTGGCGTATCTGCAGCCAGGTGGTCGGCGCGTCGTCAGGGCGGCCGCCTTCTATCCCGGCGACGATCTTCTCGGCTTCTTCATGGCGACCATGGATGATCAGCCAGCGCGGGCTTTCGGGAATCCACAACCGCATGAGCAGGATGGGCAGCGCCAGCACCGCGCCGATCAGGAAGCAGATGCGCCAGCCCCAGTCAGGGCCAAAGAGGTCTGAATCCAGCAGCACCAGCGAGCCGGCCGCGCCCATCGCCGCGCCGACCCAGAAGGTGCCGTTGATGGTCAGGTCGCTCCAGCCGCGATAGCGCGCCGGGATCAGTTCCTGGATGGTCGAGTTGATGGCGGTGTATTCGCCGCCGATGCCGGCCCCGGTGAGGAAGCGGAAGAGCGCGAAGCTCCAGATATCCCAGCTCAAGGCTGTGCCTGCCGTCGCCAGCGCATAGACCGCCAGCGTGATGAAGAACAGCAAGCGCCGGCCTAGCCGGTCGGTCAGCCAGCCGAACAGCAGTGCGCCCAGCACCGCGCCGGCCAGATAGGCGCTGCTGGCCAAGCCGATATCGAGGTTGCTGAAGCCGAGGCTTGGGCTCTGTTTCAGGCTGCCGGCGACAGCGCCGGCCAGGGTGACTTCCAGACCGTCCAGAATCCAGGTGATGCCCAGAGCCACCACGACCAGACTGTGGAACCGTCCCCAGGGCAGCCGGTCGAGCCGGCAGGGAATGTCGGTGCGGGTCACGGCCATTCCACCGGATTTCCTTGCGAAATTCCGGGGTGGACAGGACTCTGCTTGCCATCGCCGGCAAAATAGTTATGCTTCATAACAATCTTGGCCCAAGCAATAAAAGATACCGCCATGCGTCTCGAATCCGTCGACCGTCGCTCCGATGCCGAACACGGCCTGCCTGCCTCGCTGGGCGTCAGCCTGCAGGGCGAGATCGCCGTGCTCACGCTGAAGCGCGCTGAGAAACGTAACGCCCTGAACAACGCCACGGTTCTCGGGTTGCAGCGCTTTTTCCTGGAGCCGCCGACCGGCGTGAAGGCGGTGGTGCTGGATGGCGAGGGCGAGCATTTCTCCGCCGGCCTCGATCTGGGCGATACGCAGGAACTCTCGTCCACCGATGGCGTGTTCCATTCGCGCATGTGGCATGAGGCCTTCCGCCACATCCAGTTCGGCAAGGTGCCGGTGATCTCGGTGCTGCATGGCGCGGTGATCGGCGGCGGCCTGGAACTGGCGGCCTCGACGCATATCCGCGTCGCCGAGGCCTCGACCTTCTATGCCCTACCCGAAGGCCAGCGCGGCATCTTCGTCGGCGGCGGCGGTTCGGTGCGGATTCCGAAGCTGATCGGCGTCGCCCGCATGATGGACATGATGTTGACCGGACGGGTCTACAAGGCCGATGAAGGCCACGAGATCGGCCTGTCGCATTACCTGGTCGAAGCTGGCCAGGGCATGACAACCGCGATGGAGCTGGCCAAGAAGGTCGCTGCCAACGCGCCGATGACCAATTTTGCCGTCATGCATGCGCTGCCGCGCATCGCCGACAGCTCGCCTGAAGCCGGCTACATGATGGAGGCGATGATTTCCTCCATTGCCCAGGCCGATATCGAGGCGAAGACCCGCATCAAGGATTTTCTGGAAAAGCGCGCCGGCAAGGTCGGCAAGAGCTGAATGATGACGACAGGCGCGACGGCGAATAACGCCGCGCGCTGCTGCTCCAGCGGGCTACCGGAAGCGGCCCGCTGAAACGGGCAGGCCCCAGGGAGGAGTTCAACGCGTATGACGCATCCGCATCGCCAGGTCCGTTACGGCCGTTCCGATACCAGGCTGGTCCGCCGCCCCGATGGCGTGATCCTGATGGACTCCCCCGAACAGCTGGAAGCCTATCCAGACAAGCTGACCGAAAAGCTGGTGCACTGGGCCAAGGTCGCGCCGGATCGCACTTTCATGGCGCAGCGCGACAGTGCAGGGAACTGGCGGCGCCTGACCTATGCCGATCTGCTAGCCAGCGTGCGCGCCATCGGCCAGGCTCTGCTCGATCGCAAGCTCTCACCTGAACGGCCGGTCGCCATTCTGTCCGACAACGATCTCGAACATCTGCAGCTGGCGCTGGCCGCGCAGTATGTCGGCGTGCCCTCGGCAGCGATTTCGCCGGCGTATTCTCTTGTCTCCAGCGATCATGCCAAGCTGAAGCATGTACTGGGCCTGTTGAAACCCGGCCTGGTCTTTGCGGCCGATGGCCAGAAATTCGCGAAAGCCATCGCGGCCGCTGTGCCCGGCGATGTCGAGGTGGTCGTCACCGCCAATCCGCCGGCCGACCGGACTGTCATGGCTTTCGATGCCCTGACGCGAACGCCGGTGACCGAGGCGGTCGAGCGCGCGCATGACGCCGTCGGCCCCGATACGGTGGCGAAATTCCTCTTCACCTCCGGCTCGACCGGCATGCCCAAGGGCGTGATCAACACCCAGCGCATGTTGTGCAGCAACCAGCAGATGATCCTGCAGTCACTGCCGGTCTTCGCCGACGCGCCGGTCTTCATCGACTGGCTGCCTTGGAACCATACCTTTGGCGGCAACCACAATATCGGCATCACGCTGTATAACGGCGGGTCGCTCTATATCGACGATGGCAAGCCGGTGCCGGCGCTGATCGAGCGCACGGTGCGGAACCTAAAGGAAATTGCGCCGACGGTGTATTTCAATGTCCCCAAGGGCTTTGAAATGCTGGTGCCCTACCTGAAGGCCGACAAGCAGCTTCGCGAAACCTTCTTCAGCAAGCTGCAGATGATTTTCTTCTCGGGCGCCGCCCTGCCGCAGCATGTATGGACCGCGCTGGAAGAGCTCGCCATCGAGACCATCGGCGTGCGCATCCCGATCATCAGCGGCCTGGGTTCGACCGAGACCGCGCCTTTTGCGCTCTGCGCCAACTGGCCGGTGGATCGTTCCGGCATCATCGGCCTGCCGGTGCCGGGGCTAGAGCTCAAGCTGGTGCCCAATGGCGAGAAGCTGGAAGTGCGCGTGCGCGGGCCCAATATCACGCCGGGCTACTGGCGGATGCCGGACATCAGCGCGAAAGCCTTCGACGAGGACGGCTATTACATGATGGGTGACGCCGCGCGCTTCATCGATCCGACTGTCCCTGAGAAAGGCCTGATGTTTGATGGCCGCATCTCGGAGGATTTCAAGCTGACCAGCGGCACCTGGGTCAGCGTCGGTCCGTTGCGGGCCAAATTCATTGCGCATTTCGCCCCCTTCGTGCGCGACGTGGTGATCGCCGGCCATGACCGCGACGTCCTGGCCGGGCTGGTGATCCTCGATCTCGACAACTGCCGTGGCGTCTGCCCGGAGCTGCCGGCCAATGCCGGCATCGGCCAGATCGCCCATGCACCGGGCCTGCGCGCCGCCTTCGCCGAACGCCTGGCCAGCTTCATCCAGCAGGCCACCGGCAGCGCCAGCCGCATCGAAAAGCTGGCGATCCTGGATGAACTGCCCTCGCTGGATGTCGGCGAGGTGACCGACAAGGGCTCGATCAACCAGCGCGCCGTGCTGAACCATCGTGTTGCGCTGGTCGAAGACCTTTATGCCACTTCCCCCTCAGACCGTGTCATCAAGCCCAAGGAAAGAGTCGCCCATGTCGCGTAACGCCGCGCTCGCTCAGAGCTACACCGATATCTGGCTGCTGGATGGCGTGCGCACGCCGTTTGCCGATTACATGGGGCCGCTGGCCGATATCTCGCCGATCGATCTCGGCATCAAGGTGGCGCGCGAGGCGCTGAAGAAAGCCGATGTTCCGGCCGAGGATATCGGCACCGTGATCGCCGGCAGCATGGCGCAGGCCTCTTACGATGCCTATATGCTGCCGCGCCATGTCGGGCTCTATGCCGGTGTGCCCATCGAGGTGCCGGCGCATCTGGTGCAGCGCGTCTGCGGCACCGGCATGGAAGCCATCATGCAGGCCGCCGGCCAGATCACGCTGGGCCAGACCGAGGCAGGCCTGGTGGTGGGTGCGGAATCGATGAGCCGCAATCCGGTCGCCGCCTATACGCATCGCAACGGCTTCCGCATGGGCCAGGTCGAGTTCAAGGATTTCCTCTGGGAAGCCCTGATCGATCCGGCGCCCGGCATCATGATGGGCGATACCGCCGAGAACCTCGCACGCGAATACCAGATCACCCGCGAAGAAGTGGATGCCTATGCCGCCGAAAGCTTCGACCGCGCTGTGAAGGCCAAGCAGAAGGGCTTCTTCGCCGGCGAGCTGACTGCGGTGACGTCGGAGGAGTTCGCGCTGGCTGGTTACAACAGCCGCGGCATAAAGATGGGCCGCAAGGCGCCGGAACTGACCGAGGATACGCATGTGCGACCCTCGCCGGTGGAGGCGCTGGCCAAGATCCGGCCTGCCTTCGGCGGCGTGCAGACCGGTGGCAACTCGTCGGGCGTGGTGGACGGCGCGGCCGCCGCTATTGTCGTCTCGGGCAGCTATCTGAAGGCCAAGGGCAAGACGCCGCTGGGGCGCATCGTGGCGGGCGCCAGCGTCGGCGTGAAGCCGGAAGTGATGGGCATCGGCCCGGTACCGGCGATCCAGGCGGTCTGCGCCAAGGCCGGGATCACCGTCGACCAGATCGACCGTTTCGAGATCAACGAGGCTTTCGGCGCGCAGGTGATGGCCTGCATGCGGGCGCTGAATATCCCGCGGGAGAAGCTGAACGTGAATGGCGGCGCCATCGCTATCGGTCATCCGCTTGCGGCCACAGGTGTGCGGCTCTCGGTAACCGTTGCACGCGAGCTGAAGCAGTCGGGTCTGCGCTATGGCGTCGCCTCGGCCTGTATCGGCGGCGGGCAGGGCATCGCGTTGCTGATCGAGAACCCCGACGCCGTAAAGAACTGAGGCGTCAGTCGAGGCTGGTCAGGCGTTCCAGCAGGACCAGCAGCTGCGCCTTGTCGGCGCCCAGCAAGGCATCGATGCGCTTCTCATGATGGTTCAGCAGGCGGCGATAGGCATCTTTCAGGAAAGTCTCGCCCTTGGGTGTGAGATACAGCGCGTTCGAGCGACGGTCATCGGGTGCGGGCGCGCGGCGGGCCAGCTTGCGCTGTTCCAGCTCGTCCAGCAGGGCGACGAAATTGGCGCGGTTGATGCCGAGCGCCTCGCTGACGCGCGACTGTTTCAGGCCAGGATTGCGGTCGATGATGGCCAGCACCGAGAATTGCGCGGGGCGCAGGTCGAAATCCTTCATCACCGTCAGGAAATCCTGGAAGACGGCAAGCTGGGCGCGCCGCAGGCGATAGCCGAGCAGGTCTTCCAGCGGGCCGAGATCGATGCCGGCCGAATCCGGTGGCGGCTCCATGGTGCCCGGGACGGTGCTTTGGGCGGTGGTCTTGCGACGGGTCGAGGCCATGACTCCTGCTTAGACAATATTGTGGCGGCTGAAAAGGAGGAGATACCGGAATGAAGGTCAATATCCACCGCGTGCCTGTCGAGTGGGGCGACGCCGACCCGGCACGAATCGTGTTCTACCCGCGGTATTTCGCTTGGTTCGATGCCGGCACCCGGCATCTGTGGGAAAGCGTCGGCATCGACATGCGCACCGTCTTCGACCGCCACGGCGTGGTCGGCATCCCGATTGCCGAGGCCAATGCGAAATTCCTCAGCCCGTCGAAATTCGGCGATGTGATCGAGGTGCACAGCAGCATCCCGGAATGGGGCGAGAAGCATTTCCTGGTCGCGCACAGGGTCTTCAATGCCGGTGCGCTGGCGGTGGAAGGTTACGAGCGGCGCGTCTGGGCCGCCGAGCGGGCGGACAAACCCGGCCGGCTGAAAGCCCTGCCGGTGCCCGACGAGATTCGCAAACTGTTTGATTAAGCCAGCGCCATCCGGATGCCTTCGGCGGCATAGAGCAGCGGCGAGAGATAGCGCTGCTGCATCTCCTCCGCCGTGATGCGGGTGGCATGGCCGCTGACATTCATGGCGGCCAGCACGCGGCCGGCCTGGTTGCGGATCGGCACGGCGATCGAGCGCAGGCCGACTTCCAGCTCCTGGTCCACCATGGCATAGCCGTCGCGGCGCGCTTCGCCGATCTGCGTGCGCAGCGTCTCGGGGTCGGTGACGGTATAGGGCGTGAGCGACGAGAATTTCGCGTCCGTGAAGTAATGGTCCAGTTCGCCGGGCCGCAGATCGGCCAGCAGCACGCGGCCCATCGAGGTGCAGTAGGCGGGCAGGCGGCTGCCGATGCCCAGCGCCACCGACATGATGCGCTTGGTCGGCACGCGGGCGACATAGACGATGTCGCTGCCTTCCAGCACCGAGATCGAGCAGGACTCGTTCACCTGTTCGGTCAGCCGCTCCATGAAGGGCTGGGCGCGCTCCCAGATATGCATCGAGGTGAGGAAGGCGAAGCCGAGTTCGAGCACGCGCGGGGTGAGGCGGAAGTATTTGCCGTTGCCGGTGACATAGCCCAGTTCGCAAAGCGTCAGCAGGTAGCGCCGGGCGGCGGCACGCGTCATGTCGGCGCGGCGGGCCACTTCGCTCAGCGTCATCTCGTCGTTGTCGCGGTCAAACGCGGTGATGACCCGCAGGCCGCGTGCCAGCGAGGTGGAAAAATCACGAGCATTGATGGTCGTTGACAAGATCGCCCGACCTCCCTGTAATGTTTGCTTATAAAACTATTGTGCGTTATGCGCACAATAAGTCAAGGAAATGTCGAATTCTTTGACAAAGATCAAAGCCAGGCCGGGCAGGATTGGTTATAAGTCTTTGGTAAGTTTGAGGAGGAAACCAATGTCCCAGATCATCGGCTACAAAAAGCCGGCCCCGGGCACCCAGCCCAACTATCTCCATGCGCCCTACCAGAGCTCGATCAAGCGCGCGCCGGGCAAGCCGCTGATCAAGATGGCGCATACCCTGTCGGAAGTGACCGGCCCGGTTTACGGCCATGAACGGATCAACCCGAACGACAACGACCTGACCAAGCAGCATGCCGGCGAGCCGCTGGGCGAGCGCATGATCCTCTCCGGCCGCGTGCTGGACGAGGCTGGCCGTCCGGTGGCGAATACCCTGGTCGAGATCTGGCAGGCCAATGCCTGCGGTCGCTATCCGCATCCGGGCGATCAGCATGACGCGCCGCTGGATCCGAATTTCACCGGCTATGGCCGCACGGCGACGGACTCTGAAGGCCGCTACCGCTTCGTCACCATCAAGCCGGGCGCCTATCCCTGGCGCAATCACCACAATGCCTGGCGTCCGCAGCACATCCACTTCTCGCTGTTCGGCCCCAGCTTCATGACTCGCCTGGTCACCCAGATGTATTTCCCGGGCGATCCGCTGCTGCCGTTCGATCCGATCTTCAACTGCGTGACCGACCAGCGGGCGCGGGACAGCATGGTTTCGAAATTCGATTTCGAGACCACGATCCCGGAATTCGCGCTGGGCTACCAGTGGGACATCGTCCTGCGCGGCCGTGACGCGACCCATATGGAAAACAAGAAGTAAGACGGCCGGAGAGACCAGTCATGACCCTTATGCCCACTGCCTCGTCCACCGTCGGCCCCTACCTGCATATCGGCCTGACGCCGCTGCAGGTCAACGACATCGCCAAGGATGCCTCGAAAGGCGAGAAAATCTTGATCACCGGCCGTGTCTTCGACGGCGAAGGCCAGCCGGTGCCCGATGCCCTGATCGAATTCTGGCAGGCCAATGCCGATGGCAAATACGCCCATCCGGAAGACGGCCAGGACAAGCCGCTGGACGGCAAGTTCACCGGCTTCGGCCGCGTGCCGACCGACAAGGAAGGCCGCTACAGCTTCGCCACCGTGAAGCCCGGCGCCGTGCCGGGCCCGGGCAACAGCCTGCAGGCGCCGCATATCGTGGTCTGCCTGTTCATGCGCGGCATGCTGAAGCATCTCTACACCCGCATCTATTTCTCGGACGAGACGGCGGCCAACGCCAACGATCCGGTGCTGGCGCTGGTGGAGGATGCCGCCCGCAAGCCGACCATCATCGCCGAGCGGATCGCCGGCAAGACGGAATACCGCTGGGATATCCGCATGCAGGGTGAAGGCGAAACCGTCTTTTTCGATTGCTGATCCTCGGCGGGATCAGCAACATGCTGGCATGACGACTCAGGACAAGACTGCACAGCCGGGCCTGTTTGGCCCGCTGTTTCACGGCACTGCCATGGGCGCGGTCTTCACCGACTGCGCCCATTTGCAGGGTCAGCTGGATTTCGAGGCCGCCCTGGCCCGTGCCGAGGCGAAAACTGGCGTGATCCCGGCCGCGGCTGCCGCGCCGATCGCGGCGCAATGCGATGCCGGACTCTATGACATCGCCGAGCTGGCCGAAGGTGCGACGCGGGGCGGCAATAGCGCCATCCCGCTGGTCAAGGCGCTGACCGCCAAGGTCGCCGCCAAGGACAAGGACGCCGCCGGCTTCGTGCATTGGGGCGCCACCAGCCAGGATGCGATGGATACTGGCCTGGTGCTGCAGCTGCGCACGGCCCTTGGCCTGATCGAGGCCGATCTTAAAAAACTCTCCGATGCGCTGGCGGTTCTGGCAGGGAAGCATCGCGAAACCCCGATGGTGGGGCGTACCTGGCTGCAGCATGCCCTGCCGATCACCTTCGGCCTGAAGGCGGCTGGCTGGCTGGATGCCGTCGAGCGCCATCGCGCGCGTATCAATGAATTGAAGCCGCGCCTGCTGGTGCTGCAGTTCGGCGGCGCGGCCGGCACGCTGGCGGCGCTGGGCGACAAGGGACTGGCGGTGGCGGAAGCGTTGGCTGCAGACCTCAAGCTCGGCCTGCCGGCGACGCCGTGGCATGGCGCGCGTGACCGCGTGGTGGAATTTGGCACCGCGCTCGCGCTGCTGACCGGCACGCTGGGCAAGATGGCGCGTGATGTCGCGCTGCTGATGCAGACCGATGTGGCCGAGGCTTACGAGCCGGCGGGCGAAGGCAAGGGCGGGTCGTCCACCATGCCGCACAAGCGCAATCCGGTGGCCGGCGCCGCCGTGCTGGCCGCGTCGACCCGCGTGCCACATCTGGCCGGCAGTCTTCTCTCCGGCATGGTGCAGGAGCATGAACGTGGCCTCGGCGGCTGGCATGCCGAATGGACCGTCCTGCCCGAGTTGGTGCAGCTTGCCGCCGGCGCGCTCTCGCATATGACCGATGTCATGAGTGGCCTGGACGTGCAGCCGGAGCGCATGCGCGCCAACCTCGATGCCACCGACGGACTGATCATGGCAGAGGCCGTGACCATGGCGCTGGGTGCGAA
>Ga0102594_1001061_pt1 | contig 18928 bp, 17 predicted proteins | sample AraplaCol_mLB_r2_2_FD_76863 | JGI IMG/M metagenome (GOLD analysis project Ga0102594, IMG submission 76863) | Arabidopsis root microbial communities from North Carolina, USA - plate scrape MF_Col_mLB_r2 (SPADES assembly) (version 2) | ecosystem: Host-associated > Plants > Roots > Endosphere...
CCAGAGGGCGGCCGCGTGAAAGAGGATGACGCCACCCGCAATGACGGCATTGCGGGACAGGCCGAGGACGGAAGGGGGAGGGGCAAAGCGGTCAGACACGATCAACCATTCGAATGCGGGCACCGTGAAAGGTGCCCAGATTGCAGCAAAACCGCTACGAGGACGCGATGCGCGTCGCTTGCGTTACTTGCGAAAAATCCACCAGACCGAACCTGCCACCAGGATCAGGCTGCCGCCGAGTGCCGAGACGAGTACCATGCCTTGCTTTCCTTGATGGAGTTGGCAAGCTGGATCGCCCTTGCACCCGATTCGCAGTTCAGTGCGGCGACCGGGTGAGAAGCGCTGCATTGCGCGACGATGTCGCGCGCACAACTTTCGCACTGGCCGCATTGTGTGGCCACACCAAGTTCGAACTGGACCTCGTCGAAGGTCATGCCGGCGCGCACATGGCGTGCGATTTCGCGGTCAGAGACTCGGCGGCAGACGCAAACGATCATGGCAGTGAAAGCGGCAGTTAGCTGGCTGTTGGAAGTGACTGATTATAAATAAGAATCCATCGCATTTGCAACAACCATGGTGTTACCGAATCGTCCAATGGATCGGGGCACCTGCAAACAGCGCAGGCTCAGACTTCTGACCAGAGTCGTAACAGGTTGTGGTAATGACCTGTGAGCGCCACCGTTTCCTCGCATTCGCCCACGCGGGAGCGCAGCTTCTGGATGTTTTGGTCGAGTTCGAAGAGCATGCCGCGCTGCTGGTCGTTGCGCACCATGCTCTGCAGCCAGAAAAACGAGCACACTCGCGCACCGCTCGTCACCGGGTGGACGCGATGCAGGCTGCTGGCAGGATAAAGAATCAGGTCGCCGGCCGGCAGCTTGACTTCGTGCGAGCCGTAGGTGTCGATCACTTCCAGCTCGCCGCCTTCATAATCTTCCGGTTCGCACAGGAAAAGCGTGCACGACAGGTCGGTGCGCAACTGCTGCGCGCTGCCGGGCAATGCCCGCACGGCGCCGTCGACATGCACGCCGTAATGCTCGCCACCCTCATAGCGATTGAAGAGCGGCGGCATGAACCGCAACGGCAATGCCGCGGAGAAAAAGAGGGCGTTGCGGGCCAGCGCGGCGAGCACTGCGGCGCCGAGTTCGCGGCCCACCTGCGACTGCTCCGGCAGCTGGCGATTGCGCTTCACCTGGGCTCCCTGGTCGCCGACGGTCTGCCGTCCGTCGATCCAGTTCGTCGCGTCCAGCGCCGTACGCATGGAGCGTACCTGGTCGGGGCTCAGCACGTCGGGCACATGCAGCATCATTTTTCAGGAACTCCGCAAAGAGAAAAGCCCCGGCGAAGGGCCGGGGCTCGAGTTTCGCACCGCGTGCCCGGCGAGCGGGGCACGGCGGCTGGAACGATCAGAACGCGAAGTTCGCGGTGACCTTGTACGAGCGCGGCGTGCCCGGGGTGTAGCGGTAGCCGCTCTTGTTGATGGCCGACACGTAGTCCTTGTCGAACACGTTGTACACGTTGAACTGGATGTCCACGTTCTTGTTGATCCGGTAGGTCGCCATGGCATCGAACACCCAGTACGAGTCGACGAAGGCCGGCGTTCCCACGGCGCCGTCGGTGCCGCGCGAGAGCTTGCCGTTGTAGCGCGCGCCGCCGCCGATGGTCAGGCCGAACGGCAGCTGGTACGTGGTCCAGAGCGTGAAGGCCTTCTTCGGCGTGTAGGCGAGGGCGGTGGAGCCGTCGGCCAGCACCGAAGGCCCGCTCAGCACGCGGGTGTTCATGGTGGTGAAGCCCGAGGTGACGCCCCAGTTGTCGGTGATTGCGCCCGACACGCCCAGCTCGACGCCCTGCACGCGCTTCTTGCCGGTCTGGTAGTACTGCTGCGACACCGTGTCCTGCACCACTTCGTTGCTCACGTCGGTGCGGTACAGAGCGGCCGTCAGTGCCACGCGCTTGTTCAGCACGTCCCACTTGGTGCCGAGCTCGTAGGTCTTGGCCTTCTGCGGCAGGAAGTCGGTGCGACCGGCGCTGTTGCCTGTGCCGCTCGCGGCCAGCTGGAAGTTCGCGCCGCCCGGCGGCTGGGCTGCCGTGCCGTAGGCGGCGTAGATGCTGCTGTTCTCGGTCGGCTTGTAGACCAGGCCGATCTTGCCCGAGAGCAGGTTGTCCGACAGCTTCAGATTGGTCGGCGCGATCGTGGCGGTCTGCGGGCCATTGCCGGTGCGTGCCAGCGTCAGCGCGGTCGCGTTGTACGTGGTCGAGTAGTGGTCATAGCGCAGGCCGCCCGTCAGCTGCCACTGCTCGTTGAACTTCAGCGTGTCGAAGGCGTACAGGCCGATGGTGTCGGTGCTGCCGTCGGAGCCCGTGCCGTTGGAGACGCGGTTGTAGCCGCTCACGTACGGGTTCGGGTTGTACAGGTTGGCTGCAGGCCACGAACCGATCGCGGCCAGCGTGGTGCCCACGCTCGCGAAGCCCGGCGCGTAGAAGTTGTTGGCGCGCTGCGTCTCGCGAACGAACTCGAGGCCGCCGTTGAACGAGTGGCTGATGCTGCCCGTGTTGAACTTGGCCGACACGCTCGTCTGGTTGGTGAAGATCGTGTTTTCCTGGTCCTTGTTGGTGGGCAGGTTGCGCGTGACGGTCCAACTGGCCGGCAGCGTCGGGATCACGGTGTTCAGGAAGCCCGAGTTCGCGGCCGGAAGCTGGCCCACGCCGCTGGTCGAAGCCGTGAGGCCGCCGCCCATGAACGACGTCAGCATGTAGTCCTGCGAGGTCTTGCCATAGCGCGTGGTGTTGCGCAGCGTGATGTCGGGCGTCAGGTCGTGCTCGATGCGTGCCGTGAACATGTCGGCGGTCACGTTGTCGAAGTCCGAGCTGGTGCCGTAGAAGTTGCTCGAGTCGACGCGCGGCGCGAAATTCAGGAAGGTGCGACGTGCCAGGCCACTGCGGATCGCGGTGGCGTCGGGCGTCGTGTAGCCGGGCAGGCCGATGGTGGGCACGCCGCCGTCGGGAACGTTGTTCTGCTTGACGTGCAGGTAGTCGAAGTACAGGCGGGTCGGGCTGTTCAGGCCGAGCGCGATCGACGGTGCGATGGCTTCGCGCTTGTTCTTCACGAAGTCGCGGCCGGCCACGCCGGCGTCTTCGACCACCGCATTGAGGCGGAACGCCGCCCCGATCCCGTTGGCGCTGCTGAGCGACTTGTTCCAGTCGACGCTGCCGCGCTTGAAGTCGGCGCTGCCGAAACCGATCGAACCCGTGAAGCTGTCTTCGAGCTTCGGCTTCTTGGTCACGAGGTTGATGTAGCCGGTGGGCGACGTGCGGCCCACGTCGGTGCCCGACGGACCCTTGACGACTTCGACCTGTTCGATGTTGAAGATGTCGCGCGACACCGAGCCCAGGTCGCGAATGCCGTCGACGAAGATGGCGCTGGAGCTGTCGAAGCCGCGCATGAACACGGCGTCGCCGGTGTTCGTGTTGCCGTTCTCACCGAGGAAGAACGTGCCCACGCCGGGCGTGTTGCGCAGCGCTTCGGTCAGCGTGGTCGCGCCCTGGTCGCGAATGACCTGTTCCTTGATGACCTGGATCGTCTGCGGTGTGTTCAGCAGCGGCGCGGTGAACTTGGGGTTGGCGGACGTGTCGGCCTTGTAGTCGACGCTCGACGAGTCCTGCACGCGCACTTCCGGCAGCGCGTTGCTGGATTGGGCGAACGCGGAAGGCGCCGCGATGGCCATCAGGGTGGCGGCAGCAGCGCCGGAAAGATGAGGAACGGCGCGCGCGACGGCGTGTTTGCGGCTCTTGATGTAGGCCATGAAGTTTTTTTCTCCGAATGAGGCGGCGGCAGGAACTCGACTGGCTGATGTCCGTGCAGCCGGCTTTCAGAAGAAGCGGGGCGGACTGGCTGGGTGAGTCGCCTTACATGCGTGTAAAGCGTGTGAATGATATTGCTTCTCAATTGCAAAGTAAGCAAAAGACTACGTGAAGATGCCAATAGTTCTCATTGGCTGTTGCGCCCGCACAACTTGCGGCATCAGAAAGTTCAGTAGACGTCGCGTCGATAGCGCCCGCTGGCGATGAGGTCGCGCACGAATTCATCGCCAGCGATCTGCCTCAGTGCGCCATCCACGCCGGAAGCCATGCCCTGCAAGCTCCCGCACACGTAGATTGCCGCGCCGCCTTGCAGCCACTGCAGAAGCGTGTCGGCCGATTGCAGCAGCCGGTGCTGCACATAGAGACGCTCCGCCTGGTCGCGCGAGAACACCATGTCGAGCCGTTGCAGCACGCCGTTGGCCTGCCATGTCTCGATTTCGCTGCGGTACAGGAAATCGTGCGCGGCCTGGCGCTCGCCGAACACCAGCCAGTTCTCGTGCCGCCTGGCGGCGGCGCGTGCGCGCAGGTGCGCTCGCAGTCCGGCCAGCCCGGTGCCGTTGCCGATGAGGATCAGCGGGCGCCGATCGTTGCCGTCCAGGCGGAACGCGGCGTGCGGGCGCAGGCGCAATGCGACGGTGTCGCCGACCGTGAGCGTAGACGTGAGCAGGCCCGACGCCGCGCCGAGCGTGCCATCGGGGTGCTGTTCCTGCCGCACGAGAAGCTGCAGCTCGCCGTCGCCGGGCAGTGACGCGATCGAGTAATCGCGCGGACGGTTCGGGTCGCTTGCGACAGTGATCTGAACCAGGTCGCCGGAAGACCATTGCGGCATCGCGTCCGCCTGCGGCTTCAGTCCGAGGTGGAAGACCGGCGCGCCCGCACTGCCCGGGTTGAGCAGTTCGCGCGCGACGAGCCGCCACGGCGTGAATGCAGCCCCTGCGGCTTGATCGCCAGCGGCGGCGGCATCGCCCCAATGCGCGTGCCATCGGGCGAGCGCTTCCGCGTCGCTGTTGTCGACGTCGATGCGCTCGAACTCGCGCGTTGCGCCGGCTGCATGCAGCCAGTCGTCGAGCGTGCGTCCGAAGCCGCAGAAGTGGGCGTACTGACGGTCTCCCAGGGCGAGCACGGCATAGCGCAGCGACGGCAATGCAGGCACAGACGCCATCACCCGCTCGGCGAACACGCTCGCGCCGTCAGGGGCATCGCCTTCGCCATAGGTGCTCGCGATGAAGAGTGCGCGGCCGGTTGCGGACAGCGTCGACGCGTCGAGCGCATTCAGTTCCATCACGCGCGCCGGCGTGCCGGACGCGCTCAGTTGCCGGGCGGTCTGCCAAGCGATGGCTTCGGCCTGGCCGGTCTGGCTGGCGAACAGCACCAGCACGGGTGCTGCGTTGCCGTCACCGCGGGAGAGTGCTGCGGCATCGCGCGCCGTGGCAGCGTGCCGCTGCCGTTCGCGCAGATAGATCGACGCGCACAACGCTGCGTAGGCCACCACGGTGGAACCGGCGCCCATTGCGCGCCATGCCAACTCGCTCATGTCGGGGGCGCGGCGGACCAGGCGGGCGTGCAGCGCACGATGGGAGACGCTGCGTTGGCCCCGTGGCTCGCGAATAGCGCGGCAATGTCGTGCCGCTCTGCAAAGGCGAAGCCTTCGTCAGGGCCGAGCACCGTCAGCACAGTGGCCAGTGCATCGGCCTGCATGCATTCCGCATGCAGCACCGTGACGCTGGCCAGTGCGTGCGCAGCGGGCTGGCCCGTGCGCGGATCGATGGTGTGGGACCAGCTGCGTCCCGCGTCGGTGTGCCGGTGCCAGCGGTCGCCCGACGTGGCCACGGCCATGCCGGCGAGCGCGACGCGGCGTCTCGAATCCGCTTCACCGTCGACGAGCACCTGCCATGGCTGGCCGTCCGGCCGCCGGCCGATGCCGCGCAGTTCGCCGCCCACTTCGAACAGCAGGTCATCGAAGCCCAGTGCGCGCAGAGCGTCCACCCCGTGGTCCACGGCAAAGCCCTTGGCAATGCCCGACAGGTCGAGCGTCACGCCGCCCGGCTGCGTCAGCGAGCCTTCTGCGGCGTCGAAAGCCAGGCGCTGCCAGCCGACGCGCGCGCGGGCTTCCGCCAGCGCCGCTTCGCTCGGCAGCCGGTGTTCCTTCGCTTCGGGGCCGAAGCCCCAGCAGGCGACCAGCGGTCCGATGGTCGGGTCGACCGCGCCGCCGCTGGCATCGGCCCAGTGCAAGGCGCACCGCATCACTGCGGCGAACTCGGCGGGCAGCACATGACGCGACCCGGCTGCCGCCCGGTTGAACCGGCCGATGTCGGAGTCCGGCTCCCAGTGGCTCATCTGCGCAATCACCCGTTGCAGCGCGGCGTCGATCGCGGCGCGCACCGTGGGCAGCGGCAGCATGCGCGGATTGTCGAAGCGCAGCGACCACGTCGTGCCCATCGTCTGCCCGCCGAGCTGTTGCAGCCTGGCGGGATCGGCGGGACGCGGGACCGCGGCGTTGGCGTAGCCGCCAGCGCGCCAGGTGCTGAAGGAAATGCCCAAGATGCCTCGTGGCTCCGGCGTCAGGGCATCACTTCGAGGGTGGCGGCGTAGCTCAGGCGGCGTTCCTTGGCTTGCGGCACCGAGGTCTTGTTGTCCTTGGTGCTGGCGTCGAGCCAATACATGCCGGCGGCCGGCCAGGTCACGCTGAACTGGCCCTTGTCGTCGGTCTTCAGCTTGAGTTCCTCGAGCTTGTCGCGGTATTGCGTATTACCGGCGGTCACGGTCACGTCGAGGTCCTTGGCCGGCTGGCCGTCGATGTGCAGCGTGAAGGTGGCCTTCTCGCCCTTGGCGAGGTCGGTCGGACTGCCGCTGGTGATCAGCTCGAGGCCCTGCCCGGTCGGCTTGAGCGCGGAAGGCTTGCCGACGGTCACGAAGGTCTCGATGCGGCCGGACGATTGGGTGATCGTCACGTCCTGCGCGTCTGCCGGGATGTCCTTGGCGATGGTTTCGGCCGAGCCGCGCGCGCGCTTGGTCTGGCCGGTGGCCTTGTCCTTCCAGCTTGCGAAGGCGCCTGAGTTGATCACGGCGATGCGGTAGGTGCCTTGCTGGGCAACGCTGACGTCGAACACGTTGCGCAGCTTGAGCTTCGCTTCGCTTTCCGGCTTGACGCTGCTGCCGTCGGGCGCGGTGATCTGCAGGCCGTCGAGACGCAGCGGGGCATGGTTGGCGACGAAGAGATCGTTCGATATCGCGGCATCGACGCTCACGGTGTCGGCCTTCGAGAACACGGTGGACGAGGGCAGCAGCCACGCGTTGTGGGCCTGGGCCAGCGAAGCGGCCGACAGGGCGATGGCGAGGGCGGCGGTGCGCAGCGTGAAGTGGGTCATGACAGTTCCTTGAGGTGGCGGGCGGTGGTCGATGGGGATCAGGGCTTGAGCTCGAGCTTGATCTCGCCCAGTTCTTCCTTGCCGGTCCCTGTCGGCTGCGCCGCCGTCGTGGGTGGCCATTGGAAGGGGATGCTCACGACTTCGCGGCCGCCGACCTCGCGGGCGGCTTCCACCACCAGCTTGTACGCGCCCGGCGCGAGCTTGGGCATGGCGCCCGTGCCTTCAGTGAAGCTCAGCTGGTGCTTGCCTGCGGGCTTGGTCGCGCCCGTCACGCCGTCGACCGGCACGGCGAGCTCGCGGCCGCCGCGGCGCCACCACTGGCGCAGGTCCTTCAGCCACTTTGTGCCTTCACCCTCAGGGTTGTTGGTCTTGGTGCGCACGTCGTACCAGACGGCCAGCGTGCCGGCCACCGAGTTGTCCGCACGCTCGATCCATGCAGCGACGTAGGGTCGGTGGTACTCCGAGACGTTCAGCCGCGGGATCTCGACATTGACGGCCAAGCCGGCGGCGAAGGCCGGGGCCGAGAACAGCGCCGATATGGCAAGCGGCGCGAGGGAATAGCGAACGTGCACGGGAAACCTCTTTTCCTGGATCGATGAAGAGACAAGTCAATGAATGAACAGCAGCGCGAGCAGCACCGGCACGACCAGCCCCATGCCCACCATCGGCCAGGTGAAGGGGCGGTTGCCCGCGTGCATCTTGAGAATGAACAGGCCGGTGATCGAGAAGACCAGCGCGGCGCCCGCGAAGATGTCGATGAACCAGCTCCACGCGGCGCCGGTGTTGCGGCCCTTGTGGAGGTCATTGAAGTAGGAGAGCCAGCCGCGGTCGGTGCGCTCGTATTCGATCTCGCCATCGGCCAGGTTCAGCCGCAGCCATGCGTCGCCGCCGGGGCGGGGGAGCGAAAGGTAGATTTCGTCGTCGGACCACTCGGCGTCGCGTCCGGCGGTGCCGATGTCCCATTGCTTCTGCACCCACGCCTGCAGTTCGGCGGGAAGAGGGGCCTTGCCCTTCAGGGCCTTGGCATCGGGCAACTGCTTTTCGAGCTGTGCGCGAAGCGATTCGCCGACCGAGCCGCTCCGTTTGGTGACCGCCGGCCTGGCCTCGATCTGCCCCGCGTGGTTGAGCGTGAAGCCCGTGATGCTGAACAGGATCATCCCGATCAGGCAAATCGCCGAGCTGACCCAGTGCCATTCGTGCAGGGTCTTGAGCCAGTAGGCGCGGCGGCGGTTGTCGGTGCGGGGGGCAGTCATCGAAGGCGCGGATTTTATCCGCGCAAATGAGAATGACTGTTATTCGTGGGAAGTTAAGTTACGTAAAGCAATAAAAAACGGGGCCGAGGCCCCGTGATCTGTCTGCGTGCCGGACCGGCAGCCGCACGATTTACTCGAGCTCGCCCATCTGCGACTGCAGGTAGTTCTGCAGGCCGACGCGATCGATCAGGTCGATCTGCGTTTCGAGGAAGTCGATGTGCTCTTCGGTGTCGTCCAGGATTTCCTGGAGCAGGTCGCGCGAGACGTAGTCGCGAACCGACTCGCAATGCGCAATGCCGTCCTTGATGGTGGCCTGCGCGCCGGTTTCCGCACCGAGATCGCAACGCAGCAGTTCGGGCACGTCTTCGCCGATGTTCAGCTTGCCCAGGTCCTGCAGGTTCGGCAGTCCGTCGAGCATGAAGATGCGGTCCATGAGCTTGTCGGCATGCTTCATTTCACCGATCGACTCTTCGTATTCCTTCTTCGCCAGCTTGTCCAGACCCCAGTGCTTGAGCATGCGGTAATGGAGAAAGTACTGGTTGATCGCGGTGAGCTCGTTCTTGAGCTGCGCCTGCAGATGTTCGATGACCTTGGGGTCGCCCTTCATGATCGTTTTCCTTGTTCTGAAAGCGGTGATTGTCAGAGCGGTGGACAAGCACTTGCAAGCAATCCCATGCTGCGCCGGTCTGCATGCGTTTGATCGTGATACACGTTCGTATTGCGCAGTGGGAGCTGCGGTTGAACAGCGATCGCGAACATAGCAAGCCCCAATACTTTTAATAGTCGATGGCTATTGAATTGAAGTAATTGGTAGTTATACTGATGGCTCGCCTTTTTCATCAGCCACCACAAGGAATCACCATGTCCCTGATCAACACCCAAGTCCAACCCTTCAAGACCCAGGCTTACCTCAATGGCAAGTTCATCGACGTGTCCGACGAGACGCTGAAGGGCAAATGGTCCGTGCTGATCTTCATGCCGGCGGCCTTCACCTTCAACTGCCCGACCGAAGTCGAAGACGCGGCCGACAACTACCCCGAATTCGAGAAGCTGGGTGCCGAGGTCTACATCGTGACCACCGACACGCACTTCTCGCACAAGGTCTGGCACGACACCTCGCCCGCCGTCGGCAAGGCCAAGTTCCCCCTGGTCGGCGACCCGACCCACACGCTGACCAACGCGTTCGGCGTGCACATCCCCGAAGAAGGCCTGGCACTGCGCGGCACCTTCGTGATCAACCCCGAAGGCATCATCAAGACCGCCGAAGTGCACTCCAACGAAATCGCACGCGACGTGAAGGAAACCCTGCGCAAACTCAAGGCAGCGGTCTACACCGCCGCGCACCCGAACGAAGTCTGCCCGGCCAAGTGGAATGAAGGCGACAAGACCATCGCTCCGTCGTTCGACCTCGTCGGCAAGATCTAAGCTTCACCCGAGCGCAAGCCCGGGCGCTCACGAGGCCCCGGGCTTTTTTGTCCCCAGTTGATAGTTTCCAGTTATCGAAAGAGAGTCCCTCATGCTCGACGCCAACACCAAAGCCCAATTGAAGAGTTACCTCGATCGCGCCACGCAGCCGATCGAGATCGTCGCCTCGCTCGACGACAGCCAGGCCTCGGGCGAGGTGCTGTCGCTGCTGAAGGACGTGGCGGAATCGTCCCCGCTGGTCAAGCTGACCGAAAGCCGCGACGACAACCACCGCAAGCCGTCGTTCTCGGTCAACCGCCCGAGCGAAAACCACGGCCCGCGCTTTGCCGGCCTGCCGATGGGCCATGAATTCACGTCGCTGATCCTCGCGCTGCTGCAGATCGGCGGCTATCCCCCGAAGGTCGAGCAGGCCGTGCTCGACCAGATCAAGGCGCTCGACGGCGATTTCGAATTCGAGATCTACGTTTCGCTCACCTGCCACAACTGCCCCGACGTGGTCCAGGCGCTCAACCTCATGGCGGTCCAGAACCCGCGGATCCGCGCCACGATGATCGAGGGCGGCACCTTCCAGGAGGAAGTGAAGGAACGCCAGGTGATGGCCGTGCCCACCGTGTTCCTCAACGGCACCGAGTTCGGCCAGGGCCGCATGAGCCTGGAAGAAATCCTCGCCAAGATCGACAACAGCGGTGTCGAGCGCGAAGCGAAGAAGATCGCCGCCAAGGACCCGTTCGACGTGCTGATCGTCGGCGGTGGCCCTGCAGGTGCCGCTGCCGCCGTGTACGCAGCGCGCAAGGGCATCCGCACCGGCGTGGCTTCCGAACGCTTCGGCGGCCAGGTGCTCGACACCATGGGCATCGAGAACTTCATCTCGATCAAGGAAACCGAAGGACCGAAGTTCGCCCATGCGCTCGAGGAGCACGTGCGCGACTACGAAGTCGACATCATGAATCTGCAGCGCGCCAAGGCGCTGGTGCCGAGCGGCGATCTGATCGAGGTGCAGCTCGAGAGCGGCGCTTCGCTCAAGAGCAAGTCGGTCATCATTTCGACCGGCGCACGCTGGCGCAACATCAACGTGCCCGGCGAGCACGAGTTCAAGAACAAGGGCGTGGCCTATTGCCCGCACTGCGACGGTCCGTTGTTCAAGGGCAAGCGTGTCGCCGTGATCGGCGGCGGCAACTCGGGCGTCGAAGCGGCGATCGACCTGGCCGGCATCGTGGGCCACGTGACGCTGATCGAGTTCGACACGCAACTGCGCGCCGATGCCGTGCTGCAGCGCAAACTGCACAGCCTGAAGAACGTCGACGTGTTCACCAACGCGCAGACCACCGAGATCACCGGCGACCAGAAGGTCAACGGGCTGGTCTACAAGGACCGCGCGACGGGCGAGTCGAAGCGTGTCGATCTCGAGGGTGTGTTCATCCAGATCGGCCTCGTGCCCAACACCGACTGGCTCAAGGGCACGGTCGAGCTGTCGAAGCACGGCGAGATCATCGTGGACGCACGTGGCCAGACCTCCGTGCCCGGCGTGTTCGCCGCGGGCGATGCGACGACGGTGCCGTTCAAGCAGATCATCATCGCGGCGGGTGATGGCGCGAAGGCGGCGCTGGGCGCGTTCGACCATTTGATCCGTACATCGGCCCCAGCATAAGTAAGCCTTAAGTTGTTTAGATGAGAATTATTCTCATAAAATGAAAGGCCCGGACCGAATCCGTTTTCGGTCCCTCACCGCCAGCCAGGTCAGTTCGCGCAGGCTCCTGCGCTCGAAGGTCCAGCAAGCAGTTCCTCAACTGTTTCCTGGACCTTTTTCGTGGCCGCCCAAAACAACCCTCATCCCGCTTTCCGCCTTGCCCTCCTGCCGTTCCTGATCGTCTCGGGCCTCGGCATTGCGGCCCCCTCGTGGGCACAGCGCGTCGCGGCACTCAACGAAGTGGTGGTGAGCGGATCGCGCTCCGAGCAGTCCAGGGACGACCTGGCGGTGAGCACCGAGGTCATCACCCGCGACGAGATCGAGTCGAAGCAGATCACCGACATCCGCGACGCGGTGCGCGATCTGCCCAACGTATCGGTCAAGCGCGCGCCCGCGCGCTTCGGCCTGGCGCAAGGCAGCACCGGCCGTGACGGCAACGCGGGCTTCAACATCCGCGGCCTCGACGGCAACCGGGTGCTGATGCTGACCGACGGCATCCGCACGCCGCGCAGCTACGTCTTCAGCGCCAACGCCTTCGGCCGCGACTACTTCGACATCAGCCTGGTCGAGCGCATCGAGATCATCAAGGGCCCGGCGTCGGCGCTCTACGGCTCCGACGGTCTTGCGGGCCTGGTCAACTTCATCACGCGCGACCCGCAGTCGTTCCTGCGCGACGGCAAGACCTTCGGCGGCAGCGCGAACATCGGCTACAGCGGCGACGACAACGGCACGCACGGCGGCGTGACGCTCGCCGGCAAGGCCAACGACACGCTGCAGTGGCTCGTCTCGGCCAACATGGGCCGTTCCAGCGCGCTCGAGAACATGGGCACCAACTACGCGGCCAACGTCGACCGCACGGCGCCCAACCCCGAACGCGACCGCAACAAGGCGCTCCTGGCCAAGGTCATCCTCACGCCCAATGCCGGCCAGCGTCACGGCTTCACGTTCGAGCATGTCGACAAGACCGCGCGCTACGACCTGCTGTCGGGCGTGGCGAAGCCGCCGTACGCTTCCACCTCGGTCATCGGCCTGAACGCCAAGACCGACCTGCAGCGCGATCGCTTCACCTACGACGGCCGCCTGCGCCTCGATTCCGTCATGGCCGACAGCCTGCTCGCCGTGGTGAGCTACCAGAAGGCGAAGTCGCGCGAGTTCATCTATGAAGACCGCTACACCGCCGCCGACCGCACGCGCGACGTCACCTACGACGAAAGCACCTGGCAACTGGGCCTGCAGGCCGACAAGACAGTGCGCATGGGCGACTGGGCGCAGAAGATCACCTACGGCCTCGACTACACGCGCACCAATGTCGAGAACCTGCAGACGGGCCTGGTGCCGCCGGCCGGCGAGAGCTATCCGCTCAAGCGCTTCCCGGACACGCGCGAGACCTCGTATGCGTTCTACATCCAGGACGAGTTCATCCATGACCGCTGGAGCATCACGCCGGGCATCCGCTTCGACCACTTCTCGCTCGACGCCAAGCAGGCGGGCTTCGGCGCACAGGCCGTGTCGCTCTCGGGTTCCGCGGTGTCGCCCAAGCTGGGCGTGCTGTTCCGCGCCACGCCGCAATGGAGCGTGTACGGCAACTACGCCTCGGGCTTCAAGGCGCCGAACGCGTTCCAGGTGAACAACTTCTTCGAGAACGTGATCTCGGGCTACAGGACCATTCCCAATCCGAACCTCAAGCCCGAGAAGAGCCAGAACGTCGAGCTCGGCCTGCGCGGCCGAACCGGCATCCTGAGCTTCGATGTGGCCGTCTTCTCCGGCGACTACAAGGACCTGATCGAGAACGACCGCCAGGTGGGCGGCGTGTTCGGCTCGCGCACCAACCCGGCGACCTTCCAGTCGGTGAACATCGGCCGTGCGCGCATCAGCGGCTTCGAGATCAAGGGCGAGCTCGACTTCACCGACAACGGCAACGGCTTCTCCGTGCCCTTCGCCTACGGCCAGACGCGCGGACGCGACCGCACCAACAACCGGCCGCTGAACTCGATCGACCCGACGAAAGCCAGCGTGGGCATCAAGTACCAGGCGCCGGTGTGGAACGTGAGCCTGAGCGCGGTGAACCACTCGCGCAAGAAGTGGTCCGACATCGACGCTACCGAGGTCACCGGCGGCACCCAGTTCCAGACGCCCGCGGCCACCACCTTCGACCTGAGCGCACAGTGGCGCATCCGCAAGGACCTGCGCCTGAATGCCTCGGTGACCAACCTGACCAACAAGCGCTACTGGATGTGGAGCGACGTGCGCGGCCTGACCTCGGCCTCGACCCTTCGCGATGCCTACTCCCAGCCGGGCCGCAGTTTCAACGTGTCGCTCGTGGCGGACTTCTGACGCCGCGCGCATTGCCAACTTCACGACAAGGAACCCCGATGACCCCCGAAGACATCCGTGACCGATTCGCCGCATTGCGCGCCAAGGGCATGCGCCACAAGGACGCCGCTGCGGCAATGGGCCTGTCCGAGGGCGCGGCCGTGGCCGCGCATTCCGGCACGCACGACAAGGCCCTGCGCGCCACGCGGCTGCGCGGTCCCTGGGTCGAATTGCTGCAGGCACTCGAGCTGTGCGGCCCGGTGCTCGCGCTCACGCGCAACGAGACCACGGTGCACGAGAAGACCGGGGTCTACGAGAAGGTCTCGGGCAGCGAGATGATGGGGCTCGCATTGGGCGAGGCCATCGACCTGCGCCTGTTCTTCAGCCGCTGGCACGCGGGCTTCGCGGTCAGCGAGGCAGCGGCCAATGCGGGCGTGCCGCCGTCGTTGAGCCTGCAGTTCTTCAACGCCCAGGGAGTGGCCGTGCACAAGATCTTCGTGCGCGACGCCACCGACCGCGATGCGTTCCAGTCGGTCATCGACACCTACACGGCTGCGGACGAGCCGGTGCAGTTCCTGCCGCCGGAAGACAAGGCGGCCCCCCGCGACGACGGCGCCATCGACACCGCAGGCCTCGCCGAAGCCTGGCGCGCCATGCAGGACACGCACGAATTCTTCGGCTTGCTCAACAAGTTCGGCGTGGAGCGCCAGCAGAGCTTTCGCCTGACCGAGGGCGAATTCACGCAGCGCGCCGAAATCGGAGCGGTCCAGGGCCTGCTGCAGGAAGCCGCTTTCGACGGCACGCCGATCATGGTGTTCGTCGGCAGCCCGGGCTGCATCCAGATCCACTCCGGCCCGGTGGTGCGCATCGAGCCGATGGAAATGAAGGGCCATGGCGACAACGCCGTGCCGATGCGCTGGCTCAACGTGCTCGACCCCGGCTTCAACCTGCACATGCGGGAAGACCGCATCGCCAGCGTGTGGATCGTGGAGAAGCCGACCAGCGACGGCGTGGTGACCTCGGTCGAAGCCTTCGACCAGACCGGCGAACTGATGGCGATGTTCTTCGGCGCGCGCAAGCCTGGCACGCCCGAACGCGAGGAATGGCGCAACATCGTGGGCCAGCTGCCGCGCCTGCAGCCTGCGGCGGGCAAGGCATGAACGGACGCCGCGCCATGCACATCCGTTTTCACCGGCGCGACGTGCTGCGCCTGCTGGGCGCCTCGTCGTTGGGCGCTGCCGCGCTGCCGCTGTTCGCGCAGGAGCCGAAGCTGCCGAAGCTCGTGACCGTGAGCGGCGCGATCACCGAGGTGGTCTACCTGCTGGGCGCCGAAGGGCAACTGGTGGGCACCGACACCACCAGCCTGTATCCGGCCGCCGCGCGTGCCACGCCCAAGGTGGGCTACATGCGCCAGCTGTCGGCTGAAGGCCTGCTGTCGCTCAAGCCCGACGCGATCATCGCCACCAACGAGTCGGGCCCGTCCGTGGTGCTCGACCAGGTCCGCAGCGCCGGCGTGAAGGTCGAGATCATCGAAGCCGACCACAGCTGGGGCGAAGTGCAGCGCAAGGTGCAGGCCGTGGGCCGCGCCGCCGCGCGCGAGGCGCAGGCGCGCGAGCTGCAGGCGAAGCTCGATGCCGAATGGGCGCAGGTGCAGCAGCGCGTGGCGGCGTTCAAGGGGCGCAAGCCGCGCGTGCTGTTCGTGCTGTCGCACAGTGCGAGCCCGCAGGTCTCGGGCGAGAAGACCGCCGCGCACGCGGTGATCGGCTTTGCCGGCGGCATCAACGCGCTCGGCGGCTTCCAGGGCTACCGACCCATGACGGCGGAAGCCATGGCCAGCGCCGCGCCCGACATCATCCTCACGAGCACGCAGGGCATCGAGGCCCACGGCGGCGTCGACAGGTTCTGGCAGCGCCCCGAACTGGCGCTCACGCCGGCGTTCAGGAAGCGCAGCCTGATCACGCAGGACGCGTTGCTGCTGCTGGGCTTCGGCCCGCGCACGCCGGCTTCCATTGCCGACCTGCACGAGAAATTCGCGACAGCATTGGCATGAGCCAGCGGTTTTCCGCACGCGCCGTGCTGGGCGGCAGCGCGCTGCTGCTCGTCGCGGCCATCGTGCTCGGCGCGGTGTCGGGCGCCTATGCCATCAGCCTGTCGCAGCTCTGGAACGTACTGACCACGCTGGGGCAGGGGGCCGACAAGTCGCCCGAGCACCTTGTGTTCCTCAACATCCGGCTGCCGCGCCTGCTGCTGGGGGTGGCGGCCGGGGCAGGGCTGGGCATGGCGGGCACGCTGATGCAGGGGCTCTTTCGCAATCCGCTGGCCGATCCGGGGCTGGTGGGGATCAGCAGCGGCGCCGCGCTGGCGGCGGGCGTGACGATCGTCCTGGGCGCCTCGCTCTGGCCGTCGCTTCCGCGCACGCTCGGCAGCTGGACGCTGGTGCTGATGGCCTTCGGCGGAGGGCTGTGTGTGACCTTGTTGATCTACGGCCTGTCGCGCAGCGAAGGCGGCACGCGCATGGCGCTGATGCTGTTGGCGGGCATCGCCGTCAACGCGCTGGCGGGCGCTGGGCTCGGCTTTCTCAGCGTGATGGCCACCGACGAACAACTGCGCAGCCTGCAGTTCTGGCTGCTCGGCAGCCTGGGCGGTGCGCGCTGGAGCGCCGTGCTGCTGGTGGCCGCGGCCGTGCTGGCGGCCTGCGTGGCGGCGCGCTCGCTGGCCGCACCGCTCAACGCCATCGCGCTGGGCGAAGCGCAGGCGGCGCTGCTCGGCGTGGATGTCGAACGCATCAAGCGCCGCGCCGTCGTCGTCACGGCCGTGGCCGTGGGGGCGGTGACGGCGACGACCGGGATCATCGGCTTCATCGGGCTGATCGCGCCGCACTGGGTGCGGATGGTGGCCGGGCCCGATCACCGCGTGGTGTTGCCGGCTTCCGCGCTGCTGGGCGCGGCACTGGTGCTCTGTGCCGATACCGTGGCGCGCACGGCGATGGCGCCTGCCGAATTGCCGCTGGGCGTGCTCACGGCCTTCATCGGCGTGCCGATGTTCCTGTGGATGCTGCGGCGATTCAGGGGGCGCATATGACGGCCAGCGCGGTGAACATGCCGCGCGATCCGATGGCGTTGTCGTGCGCCGGTGTCGCGGTGCGCATCGGCGAGAAGACGCTGCTCGCCGACGCGACGGTCGAGCTCGCCGCCGGCCGCGTGACGGCCATCCTCGGGCCGAACGGGGCCGGCAAGTCGACCTTGCTGTCGGTGCTGGCCGGCCAGCGCGCGCCGACGCAGGGCAGGGTGACGCTCGACGGCCGCCCGCTCGAGGCGCACGGCATGCCCGCGCTGGCGCTGCGCCGCGCGCTGATGCCGCAGGAAAGCGCGGTCGCCTTCGACTTCACGGCGCAGGAGATCGTGGCGCTGGGCCGCTATCCGCACCGCCGCGCGCCGGGGCGCGACGAGGACGCGATCGTCGAGGAGGCCATGGCGCTCACCGACGTGTCGGCGCTGGCGGGGCGCGTGCTCAACACGCTGTCGGGGGGCGAGAAGTCGCGGGCCCACATGGCGCGGGCGCTGGCCCAGCTGTGGCATTCGCGGCCCGATGGCGCAAGCCGCTGGCTGCTGCTCGACGAACCCACCGCGGCGCTCGACCTCGCGCACCAGCATTCAGCCATGCGCCTGCTGCGCGAGTGGGCGGGGCGGGGCGTGGGCGTGGTGACCGTGCTGCACGACCTGAACCTGGCGCGGCGCTATGCCGACGAGGTGGTCGTGCTGGGCGGCGATGCCGGCGGCCCGGTGCAAGGGCCGGCGGCCGAGGTGCTGCAGCCGGCGTTGATCGAGCGGGTGTGGCGCACGCCATGCCAGCCCGTGACCAGCGCGGACGGCACGGTGCAGTACCTGTTCGGGTAATTTCGACGCAATACGCACGTCCGGCGTGCGTGGTGTGCTATCGAAAAAGTAGCGACTTCAGTAGTTCAGCCGCTCCGGGCGCAGTTCCTGCAGGATCGTCGTCGCGATTTCCTCGATCGACTTCGTGGTGGTCGAGAGCCAGCGGATGCCTGCGCGCCGCATCATCGCTTCGGCCTCGCTCACCTCGTGGCGGCAGCTCTCGAGGCTGGCATAGCGCGAGTTCGGCCGGCGTTCGTTGCGGATCTCGCTGAGCCGCTCGGGCTGGATGGTCAGGCCGAAGATCTTCTTGCGGTGCGGGCTGAGCGCCGGCGGCAGCTGCCGGCGGTCGAAGTCTTCCGGAATCAGCGGATAGTTGGCTGCCTTCAGGCCGTGCTGCATGGCCAAGTAGAGCGACGTCGGCGTCTTGCCGCTGCGGCTGACGCCCACCAGGATCACGTCGGCGCCCTCGAGGTCGCGGTTGCTCTGGCCGTCGTCGTGCTGCAGGCTGAAGTCGATCGCGGCGATGCGGTCGTTGTATTCCTTGCTCTTACTGACGTCGCTGAAACGGCCGATGCGGTGGTTGGACTTCATGGCCAACTCGATCTCGAGCGGCCGCACGAACGTGCCGAACATGTCCAGCAGCATGCCCTTGCAGCCAGTCTCGATCACCTCCAGCACGTCCATGTTGGCCAGCGTGGTGAAGACGATGGGGCGCACGCCCTCGAGTTCCGCGATGTGGTTGATCTGCCGCACGGCCTGGTGGGCCTTGTCGACCGTGTCCGTGAAGGGCAGGCGCACATGGCGCGGCTTCATCTCGAACTGGGCGAGCACGGCGTTGCCGAATGTTTCGGCGGTGATGCCGGTGCCGTCGGAAATGAAGAAAACGGTGCGTGTGTGCATGGTCTGGGTTCTTGCGGCCTTGTCCTGCGGCGCGTGCGGGCCTGCCACGCCTACAATCCGGCCCATTATCGGGAATCCGCTTTCCCACCTCCCATTCTTTCCATGCACACCGCGCCCGCACTCAAAGCAACGACAACGATCGTGCCGCGCCGTCTGCATGCAGCACCGGTTTCAACTTCTGGAGCTTTCCCATGTCTGCACTTTTCGACGCGACCGCCCTGGTCGTACCGTTTGAAAACCTGAGGATGA
>Ga0102594_1001064_pt1 | contig 18918 bp, 16 predicted proteins | sample AraplaCol_mLB_r2_2_FD_76863 | JGI IMG/M metagenome (GOLD analysis project Ga0102594, IMG submission 76863) | Arabidopsis root microbial communities from North Carolina, USA - plate scrape MF_Col_mLB_r2 (SPADES assembly) (version 2) | ecosystem: Host-associated > Plants > Roots > Endosphere...
AATCTCGGCTTCTTTCAGGAACTGTGACCGAGTGGCCGAAGGTGCTCCCCTGCTAAGGGAGTATGGGGTGTAGAGCCTCATCGAGGGTTCGAATCCCTCCGGTTCCGCCAAGTTGATGAAGCCCCGTTGATCGTCGATCAACGGGGCTTTTTCTTTTCCTTGCTGCAGGCGAACGGACGTGAGGCAACGCAGCGCAGCAGCGCCGCTCAAGCTGCGTGAGCCACCCGGTGCAACGGCAGCCACAGCACGAAGCGCGTTCCCGTGGGCTTCGATTCCCAGTTCACCACGCCGTGTATGGCCTGCGCCCGCCGACGCTGGTTCTGCAGGCCGCGGCCCGATGCCGTCGGATCGACCGTCACGCGCTGCACGTCGAAGCCCTGTCCGTTGTCCTCGATCGTCACCTGCACACCTGCGCCGGCCATCGACGTGCCCACGCGAATTTCCGTGGCGCGTGTGTGGCGCAGGATGTTCGAGATGCTCTCCTGCACGATGCGCAGGATGTGCAATGCGCTCGACGGGTCGAGCCATTCCAGCGCGGGCAGCTCCTGTACCTCCCAGCGCAGCGACACGCCGGTGCCTTCGAGCCGTGGCTCCAGCCGATAGCGCAGCGTGGCGAGCAGCAGCAGCAGGTCGGCCTCGATCGGCTCCAGCGAATCCAGCGTGAGCTTCAGGTCGTCGAGGCAGCTCTTGAGAATCTGCGAGACCTTGTCGTCGCTCATGCCGCCGCCTTCCACGGAGCGGATGGCACTGATCAGCGACGAGCCGAGTCCGTCGTGCATGTCCTGCATCAGTCGCTGGCGCTCGGCGCTGATGGTCTGCAGCCGCTCGATCTCGCGCAGCTTCTGGTGGCTGAGCTGCAACTCGGCCTCCCGCTTGCGCAGGCGCTCGGCGAGACTCTGGTTGAGTTCCTCGACCTCGCCGATGGCGTGGACGTAGCGGCGGTACATCAGCGCCCCGAACACGCTGAAGGTGACGGCGTTGGTGTACGCCCCCAGGTACCAGCCTTCCGGGCTGATGAAGTTGTTCTGCAGCAGCCAGTCGGTGGCACCCAGCAATACGCAGATGCCGATGCCCACCGCCACCAGCCGCCCTTCGTTGGAGCAGCGCCATGCGCTGACACCGCCCACCAGGCACACCATCGTGCCCATCAGCGCCGCAACTGCGTAGATCAGTGGCGTGACCTGCGGCGTGTTCTGAACGATCGCCAGCACGGGCATCGTGAGGACGCCGATGATGGTGGTCGTCGCGACGACGCTCCAGGTCAGCCACCTGAGCGGCCGGCCATGCAGTTGCCGAAGGAAGAAGTGAACCACCATCACCAGCCAGAAGAGCGCGTTGACGGTCAGCCAGGCGAACCAGTCGTTGGCGATCGGCTGGCTCACATAGAAATGGAGCCCGCGCATGAAGGAACTGGCCGCGAGGTTGAAGAACAGCAGGTAGCCCGTTTCATCGCGGCGCCTGAACCACACGAATAGCGCGAACACGCCCACGGCCATGAAGGCTGCGCTGAGCATCGCAGGCAGTTCCTGTTGGAGCCATTGGCGCGCGCCATGGCGACCGCGCAGAGACTCGACGGGGCCGATCCACAGCGAGGACAGTGCAACCTGCGCGTTTCGCGTGTGTTCGAGCCGCAGCAGCACTTCATGCGGCGGGGTGCCACCAGCGGTGGCATGGTCGAGTTCGATCCACAGCGGCGTGCGGGTGCTGTTCCACAGCGGCCCCTGCTGCTGCGCCCGATGGACCAGCTGGCCATCGACATAAACCGCAATGGTCCCGTCGGTCTTGATCCGCGCGCCATAGAGCGCGAGGGGCGCTTCGGTGGGGGGCAGGTCGCTCGTGGAAATCCTGATCCAGGAAGTGCGGGTCGTCCTGGTGGCGGAAGCGGATCCCGCCTGCTCCAGCAGGGCGATAGGTGGCGCGAATGGCAGTTCGACCTGTTGCCAGGCGCTGGAGGGGAGAGCGGCGCTGTCCTGGTGCAGGGGTGGCTTCGAGAACCCCGAGGCATCTTCGGACTGCCAGTCTGCCCGTGTCAGATGCAGCGGCGTCCCGGGCTGCTGCTCGCTCGCCATCGATGCGAAGAATGCGCCGATGACGCACAGCAGCGCAACCGACAGCAGGAGCACCACATTGGCGAACAGCGGTGCCGGGCGATGGCTCAAGGAGGGAAAGAAGGGGCGCATCCGGAGTTGGTGCACAAAGGCGTGTAACCCAATCTTCGCACTTTGTTACCAATCCTCGCCATCAGGCCCGGGCGGACGTGCTTCAGGAAGGCGGGTCCGGCTGGGACAGCACCCACCGCGCCAACGCCTGTGCATCGGCTTCGGAGACCTGTGTCTGCCTCGGCATGATGACGCGGCCCCAGGTGCCGACGCTGCCGTTGCGGATCTTCGCGGCCAGTCGCACAGGCGCCTCGGCATCGTTGCGATAGCGCTGCGCAATCTGCGCGAAGCCCGGTCCGACCTGCTTGTGGACGAGTCCGTGGCAGGCCATGCAGGCGTTTTTTCTTGCCATGGCCTCCCCCGGGGGAGTCTGGGCTTGCGTCGGTCCGGACAGGCACAAGACCGCGGCAATGACGAGCGGGAACCGCGAATGCTTTGGATCTATGGGGCGGGTCGGGCGCATGAAACCTCGTGTGGGAAAAGGATCGTAGCCGCCGCCTTCATGCTACGGCGAGATCCTGGCTCCGTCGTGCGTCCGCGACAATTGGGTCGAAGAGTAACTATATGTATGGTTAAATCCCCGCAACTATCGCGAAGAAGACGAGGGATTGCATGAAGCTGCTGCTGAGCATTGCGTTTGCCGCCGTGGCGTTGGTCGGATGTGCCAGCGCACCGCCACCGACGCCTACCGAACCCGGAACGGGCCGAGGCATTTCCTACGTGCCCATGGTCGCCATGGAAGGCGTGGACAAGGTGCGCTATGACAACGACGTGGCCGATTGCCGGACCGCGGCGAACCGCATCACGGCGCGCAGCGAAACGGGCGATGCCATGTGGGGCGCATTGGGTCTCGGCCTGATCACCGTGCACGGCCAGGGCATCGTTGCCGCGGCGTCGTACACCGGCATCACCGCGGCCATCATCGACTGGAACGGCAGGCCCGATGCGGATCTGATCGCCGATCACCAGCAGATCGCCATCGTTCATTGCATGGCCAAGCGTGGCTACCGCAACCTCGATGCGAATGTGCGCGACTCGTTCTACGGCAACACCTTCGACCCCGGCGTCATCCTGAAGCCGCGCCGCACCGGCGTGGACACGTACAACGTCGAGAGCCTCGCCAAGGCCGGCCGCTGCAACCTGCAGCCGCGCGCGGAACTCACTTCGAAGGGGCCCGGCTACGAGACGTACAACGTGCCGTGCGACAACGGCGGCACGTGGGCCGTGCGGTGCGAGTTCGGCAAGTGCCGGGTGCTCGCGCAGGCGCTCATCCGGCGCTCCTGAATTCCTGCCGCTCCATAGCGGCGATGGGACGAACGGCCAGCGGTCGTTCGTCCCATGAACAGCAAAAGCAACAGCGCGGCGACCCCGCGCTGTTTTTCATTCAGGCTTGTCCTGTTCGCACGCCGACTTCATCGCGTCTGGCGATCGCGTCGATCACCTTGCGAGCGTGCGCGCGATGGCGTTCAACGCCAGACGTAATGACCGCGCACATAGCGGCCATGCTCGCGGTGCGCCGGCACCCACACCTTGTGCGGGCGATGGTGCGGGCGGTCGTAGCCGGGGCCATGGCGCGGACCCGGCTGGGCCATGGTGGCCGTCGAAGCGAATGCGAGCGTGGTGGCTGCAAGAACGAAGAGAAGTTGTTTTTTCATGTTGGAGTCCTTCTGGTTGGTGCACCCGAATCGGTACGCAGCCCAGCTTAGTGGGGCGTCCGAAGCCGCTTCGTAGGCGAATCCGCACTTTACAAGGAGGACACGCAAGACCCGTCGCCGGGCCGGCCGCGTTCACTTGACGATCATTCCCTTCAGCGCCGGGTCTGGCGGAGGGGGCTTCAGCTTCATCTGCCGCATGGTCTTCACCAGCAGTTGCGCGACCATCACGTTGCGGTGCCGCTTGCTGTTGGCCGGGATCACATGCCAGGGCGCGTGGTCGGTCGAGGTGTGGCTCAGCGCGTTCTGGTAGGCCTGCTGGTAGGCGCTCCACTTGGTGCGCACTTCGAGGTCGTCCATGCTGAACTTCCATTGCTTGCCCGGTGTGTCGATGCGCGCCTGCAGGCGTTCGCGCTGCTCGTCCTTGTCGATGTGCAGCATGCATTTGACGACGACGGTGCCGGTCTCGACGAGCAGCCGTTCGAAGTCGTTGATCTGCGCATAGCGGCGCCTGGCTTCGGCCTTGTCGATCCAGCCTTCGACCACGGGCACCAGCACATCCTCGTAGTGGCTGCGGTTCCACACCATGATCTCGCCGGTGCGTGGCACGGCCGCATGGCAGCGCCAGAGGTAGTCGCGCGCGCGCTCCTCGTCGTTCGGGGCCTTGAATGCAGTCACGCGCACGCCCAGCGGCGAGGTGCGCGAGAACACCCAGCGCACCGTCCCGTCCTTGCCGCTGGTGTCCAGGCCCTGCAGCACCAGCAGCAGCTTGCGCTTGCCTTCGGCATGCAGCAGGTCCTGGAGCTCGTCGAGCTCGATTGCCAATGCATCGACCTCCGCGCGCTGGGCGGCCTCGTCGCCTTCGCAGAAGGGCGTGTCGTCAGGATCGATGTGCGAGAGCTTGAACTTGTCGCCGACGCGGTATTTCTTGAAGCTGGCCATGAAGCGGGGACTCCGTGAGAACAACGAAGCCAACAGCGTAAGCGATCAGCGATCAGCGGTCGTCGTCGTCCGGGTCGAGCGATGCGCTCCAGCGGTTGTCCCAGTCGGCATGCTGGCGCACGGCGCCGTCTAGCTCGCGCCGGTCGCGCTTGGTGGGGCGGCCCTGCTCGATGGCCAGCGCCGGCTCGCTGCCGGTGCGGCGCAGTTCGCGGAAAGCGGCCTGTGCCGCGATGCTCTCGGGCGTTTCCTCGTAGAGCTGTTGCGCCACCGGCGCCGGTCCGCGCTGGCCGCTCAGGCCGCGCACCGTCACGGTCCGCATGAGCGGGCCGAGCCGCATGGCCACGGTGTCGCCGGGCTTGACCTCGCGCGAGGCTTTCGCGACGTCGCCGTTGACCTGCACGCGGTTCTTGCCGATTTCCTCGGCGGCCAGCGAGCGCGTCTTGAAGAAGCGTGCGGCCCAGAGCCATTTGTCGATGCGAAGACGTTCCATGGAGAGAGAAAGTGGGGAACGCGGATTGTGCCGCGCCGCAGACCCGGCCGGCTAGCGTGCCAGCGGCAGCCGCACGACGGCATCCAGCCCGCCGGCTGCGCGGTTGTCCAGCGTGATGCGGCCCTGCAGCGCGATCACGATCTCCCGGCAGATCGCCAGGCCCAGCCCCGAGCCGCTCGAGGTGCTTCCGGCCGAGAACGGAGCGAACAGGCGCTGGCGCAGTTCGGGCGAGATGCCCGGTCCGCTGTCGCGCACCGTCAGCACCGCTTCGCTGCCTTCGGGACGCACCGAGACCGACAGCGGCGCGCCGGCCGGGCTCAGCTTGATCGCGTTGTGCAGAAGGTTGCGCGTGAGCTCCTGCAGCATCCAGTGGTGCGCCTGCACGGGCACCGGCGGGCCGATGTCGAGTTCGAAGTCGAGCGCCTTGTCGGCGACCAGCGGCGACAGGTCGAGCACGATCTGCCGCACCACCTCGCCGAAGTCGAGCGTCACCGACTCCGGCTGCTGGCGCAGCTGCTCGACCTTCGCGAGCGACAGCATCTGGTTGGCCAGCGTCGTCGCGCGCTCGACTGTCTGGCTGATCTCGCCGAACGCCTGCTCGGGCGCCACGTCGCCGCGGCGCGCCGACTGTACCTGCGCCTTCAGCACCGCGAGTGGCGTGCGCAACTGGTGGGCGCTGTCGCGCACGAAGCGCTTCTGGTGGTCGAGCAGGCCCTGCAGCCGGCCCATCACCTGCGTGGTGGCATCGATGAGCGGACGCAGCTCGCGCGGCGCATCGGGCGCGTCGATGGGCGAGAGGTCGTCGGCCGGCCGCTTCTCGATGGCCTCGCCGAGCTCGCGCACCGGCTGCGTGGCGCGCTGGACCACGAACACCGTGGCCATGGCGATCACGCCCATCAGCAGGAACTGGCGCCACAGCATGTCGACCAGCAGCTTGCGCGCGAGCGTCTCGCGAATCTCCAGCGTCTCGGCCACCTGTACCACCGCCATGCCGCGGCCGCGCGCGCTGGCCACCGGCTGCAGCAGCACGGCCACGCGCACCGGCTGGTTGCGGAACTGTGCATCGTAGAAATCGACCAGCGCCGCATAGGCACTGCGGTCGGGAATGCGGCCGCGCCAGAAGGGCAGTTCGGCAAAGCCCGAGATCATCTCGCCGTCGAGCGCCGACACGCGGTAGAAGAGCCGGCTGCGGTTGTCGGCCTCGAAGGCCTCGAGCGCGGAGTAGGGCACGATCGCGCGCAGTTGCGCCAGCTCGTCGTAGCCCTCCACGTCGAGCTGTTCGCCGATGGTCTTGGCCGACGCCAGCAGGGTGCGGTCGTAGGCGGTGGTGGCAGCCGCCAGGCTCTGGCGGTACACGCTCACGCTGTTGATCACGATGAACACGGCAATCGGCGCGAGGATGCCGAGCAGCAGCCGGGCGCGCAACGAGGTCGCGCGGGTCATCGAAGCGATTTGCAGGTCGGGAAACACCGAGGAACCGGCTTCGCCGGGCCTCCGGTGTTGCCCCCTGCAAGGGGGTTGGCGTAGCGACACGAAGTGCGCGAAGCCTGGGGGTTGGTCATGTCTCAGGGCGCAGCAGATAGCCGAGGCCGCGCATCGTCATCAGCACAGCGCCCGTGCCCGAGAGCTTCTTGCGCAGCCGGTACACCACCACCTCGATGGCCTCGTACTGCACGTGGGTCTCGCCCGGAAACACCAGCTCGAACAGGCGCTCCTTGGTCACTGCGTGGCCCGGCTTCATCATCAGCGCCTTCAGCAGCGCCAGTTCGCGCGGCGTGAGCTCGAGCAGCTCTGCGCGGTGGTAGATGGCGCCGTTGTCGGGCTCGAAGCGCAGACCGCCGACTTCCTGCGGGTTCAGCCCCATGTCCAGGCCCGGTATGGCGCTCTGGCTGCGGCGGCGCAGCGCGCGGATGCGCGCCTCGAGTTCGTCGAGGTCGAAGGGCTTGGGCAGGTAGTCGTCTGCGCCGGCGTTCAGTCCCATGATGCGGTCGCCGACCGTGCCGCGCGCCGTCAGCAGGAGCACCGGCGTGCGCAGGCCTTCGGCGCGTGCCTGCGCCAGAACCTGCAGGCCGTCGAGGTTGGGCAGCGTGAGGTCGAGCGCGACCACGTCGGGCTCGATGGCGCGCCACTGGCCCACGGCCTCGGCGCCGTCGCCGCAGACGCGCACGTCGATGCGGCGGCGCCCGAGGGTGCGCTGCAGGGTGATCTGCATCGAGGGATCGTCTTCGACCAGCAGGAGCTTCATGGAGTGGATGGCGGGCGCGCGGGGCGTGGTCTTCAGTGTTTTCCCCAGTCCGGTGGACAGCCAACTGACAGCGGGGCGGCGCATGATAGCGCTCAGGTCCGAGTCAGGTTCCTTTCAAGTTCCTTCCGTTTTCAGGAGACAACCCATGCGTCGCGATACCTTTCTGAAGTCTTTGGCCGCACTGGCCGCCACCGGGGCACTGCCGATGTCCGCCCTGGCCGCCGCCAACGTCAAGATGATGATCCCCGCCAACCCGGGCGGTGGCTGGGACACCACCGGCCGTGCGCTGGGCAAGGCACTCACCGACGCCAAGGTTGCCGACACGGTCGCCTACGACAACAAGGGCGGTGCCGCCGGCGCACTGGGCCTCGCCCAGTTCGTGAACGGTTCCAAGGGCGATGCCAACGCGCTGATGGTCATGGGCTCGGTCATGCTGGGCGGCATCATCACCGGCAAGCCGCCGGTCAAGCTCGAGCAGGCCACGCCCATCGCGCGCCTGACCACCGAATACAACGTGTTCGTGCTGCCCGCCAACTCGCCGCTGAAGACCATGAAGGACGTGGTCGACCAGCTCAAGAAGGACCCGGGCAGCGTCAAGTGGGGCGGCGGTTCGCGTGGCTCCACCGAGCACATCGCCGCGGCCATGATCGCGCAGAAGGTCGGCGCCGACCCCTCCAAGATCAACTACGTGGCCTTCCGCGGAGGCGGCGAGGCCACCGCCGCGATCCTGGGGGGCAACGTCACCGTGGGCGGCAGCGGCTACAGCGAGTTCGCCGAGTACATCGCCGCCGGCAAGATGAAGGCCATCGCCGTCACTTCGGCACAGCGCCTGCCGGGCATCAACGTGCCGACGCTGAAGGAGCAGGGCATCGACGTCGAGATCGGCAACTGGCGCGGCGTGTACGGCGCGCCGGGCATCTCGGCCGAACAGCGCAAGGCGCTGACCGACATGGTGCTCGCCGCGCTCAAGAGCGGCTCGTGGGCCGAATCGCTCAAGAAGAACGACTGGACCGCGGCCGTGCTGTCGGGCGACGCGTTCTCGAAGTTCGTCGACGACGACTTCGCCAGCCTGCGCGCCATCATGACCAAGTCGGGCATGGTCTGACATCGGTTCGCCCCCAGGCTGCGCGCACTTCGTGTCGCGCGCGCCAATCCCCCGCCGGGGGCAACACCTCAGGGCCGGCGAAGCCGGTTCCCCGGTGTTCCCGAAGGGGCTCTCTTTCCCCTGAACGCGGGAGCAAAAAATGACAACTCCAGACTCCTCGGCCTCGCCACAGGCCGCGGCCACATGGCCGCAAACACTGGTCGGCGTCGGCGTGCTGCTGACCGGCGCCGCGCTGGCCTTCGGCGCGATCGGCATCTCGTCCGAAGCCGGCTACGGCGGCGTCGGCCCCAACTTCCTTCCCTGGCTGGTGTCGATCGTGCTGATCGTCTGCGGCGCCTGGATCACCTGGGAGGCGCGCACCGGCGGCTTCCGCGAGCTCGATGCGCCCAGCGGCGCCGACCGCGCCTACTGGCCCGGCTTCATCTGGGTGTCGGCGGGGCTGCTGCTCAACGCGGCGCTCATCACCACCATCGGTTTCATCCTGAGCTGCGCGCTGTGCTACCTGCTCGCAGTGCAGGGCCTGCGCCGCGCCGCCGGCCAGCCCTCTGCGAATTCGCCGGGCACGTGGGTCGTCGATTTCCTGACCGGCGTCGCCATCTCGGCGCCGGTCTTCTGGATGTTCACCAAGTTCCTGGCCATCAGCCTGCCGGGCCTCACCGCCACAGGGTGGATCTGACATGAACCCCCACGCTCATCACTCCGTGTATTCGCTGCCCCCCGAGGGGGCGCGGGCCTCCCTCGGGGCGGCCCAGCGGGAGGCCGGCATGAACCCCCACGCTCATCACTCCGTGTATTCGCTGCCCCCCGAGGGGGCGCGGGCCTCCCTCGGGGCGGCCCAGCGGGAGGCCGGCATGAACCTCCACGCTCATCACTCCGTGTATTCGCTGCCCCCCGAGGGGGCGCGGGCCTCCCTCGGGCGGCCCAGCGGGAGGCCGGCATGAACCCCCACGCTCCTCACTTCGTGTATTCGCTGCCCCCCGAGGGAGCAAAGGCGTCCCTCGGGACAACCCAGCGGGAGGCCTGACATGGACATCTTCAACGCCCTCATGACCGGCTTCGCGGCCGCGATCACCCCCATCAACCTTCTGTGGTGCCTCATCGGCTGTGCCTTGGGCACGGCGGTGGGCGTGCTGCCCGGCATCGGCCCGGCCGTGGCCGTGGCGATGCTGCTGCCGATCACCGGCAAGGTCGACATCACGGCCTCGATGATCTTCTTCTCGGGCATCTACTACGGCGCCATGTACGGCGGCTCGACCACGTCCATCCTGCTGAACACGCCCGGCGAGACCGCCAGCATGGTGACGGCGATGGAGGGCAACAAGATGGCCAAGAGCGGCCGCGCGGGCGCCGCGCTCGCCACCGCGGCCATCGGCTCCTTCGTGGCCGGCACCATCGCCACCGTGGTCGTCACGCTGTTCGCGCCCTTCGTGGCCGACTACGCGGTGCGGCTCGCGGCGCCCGAGTATTTCCTGCTGATGCTGCTGGCCTTCACCACGGTGAGCGCGGTGCTCGGCAAGAGCACGCTGCGCGGCATGACGGCACTGTTCGCGGGCCTGGCCATTGGATGCGTCGGCCTCGACCAGATTTCGGGCCAGGGCCGCTACACCGGCGACATGCCCGAGCTGCTCGACGGCATCGAGATCGTGCTGGTGGCCGTGGGCCTGTTCGCAGTGGCCGAGGTGCTCTACGCGGTGCTGTACGAAGGCCGCGTGGTCGAGGGCCAGAACAAGCTGACCCGCGTGCACATGACCGCGCGCGACTGGAAGCGCTCGATTCCCGCGTGGCTGCGCGGTGCGGCCATCGGCACGCCGTTCGGATGCATTCCGGCCGGCGGCACCGAGATCCCGACGTTCCTGAGCTACGCCACCGAGAAGAAGATGGCGAAGGATGCCGATGCCAAGAGCGAGTTCGGCACCACCGGCGCCATCGAAGGCGTGGCCGGCCCCGAGGCTGCGAACAACGCCACCGTGACTGCCGCACTGATCCCGCTGCTCACGCTGGGCATCCCGACCTCGAACACCACCGCCATCATGCTGGGCGCGTTCCAGAACTACGGCATCCAGCCCGGGCCGCAGCTGTTCACCACCTCGGCCGCGCTGGTGTGGGCGCTGATCGCCTCGCTCTACATCGGCAACCTGATGCTGCTGGTGCTGAACCTGCCGATGGTCGGCCTGTGGGTCAAGCTGCTCAAGATACCGAAGCCGCAGCTGTACGCCGGCATCCTGATCTTCGCGACCGTGGGTGCCTACGGCATGCGCCAGAACACCTTCGACCTGTTCCTGCTGTTCGCCATCGGCCTGCTGGGCGTGGTGATGCGGCGCTTCGATTTCCCGACCGCACCGGTGGTGGTCGGCATGATCCTCGGCCCGCTGGCCGAAGCCAACCTGCGCAATGCCATCTCGATGGGGCAGGGCAGCCCGGTGGTCTTCTTCCAGCGGCCCGAATCGATCGTGATCGTCGTCGTGATCGTCGCGGTGCTGGTGCTGCCGCGCCTGGCGAAGCGCATGAGCGAACGCAAGCTGAAGCGGCTGGCGCAGCTCGACGCCTGAGCGTTCTTCCGTCTTTCCGTCGATGCCGCGGCGCCTGGGGCCCGCGGCATTTTTTTCGTCTTGACGTTCCCGCAGCGGTCAAGCTGCTTCTCGCAACCCTCGACATGATGGGCGTGACGCGCATCGGGCATAGGCTCGGTACAGGCTCGATCAGACGCTCGCGCCCCGGGCTCCCGCTCCCTCTCCCGCCTGCGGGAGAGGGCCGGGGTGAGGGCACTGGCCTTCATTCAGGCGCGGCGCCTCGTCGTAGCCGTTGCTCCTCCCGCGAGCGAAAGAAGCAACAACCCCTCATGCCGCAGGCCGAGGCTCCTCCCGCAGATCGTCGTCGATGTGCGGGTCGGCCGGCTGCCCACGCAGCTTGCGCACGGTGCGCCGTAGCCAGTGCTCGATGTCGTCGATGTAGGTGAACACGGCCGGCACCACGAGCAGGCTCAGCACGGTGGAGGTGATGAGCCCGCCGATCACCGCCATTGCCATCGGCGAGCGGAAGCTCGAGTCGGCCGCGCCGAAGCCCACCGCGATGGGCAGCATGCCCGCACCCATGGCCAGCGTGGTCATGATGATGGGCCGCGCGCGCTTGTGGCACGCGTCGCGCAGCGCGTCCCAGCGGCTCATGCCGTGGTCGCGGCGCGCCACGATGGCGTATTCCACCAGCAGGATGGAGTTCTTCGTGGCGATGCCCATCAGCATGATGAGCCCGATCAGCGAGGGCATCGACAGCGCCTTCTGCCCGATCAGCAGCCCCACGAACGCGCCGCCGAGTGCCAGCGGCAGCGCGCACAGGATGGTCACCGGATGCAGGAAGTCCTTGAACAGCAGCACCAGCACGATGTAGATGCACAGCACGCCGGTCAGCATGGCCAGGCCGAAGCTGGCGAACAACTCGGTCATGACTTCGGCGTCGCCCACTTCCGCGATGCGCACGCCCGGCGGCAGCTTCTGGATCGAGGGCAGCTTCTCGACCGCGGCCTTGGCGTCGCCCAGGCCCACGCCCGACAGCTCGATCTCGAAGTTCACGTTGCGCGAACGGTCGTAGCGGTCGATCACGGCCGGACCGCCCTCCATGGTGAGCGAGGCCACCTGGTTCAGCATGACCGGTCCGCGCGTGCCCGGCACCGACAGCCGCCCGAGCAGGTCGAGGTCCTGGCGCGCCGAGTCTTCCAGCTTCACCACGATCGGCACCTGCCGCTGCGCGAGGTTGAGCTTGGCCAGCGACTGGTCGTAGTCGCCCAGCGTGGCCACGCGCAGGGTCTCGGCGATGGCCGAGCTGGTCACGCCCAGGTCGGCGGCCCGCGCGAAGTCGGGGCGCACCGCGATCTCGGGACGGATCAGGCTGGCGGTGGACGTGATGTTGCCCAGGCCGTGGATGGTGCGCAGGTCCTTCTCGACCGCGCTCGCGGCGCTGGCCAGCGCCACCGGGTCTTCGCCCGTGAGCGCCAGGATGTACTTCTCGCCCGAGCCGCCCAGGCCCACCGTGCTGCGCACGCCGGGCAGGGTCTCGAGCGCCGCGCGGATCTGGTTCTCGATCACCTGCTTGCGGGGCCGGTCGCCGCGCGGGTCGAGCTTGATCGTGAGCGTGGCCTTGCGCGTCTCGGGCGTGCCGAAGTTGGCGAACGGGTCGCCGCCCGCGCTGCCGCCCGCCACCGTCGTGTAGACGCTCTTCACGTGCGCGATCTTCATCACGCGGTGGCGCGTCTCCTCGGCCGCGGCCGTGGTCTGGGCGAGCGTGGAGCCCGGCGCGAGCGACAGGTACACCTGCGTCTGCGAGTTGTCGTCCGGCGGAATGAAGCCGGTCTTCAGCAGCGGGATCATCGCCAGCGAACCGAAGAAGAAGAGGGTGGCCAGCACCATCGTCTTGAAGCGGTTGTGGGTGCTCCATTCGACCGCGCGCATGTACCAGCGCAGCCAGCCCGGCTCCTTCTCCTCGCCGACGACCGGCTTGAGGATGTAGGCGGCCATCATCGGCGTGAGCACCCGGGCCACCACCAGCGAGGCGAACACCGCGAGCGACGCCGTCCAGCCGAACTGCTTGAAGAACTTGCCGGCCACCCCGCTCATGAATGCGGTGGGAAGGAACACCGCGATCAGCGTGAAGGTGGTGGCGATCACGGCCAGCCCGATCTCGTCGGCCGCCTCCATGGCCGCCTGATAGGGCGTCTTGCCCATGCGCAGGTGGCGCACGATGTTCTCGACCTCCACGATCGCGTCGTCCACCAATATGCCGACCACCAGCGACAGCGCCAGCAGCGAGATCACGTTCACCGAGAAGCCCAGCAGGTGCATGCCGATGAACGCGGGGATCACCGACATGGGCAGCGCCACGGCCGACACGAAGGTGGCGCGCCAGTCGCGCAGGAAGAGCCACACCACCACCACCGCCAGGATGGCGCCTTCGTACAGCAGGTGCAGCGAGCCGTTGTATTCCTCTTCCACCGGGTCGACGAAGTTGAAGGCCTCGGTCAGCTCGATGTCGGGGCGCTGCACGCGCAGGTCGGCCAGCGCCTTCTGGATGGCGTGGCCCACTTCCACTTCGCTGGCGCCGCGGCTGCGCGCCACCTCGAAGCCCACCACCGGTTTGCCGTTGAGCAGCGCGGCCGCGCGCGGCTCGGCGATGGTGTCGCTGATGCGCGCCACCTGGTCGAGGCGGATGCGCCGGCCGTCGGTCAGCACGATCTGCATGTCGGCGAGCTGGTCGGCCGACTGCACGGTGGCCATGGTGCGCACCGGCTGCTCGCTGCCACCGAGGTCGAAGCGGCCGCCCGCGCTCTCGGTCTGCACCTGGCGCAGCTGGCGCGAGATGTCGCCGGCCGAGGCACCCAGCGCCTGCAGCCGGGCCGGATCGAGGTCGACGTGCACCTGCCGCGTGACGCCGCCCACGCGGTTCACCGCGCCCACGCCGGGCAGCGCGAGCAGCTTCTTGGTGATGTCGTTGTCGACGAACCAGCTCAGCGCCTCGTTGTCCATCGCCGACGAGGCGATGGTGAATGCCAGCACCGGCTGGGCCGCGAAGTCGAGCTTGGTGACGACCGGGTCGCGCACGTCGGCGGGCAGGTCGGCACGCACCTTCTGCACGGCCGAGCGCACGTCGTCCACGGCCTCCTGCACCGGCTTCTCGAGGCGGAACTCGACGATCAGCGTGGCGGCGCCGTCCTGCACCTTGGTGGTGATGTGCTTGAGGCCCTGGATGGTGGCGATGGAGTTCTCGAGCTTGCGCGCGACGTCGGTCTCCAGCTGCGAAGGCGCGGCGCCCGGCAGCGACGCCGAGACCGTGACGGTCGGCAGGTCGATGTCCGGGAAGTTCTGCACCTTCATCGCGTTGAACGACAGCAGCCCACCGAAGGTGAGCAGCACGAACAGCATCACCGCCGGAATCGGGTTGCGTATGGACCAGGCGGAAACGTTCATGGCGTGTCCTTTGAAATCACTTGGCCGCGGCGGCCGAAGCCGCAGGCTGGGCCGGTTGTGCCGCAGGCTGGGCCGGTTGCGCCGCGGGCTGCGCCGAAGCGGGCGCCGTTGCCGTCGCGGGCGCATCCACCACGCGCACCAGGTCGCCGTCGTTGAGGAAGCCTGCCCCCTGCACCACCACCTGTGCGCCGTCGGGCAGCGCGCTGGTGATCTCGATGCGGTCGTTCAGGCGGCGGCCCACCTGTACCTTCAGCTGCGACACCTTGTTGTCGGGCTTGAGCAGGAAGACGTTGTTGAAGCCGTCGCGCGGCACGATGGCGCTCTGCGGCACCGTGGGCGCCGAGCTGCGGCCGAGTTCGAAGTCGCCGCGCGCGAACATGCCGGCCTTGATGCCCGTGTTCTGCTGCACCGCCGGCAGGTCGACGTACACCAGCGCCGCACGCGTCTGCGGGTCGACCGTGGGCGCGATGCTGCGCACCTTGCCGCGCACCTGCGCGCCGCTGGCGCTCACCACGAAGGCCGGCGTGCCGACGGCGATGCGGCCGAGTTCGGCCGAGGTAACCTCGGCACGCCATTCGAGCCGGCCCTGGCGGATCAGCCGGAACAGCTCGGTGCCGGCGGCCACCACGCTGCCCACGGTGGCGGTGCGCGCGGAGATCACGCCGTCGTCGGGCGCCAGCACCTGCGTGTTGCGCCCGCGCACTTCCTGCGCGGCCAGCACGGCCTCGGCCGCCTCGACGCGCGCCTTGGCGGTCTGCTCGGTGGTCTGGTACTGGTTGATCTGCTGCTGGCTCAGCGCGCCGGTGGCCTGCAGCGTGCGGGCGCGCGCGGCATTGCCGGCGGCATCCGCCGCGGTGGCGCGGGCCTCGGCCAGCGAGGCGCGCGACTGCGCGATGTCGGCACGCACGGTCTCGGGCGAGAACACGGCGAGCACCTGGCCCTTGCGGACCACGTCGCCCACGTTCACCCGCACCTCGGCGAGCTTCAGTCCGTTCGACTCGGAGCCGACCACGGCTTCCTGCCAGGCGGCGACGTTGCCATTGGCCGCGAGGGTCAGCGTGAGCTCGGTGGCTTGCGGCCTCGCGACGGTGACGGTCAGCGCGGGGCGGGGCGCGTTGCCGTCCTTGGCGTCCTTGGCGTTGGCGGCCGTGGGCTCGGAGGCCTTGTCCGGGGACTTGCGGGTGATGAAGAAGACCGCCGCGAGGACGACGACCAGCGCGATCAGCGCGATGACGAGGGTGGAACGCTTCATTGATTTCATGGCGACGTCGCGACCTTGGCGGCCGGGGTGGTGGTCGTCGGGGACGACCCGGTGGCTTCTGGAGAGGTATCGGGCCCGGGGGAGGCGGCGCGGTTCCAGCCGCCGCCCATCGAGCGGTAGAGCGACACCCATGCCTCGGCGCGCTCGCGCTGCAGCGAGACGCGTGCGGTCTGCGCGGTGAACAGCGTTCGCCGCGAGTCCTCGAGCTCGAACAGGCTGGCGAGGCCGCTGCTGTAGCGCGCCTGCGTGGCGTCGAAGGACGCCTGGTAGTTCTTCACCGCACTGTCGGCGTCGATGGTGCGGGCGTCGGTGGCGTCGAGATTGACCAGCGCCTCTTCCACCTCGCGCACCGCCTGCCGCACGCTGGAACGGTACAGCGACACCGCTTCGGTGTAGCGGGCCTTCGCAGCGTCGGTGTTGGCCTTGCGGGCGCCGCCGTCGAGCAGCGGCACGGTGAGCGCCACCGGCCCCACGTTCCAGGTGTCGAGCGACTGGCGGAAGCCGCTCACGCGGAACTGCGAGCGGCCGATGGAGCCCGATATCGTGAGCTTGGGATAGCGCTCGGCCTCGGCCGAGCCCACATCGGCGCTCGCCGAGGCCACGCCGAGTTCGGCGGCATACACGTCGGGACGCTGCGAGATGGCGTCGGCCGGCACGCTGGCGATGCTGCCCACCACGGGCAGCGCGCGCTGCGCGGGCGCTGCGGCCAGCTTCTGTTCGAGCGCGGTCTCGTCGATGCCGCTGAGTGCCACCAGCGCCTTGCGCTGCACCGCGCACTGGGCGCGCTGCTGCGTGAGGCGGCCCGAGGCGTCGGAAGCGCTGGCACGCGCCAGTGCGGCGTCGGCGGGTGCGGTGAAGCCGGCCTTGGCCGACAGGTCGGTGAGCCGCGCGGTCTCCGAACGGGAACGCGTGTCCGACTCGGCCACGCGCAGTTGCTGCTGGCAGGCACGCTCCGCGAAATAGGCATTGGCCGTCTCGGCCGCCACCGCCACGCGCGCGTCGTGCCACTTGGCATTGGCGCTGTTCTGCTTGGCTTCGGCGGCGTCGCGGTCGGCGCGCAGCCGGCCGAACAGGTCGATCTCCCATTTCGACTGCAGGCCGGCCTGCAGCGTGGTGATGGGTGTGCTGGCCGAGAGTTCGCTGCCGGCAGCCGCGCCCGTGCTTCCCGTGCCGCCGGTGCTGCCCGTGGCGGGCGAGCCCGACGAGAAGCCCGCCGGCCCGCGGCTGGCCGACGCCGTTGCGTCGAGGCTCGGCAGCAGCGCCGCACCGGCCTGCACGCGCGTGGAGCGCGCTTCAGCCACGCGCGCCGCGGCGCTCGCCACATTGGGGCTGGCCGCCTCGGCCGCCGCGATCAGTTCGACCAGCAGCGGGTCGTCGAGCTGGCGCCACCAGTCGGTCAGCGACGCGAGCGAGCCGCCGTGGGGCAGGGGGGCGTGCCACTGTGCGGGCACCGGCGCCTCCACCTGCGCGGGCGGGCGCGTCAGCGAACAGCCGGCGAGCCCGATGCTCACGCAGGCGGCTGCCATCAGTTTCATTCGAAGTCTTCTCATTTCCTCGGCTTCCTCTCTGTCGTCCCGGTGCCCTGCGCAATTGCGGCGCGGCGTCGCGCCGCCTCGGCCTCGACCAGCGCCAGTGCGTAGCCCGTGAGGCGATCGGCCCAGGTGTCGATGGCGCGCGGCGTGCGCAGCAGCGACGGGCGGATCGCCTCGATGAAATCCTGGCTCACGTACAGCTGCATCGACAGCCCCGTGATCGCGAAGGTCAGGCGATGGATGTCGTCGTCCGCGCGGTCGACCTTCAGGTGCCGGCACAGCAGCTCGGCAATGGCGCGGTGCGGGCCCTTGATGTCGCGCTCGAGCTCCTCGGCCCACCGGCTGGTGGGCTCCAGCATCTCGCGCATGTGCAGCTGGATGCATTGCCGCACGATCTCGCCCTGCTTGAGCGGATCGATCATCGACGTCATGCAGATGCGCAGCGTTTCCTCGAGCGATTGCCCCGGCACGTTGCAGGCGGCCACCAGGTCGTTGGCATCGCCGCCCATCGGTTCGCAGAAGGTGGCTGCATACAGGCCGTCCTTGTCGCCGAAGTAGTAGCTGATGGCCGAGATGTTGACCTCGGCCTCCCGGGCGATCTCGCGGGTCGAGGTCTTGGCGAATCCCTTCTGCGCGAACAGCCGCAGCGCGGTGTGGAGCAATCGGTGGCGTGCCTCGGCGCCGTCGGCGCGCGGTGCGCGGCGCGGGGCCTGGGAGCCTGAAGGATGGGGATTGCGCACGTTCATCCGGCGCATTAGACCACGCTGAAAATCAAACGATTGATTTACTTAAGGGTTCCTGAAGGCTTTCGGTTGCGGCCTTGCGGCCGCACCTCGAGGGCTGAACAAACTCTTTCATCGATGCGGCCGTGGCGCAACGCCCGACACCGGGCCAGCTTGCGCTGCGGCATTCATCGTGCAGGCGAAAGTCGTCCGGCTTTTCGACTGCATGCCCCGCGCGGTGTTTTTGTGCGAAGCGCGCAGCATCGTCCTGTACGCGGCATGCCGGCGACAGCGAGCGCCGCAAGAAAGACGGGTTGTTCTCCGACATGCACGCGGTCATCGCGCGAGTTCGCCGGGCCGCAGCGCAGGCGAACGCCGCTACGATCCGGCCATGTCTCCTCTTGCCGCATCGTCCATCGCACAGCCCGCCTTGCCCCTCGATGCCGAAGGCATCCTCGCGCTCGCCGCGCGCTCGATGTTCCATCTGTTCTCCAGCATCAGCCAGGGCATGTTCCTGGTCGACCGGGGCGGGCGCATCGTGTGGGTCAACGAGGGCTACCGCCGCTTCCTTCCGGCGCTGGGCTTCTCGTCGATCGACCAGTTCATGGGCCACATGGTGGAGGACGTGATTCCCAACACGCAGATGCGTCGCGTGCTGGAGACCGGCGAGCCGATCCTGGTCGACCTGCTGACGAACAAGGCCGGCACTTTCGTGGTCAGCCGGATTCCGCTGCGCGAGGAGCGCGAAGGCGCCGAAAGGGGAATGGGCGACGTCATCGGAGCCATCGGCATCGTGCTGTTCGACCAGCCCGAGACCACGCTGCAGCCGCTCATCAGCAAGTTCGCGCTGCTGCAG
>Ga0102594_1001069_pt1 | contig 18838 bp, 17 predicted proteins | sample AraplaCol_mLB_r2_2_FD_76863 | JGI IMG/M metagenome (GOLD analysis project Ga0102594, IMG submission 76863) | Arabidopsis root microbial communities from North Carolina, USA - plate scrape MF_Col_mLB_r2 (SPADES assembly) (version 2) | ecosystem: Host-associated > Plants > Roots > Endosphere...
CGCCTGATGGACCGGCTGCGCGTCGATGCCCTCGTCTTCGGTACGCCAGATTTCTTTCAGTACGCCACCAACTTCCAGCTCGACGTCTGGCCGTGGGAGCGGCCCGTCTTTGTTGTCGTGCCGCGCAATGGCGAGACATTCGCCGTGATGAACGAGCTTTCCACGAACCACATGCGCTTCGCTGCAGAGAAAGGCACCGTCTGGCTCTCCGATGTGACTTACTACAGCGAACATCCCCGCGTGACGAACCGGCTAGCGCTCCCATCTCAGTTGCCAGAGGTGGTCGCGGGATTGCTGAGCCAGAAGGGGCTTGGCATGTCGCGGATTGCTGTGGACGTCATCCATCCGATTCTTGCTGGGGCGCAGCGCCACCTTCCCGAGTTGACATTGCGCCCGGCCACGGCCGAAATGCGCAGCCTGCGATGGGTCAAGCACGATGAGGAATTGCAGAACATGCGGGCCCTGGCCGCCCTGACCGATTGGGTGCAGGACAGGTACAGGGAGAACATCCGTCCTAGTCGCCTGGTCCAGGAGTTGGACCACGCCATGGCGGCGTTGATGGTCGAAGAAGCGGCCAGGCGGTTTCCGGGCGAGGACTTCGAAATCCTGAAATGCTGGACCCTGACGGGCGCGGCGTCGGCTTCCCCGCATGGCGACGGCGCATCTTGCGGCGCGCGTATTGCGAAGGGCGACACCATCGTCAATCTGGTGCTGCCCAGGTTGAACGGGCTCTATGTCGAGAATGAGCGCACGTGGTTCTGCGGGCAGCCTTCCGACGAGCAGGCAAAGTTCTACCGCGTGGCAGCGCAGGCGACAGATGCGGCAGTGGCTGCTGCGGTCGTGGGCAGGCGCGTCTGCGATATGGACGCGGCCGCGCAAGCCGTGATCGAAGCTGCAGGGTGTGGCGAATTCGTTTTCCACCGGACCGGCCACGCGGTGGGACTGATGCTGCATGAGTATCCGGAAGACATGGCCTTCAATACACGCGCGCTGCTGGCAGGGGAGGTCTATTCCTCCGAGCCGGGCCTGTACGTGTATGGCCTGGGCGGTTTCAGGCTCGACGACACGGTCATTGTGGGCGACGAACCCGAGGTGATCGTGCGAACGCCAAAGACGCTGCCGTACGCGACAGTCGGGTAACCGGCGGCGTTTCGCCCGTTCGTCGGCACGTGCAACGCACAGTCGGAAACATCTGCGGGGGACTGCCTCGGATGGAGGTTAAAAGACGGTGGCCACCTCCACATGCCTGTGTGGGGCCACCGGCGTCGACGCGACGACAACAAAGGATCACAGCGGCTTGGGGGAGTAGAGCGCGCTTTGGAATCCGGGTACGTATTCGTACTTGACCATCTTGCCAAGGTTCAGGGACTTGATGAACGTTGACAGACTTCCTTGAGTGAGACCAAGGCTTACCGCCTCCGCACTCGTGCTGGAGGCATGACTGAGCTGACGCGAAGTTGCATGGCCCGTGGTCAATTGCCCTTGGTGATCGACATTGGTAAAGCTATTGGTCACCATGGATATCTTGCTCGAAAGGTTGGCCAGCTTCCTGGTTTCCAGGGTGACATCCACTTTGCCCGTCTCACTGTCAAAGATCTCGACGACAACTGACTTGTCGGTCTCGCGGTAGTTGATGCCGGTCAGCCATTTCGGCAGGTTGTAGCCAACGCCCCCCCGTACCCTGGCGAGCTCGGTATTGACCGGCAGTTTCAGTACGTAGCCCCAAAAGTCGTTCAACATCGCCTGACTCATCAAGGTGAACGGTCCAAAACTGGAGCGGCCTGGCTGATTCGTGATGACGGAGAGACCAATCTCGTTGTAGCTGTCATTGTCGCAATAGTCATAGGCATAGGCAGTGAGTGCGACAAGTCCTCTGCCCGGCCAGACCTGGAGTGGTTGAACTCTCTCCAGGACCTGCGCAGGCATCAATTCCCGAAGCCTGTTCAAATCTGCTGTGAAGATGACCGTTACCCTGCTGTTCTTGTAGTAGAAGTTTGGCGAATAGGATTCGAAGCCAATATCCACCTTTTCCTTCTTGAGCCCCTCGAACCAGCTCAAATCAATGTCCGGGGCTTCAGACGCAATGACAGATAAGGGAGGGTTGGAACGATAGCGGTCATACAGCCCGCCTTTCACCACAGGAACGTCATAGCCGGCGATGCCGATTGTTGTGCTTTCGGTCTGCCTGGTTTCCGATGTGTCATCGGCCCATGCAGGATTCAAGAGGAGACTCATGACTCCGCCTGCTGTGACTGCAAGATTGCTGATTTTCATTTGGACGATGCTTTGGGTTGAGCCACCCAGCGCCGGTACTGGCGAACTCGGCATGCGTCGGACACCTGCTGCAGGATCAGTGCACGCAGCGGTGACACCCTGGGATCCGTGGCCTTGCCTCGGCTCAGCTTGCGCAGTTGAAACTTGACTGCCGCCATGTTGGCCAATGAGGCCAGCGGCTTGTTCTTCCAACTGATAGGCAGCAACGCAGGCGCATTGTTTTTGCCAGCACGCCAGTCGCGGGGCAGATTGGGGTCGATGGCCAAGGCGGTACCGATGCCAACCATGTCCACGCCGCTGCTGATCACTTGCTCGGCCACCGGTCGACGGCGGATACCGCCTGTGACCATCACCGGCATGCTCGCCACTGCGCGGATGTCGTGGGCGAACTCGATAAAGTAGGCCTCGTGAGCGAGCGTGCTGCCGTCGCGGGCTTCACCCTGCATGGCGGGAGCCTCGTAGCTTCCCCCCGACAACTCGACCAAATCGACGGCAAGCTCGTTGAGCATTTTCACAACCTGGCGCGCATCATCCGCGGTGAAGCCACCGCGCTGGAAGTCGGCAGAGTTCAGCTTGACGGCTACTGCGAATCCGGGCGAAACCACGGCGCGTACGGCCTTGACGATCTCAAGGAGCAGGCGAGCGCGGTTCTCCAGCGGCCCACCCCACGCATCTGTTCTTCGGTTGCTCAACGGCGAGAGGAATTGGCTCAGCAAATAGCCGTGCGCCGCGTGAATTTCGACGCCTGTGAAACCTGCCTGTTCGCCCAGTTGCGCCGTACGGGCAAAGCGTCGGATCACGTCCTCGATGACCTCCTGCGTCATCGCCTGCGGCGTGTTGAAGTGCCTGGACATGTTGCCCAGGTTCATTGAGACGGCAGAGGGAGCCCAGGTTAGCTGCCCCAGATTGGCAGGCATCTGGCGTCCGGGATGATTGATCTGCAGCCAGAATTGCGCCCCTTTTGATCGGCCGACCCGCGCCCAGCACCTGAACCGGTCCAGGTGTCTGGCATCTTCCAGCACGACGCCGCCGGGCCCCGTCATGGCTCGGCTGTCCACCATCACATTGCCGGTCACCAGCAGGCCGGCACCCCCATCCGCCCAAGCCTTGTACAGCCGCATCAGCGCATCCGAGGGCGCGTGATCGGCGTCCGCCATGTTCTCTTCCATGGCGGCTTTGGCGATGCGGTTCGGAAGGGTTGAACCATTACGAAGGATCAACTTGTCGAACACGTTCATAGGGTCACCTCATATTGATCGTGGCCCAACTTTAAGATTAAAGTTAACTTTAATGTCAACACCTTTCCTGACGTGATGTATGAGTTCCTCCGGACATGGCCTTGAGGAACTTCTGCGGGCAGGGAGGTGAGGGGAGGGAATGCGGCCGGGGACACGGCGCTAGTCAGGTTAACCTGCCGTGCAAGACCAGACTTCACGCACTGCAGCGATTGCAGTGAACCTTAATGTCAATACTTTCTCAGGTGAAGTATGAGAATTGGAGAACTGGCGAAGCTCAGCGGTCTGGCGGCCTCGCGCATTCGCTTTTACGAGGCAGCCGGATTGATCCTGGCGGCCGAACGCCAGGCGAATGGCTATCGCGACTACCCGCCGGAGGCGGTATGGACTCTGGAAATCATTGCCAGCGCGCAGAGTGCCGGGTTCTCGCTCGATCAGATTCGACATCTGCTGCCGCTGGGTTCGGGAAACTGGCAGCACGATGAGCTATTGGATGCTCTCAAGCGGAAAGTCATCGAAATCGAGGACATGCAAAAGCGCCTTACGCAAAACAAGTCCCATTTGCTCGCAACCATCCGGAACATCGAAAACCGGCCTGCAGACATGTCCTGCTCTGACAGGACGAAGTGGGTGCTGGACCGCCTCCGCGAAGAAGGGGCTGTCCTGCAAGCCAGGGGTAAGACCCGTCGTGCCGCAGCGGGCTGATCCCTATGCGTGTTGCGAAGTCGAGCAACTGCCAGAGCACGGATCTCAATGTGTCGAAGCGTCTGCGCTATTATCGATCCATATCGGCATTAGGTTCCAAAAGGCACGAAGCGCAGGCAGTCCTATACCGAGCGACGCCCCGTCTTAACTGCGACACGTACTGTCTAGGGCCTTCTGAAACATCCGCACCCCCGAAGCGGACGTTCTGTTTTGGCCCTTACAACCCGTTGTCCAGGCTTTGCTCAAATGTCGTAGGGCTGGCTAGATCCAGATGTCGGCACGGGCGTGCGGTTTGTGCGGGGTTGAATGCTTGCTGTGGGGTTGAGGGTGGGGCGGTGGTGCTGGCCGGTGGCACCTGAGCGGGGCGCAGGGTGGGGCGGTCGGGTCCCGCGATCGCGCGCTCCAGATCAAGCCGGTTGATCAACCGCTGGCGCTTGACGTTCGGCGCGGCCTTCGCTCCGCGCGGCGGACCGCCCGACAGCGTGCGCGACGGTCCCACCTGATGCCGGCTGTCGCGCAGCGCTTGCACGCGCGCCGCGATCGCCAGCACGTGCCCGAGCCGCTTGTGCTCGACAATCGCGGCCTGATCCACGTCTGGAAAACGGTCATAGGTGGTGTAGGGCAGGGATGTGCCATCGGCCCACAGTGCGACGCGCCCGTCCGGATACTCCGCCACCTCGATGTAGCGATGAATCAGGCGGCGGTGTTCGGGCCGATCCTCCAGCAGGTACATCGTCTTGTCGTACTGCAGCGTCAGGCTCTGCGAGACCTTGCGCCATTCGCGCCAGCTGAAAATCCGCTCGAGATCCTCGTCGCCGCGCAGCGGCCGGTGCGCATCGAAGTCGCTGCGCGGCACCTTGCCAAAGCGCGCATTGAAGTCCGCTACAAAGGTGGCGGCATAGGCGTTGGCGGCGGCCATGCCGGAGATCTCGCGCAGCCGCAACTCCTTGACCAGCCGGTCCTGCAGCGTGGCGTTCATCCGTTCCACGCGGCCCTTTGCCTGGCTCGAGTTGGCACACAGACTATCGATGTTCAACTCGAACAGCGCGCGTCCAAACTGCGTATAGCCGCGTTCCTCGGGCGTCTGGCGCTGGTTCGACCGAAAGATGCCGGCCTTGTCCGAATAGAACACCATCGGCTTGCCATGGCGCTCGATGTAGGCGCGCGTCGCCGTGAAGTACGCGAGCGTCGATTCGGTCGGCACGAACAGCAACTGCATCAGTCGGCCCGTCGCATCATCGACGTAGACCAGCAGCGTGCAGGCCGGCGCCCGGTCCTCGAACCAGGGGTGATCGCTGCCATCGATCTGCACCAGTTCGCCCAGGCACGCCCGCCGGTTGCGCGGCTGGTGGACCTTGGGCGGGCGCAGCTTGCGGGGCACCCAGAAGCCCGCATCGATCATGATGCGGCGTACGCATGCCGGCGAGATCTCGATGCCATGGCGCTCGCGCAGCTTCTCGCACGCCAGGGTCGGGCCGAAGTCCGCATAGGTGTCGCGGATCAGACCACGGACGCGGGATTCCAGGCCGGGAGGTAATTGGCGGTTGCTGGAACGCCCGCGCTTGCGCGATACCAGTCCACCGGGGCCGTCCTCCAAAAGCCGCAGGACCAGCCGCCTGACATGCCGGGCACTGATGCCCAGACGCTCGGCAGCCCGCCAGCGCGCTAGATGGCCGTCGGCCACAGCCTGGATCACCTTCATGCGGTCAACCTCGCGCATGCTCATGGTCACCAATCCCTGTCCGTGCATCGCTGCCTCCCCGTAGCGCCCGGCGAATCTCGGAGCCTACGGGACAACAGAGGTGACATCTCTAATCATCGCAAAGGTGACATTACTAAAAACGGCCAACACCCGTCATGGCAATAATAATCGTTATGTAAAATATTACTCCAGCCCGTGTTCATCCCCTTCTTTCTGATTGAGCGCAGATACTTCAAGGCTAGGCTGCCGGGATCTTGGGACCATCAAGCATCTAGTTGTCCTAAACGCGGCCGGGGTCGCCGGAGCTGCAACCTTGCTTGCCGTCAGCGGCAATTTCGACAAGGTTCGGCTTGGATACGCTCTTCTCGCCTACGCGGTACCCATTTGCTACCTGCATGGACTTTGAGCTTCCGGGGTTTTTGATTTTGGAGCGGGTCTCCGAGGCGCGCCCGTCCGGTGGCTGTTACACAGACCTTTCCAGACAGAGTGCGTGAATCCTAATGGGCACGACTCCGTCGCTAGGTGTCTTTGCGCACTCTGGCGCCAGTCATGAGGAAACTTAGGCCAAGCAGGGCTATGGGGGCCATCGCGGCAAAGGCGACGCTTCCTCCAAATCTCTGATACACAAAGCCGCTGAGAATCGACGCGCAGGCGGTGCCGCCCGCGGTCAACGTAGTCAGCGTGCCTTGAGCCCTGCCTCTGTGCTGTTCAAGGCCAAGTACCGAAACGGCCGTCATGATCCCGATGTGGGTGACGCCGAAGCTCAGTCCGTGCAAAGCCTGCAGGACGACAATAATGCACGGTTCCTGTCCGACCAGCGCCATGCCGATTGCACGGGATATCGCCGCCGCGCCGCCTATGAGAAGAAGCTTCTCAGGACTCGTGATGAGTCTCGGAAAGCGGCGTGCTGCCGCGAATATGAGGATTTCGGATCCTACCCCCAATCCCCAGAAAATGCCGATTGCCAAATCCGAGTTGGCATGGGCAGCCCAGAAGATTGTTGCGAATCCATACAGCGCGGCATGACTGGCTTGAATCGCCGCAGCGGCACACATGAAGAACCATAAGCGACGGGGGATGGCTCCCGGTGTCTGACGCCCAGATGCTGTTGGTGGGCCTGCTCGTACCGGCCGCATGAAGAACGAAGCTGTCGCGCCGCAGACAGCGACGCATGAGAGCAACTGTGGGATCGCCTTTGCCGTGCTCGACGCATCGAGCAGCATGCCGCCAGCGATCGTGACCGCAAGAAATGCGATGGAACCAGACATCCTGATTCGCGCGTAATCTGTCTCGGGGTGAAGTCGGACATAGCGTAGCGCAAGGTAGTCGACCGTGGGAATCAGCGCGGAACCCGCCGCAGCGCCAATGGCCAGGACCACTGCAAGTACGGGCCATCCAAGCTTCGCTGCCGACGGCATGATTGCATACGACATGGCGACAGTCATGCTGCCTGCAAGTAGCAGCGCTCTGGGATTGACGCCGGTGTCGATCAAGCTCGACAGCGGTACGCTTGCCAGCACCTTGACGAAGATGGGGGTAGCGATGATGATCCCAATCGTGGCCGGGTCGAGCTGGAGCGAATTAAGCCATAGCGGCAGAAACGGGGTGGCAATGCCGATCTCTGCATAGATCAGCGCGTAAAGCAACGCCAGTCTGGCCCGCCCTACATCCGCCAGTTCAACGGCAACAGATCGATCGGAAGCCACACTCGGTCTCCTCGAGTCAGGAAATGATCGGCATGTCGGGGCCGTAGCGGCGCATTTCGTCCAGAAGATTCTCAAAGGCGTTTGGTAACGCGTCTACGCCGGCTATGCGAAACATGAGTCCCGTCACCGCGCTCTGGTTGAGCGTCCGCTCCATCGCGGCCGTCACGCGTCCTTTGGGATCAACGCCTGCGTATCTCCCCAGGCGGATCGTCAATTCATGCTGCAGATGGACTTCCGGCTCCGCGCTGCGAGGGTGGGCGCCAGCGCCAACCACCTGTGAATCGGCAATTCGTCCGGCCCATTGATAAGCGATATAACGAGCTTGCTGTTCGAGTGCCGGAAAGTAGGCGCCGACCTGTTGCCAGTAACCTGCGAACGCAAGTCCGGGAGACGCTGGAGGAAAGGTGACGTCGGGCAGCGCAAGTCTACCGTCACGGTAGCCTGCCTTGACTGCCAGTTCTGGGTTCAGGAACGGCAGGTCCAGAGCGTATCCAGTACACAGGATCAACGCGTCCGCATGTGTACTGCTGTGATCGGAGAATCGGATGCATTGCCCATCAATCCGGTGAATCCACGGCCTGCAGTCGATGCGGCCCTCCGCGACAAGCCCGAGGAAATACAGGCTGCCGGTCGCCCCTGCCTGCCGAATGTCGGGATCTGGCATACGAGCACCGAAACGTGCGGGGTTACCGATATATGTCCTGAGGAAAGCGGCGTCTGCTTCTGCAATGTCGGCTTGACTCGCTAACTCTCGCCATAGCGCATTTCCTCTCGTCATGCGGATGCTCTCGATTGGCACACCTGCGATCAGTTTCGGGAAGACATAGCGCTGACGGCGCATGGCGGTGACCACCGATGCGGCGCCGCCCATTGCCATCTCGCTTGCAATCTCAAGCGCGCTGATATTGCCGCCGGCAATGACCACACGCTTCCCGCGATAATCACCGACGCCTTGATACTGGTGCGCGTGGATATCGTCGAGAGACATGGACGTCTTCTGTGATCGGTCGATGGCGGGCCGTAACGGTGTGTTGAATCGCCCGCCGGCGAGTACGACATGCGAAAAGCAGCCCTGCTCTCTCACCCCGTTCCTCGACCATTCAACGATGTAGTCCCCACCGCGCGCTGCAACTTCGACCACGCGGGCGTTGCATATCACTGTGGGCGTAACACCGAAGAGGTCCGCATACCGTTGAAGGTAGTCGAGCACTTCGTCATGACGCGGATACAGGCTGACATGCTCGGGGTAGTCCAGATCGGAGAATCGCGTCAGCATCCGCGGCGTGTTGGTTCTCATCCCCAGCCAAACGCCACTCGCCGGGTTGTGGCAATTCCACTGGCCCCCAATCGTCGAATGCGATTCGAACACGACGGGCTCGAAACCTTGGGCCAGAAGATATCGCGCACAGACGATGCCGGCTGGACCTGCCCCCATCACGGCTACGGACTTGCCCATTCGTTACTCCGTTTTTTCCCAATGAGCCGCGCATCGACGATAGCGGACGTTCGGGCAAGAGTCATCAATCATGAAGGAGCTGTGACGGGCCACCCGTCACAGCCGTGCGTCGGTCAGACGGATCTGGGTTACAGCTTCATCTCGGCGATGGCCCTCGCTGCAGCCCTGGGGTCGGCCGCAGCGTAGATCGCACGTCCCACGATCGAGTAGGTCCCGCCGGCTTGCTGGACAAGATCGTGGCTACCGCCCTGTGCGCCGACACCGCAGCACACAAGTACTGCATCGGGCCCCATGATCTGGCGAATCTCCGCAATCCTGTCCGGACGATTGCCAGGTGCCTGACTGCCATAGACACCCATCTCGGATGCGAGGCGCGCCATGTCATTTGCGATGGGCGCCGTGAACATGATCCCGCCGGGATTGGTGAGCTCGAGCTGGACGATAATGCCAATGCGATTGTCAGCCGCCTCGACGCAATCGGACAGCCCATCGGGCCCGACGAAACCATGCACCATTACGGCGGCGCCGCCGTTATCGCGCACCATCTTGACCACCTTCACATTGGTGTGGGGCACGTCGGCAACTTTCAGATCCGCGAAAACGGGTTTCCCGAAAGTCGAGGCGAGGCGCGAGATTACCTGGGGGCCCTCTTGGAACACCAGCGGGGTGTTGATCTTGATGACATCTACGTAGTCACTTACCTGCGACAGCACCTTCGCGTTCTCATCGAAGGTTGGCAAGTCGGCGGCGAAGATGACGCCCGATTTGACCTCTCCAAAGTATTTGCTCATGAAAGTCACTCCTGGTTGATCAACTGGTTGATGAGCGCGAGCCCGGTTTCCAAATCCTTGACTCTTGACAGACTGAACCGACCATCTATGGAGACGAGGAAGAATGCCCCGCAAGGGTGCCTTGCGACGATGTTGCCGTCTGTCTGCAGGCGAATCGATTTCCAGGCGAACAACGTCATGTGCCCGTGCAATACATCGAGGTCGACACCGAAGAAGGCCCCTTCGAGTTGTACGAGGTCAGGATCTTCCGCGCACGGGACGACCGTTTTTATCCGGACGTGCGGAGCATCGACCAGCAAGGTGGCGCTACTCATCGAGCACCATCAAGGTGTGTGCGAACTGTTCCATCGCGCGGATGGCAACATCGACGTCATGGGCCGTAGTAAATCGGCTTACGCTGAATCGCAGTGAACCCTGCTCGGCAAGTCCGAGCTGAACGTGATGCAACGGACTGCAGTGCAGACCGCCACGAACAACAACGCCTTGCTCGCGAAGATAGCGGACCCATTCCTGCTCGGGCAGGCCCCGTGCCGGACTCAGTGCGACGATGCCCGTGCGCGCGGCGCCGGGTGGGCGTCCCAGCATTACAATGCCTTCAATGCGAGACAGTCCCTGCCACAGTCGCTGGACCATCCCGGCTACGTGCGCGTGATAAACGGCCGCATTTTGCTTCCAGTCCGCGAGCGCCATGGCCATCGCCATGATTGCCGGCACGTTCGGTGTGCCGACTTCGACGATATTCGCGGTGTAAGCGTCCATGGAGAGCAGGCTCGACTTCGTTCCCGTTCCTCCGAACAGAACGGGTGCGAGCCGAGTCTTGGCGATTGCCACGGCGGCACCGGGTACCGAATGCAGATGCTTGTGCCCGGGAAAGACCGCGAAATCGGCGAGAACCAGATCGTTCAGGGAGGTAACACCGGCAGATTGCGACGCATCCACCACCACCTGTGCGTTTGGATACCAGCGTCGAGCGAGATTGACGGATGAACGCAGGTCGAAGACCGAACCGGTGACATTGCTGGTGTGCGTCAGGCAGACCAGATCCACCGAAGGGTCCACAGCGTCGGGCAACTTGTCCTTGATGGCATCGTCGACGTCATAGAAGTCCACGACACGCCAATCGATGCCGTCCGAGTTGTGTAGCGTCCGGGTCGTTGCGTTGTGCGCCCGGTTGTCGACGACAGCACGCCCGCCCTTTGGAAGCGCACCTCGAATGATCATGTTTAGTGCAAGCGTTGCGTCGGGCGCAAAGAACACAAACTCGGGGGAGATCTCCAGAACCTCCGCGATGATGCCGCGTGCGATCTCGATGGCAGGCGCATCGCTATGCCTGACATCGGAGGGAGGAGCCGATATCGTTCGCTGAAAAGCGCCCAGCGCCGATTCGCATTTTGGGTAACTCGTCGTCGCGTTGTTGAGATACACGAAATGATCAAGAGAGCCGGACGAATGCAAAAGGTCCGCGCTGGCCGATTGAACGTTCATCAAAAACCTCCGAGGGGAGTGATGTGGCTACTCGGTTGTGAGCGACCACGTTTCGTCAATAAGACGATGAAGCTCTGACAGCATGAGGGAGGGCTTGCCACCGAGCATCAACACGGAGCGGGACGCGGCCGGGACCATCCGCGCCAGACGATTCGATGGGAAGTGCGTCTTCAATGAGGTGTGGCTTGCGCCTTGAGCCCCCAGCCCAGGTACGAGACAGTAGGCATTGCTCAGAAGGTTCAGCGTGTCTGCGCATGCCGCGCCAAGCGTCGCACCAATGACTGCACCGATCGGGCCGACCCCCTTCTCGTTGAGATGGCCGGCATTGCTTGCGGCGATGTTCCGGGCCAAGGTGTTCGCGATCGTTTCTCCATTGCACAGGCCGAGTTGGAGACCCGCCCCTTCGGGGTTGGACGATCTGACGACGACGAATATTCCGGAGTTTGTTGCCACAGCCCGGTCGATCATCGGCTGAAGGCTTCCATAGCCGAGGTAGGGCGACACGGTGATTGCGTCGCACGCGAAGGGAGCGTCATCGCCAAGCCAGGCGCGCGCGTAGGCGTCCATCGTGGAGCCGATGTCTCCGCGCTTCGCGTCGGCGATGACGATCATTCCCGCAGCCCGGGCAGTGTGCATGAATTCGGCGAGCACCTGAACTCCGGCGGGGCCAAAGGCCTCGAAGTAGCCAAGCTGCGGCTTCAAAATTCCGAGACGCCCCTCCACAAGATCGAGCAATCCGAAACAGAACTGCCTGAGGCCTTCGATGTTCTGCGGTAACGCCCACGCGGAAAGTACCGCAGGTGTCGGGTCCACGCCCAGGCAGAACAACGAGCGCTGCGCAGCGGTAAGAGACAGACGCGAAGCGAACGTGCGCGGTGAACATGATGTCGGCATAGCGTATAAAAAAAACGACGATGTCGTATTTATATGACTTAGCTCATGCGTTGTCCAGCGCTCAGGCGTCAATTACGTCTCAATTAGTCAACGCCCAATTTGGTGCACATCTAAAATAAGTTGTCGCGACGCCAGTTTTTGTAATAAGGTTCTTTTTTCTAGACGACATAGCCACCGCTTAAAGGGGTGCGGATGCAAAATCTGCTGCTAGATCTTGACGGTACGTTGGTTGATCCTGCGCGCGGCATCGTCCGCTCGTTTCAGGCAGCGTTGATGGACCTTGCATTTCCACCACCTGCATCGGACGATCTGACCTGGATCATTGGCCCACCATTGCGCGATACGTTTCGCAAGGTATTAGGTAGCGACGATCAAGTGGAAAACGCACTCGCTTGTTACCGTCGGCACTATTCCAGTGCGGGCATCTATGACGCGGATGTTTATGCTGGCGTCCGGGAAGCGCTTGCCACGCTGAAAGCAGAAGGGCGGCGGTTGGTCATCTGCACTTCAAAGCTCGAGTCGTTTGCACGCTCTGTGCTGGATCATTTCGAATTGCGCTCGCTTGTGGATGAGGTCTATGGTGCCGAGCTCGGTGGCCGTCTGGACGATAAAGGCGTGCTCATCGCTGACATCTTGCTGAAAGAAAAATTCAGCGTGGCCGAAACCGTGATGATCGGGGACCGCCTGCACGACATCCATGCCGCGCGGCGGCATGGTGTCGTCTCGATTGGCGTGCTTTGGGGGTACGGGGGAAAGGACGAGCTGGTCGAGGCGGGGGCAACGTTACTTTGCGCTTCGCCGCATCAGTTGGTTGAGTGCGTGCGACAGTTGACTGTGTCCTGTTAACTCATGAACCGATGTGCGGACGTCCAATTCGCAAATTCGCAGACCAGCGGATCAACTGCAATCGAGGGAGGCCTGCAGCAGTCGCGCCCCCTCACGCCCTTTCGCGGATGTCATCCACAGGCGTTCGATCAGGCCGCGATACATCGCAACAGCGTCCTTCGACGTCGTTATCGTTGCGATGCCGGTGCGCACGTTCGGAAACTGCCCCAGTCGAAACGGAGACATCGCGACGTGCTGCTGCCCACCTGGTTCCTCGAAAATCTGGACGGTCTCGCTGGGCAGCGCGTCGGCCACGATGCCCACCTGTACGCCGATGGGATCATTGTTCAGCACCTCGATGATGCGTTCGACTTCAGCGCGCGCGGCGAGCTTTCGCTCCAATTGGACACCTGTTGGCAAGCCGATTCTGCCAACCAGACCATGATGCAGGAATTGTTCGATCTGCCTGAGACTGATGAGACTGAGAATACTTGGCCGATGCACTTCAAACAATTTACGGCGCGCGGCGAGTATCTTGATGACTTCGCTATTGATGCGCTGTGAACTTTCTCCGCTTAATTCCTCGGGAACGCTTTCCTCAAGCATCAGGCGGAGGTAATTTTGGTATTGATCTGAGGTCAGTAAAAATGAAATCGGATCGAAATTCACGAGAATGCGTGTCGATCGGGACTCAAGCTGACGCATTCGCTCGAAGTAACTGACAGCGGAGTCGTGATACTCGGATTCCACCCCCATCAGCATGGGAAGCGTCACCTCCAGCAAAGCTGCCAGACGTTCGAGTGTCTCGATTTTTATGATTTCCCCACGCTCGAGCTTGTACACAGCCGCGCGGGATATCTCTAGCCGTTCCGCAATGTCTTCGGAGCGCAGGCCTCGAGCCATACGGTACGCGCGAAGGCGCTCGCCGATGGCAAGAAAGTCGAACGTGGGGGCTGTTTTCCGCAAGCCTGAAACCTCAGCCAAGTCATCATCCTCATATCAAAAGAAGGAACTGATCAGATCAGTTGACCGCCCATACAGCCGCCCGCTCAGGGAGCCATGGTACGGAATTACGCGTAATTTCATCCGCGCTCGGAGTTCCCGGAAAGGTAGGGAAAGAAGCGGACGGGCGTGTACGTATCGTTCGCGATCAAGCTGGCGAGGTGGTCTCTGCCGAGCGCAGCTCAGAAAAGCTGGCGCCGCCCATCGTAGTCGAGCACAACCCAGTTCATGGCATTCAAAAGGGCTTCGCTGTCGCCCAAGGCCGGAACGAGCGCTTCCATGTAGCTCAGTAGCTGCTGCTGTGCTGCATTGGCGGCATCAGTCGTAACGCCTTCGTCGTCATGCAGAATGACGTAGGACCGAGCAAATCCATAGATCAGGAAATAGGCGGCTGCATTGGCGCTATTGCTTGTCATCAGGGCAAGCAATTGCTGCTTTACCTTAAGAAAAGCGTCGGTACCTGGGACACTTCGTGCAAAGTCGCTAGTAATTGCCTTGAAGTCCATGAGTCTCGCCCGATAAATACAAAATTAGCCTTGACGCATGCCCGTCGCAACGAAGCGCCTGAAATCCGGACGCCGGGCCGGTTTCGCAATCTTTTTAATTAGACAGAAGATGGTTGCCTGTGTCAAGTGTCGGCGACGGTTGTTGGATTTCCACCATCGGAACTCGTGGTGGATGTTCATTTGTTTGCCATTGTGCCATGTGCGGAAAACTCGAAAATGGATTGGCGCTGTTGGCTTGGGTCAGCGGCAACGGTCGCTCGCCGTCAGTTCCCCCGGGGAACATGGATGAAAAGGACGGGGACGCTAAGACCCCGCGTAAGCGTGCGCCGAACACGTTGGTTGTAGCGGTCGAGGGTTAGAAGCGATGTCGCATGCCCACGCCGAAGGTGTCCGCATGCGACATCGCCGTCACACGATCGTAAAAGTACGCTACATAGATGTCTGTGCGCTTTGAAAGGTTGCGGTCGTAGGCAATGCTGGCCGTGTGTCGCCCAAAGGCGGCCGTGTCGTCGCGTGTATTGCCATAGGCATAGGAGGTCAGCAAATTGCCAGGGCCTACCGGGATCGATGCTCCCAACTGCCCGTTGGCATGGCGGATGTCCCCTCGCGCGCCATTCACCGCGGTCCTGATGTATTGCGCTTGTCCAAAAACCTTGGCCACGCCAAAGTCGTAGCTCAGCCCAAATTGTGTTGCGGTCTGCTTGTCGAAGCCTGCCAGTGTGGCCGGCGTGGTGACATCGCCGGGCACTACGTTGAACCTTGTTTGCTGAAATGCTGCTGTCGCGGCAAATCTGCCGCTGAAATAGGTGAGATTTCCTCCCCATTTGTTCTGGCCGGTACTCCCCGGCTGTTCACCGAACGCGTAGATGAGGTTGACCGTCAGGCCACCCATGTTAGGCGATGAGTAAACGACTGAATTCGACCATCCGGAATCGCCAATGATACCAGGGTCAAACACCCGGCCATCGGTAACCGTCTTGTACGTCTGGAAGATCGAAGGGCCAAAGTTGTACGAATCGACGAGCGGATTGAACAAGATAGTCGAAACGAAATACGGCGTGGTATTCCGACCAAGACGAACGGAGCCGTAGTCCGAAGACTGCAGTCCGAGGTAGGCATTGCGCGTCAGGAAGCCGTCAGTGTCACTGCGGCCAAAGCGCCCCGTGTCGACTCGGTAGAACCCGTTTAGATCAAAGATCGCTTTCAGCCCATTACCTAGCTCCTCTGCACCACGCATCCCCCAGTATGATGTTTGCATCCCCCCGGCACCGACAATTGCAGCCCGGTCACCGCCCGATGCCCGGGTGGAACCGACAAACGCGTCTATCTGGCCGTAGAGCGTCACACTGGATTGTGCGGCCACGGGTTGGACACATCCCGCAGCAGCGGCTGCCGCAACTACTGCAAGGTCTCTTTTGCTAAGCATGCAACTTCTCCTTTTGCTGTTTGAACGGCGAATTGACTGCTATTGCGATGGGGCAACGTGAATTCTGAGAAAAAGGGGTTCCACGCCCGGGGTGAGCCGCGGGCGTTGGCGTGTCGATGCAGGGGCTGGCTCGGCGATCTAGCCGAAGATGCCACCGTGAACGCTAGACCATTTCGGCGGGTCGCTCAGGAAGTCGCGTAATTCAGCGAACTGATTTTCCGAAAACTCTCTCGAACGTTCCAGTTCATCAAGAATGTCAGTCCACTTTGCCAGCGAGTGCAGACCAGGATTCCACTTTGAAAGGATGGCGTCGGTGGGGAAAGTACCGTATTCGAACAGGACAAAGATGTCTTGTACCGCTGCACCTGCGGACGATAGTGCTTCGCAATAGGCGGCTTTGGTTCGACCGGCGGCCATCATGTCGTCAACGAGCAGCACCTTGTCACCAGGCCGGATGCTTCCAACAACCTGCGCGGCTGGCCCAATTCCGCGGGCTTCCTTTCGCACGTAGACCATGGGTAAATCGAGTGCGTCCGCGATCCATGCCGCAAAGGCAATACCGCTGGATTCACCACCGGCAATGACGTCGATGCCGGGGAGTCGTTCGCGTTCCCGCAATAGTTCGAGGCCCTGTCGGACAAGCGTGCGCCTACTAGCCGGGTATGAAATCAGGCGCCGGCAATCGATATAGACGGGACTGGTCCAGCCGGATGGAAGACGGAATGGCTCGTCGCTACGAAAGCGAATGCATCCAGCGTCCAGCAACATTCGACTCACGGATTGGGGTATGGCATTGGATTCAGTCAAGTGCATAACAGCCTCTTCGATGTCGCTTGCCGAGAATGTCGGATTCCGTTTGTGAATTAATCACTGTGAGACCCCTTGTAATGGTGCTGACAATTGCTACGCAATCGCCCAGGGCAGCGTATCGCCCGCGAGGAAGGATCGAATGCGACGGCCATCCGGCAGCTCGACGTTTCCGCATATCCGGGTTTCCTCGCGGCGGAATGTAATGGTGCCTTCGTTGAGGGGAAGACCGTAGAATCGTGCACCATGTTCGCTGGAGAAGGCCTCAAAGCGATCCAGCGCATTCTCCTGTTCGAAAACGGTGAGGAAAGCTTGCAAGGCAGTCGGAGCACTAAAGATCCCGGCGCAACCGCAAGCAGCTTCCTTGGCTTCGATGTCGTGGGGTGCGGAATCTGTGCCAAGAAAGAAGTTGGGACAGCCAGATGTGGCAGCGCGCCGCAATGCTTGCCGATGGCGTTCGCGCTTAAGCACTGGCAGGCAGTAAAAGTGTGGTCGGACCCCGCCCGCGAACATCGCGTTTCGGTTGAACATCAAGTGTTGCGGTGTGATAGTGGCCGCCAGGCGCCCGCTCTCATCCCGCATCACGAATTCCGCTGCGTCTTCGGTGGTGATATGTTCCAGGACCACCTTGAGTTTGGGAAAGTCGCGAAGGATCTGCATCAGTGTGGTTCGTACGAAAACCGCTTCCCGGTCGAATACGTCAACATCGGGGTCCGTGCTTTCGCCGTGTACGAGCAGGGGCATGCCGATCTCCTGCATGGAGGACAGGACATCGGCAACACGCTCAACCACTGTCACGCCATACTCGGAATGCGTGGTTGCGCCCGCGGGATACAATTTGGCCGCCGTGAAGATTGCACGCTCAAAGCCCGATTTGAGATCCGCCGGCTCGGTGTTGTCGCAGAGATAGCAAGTCATCAGCGGCGTGAAACCGGAATCGGGAGGTAGTGCGTTCAGAATGCGAGTTCTGTATGCCTCGGCCGCGGCCATTGTGGTCACGGGCAGTTTGAGGTTCGGCATGATAATGGCGCGGCTGAATTGGCTCGCAGTGGCCGGCAGGACAGCACGCAGTACATCGCCGTCCCGAAGATGCAGATGCCAATCATCGGGGCGACGAACTGTCAGAACGTCCTGGGTCATCATGTCTTCCCACCCGGGATGCGGTCCATGGCGACGCCAAGTACTTTGGTACCTAGCAGGAAGTCGTCGATGTCCATGGCTTCGTCGGGATTGTGAGAGCCATGTTCATTACGGACGAAGAGCATTGCCGTCGGGATCCCGGCGTTTGCGAAGAGCGAGGCGTCGTGGCCTGCACCGCTCGGTACCATTTCCGCCGGAATCTTTTCCTCGATGCAAGCATCGCGCAGCAACATGGAGAGCGCCGTATCCATCGTTGCCGGCGCGGATTGGATACGGCGGTCAAATTGGAAGGCGACGCCGCGGTCCCTGCTGATCGCTTTGCATTCGGTCCGGAAGAGCTGGTAAAAGCCTTCGAGCGTGTCGATGCTCTTGCTTCGGACTTCGAAGCTGAACTCGACCCTTCCTGGGATGCGGGAAATGGAGTGCTCCGCGGGATCCGTGGACACGATGCCGGTGGTGACGACCAGATCGCTACCGCGCTCCAGCAGGACTTTCCAATGCTCGTCCAGGCGTGTGATGAGATCCGCTACGGCAAACATCGCGTCCTTGCGCAGCCACCGAGGTACCGCGCCTGAATGACCTGGCTCTCCCGAGCATGTCACCCGGTTATGGCGGACGTTCCCTCTGATACCCGGCACGACGGCGAGCGGGAGCTGACGGGCTACCATCACGGGGCCTTGTTCAATGTGCAGCTCCATATAGGCGGTCGCGTTTGCGGTATCGAAGCAGGGCCGTTGCGTGGCAATCGCCTCGATGTCCGCGCCAACCTCCGCCATGCATTCGCCCAGGGTCCTTCCTGAGCTACGGTGCTTGAGCGCGAGATCGTCCGCCGTCAATTTGCCAAGCGCGGCGCCCGATCCCATGTACGCCTTGCCGAACCAGGC
>Ga0102594_1000905_pt2 | contig 18818 bp, 10 predicted proteins | sample AraplaCol_mLB_r2_2_FD_76863 | JGI IMG/M metagenome (GOLD analysis project Ga0102594, IMG submission 76863) | Arabidopsis root microbial communities from North Carolina, USA - plate scrape MF_Col_mLB_r2 (SPADES assembly) (version 2) | ecosystem: Host-associated > Plants > Roots > Endosphere...
GGTGCCGGGTCCCGGCTCATTTGCCCACCACTTTGGTGATGCCCGGCGCCTTGCGCGACAGCTCGCTGTCGCCGTTCACGGCCAGGCGGCCGGCCGCGTCGTTCCATGCCAGTTTCGCCAGCGTGCCCTTGCCTTTTTCGTAGTCGTAGGAGACGCCATCGTCGTCATACAGCGCGAACTCTCCGTCCTTGCCGGGATAGACGCGGATTTCGGCGATCGCCTGCTTGCTGGCGGTGGACTGGATGTCGGCGCCCAGCGGCACGATGGAACCGGCGCGCACGAAGACGGGGATCTGGTCGATCGGCGCGGCGACGCGCACCCAGCGCCCACCGGCCAGCTTCTCGTTGGTCCAGAAGTTGTACCAGTCTCCGCCTGCCGGCAGGTAGACGTCCTTCTCTGTCTGCCCCTGCTCGGTCACCGGGGCGACCAGGAAGGCGGGACCGAACATGTACTGGGTGCCGATGTCGGCCACTTTCGGATCGTTCGGGAAGTCCATCCACAAGGGGCGCATGAATGGCGCGCCGTTGTCCCAGGTTGCCTTGGCCTGGCTGTAGATGTAGGGGATCAGCTGGTAGCGCAGGCGGTCGTAGCGCGCCATGATGGTTTCCGCCTGCTGGCCGAATTCCCAGATTTCCGCGTGCTTGCGGTCGCCGTGCAGGCGCAGCGTCGGCAAGAAGGTGCCGTACTGGAACCAGCGCGTGAGCAGTTCCGGATAGTCGTGGTTCTGGCCGATGGTTGCCTCGGCGCCGCGCGGATCGACCAGCGGCGCCCTGGTGGCCTTGGTCGACTGCGGCAGCCATTGCCAGCCGCCGATATCGTTGCCCCAGTAGGCGATGCCGGAAGCGGTCATGTTCAGGCCAGTCGGCACCTGGCGCGCCAGCGCTTCCCACGAAGGATGGATGTCGGAAGACCAGAACAGGGCGCCGGTGCGCTGCGAGCCGAGGTAGGCCGCGCGCGACAGGATCAGGGCGCGCTTGTTCGGTTTCCAGGCGCGCATGCCTTGCTGTACGCCTTCCACGTGCAGTAGCGGGAACAGGTTGCGATAACGGTCGCCGCTGCCGATCGAATAGAAGAATCCATCCGGGACCAGGTCCGGTTCCGTCTCGTCCAGCCATGGATAGTCGAAACCTTGCGACAGGATGTTGTCGCGCACGCGCTCCCAGAACCACTGGCGCGCGGCCGGGTTGGTGGCATCGATCAGGGCGCCGGTGCGGTCGGAGCGGAACGGCAGGCCATCGACCGTCTTGCCGTCCTTGTCCTTCAGGAAGTAGCCCTTGGCATCGAGTTCGTTGAAGTAGCGGCCGGAGGTTTCGAAGCGTGGCCACACCGACACGATGGACTGCATGCCGAGGTCGTGCAGTTCCTTGTTCATCGCTGCGGGTGCCGGGTACTGCGCCGGGTCGATGTCGAGCTGGCCCATGCGGGTCCAGTAGAACCAGTCGACCACCATGACGTCGAGCGGGTACTTCTTCTGGCGGTAGGTATTCGCCACGCGCAGTACTTCCTGCTGGCTGTCGTAGCGGGCCTTGGACTGGATCAGGCCGAAAGCGGCCTTGGGCGGGATCGGGGTCTTGCCGGTAACGCGGGCGTAGCCGGAATAGATTTCCTCCGGCGTGCTGCCGGTGATGACGAAGAAGCTGACGCGCTCCCCGACATTGGACTGGAAGGACGTGCGGCCGTTGACGCCAGCGACAAAACGGGTGGCCGACGGGTTGTCCCAGACAATGCCATAGCCCTTGGACGAGACCATGAACGGCACGCACACGGTTTCGCCGGCCGGGGCGTCATACCAGTGCTTGCAGTCCAGGACGCGGCCGCGCAGGTCGAGCGGGCCGGTCGATTCCTGGTTCTGGCCCATGCCGTAGTAATGCTCGTCGGCCTGGACGCTGAAGCTGGCGCCGGCCTGGTAGGTCTTTTCGGTGTTGACGGTCTGCGGCGACAGCTCCCAGCCGGTCATGTCGAGCACCAGGTCGCCCTTGGCGTTCCTGACCTGCAGCGCAACCGGCGCCAGTTGCGGGGCAAAGTATTTTTCGGACTGGGACGGGACCCGCGGCTGCGGCGCCGGGGCGACGCGCAGGTTCAGCGCCGCGGAGGCGAAGGTGTCGCCGTCCTTGCCGCTGGTATGGCGGAAGGCGGAATTGTCCGCATTTTTGGGCAGGATGCCGAAACCCGGACCTTTCAGCGCTTCGGCCTTGTCGGCGGCGATCGTGATGTGGACGACGTTCGGCCCGTAGGCTTCGACCGAGACCCAGGCGCCGTTGCGGTCGAGGGTGGTGATCGGCGCGCCGGAGGCCACGCTGGCGGCGCCAAGTGCGGCGGCGGAAACCGCGGCCGCCATGATCCGGCGCTTGTATTGCACGTTCATTGATGCTCCTGTGTTGTCGATGTTATGGAATCAGTTTGCGGTCGCGCAGCCATTCTTCGGCGCGGCGCGTCCAGTTGGTGGCAGTCCCGTTCCCGGTGCGCATGGCCATGCCGTGGCCGCCGTGCTCGAAGATGAACATTTCGGCCGGCACCTTGGCCCGCGTCAGGGCCTGGAAATACAGGATGCTGTTGTCGGCCGGGACCAATCCGTCATCCTGCGAGTGAATCAGCAGGGTGGGCGGGGTCGCGGCGCTGACCTGTTTTTCCACCGACATGAGCTGGACCATGGCTGCGGATGGCTTGGCGCCAAGCAGTGCATCGCGCGAACCGGCGTGGACAGCCGGCGCTTCCATGGTGATCACCGGGTACATCAGGATGGCAAAGTCCGGGCGCGCGCTGACGGCATCGAGTTCGCCGCCGGCACGGCCGGCAGGGTGGTTGAACAGGGTGGAAGCGCTGGCGGCGAGGTGGCCGCCGGCTGAGCTGCCCATCACGCCGATGCGGTCCGGCGCGATGCCGTATTTCGCCGCCTGGGAACGCACCAGGCGGATCGCGCGCAGCACGTCCTGCAAGGGCGCGGGGTGGCCATAGTCCGCGAGGCGGTACTTCAGCACGAAAGCGGTGATGCCAAGGCCGGACAGCCACTGGGCATATTGCTGCCCCTCGCGCGTATTGGACAGGAACTGGTAGCCGCCGCCGGGGCAAATGATGACGGCGGTGCCGGATTGGCGGTCGAGGGCGGCCGGGTAGACTGCCAGCGTCGGCTCGCTGACGTTGCTGATACGTTCACCGTCGACCCGTTCCGGGCCTGCGTGCGCACGGGCGTTCGGCACGCCCTCGGGCCAGACGGGAATCACGCTGGTTTGCGCAAGCGCGCTGTTTGCGGCCAGGAAGAGCATGGCCAGGATCCAGGATCGCATGGTTTTTCATCCTTCATTTTGATAAACCAGGCCATCTTTGCAGACTGCCCGAAGCGCTGCAATTATGAAAATCACCGACCCGCTGAATGATTTACCGCAAGAGGCGTGCCAGCAGTTCCCGCGATGATTTTGCAGTGCTAGCATCGCCCGGTCCATCAGTTGAAATGAGGAGCCTGGAAAGATGATCCACCTGCATCGTATCGGCCTCGCGGCGCTTGGCGCGGCCTGTTTTTTCACTACAGCTGCCATTGCGGCGCCACGCAAGGTGGTGCTGGATGCAGCCAAAGCCGAGCAGCCGCTCGACCGCTTCTTCGACCTGTCGGTCGGTTCCGACTATCCCGGCACCTTGCGGCGCGACGACAGCATGGCGCAGCTGAAGACGGTGGTCGACGAAACGGGCTTCCGCTATATCCGCTTCCACGCCATCTTCCATGACGTGCTGCAGACCGTGAAAAAGGAAAACGGGAAGCTGGTCTACGACTGGACCGGAATCGACAAGCTGTATGACGACCTGTTGGCGCGCAAGATCAAGCCTTTCGTTGAACTGGGCTTCACGCCCAAGGCGCTGGCCACGTCGAATGCGAAGATCTTCTACTGGGAGGGCAATACTTCGCATCCCGAGCTGAATGGCTGGCGCGAGCTGGTCACGGCTTTCATCAAGCATTGCCAGCAGCGCTATGGCGAAGCGGAAGTGCGCAGCTGGTTCTTCGAGGTGTGGAATGAGCCGAACCTCGACGGATTCTGGGAGCACGCCGACCAGAAGGCCTACTTCGAGCTGTACGACGTTACCGCGAAGGCGATCAAGGCGATCGATCCGGCCCTGCGCGTGGGCGGCCCTTCCACCGCAGGTGCGGCCTGGGTGCCCGAGTTCCTCGACCATGTTTCAAAGAGCGGCGCGGCAGTCGATTTCGTGACCACCCACACCTATGGCGTGGATAGCGGCTTCCTGGACGAAAAGGGCGTCGAGGACACCAAGCTGTCGCCGTCTCCCGACGCCATCATCGGTGACGTACGCCGGGTGCGCGGGCAGATCGCGGGGTCGAAGTATCCTCAGCTGCCGTTGTACTTCACCGAGTGGAGCACCAGCTACAACCCGCGCGACAAGGTGCATGACTCTTATATCGGTGCCGCCTACATCCTGAGCAAATTGAAGGGCACCAAGGGGCTGGTGCAGGGCATGAGCTACTGGACGTACACCGACCTGTTCGAGGAACCGGGGCCGCAAAACAAGCCGTTCGAAGGCGGCTTCGGCCTGATGAACCCCCAAGGCATTCGCAAGGCGCCGTATTTCTCCTACAAGTACCTGCACGCCTTGAGCGGCAAGGAGATTCCGGTCAAGGATGGCCAGGTGATGGCGGCTACCGACGGCAAGGCAATGCGCGCCGTGGTGTGGGACTTCCAGCAGCCGAAGCAGGAGCTGAGCAACCGCTCCTTCTACAGCCGCGTGCAGCCGGCAACGCCATCGCAGCCGGCCCAGGTGGAGTTCCGCAATGCGAAGGCGGGCAAATACCGCCTGCAGGTACGCCGCACCGGCTTCAAGGCCAACGATGCCTACACGGCCTATCTGGAAATGGGTGCGCCCGACAAGCTGACGCCGGCGCAGCTCGAGCAACTGAATGCCCAGACCAAGGACTCGCCCGAAACGGACCGCGTGGTCACGGTTGGCAAGTCAGGCGACTTTAATTTCAAGGTACCGATGCGCAGCAATGACGTTGTGCTGGTGACGCTGGAGCCGATAAGCCATGATTGACCAATCCCGCCGCAAACTGTTTGCTATGTCCGTGGCCGCTGCTGCAGCCGCAACCCTTCCAGCCACCACGTTCGCCGCGGTTCCAGGCGCCGCGCGCAAGAAGGCGCTGGCGCCAACGCCGCCGATGGGCTGGAACAGCTGGAACTCCTTTGCCACCACCATTACCGAGGCCCAGGCGCTGGAAAATGCCCGCATCATGGTGGAGAAGCTGCTGCCTTCGGGCTACGATATCTTCACTGTCGATATCCAGTGGTATGAGCCGAATGCCAACAGCTATGAATACCGCAAGGATGCCGAACTGACGATGGACGAATACGGACGCCTGCTGCCGGCGCCCAACCGCTTCCCGTCGGCGGCGCAGGGCAGGGGATTCAAGGCGTTGGCCGACCAGATGCACCGCATGGGCCTGAAGTTCGGCATCCACGTCATGCGCGGCATCCCCCGCCAGGCAGTGCGCAGGAACACGCCGATCCTCGGGACGCGCTGGCATGCGCAGGACATCGCCGACACCAAGGCCATATGCGAGTGGAACGGCGACATGTACGGCATCGACATGAGCAAGCCCGGCGCACAGGAATACTACGACTCGATCTTCAAGCTGTATGCGTCGTGGGGCGTCGATTTTGTCAAGATGGACGACATGTCGCGGCCTTATGAACGCAACTGGCCCGAAGTCGAAGCCGCGCACAAAGCCATCCAGGCCTCCGGGCGCGCCATCACGCTAAGCTTGTCGCCGGGTGAAATGGACCTGCGCTGGGATGCCCACGTGCCGCATTACGCGCAGATGTGGCGCATCTCGGACGATTTCTGGGACGAATGGAAGCTGTTGAAGGAGCAGTTCCAGCGCCTCGAGAACTGGAACCCGGTCATGGCGGAAAATTCCTGGCCCGATGCGGACATGCTGCCTCTTGGCCGGCTTGCGATGAACTCGCGCGATACGAAGTTCACGCCGGACGAGCAGCAGACGCTGATGACCTTATGGAGCATCGCGCGCTCTCCGCTGATCATGGGGGGCGACCTGCGGCACCTGGACGCGCCGACCCTGGCCTTGCTGACCAATCCGGAAGTGCTGGCCGTGAACCAGAAAAGCCACGGCAACCGGCCGCACCGCGCCGAAGCCGGCACGCGCATCTGGACTGCCCGCCCGAATGGTTCCGAAAGCGCTTACTATCTGGCCATGTTCAATACGGAAGATGCGCCGGCGCAGATTGATTTCGACCTGTCACGCCTTAACCTGGGTGGCCGGAGCGTAACGGTGCGCGACCTGTGGCGGCGGGCCGACCTCGGTCAGGTGCGGGGGAGTATTCGCCAGGCACTGGCTCCGCATGGCTCGGCACTGCTGCGCGTGAGCGCCCGATGAAGTCGCCGATCTTTAAACGGCTTGCCGGATTGGCCGCACTGGCGTTTGCCGTGGGCGTGCCGTCTTGCGCGGCGGCGGCCACCTGTGCCCCGGATGCCCTTGGCACCACGCGTGTCCTGACCCTGAAGCGCGAATATGCGCGGTATGGGGCGGCGCAATACGCAGCGCTTCCTTTGCAGAAGGGCGAAGTGGTCCTGACCTTCGACGATGGGCCGGTGCCTGAAACAATCGACCGGGTGTTGCAAACGCTTGCGGCGCACTGTACGCAAGCGACTTTCTTCATGACCGGCGCAAATCTTGCAAGGAATCCTGAGTTGGGTGTGCGCGTCGAGCGCGCTGGCCATACCGTAGCGCTGCACAGCTTCGCTCACCCATCACTGAAGTCGATGCCTGCATCCGAACAGCTGGCGGATCTGGAGAAAGGGATGCAGGCTTTTGCCGGCGTGTTCGGCCGAGCACCGGCGGCTTACCGCTTTCCGTTCCTGGAAGAGACGGCCCCTGTGCTGGCGGCACTGAAGGAGGGCCAGGTCACGGTGGCCTCGGTCGACCTGGGCATTGACGACTGGGCACCCAATGACATGCGCGTCGAAACGCTGGTGGGACGTCTTGTCGATCGACTGAAGCAGGCAGGGGGCGGCATGATCCTGATGCACGATGCGAACGGAGCTACGGCCGACGCGTTGCCGGCCTTGCTCAAGGCAATCCGCGACAACGGCTATAAGGTTGTGTCCCTGCGCTGGGAAGGCGCCGAGCCTGGCCGGTAGTGCCATTCGACGCTGTCAGTGGCGTTGCCGGCAGTGACCTCAATGCGATTGGCGCCTTCGGCCAGTTGCAACTGCCAGGTCGCAATGCGGCCAGTCACGGGCCGCGTGCCGAGATCGACGCCGTTGACGCGCAGGCTGGCCGTGTCCTGGTTGCTGTACACCTTCACTTCAACGCTGGCCTGATGGCGTTGCGTGTGGCGCCGCGAAGTGATGTGTATCATCGGTACGGTGCTCCAATTGGCCTGGTACCAGAAATACGCATCCTTCTTCACGCTGCGATCGAAGCTGACCAGCCCCTTGTCGTTGAAGCCCGGCGTATCGCCTTCGTCGCGGCCCGCCGAGGGAAAGTCGAAACCGGCCCAGATGAAGTTCGCCCATAGCCACGGGCGCGTTTCCAGCTGACGCCAGGCTGCTTCGTGATACAGCGCCTGGTACTGTTCCGGATGCCAGCGCCCGCCCGGCTTGGGCCGCTGCGGCGGATCTTCCTGTTGCAATGCGCTGGCGCCGGCGCCGTATTCGCTGACCGACAGTGGCGTGCCCGGGCGCTTGGCATGGTTCGCATCGAGGAAAGGGCCGAGGTCCGGGAACTCTCCATCGTACCAGCCGAAATAAACGTTCGAGCCCACGGCGTCGGTATGCGAGGCTTGCGGGCCGTCGATCGGCCCGCAGCAGTTGGCGTAGGCGGTTGGCCGGCTTGCGTCTTCCTCATGGGCCAGGCGCTGCAGCGAAGACAGTACGCGCGCGCTGTCCGCGTTGGACTGGTAGATCTCATTGCCCAGCCCCCACACCATGACCGACGGGTGATTGCTATTCTGCCGCACCAGTTCGCGCAGTTGCTGCTCGCTGCTGGCCAGGAATTCCCTGGAGCCGTTGACTGCTGCCGTAAGCGGCAATTCGGTCCAGACCAGCCATCCGGCGCGGTCGGCATGGTCGTAAGCGCGCTGGGGGTGCTGATAATGGGCGTAGCGCAGGCCCGTCACGCCCAGGTCGGACAGGATGCGATAGTCGGCATCGATGTCGGCGTCGGTGGCGGCAATGCCTTTGCCGGGCAGGGAAGTCTGGTGCACGTTGACGCCATGCACGCGGTAGTTGGCGCCGTTCAGCACAAGGCCGCGTTGTGGATCAAGCCGGATGTCGCGGATGCCGGCCTGGAATGAAATCCGGTCGCGCGTGCCGTTAGCGCTTCCCGCCGCAGCCAGCTCGGCCTCGCTGGTGTAAAGATACGGATCGCGCACTCCTTGCCACAGGCGGGGCGAGGGCAGGGTGGCCTGCAGTGCGACCTGCACCGTGCTGTGCGCCGGAAGCAGGACCGGTTGGCGCGCTGAAGCGACTACCCGGTGGCTTGCATCGCGCAGGCGGGTTGTGACGACGGCATGCACAGCGCGGCTGCTGTCGTTGCGGGCGCGCGCGGTCCACGACAGCGCGGCGCGCTGCTGCGATACCTCGGACGCCTTGAAATACACACCTGGCCCGCCGTAATCGAGCATGTCGAAATGGACCTTGCTGGTCGAGACCAGCCGCACTTTCCGGTAAAGGCCACCGTACATCGTGTAATCGCCTGCCAGTGGCGCGATGCTGCTGTCCGCCGCATTGTCGACACGAACCGCAATCTCGTTACCGCCTTCCTGCAGCAGTTCGGTGATGTCAAAACGAAAACGCGCAAAACCGCCGGCGTGGCGTCCGGCATGCCGGCCGTTGACCCACGCTTCAGTGACCAGCAGGGCGCCATCGAACTCGAGGTAGTGACGTTCTTTGTCGCGTGCATGCGACAGGTGCAGCGTGCGGCGATACCAGGCCGGCCCACGATATCCGCCGAAGCTGTGGGGCACGTTGACCGTTTGCCAACCATGGTCGCCAACCTTGTGAAAAAGCCACTCGCCATCGAGCGGAATCGAAAGTCGCGCCTGGGCGCTGGCGGCCACTGGCGCCAGCAGCGCGATGCATAAGCATGCCTGGATCGGGTTCATAGCAGCGCATTCTCCATGCTGCGGCCGCGTACTTCAATCACCCTGCAAGATTTCATTGAACGCCTTGGTATTTTTCACAATTGCGTGCAGCCATGGCCACTTGCAGAATCCAGAACATAACGGAGACGAAGTAAATGGTAACGGTATACAAACGCATCGTGGTCGTCGGCGGAGGTTCGGCCGGCTGGATGGCCGCAACGGCGCTGGCGACAGCGCTCCCTGGCTGCAGCGTGGAACTGGCCGAATCGGAGGAAATCGGTATCGTCGGCGTCGGCGAAGCGACGTTCCCCTCGATCCGGGCCTTGCATCGCATTCTCGGCATCGAAGAAGCGGAGTTCCTGCGCGCCACCAACGGCACCTTCAAGCTGGGCATCGAGTTCCGCGACTGGCGTGCGCACGGCGAACAGTATTTCCACACTTTCGGTGATATCGGAGGGCTGAGCGGTCCGCAAGCGCTGTGGGGCCAATATCGCCGCGTTGGCGATGAAACCCTTGGCGCGCTGGGCGAGCAATGCCTGCCCAGCGTCATGGCCCGCGAAGGACGGTTCCAGGGCAGCGCGTCGGAGCAGGAACGCCAGTTCAACTACGCCTACCATTTCGACGCCGTGTTGTACGCCGCTTTCCTGCGAAAGCTTGCGTTGCAACGCGGCGTGCGCCGCACCGAAGGGCGCATCGTGCATGTCGCGCGACGTGCCGACGGCGGCGTCGAGCAGCTCAAGCTGGCCGATGGCCGCGTAATCGAGGGCGACCTGTTCATCGACTGCTCCGGCTTCGCATCGCTGCTGCTTGGCCGCACGCTGGAAGAACCCTTTGTCGACTTCAGCCACTGGCTGCCGGTGGATCGCGCCTGGGCCTGCCCGTGCGAGCGCAGTGGTACAGCGTTGATGCCTTACACACGCGCCACAGCGCTGGAAGCCGGTTGGGCGTGGCGCATCCCGCTCAGCAACCGCACGGGCCACGGCCACGTTTTCTCCAGCCGCTATATCGATGAAGGACGCGCCTGCGAGCAGTTGCTGCGCCAGCTCGATGGCGTGCCGGTCGCCGAACCGCGCCTGCTGCGCTTTAGCACTGGCCATCGCGCGCGTTTCTGGGCGCACAACGTGGTGGCGCTGGGCCTCTCCTCCGGTTTCCTCGAACCGCTGGAATCGACCAGTATTTTCCTGGTGCAGAGCGGCCTCGGTCGCCTGATCGAAGTGTTGCTGAAAGGCGTGCGTCCAACGGAAGCGTCGGTTGCCGCCTACAACTCCGGCATGGTGCGCCAGTTCGAACGGGTGCGCGATTTCATCATCCTGCACTACTGCCTGACTGCGCGCCGCGACAGCCAGTTGTGGCGCGACATGGCCAACATGGAACTGCCCGAAACGCTCGCCTTCAAAATCCACGCCTGGCGCCAGGCCGGCGTCCTGCACCAATACGACGAGGAAGGCTTCGACGCCACCAGCTGGCTCGCTGTGCATGCCGGCATGGGGCATTGGCCGGGGCGCGCCGATCCTTCACTGCGCGACATGCCGCAAGAAGATGCCTTGCGCGCCTTGCGGTTGCGGCGCGACAGCATTGCTGCCGCCGTGGCGGCCATGCCAAGCCACGAAGAATACCTGAGCAGCGTGCTGGCACGCTGAATACAAACGTAGATAGGAATATTGATGAAACGCCGAGACCTGCTGAAACACCTGGGCGCAGCCGTGCCCGCAGTCGCGCTATCGGGAACTGCCGGCGCCGCGGCTGACGCCATGGCGCCAAACGCCAGCCTGCCGATCGCCTCCGGCCCGTTCAAGCCGGAATGGGATTCGCTCGATAAATACCAGGTGCCGGACTGGTTCCGCAACGCCAAATTCGGCATCTGGGCACACTGGGGCCCGCAATGCCAGCCCGAATTCGGCGACTGGTACGGCCGCCTGATGTACCAGGATGATACCGACGTCCATAAGCACCACCTGCAGGCTTACGGCGACCCCGCGCAGGTCGGCTTCAAGGACATCATCAATCAATGGAAAGCTGACAAATGGAATCCGGATGAACTGGTGGCTTTGTACAAGAAGGCCGGCGCCAAGTATTTCGTGGCGCTGGCCAACCATCACGATAACTTCGACCTGTACAGCAGCCGCTACCAGCCGGAATGGAACTCTACCCGGATCGGTCCGCAGAAAGACCTGATCGCCGGCTGGAGCAAGGCTGCGCGTGAAAACGGGCTGCGTTTTGGCGTCAGCGTGCACGCGGCCCATGCCTGGACCTGGTTTGAGCCGGCGCAGAAGTTCGACGGCAACCTGACGCGCCTGGACGGCGTGGGCAAATGGTGGGAAGGACTTGATCCGCAGGGCCTGTATGCGCAGCGCCACCCGCTCAGCAAGACTGGCGGTGAAGGCGGCGTGTGGGACGCCCAATGGCACTGGGGCGGCGGCGCCGCGATCCCCGACAAGGCATATGGCGAAAAGCTCTTCAATCGCACGCGCGATCTGATCGATTCCTATGACCCGGACATGGTCTACTTCGACGATACGGTGCTGCCGCTGTGGCCTGTCAGCGATATCGGCCTGCGCCTGGCTGCCCATATGTACAACCGCAGCATCGCCACCAAAGGAAAGCTGGAAGCGGTAGTCAACGGCAAGATCCTCAACGAACAGCAGCGCCGCAGCATGGTGTGGGATATCGAACGCGGACAAAGCAACCGCATCGAGGAATTGCCGTGGCAGACCTGTACCTGCATCGGCAGCTGGCATTACGATCGCCGCGTTTACGATAACCGTGCCTACAAGAGTGCAAAGACGGTGCTGCATACGCTGATCGATGTGGTCAGCAAGAACGGCAACCTGCTGCTCAGCGTGCCGGTGCGTGGCGACGGCACCATCGATAGCCAGGAACGCGCCATCGTCGAGGAAGTAGGGCGCTGGATGGCGAAGAACGGCGAAGCCATTTACGAAACGCGTCCCTGGGCCGTATTCGGCGAGGGCCCCGTGATGGAAGAAGCGGCTGCGCCGATGTCGGGCGCGGGCTTCAACGAAGGCAAAGGAAAACCGTTTTCCGCCGCCGATATCCGCTTTACGGCCAAGGGCGATGCGGTGTACGCCTTTGTCATGGGCTGGCCGCAGGACGGAAAAGTGACCATCAAATCTTTGCGCAGCGCCACGCCGCACCTCACTAAACGCATCGCGCGCGTCGAGCTGGTGAGCAGCGGACGCCCGCTTGCCTTCCGCCAGACTGCGGAAGGTTTGCAGGTCACGATGCCGGCCGGTCAGCCTGCGTTGAGCTACGCCAATGCGCTGAAAATTACCTGAACGAGAACCTGTTCCGGTTTTTCGTTCGTTGTATTGGTGATTTTCGCAATTGCCGCTGCATAGGCCTGTAGGCAGAATGGTTTCATCGCGCCGACGATTAAAAAACATAGACGGAGACATTCCATGAAGTTCCAAATTCTTGCTGCGCACAGCGGCGAAATCGCAAGCGCCAATTGAGGCGCAGCGCGGGCGCCGGGCGCATCCTGTCCGGCTTACCACATCGACGCGCAGTCCACGCACCAACACGGCCGCGTGCCCGCGCAATTGAGCAAGCCGTCATCACACTTATAAGTTAGAACGAGAGGATTCAGAGTGAAACACTTGAAGAAGACAGCGATCGCCGTGGGGGCGGCACAAATCGCCTTGCTGGCAGCCGGCGGTGCCTTCGCGCAGACCGCAACGGAAAGCAAGGACAACTCCAACACCGTGGTCGTGGTCGGTCAGCGCGCCGCGCTGGAATCGGCACAGAAGCGCAAGCAGGATGCGGAAGAAATTGTCGACTCGATCGTCGCCGACGACATGGGCAAGCTGCCGGACAAGTCGGTGACTGAAGTGCTGCAGCGCATGCCGGGCGTCACCATCGACCGCACCATGAACCGTCAGGACCCGCAGCAGGGCGTGGGCGACGGCATTATGCGCTTCGCCGCAGAAGGTACCGGCGTGTCGATTCGCGGCATGAGCTATGTGCGTTCCGAACTGAATGGCCGCGACTCCTTCTCCGCCAACGGCGGCCGTTCGCTGAGCTTCGAAGACGTGCCGCCGGAACTGATGGCAGGCGTGGACGTATACAAGAGCCCTTCCGCGGAGCAGATCGAAGGCGCCGTCGGCGGCCTGGTCAACCTGCGTACCGCCATGCCTTTCGACTTCAAGGGATTCAAGGGCGCCGTTTCGGCGGAAGCCTCCCGTTCGAAACTGCGCGGCGAGACCGCGCCATCGTACTCCGGCATGGTGTCGAACCGTTGGGATACCAGCTTCGGCCAGTTCGGCGCGCTGATCGACGTGGCCCGTTCGCAGATCAAGACCCGCAGCGACGGCATGTCCGTCTCGCCATTCATCCCCCGTACCGATGCGGTTTCGGGCGACAACAGCGGAGCGCTGCGTTGGATTCCGAGCGGCGGTTCCTGGAACCGCGGCAATTTCGACCGCGACCGCGAGGGCTTGTATGGCGCCCTGCAGTGGAAGAAAGACACGCTGTCTTCCTCCCTGACGTATTTCCGCTCGAAGTACGAGCTGGAATCCACGGAAGCATCGCTGTTCCAGACTGCCAACCCGGCCACCATCGTGCTCGATCCGGGCGCAACCTTCGACGACCGGGGTGCGCTGTTGACCGGCACGCTGCGCGCACCGACCGAACCTGGCGTAGGATTCGGCACCAATACCCGCGCCGTCGGCCGCGAAGCCGACACGCGCGACGTGGCGTGGAACCTGACCTGGCGCGCCAGCGACCGTTGGGTGTTCAAGACCGACCTGCAGCACATCAAGGCGAAGACTGTAGGCTTCGACAACACCGTCGGCCTGGGCGGCTACATGCCGAAGGAAACCCTGGACCTGCGCAGCTCCCCGCCGCAATTCGGTTTCGACGCCGCCGACCGGGCGCACCTGGCCGATCCGTCCAACTACTATTGGGGCTTCGCCCAGGAGCACCGCGACCAGGCCGAGGCGACCCAGACCGCGGGCCGCCTGGACGCCAAGTTCATCTTCGACAGCCCGGTGCTGCAGGACCTGCGTTTCGGCGTACGCTTCACCGACCGTGAGGCGGAAACCCGTTCGACGCACGATTCCGAATGGGCGCAGATCACGCAGCCGTGGGCAGTTGGCGATTCGTGGCAGCCATTGAGCCAGCTGGCCTACCTGAGCGACCCGCGCTTTGCCGGCGGCACCACGCCTATCTCGTTCGGCAATTTCTTTGGCGGCAAGATGCCGACGCCACCGCAATTCGTGGCGCCGGACCTGTCCTGGTCCCTGGGCTCGCCGCCAGGCGGCTTTGCCAAGCTGCATAGCTATACCGACATGGTCTGCAAGACATCGCCTTGCTCGGTCACCTGGGCACCGGCCAAATTCGGCGACGACAAGGGCTTGAACGTGCAGCGCGAACGCACCAAGTCGGCATACGCCCAGTTGCGTTTCGGCTCGGATAGCTGGCTGCCGTATCCTGTCGACGGCAACGTCGGCGTGCGTGTGGTGCGCACCGACATGTCGGCCGACGGCTACACTCTGTTCACCCCGCCGGCCAATCCAATGCCGGGCGTGCCGATCATTCCGGCGCAAGCCGACAAGCAGACGTTCAACAACAGCTACACCAACGTCCTGCCAAGCCTGAACCTGCGCCTGAAGCCAAGCAACGAGCTGCAGTTCCGCGCCGCCTTCTCGAAAGGGATTACGCGTCCGGACTTCTACCAGATGCAGGCTTACACAACCCTGAGCCAGAACGTGAAGACGCACCAGGATCCGGTCACCAACCAGGCGGTACTTGATTCGATCAGCTATACCGGCGATGCCCGCGGCAACCCGAACCTGCGTCCGGTACGTGCGAACAACTTCGACCTGACCGGCGAGTACTACTTCGGCAAGAGCAGTTCGCTCACTGTGGCGCTGTTCAACAAGAAGCTGAAGGACGTCATCATCGGCCGCACCTCGACGTATACCCTGACCGACAACGCAGGCCAGCCGCACGACTTCCTGATCCGCTCGCAGGTCAATGACGCGTCGGGACGTGCACGCGGCGTGGAAATCGGCTACCAGCAGTACTTCGACAAGCTGCCCGGCCTGCTGTCCGGCTTCGGCATCTCGGGCAACTACACCTACATCGACAGCGTCATGAAACTGGGCCACCCGGTGACCAGCACCTGGTGCACGCCAAAGGACACGCTGGACGCCAACTTGGCACGCGACCTTGCCGGTTGCGACACGGACGGCCACGTACTTGGCGGCCTGCCGATGGTGGGCATGTCGAAGAACGCCTACAACCTGACGCTGCTGTATGACCACGGCCCGCTGTCCGCGCGCCTGGCTTATACCTGGCGCGGAAAGTACCTGCAGGCGGCCAACGCCTACGGTACGGCCGACGGATCCGGTATCGACCGCAATCCGGACAGCCCGAATTTCGGCCAGGCTTACTCGGTGAACTTTGCCTTGCCGACCTGGGGTGGCGCATACGGCCAGCTCGACATGGGCCTGCACTATAAAGTGACGGAGAATCTGAGCTTCGCCTTCGAGGCGCAAAACCTGAACAACGCGCTGTACAAGCAGTATATGCAGCAAGGCATCGGCCTGATGGATCGCTCCGCGTTCTACACCGGCCGCCGCTACACGCTGCAGGCGCGCTACTCGTTCTAAGAAGTACCGGCAGCGCGCCTGTGTGGCGTGCTGCCATTTTCACCTCATGGACAACCGCATGAAGAATCCCCCATGCCGCCACCTGGCGGCGTTTTGCTTGTCGGCCCTGTTGGCGGCACACGCTGTTGCCGGTCTGGCGCCGATTCCGCAGATGCTGCACAAGGACAGCCGCCACGCGCTGCTGGTTGACGGCAAGCCGTTCACCGTACTGGGCGTGCAGGCGCACAACTCCAGCAACTATCCTGCGGCCCTTGGCCAGGTCTGGGCCGCGGTGAAAGACGCCAACGCCAATACGTTGGAAATCCCGGTTGCCTGGGAACAGCTGGAACCGGTCGAGGGCAAGTTCGATTTCAGCTTCGTCGACACCCTGGTGGCGCAGGCGCGGCAGAACAAGGTGCGCCTGGCGCTGCTGTGGTTTGGCACCTGGAAAAACACCGGACCTCAATACACGCCGGAATGGGTGAAGTTCGATAACCAGCGCTTCCGGCGCATGGTCGGCAAGGATGGGAAGGGAATCTATTGCCTGTCGCCGTTCGGCGAGCAGACTCTGAAAGCGGACACCAGGGCGTTTACCGCCTTGATGGCGCACCTGAAAGAGATCGACTCCGCGCAGCGCACGGTAATCATGGTGCAGGTCGAGAACGAGGTGGGCACCTATGGTACCGTGCGCGATTTCGGTCCGAAAGCCGAGGCGGCCTTCCGCCAGGCTGTGCCGGCTGCCGTGTTGGCGCGCAAGAAGGCTCCGGTACCCGGTGCGGCCAGCGGCACCTGGACTGAGGTCTACGGCCCCTATGCCGACGAATACTTCCACGCCTACGCCGTGGCCAGCTATATCGAAACGATCGCGAGGGCAGGGCGTGCCGTATATGACCTGCCGATGTTCGTCAACAACGCGCTGCGCGATCCTCTGGAGCCGATGGCGCCATGGAAGGCCAACTTCGCCAGCGGCGGCCCGACTTATGACGTGATCGATATCTACAAGGCTGCCGCCCCGCATATCGACATCGCGGCACCGGACATCTATTCACCGGAGTCGGACAAGGTAGGCGCCACACTGGAACGCTTCCAACGTCCGGACAATGCGCTGTTCGTGCCGGAGATGGGTAATGCGGCCGGCTATGCGCGCTATGTGTACCAGATCCTGGGACGGGGCGCGATTGGTGTAGCGCCGTTTGGCGTCGACTATGCGGACTACAGCAATTATCCGCTGGGATCAAAGTTGAAAGACAAGGCGATGGCGGAGCCTTTCGGAAAGATCTATGCCGCGTTCCGGCCGGTGGCGCGCCAGTGGGCGCAATGGTCGCTCGATGGACGCACTTTCGGCATCGCGGAAGGGGATGACCGCAAGCCGCAATCGATCGTGGCCGGCACCTGGAAGATCACTGCGAAGTTCCGCGAATGGCAGTTCGGCAACGCTAACAAGGGCGATCCGGCGTCGGGTACCGAATCGCCCAATGGCGGCGCTGCGCTGGCCCAGGTTGGCGACAATGAATTTGTCGTGATCGGTCAGAACATCCGCCTCAATTTCGAGCACAACGCGGGCAAGCCGTCGATGTACGCACGCGTGGAAGAAGGTCACTTCGACGCTGACGGAAAATGGGTCATGGAGCGCAACTGGAATGGCGACCAGACCGACTGGGGCATCAATCTGACGGCCAGCCCGACCGTCATGAAGATCCGGATGGGAACCTATGTCCAATAAGGCTATCCGCAAGATCGTCATCGTCGGCGGCGGTACCGCCGGCTGGATGACGGCCGCCCCGCTGGCGCTCAAGCTGGGAAAGGCATCCGAGATCGTGCTGGTGGAGTCGCCGGAGATCGGCACGGTCGGCGTCGGTGAAGCGACGCTGCCGACTATCCGCTACTTCAACCAGGCGCTCGGCCTGGACAATGCAGATTTCGTCAGGAAGACCCAGGCCACTTTCAAGCTTGGCATCGAGTTCAAGCACTGGGGCCATGTCGGCAACCGCTTCTTCCACGGATTCGGCGACTTCGGCCCGGCAATCGAAAATCGCTCGCCGGTGCAATACTGGCTGCGGCTGGCGCGTGAAAACAAGGACATGCCTTCCTACGAGGAGTGGTCAACGTCCACTGCCATGGCGCGCAGCAACCGATTCATGCTGCCATACGGCGACCAGCCTGCAGTTACCAATGCCTTTTCGTACGCTTTCCATTTCGACGCCGGCCTTTATGCGGCCTACCTGCGCGACTACGCGATGCAGCGCGGCGTGCAGCGCGTCGAAGGCATGATCACGGAGGTGGAGCAGCATCCCGAATCAGGTTTCATTACGGCGGTGAAGCTGAAGGACGGGCAACGGGTGGAAGGCGACCTGTTCATTGACTGCTCGGGCTTTCGCGGCCTGCTGATCGAAGGCGTCTACAAGGCCGGTTACGATGACTGGAGCGCCATGCTGCCGTGTAACAGCGCGCAAGCCGTGCCGTGTGAGAGGGTCGAGCCGCTGGTGCCGTACACCTTGTCGACTGCGCGCAGCGCCGGCTGGACCTGGCGCATTCCGCTTCAGCACCGTACCGGCAACGGCCATGTGTACTGCAACGGCTTTACAAGCGACGACGAAGCCGGCCGTGTGCTGCTGGAAGGGCTGGACGGCCGCGCGCTGGATACGCCGCGCCAGCTTCGCTTTACCACCGGTCGCCGCCGCAAATCATGGATCAAGAATTGCGTGGCGATCGGTTTGTCGAGCGGTTTCCTTGAACCGCTTGAATCGACCAGCATCAATATCATCGAAAATTCGGTGGGCTGGCTGCTGCAGTATTTCCCCGACCGCGATTTCAGCCCGGCGCTGGCCAACGAATTCAACCGGCTTGTGTCGCAGCGCTACGAGTTCGTGCGCGACTTCATCATCCTGCATTACAAGGTCACGGACCGCAACGACTCCGAATTCTGGCGTTATTGTGCCGGCATGCCGATCCCCGATACGCTGCAGCACCAGATCGAGCTGTTCCGCGAGACGGGCCGCATCGTCATATTTGACCCGGAGGGATTCTCGGTGCCATCGCATGTTTCCATCCTGATGGGACTTGGCGTCGTGCCCAAAAAGATCGATCCGCTGATCGACCTGATGGA
>Ga0102594_1001080_pt1 | contig 18717 bp, 18 predicted proteins | sample AraplaCol_mLB_r2_2_FD_76863 | JGI IMG/M metagenome (GOLD analysis project Ga0102594, IMG submission 76863) | Arabidopsis root microbial communities from North Carolina, USA - plate scrape MF_Col_mLB_r2 (SPADES assembly) (version 2) | ecosystem: Host-associated > Plants > Roots > Endosphere...
AGAAGCCCTTGGATAAAGTGTCTTTCGATGACGTTCAGAGCATCATCTTCCGTAAGCGAGACGGGGGCTTCGAAGCTGCAGCGGGTCAACTTCGAGGCCTTTTGAAGCGTGTCTTTGACTATGCGGTAGCCCGTCAAAAGGCAAGGTCGAATCCGGTGGCTGCGTTGCCGGCCCGATTCGTGACTAAGGCCAAATCAAGAACTCGGTCACTTACGGCCAACGAAATCAAGGTCTATCTACAGGTCCTGTACCAGTCAAACATCAGGCGTCAGTTCAAGGTGGCCTTGCACCTGATACTTTTGACAATGGTTCGTAAGTCGGAACTGCTTCTTGCGACCTGGGATGAAATTAACTTCGACACGGCGGAATGGCAGATACCCATCGAGCACAGCAAAACGAAGGCCCCGCACATCGTCTATCTGTCCTCGCAAGCGCTCGACCTGTTTCGTCAGTTGCGTGAGCTCTCTACCGGCTCCAACCTTGTTCTTCCTGGGCGAGGCAGCTTGGTCCGTCCGTTTGCACATGACGCAATGAACCACGCGCTGAAGGGGGTCAACTTTGGGATTGATCACTTCACGATTCATGACTTGCGCCGAACAGCATCAACGCAGTTGCATGAGGCTGGTTTCTCATCCGACGTCGTCGAGAAAGCGCTCAATCACACCGTTGGAGGGGTCCGAGGCGTCTACAACCGTGCTCAATACGGGTCTCAGCGCAAAGACATGCTCCAGTGTTGGGCGGATTACGTGGCTGGTCTTGCGACTGAGAAAAGCGTGGTCCTCCAAAACTTCAAGATGGCGGCCTAAGGCATCCCGCAACATGTACCCGGGAACACACCACCTCCACCGGGGCGATCTTGGATGACGACTCGGGAGGCCTCCAGCTTCCCCATCCCGACGACGGACCGGCAGTGTTCAGGTTCGCCATGTCGTTCAACGGCTACGAGCAACTCGGCACCTTTGAGCGAGCATTCACTGAGGCCCGCCTGCGCCGAAGGCAATCTCTTGTAGACATCCGGAATGAGCTTTTCTGTGAAGCTCGTGCGTCCCGGCACCGAGGCGATGACGAGTTCTTGGACTGGTACCGTGAACTGCTTCCCCTACTCCGTTTGCGTCTGGGAGCTGCTTCAGCATGACTCCAGAACCGCCCGCTGCGGCCTCGTAGCCGAAACTGACATCTGTCCGGCTGGCCGCGTGTGAGAAACGGTGTTGTAGGGCCTTATAGACGCCTGGGCAGTGGCATCAATGACGAGCCGGGTTGAGTCACCGACGGTGCGGTGACGCCAACCAAGGGCCAGAAGCTGATCATCTAATACGGGGACCTGAAGGCTGAGCCGGCGGGCTGGTTTAGCTTATCGAGGTTCGGCGGTCAGTGCTCAAGCTTGAGGTAGGGCTCGAACATGCGGGCGAGCGTTTCGTGATTTTGATGCAGCTGCGTCGTGGCGACGGCTCGCGCCATTACGAGGTCTACAGGTACTTCGCCGGCCCCAGGGCGCAGTTCAATTTCTCGGGTAAGTCGCGAGAGGGCAATCATCTGGTCTCGGAGGTCCTTGAGGACGAACCTGGTGACCGACGCATCTGTCAGCCAGCCAAGGGGACGAATGGCCCGAAGAAACTCACTATCGCTCTCGGGTTCGATCATCCCGGCAGCTGCGACCCGGTCGATGTGCGCGTAGACCAGGTCGTACATCACCAGACGCCGTTCGAACAGGTCGTATTTGAGGCGGTTGCGCGCAGTCTGAGCTGCGGCGGCGGCAGTCTGGGCCGCTGCCATTGCGGTCGCCGCCTGCTGTTTGGCAATGCCCGCCTGGATGGTGCCAAACCGGTAGGCGACCCAGACCGCCCCAGCCGCAGCGAGGAACTGGATCAAGGGCGACGCATAGGCGGTCCAATGGGGTTCGACAGGAGGCACGATCAATCCTTCCATCTTAGGCGCAGTTGAAAGCGCTCGACTCTAGCTGGTGGCGGTGCTCCGAAACTACATTCGTTAGTTCCATCGCAGCCGGTGAAACACCTGCAGAAGCTCTTGGGAAATGGCCGTCATGGTTCGATTTTCATGGCGGCAGGCGGATGCGCCGCGTGGTCTTGGAGGCCGTTTCACTTCGCACTTTGATTGATGACTTTGGGCCGTAGAGTTGTTGTCCGGGCATCAAAGCCCACTCACCTACCAACCACGAAAGCCACGACCAATGCGCTACCCAACCTCCTCCATTCCTCTCTCACGGTTCTTCGTCGGGGAGGATCCCTCGCATGGCCTCCAGCAGCCGGACGCTACTCCGAAGCGGACCGCACACGGAACGCCCCGTGTCTTCCTGCGAAAGCGGGCGGTTCCGCATCCTCAGAAGAACGGCTCTTCAACCAAATCCGGAACTCACGGACTGTGGAATCGGTTTGCTGCCCACGAGTCCACGACCATCAAATCTGCTTCCCAAAATTGATTGATGGATTGAGTGCTAGAGTTCGTCTACCGCCGTCGAAATGGTTCGACGCCGCCGAAGGAATTCCGTTCGGCAATCCTTGGAGAAGGATGGTTTTTAGGCGAGGCCGAGAGGCCTTGCATGGACCGTCTTTTTGAAAGTGCCAAGGATATGTTGCGAATGAAGGGCATCCAGCCCAAACACAAACCGGCGTGCCGTCCCCCACGGTCGGATTCAGAACGCTCACACGGTGACGCTTCACGCGCTCCCACTCCTCTGCCTCGATTCCTGAGGCTCGCCCAGTTGGTTCCCGATGTCGTGCCGGTCTCTCCGGCCACCATCTGGCGCTGGTCAAAAGACGGCAGATTCCCTGCACCGATCAAGCTGGCAGACCGTGTGACGGCTTGGAAGCTGGAAGAGGTCCTGGCCTGGCTTGAAGAGCGCCGGGCCGACTGCGCCTGACCTGATCCTCAATCGAGGGGACCAAAAAGTCCTTTTCGATAAGTACTCATGCCTGTTGTCTGAACTGTCAGTTTCGACAACGTACTTGCGGGTTGATTTCGCCCTAGTTCTTTGTTTTGAGGCATCCCATTTCACGGAAGACCTCTTGGCTGGGTACTGATGCCCGCTGTCCGAATCCCCAGTTTGGCAGCGCTTTTGTGGGCTGACTTCGCCCGATTTCTTTATGTTGAGGCTCCTATCTTCAAGCTCGGTTCACGCCTTGCTTTGTACTCCCCTGCCTGTTTGTTTTGACTGAAAAACATCAACCTCTGTCCAAGCTGCTTTGCCATCTGAACATTCGCGAAACCCTCGGCCAGAGGCCGAACCCATCTCAATCAGTCAGGCATTCCTTCCTCTACCAATCCGAACACCAACCCTCTGACCCCTGAATCCTCCAGCCTCCGGACCTCCACCATGAACATCAACCAACCTCAACTCAGTCCGTTCGTTCCAACCCAGTTCACTTTCACCAGGTCCCAGGACCAGATTTCAGCCCCCCGGAGGGCCTTCATCGAGTGGGCCAAGCAGATTGATCCCACCCACTACTTCACCTTCAATTTCTACGACTTCTATTCAATGTATCGAGCCCAAGGCAAGATGGACCTATTCAACTATGAAATGCACCAACGCTCGTTCAGGAAACATCCCAGCCAAGTTCCCGACAGCAGGGCAATCATCATGCTTGCTTACCCGGAGTACACCAAGCGAGGTGACATCCACTATCACGCGGTTGTTCGGGTCAATCCCGACATAGAAGCAAACCTGCTCAAAATCGCAGCCAAGCGGTGGAAGCAGATCGTGCCGAGGGGCAACCTTCACATTCAACGAATGATTGACACCGAAGCCGACCTCGAACGGGCAACTGTCTATATGACCAAGGAAAGCTCCTTCGAAGAGTGGTACATCCCCAAGGACTATCGTGGAATGGCATTCGCCGACAAGTCTTACCGGACCCAGCCCTTGAATTGATCACAGGTCCTCCCAGCCAACAGACAGGGGTCGGCCTCGCCCCGGAGCCGAAACATCACTGGCGGGGCTCTGATCAAGCCGTAGAGGCCTTCAGGAGGGGTAACACGCACCACACCGTTCCAACATGTCCGTTGTCCATGCCGCCTGACGGTTGCCTCCTGGCAGAACCAAGACTATGCGCGCTTGGCTCCGTCAGTCCAGATCGCGAAACGATCTGGCCCCGGCATCAAGTTGTTTGCATTGTTGAAGGCGATCTTCACCGACTTGCCTTGAAGCAAGTGGAGACTTAGGAACGTCTGCAGGAAGTGCGAGCCAACCGCGCCGTGGATCGAATGCGCCGGTCCGATAAGGGTTGAACAGAAGTCGAAACTTGAAAATTGCTTGGCGAAAGGCGCTTTCCCCGTCTCGCAGCACAGGGAGATGATGAGCTTTTCTTCAGCTTTGTGAATGCCTAGACGTTTTTGAAACGCGTCTGGCTTCCTTGCACCACCTAGACCAAAATAGATCGCCTCGCTATCCCCGTGTCCAATTAGGACAATATGCGTGTAAGCGGCATGGTTCGTTCCCCACCATTTACTGAGTTCGGCAATCGACCTCACCTTTATGGTGGCAAGTTGATCATCTGGGAGAAGCAATCGGCAAAACTGAAGAATGCTCTTTCCAAGTGGAGTGATTAGCCCGTCTTCACTATCAAAATCCCCTATCGAAATCAGTGCAATTCCCAATTTTCGATGTAGTTTTGAGGTTCCAATCCAATCTGATTGATTGTTGCCAGGCAGTTCGAGCCGCACCGACCGCGGCCCCACATCTGAGACCTTGCATTTGCGCATGGCATACATTGCCCGATCTCCACCAGGTAGCAAACTGGATGGGACGTAGACCATCTCTCCGATTTTGAAGTCAGTCAATTTGTTCACCAGAAATGAAGTGTGTGCTAATGTAACCAAAATGTTGGATGCTTGAAGCCTGTGTTGGAAGTAGCGGTATAGGCTTGAGGCATAGACCTTGAAAGAGAGTGAGTAGCACTGCCAGCCAACAGAAGTAATCGGAGGGGTTTGTAAAGGATGGTGGTTGCTTTGTGTATTAACAGGTTCAGTGAGGTTAAATTTGGTCGCTTCTCATCTTTTGCTTGTTGACCTTGAGAACGTTCACAAGATCGATCTTTCGCGGCTCGACGACAGCTATCGGGCGATCATCTACGTGGGCGCCAAGCAGAATCCGCCTAAAGCAGCCAGCAAGAAGACCACAGCTCATCGGTTCTCCCGGGTGGACTTCCAGAAGATCGAGGGGGCAGGCAAGAACGCCCTTGACTTCCACATCGCCTTTCAACTGGGACGCACCTTCGAGACGGCACCCCAAACCAAGTGCGTCATCCTGTCGAAGGACAAGGGCTTTGACCCCCTCCTCCTTCACCTGAACAAAAACGGGATGGTTTGCAGGCGGATCAATAGCCTGGACGAACTGTTCCCTCCCCAAATCGAAGTCCGGGGTCCGACCTTCACTGTCGAACTGGTTGCCTGCAAGCGCTGTCATCGGGCCAGCACCATCGAACATCACGGGGGACTGTGGTGTACGAACTGTGGATGCTTTGCCAGCCCACCTAACCCTCAACTCCTGCCATCGCGGCATCCTGGCTTCGAAGACCGCTCCCGAGAGCGAGAAGAAGACCTCAATATCTACGCCGTGTGTGGATGGTGTCATCGGAACACGGATATGACTGGAGGCATCTATGGCGACGGGGAGTGGATGTGTGCGGGCTGCATCGACCGTTACGCCACCTAGCTCTCAGTCCCTTGTCTCGACTGGCCACTTCGACGCGCCGGACCTAAAAGGCCCCGTGCCGCACCATGTGGCCGTTTTCACTGCCGTAGATGATCAGCAAGAAAACTATCGTGCGATGGCGGCCGCTTCTTAAATGTGATGCTGTAGAAACAGGCCAAGCTTCGTCCTCACGTCCTCGGTGCGTTTGAGCTCGCACTCCCACACTACAAGAGTCGCCCAGCCTAGGCGCTGAAGATCCGAAAGATGTCGTTCATCACGAGCAACGTTGCGGGCAATCTTTTGTTGCCAGTAGCTCGCGTTGGTGCTGGCAACTTTTGCGCCTGCCTTGCAGGTATGCCCGTGCCAGAAACAGCCGTGAACAAACACGGCCAACCTGCGGCCCATGTAAGCTATGTCCGGCGACCCGGGCAAGTCAGGACGGTGGAGCCGATATCCAGGCTCGCCTATCTCTCGGCACAGACGCCTCAAAGCAAGTTCCGCAGTAGTGTTCTTGCCCTTGACGGCCCGCATTGTTCGGGTGCGTTGGGCGGGCGTCAGGTTGTCCATTTTGGTGGTGGTGTGGAGCAACGCGGCCATGATAGATGATGTCTCGCACCGTAGAATCGCCTTCCAATGACCGCACCCAAAAAAGCAGCCACCGAAGGGACTTACTACGAGTTTTTTGCCGGAGGTGGCATGGCACGTGCCGGCCTCGGGGATGGATGGCGTTGCCTCTTCGCCAACGACATCAGCGAGAAGAAAGGCGAGGCATACCGTGCCAACTGGGGAGACGATGACCTCTGGGTGGGTGACGTATTCAAAGTCAAAGTGAAACAACTCTCCGGACATGCCGATTTGGCGTGGGGATCTTTTCCTTGCCAAGATCTCTCCCTTGCTGGCAATGGGGTCGGGCTGGATGGGGATCGAAGCGGAGCGTTCTGGGGGTTTTGGAAGATCGTCAAGGCCCTGAACCGCGAAGGTCGAAAGCCACGAATGGTCGTGCTAGAAAATGTCCTTGGCACGTTGACATCACACGAGGGAAAAGATTTCGAGCAAATCGCCAAAGCAGTGGCAACCGAGGGCTACACGTTTGGTGCGGTCGTGATGGACGCTGTCCATTTCGTTCCTCAATCTCGCCCCCGCCTTTTCGTTATTGGTGTCGATGCCACATTGGCTTTGCCGGACTCAGTGCATGTTGACCTTCCAACGCCTGCTTGGCATCCTGACGCCCTCATTCGAGCCTACAACCGACTGTCACCGTCTGCCAAAAAAGCTTGGCGGTGGTGGAGCCCGCCAGCCCCTACAAAGCGGATCGACACCATGGACGGGATCGTCGAGCAGGAGCCGGAAGGCGTTGCTTGGCATACGGCTGAGCACACGCTTGACCTCCTGAACATGATGAGCGACGTCAACCGGCGTAAGGTGATGGAAGCCCAACGCCTTGGGGGGGTGAAGGTCGGCACTATCTACCGACGCACTCGAAATGGCATTCAGCGCGCCGAGGTTAGATTTGATGGCATTGCTGGGTGCCTTCGCACGCCAGCCGGAGGCTCCAGCCGGCAGACCATCATGGTGGTTGACGGCCCCGTTGTAAGGAGCCGGCTAATCTCTCCCCGAGAGATGGCTCGACTGATGGGCTTGGCAGAGGATTACCAGCTTCCCGACAGGTACAACGATGCCTACCACCTGTTGGGTGATGGCGTTGCTGTTCCGGTCGTGCGCCATATTCGTGAGCACCTACTCGACGCGGTTTTGACGGCAAATTTGGCCAAATCGATCACTCACCGTCGGCGGGCCTAGCCGTCTAAGCTTCGGGAGGTCACCCTTGTATGCCAGGACGGTCTAGGTGCCTCCAGACAACCGCCATTTTCCCCTAAGCGTCAAAGAATGACAGCTTGAGGTAAAGCGTTATCAGTCGAAGGCAATGCGAAGACTGGCGTCTGCCTCTTGGGCAGCAACGATTTCGTTGTATTTCTTCACCAGTTCGACCACTTTGATTCGACGGGCTGAGCCCTGGAAAAGGCTCATTTCATAGAGGTTCGCTGCCAAGAATTGAAGGGCATCCATAACCTCGACCCGCCCTTCAACACCATGCGATTCTGACAGTCCTTGGGCGGTGCCGACCCCTTTGCCAATCGTCAAAATGATTGGCTGTAGCCCTAATTGGAGGTTGTCTTTACACTTTTGCATTAGGGCGTCGCCCGGTGCCGTCGTGCAATGAATGATTGTGTTGTCCAACACAAAATCGCCTGAACGTGAAGACACGGCGTCCGCAACGGAAGCGCCGTTATGCCCGATCTTAAGTTCTGGCAGAGCCAGTTCGAGTTTGGCACCCACAAGGTGCTGCAACACTGCGCCAGCATACATCGTGCCTGGATTCTTCTTCTGCCTTGCAACAGCCTGATTTAACAAGTCTTGGATCACGGCGGCGAGCGAACGTCCCGCGTCGTAATTCAGTTTGAACGGCTTGCTGTTGAAATAGTCGATAAAGCGGTCGACCCACCACCTTTCGAAGTCTGCTGCTTCGTCGAGGGTCAGCCCAAGACCATTAAGAAATTGCGCATACTTCCAAGCAAGCGTGGGGGTGCCTCGACTCGTACGCCCCGCTTCAGTTCCCACTCGCTGAACGACGTTGTACTCATCGAGAATTCGATTGATGCTTTTCCCGCTCAGGCCCTTCACCTGACCGCCTCCGTCGGTCAAGAGAGCCCCCGAATCTAAGGGCATCCCGTTATCAATTGCCTTCCTTGTAAGAATCAACGCGGTTCCCATTGCTCCAACGCCGGCGAAACCGTGCTCTTCCTTAAAGTCTGTCAAGGCGTTTTCGTGTTGAGGACTGAGAGGCATTCATCAAGTGTAGTCGGCCCGGTGCACTCGGCGCGACGCAGGAACCAACTGCCATAACTTCGCTTTCGGCTTATTGCGGCCTGCATTGCCATGGCTTAGGGGCTGCGGAGTTCGCCATCTCCAACAGATGTCTTTGGGCGGGCTCTACGTCGTCCTGCTACGCCTCTTCTTCGGGTAGTCCACCCCGCCAAAGAACTCGGCAGGCCTCATGCCAAGGGCCTCAATGATTCGCATCATGTTGATCATGGCGAGGTTGCGTTCGCCCCGCTCGACGCCTCCCATGTAACTCCGGTCAATCTCGCAGGCATCGGCAAATGCTTCCTGAGAGTAGCCACGCGCTTTTCGCTCCCTCCGTACTGCCTCACCGAACGCTGTGAGCGCCGGGTGTCTTTCTTCGGGTGGAGGAGGAACGCGTGCCATTTGATGATGGTCTTCGTATCCGGTCCAAGAATCCACGGACCATAAGAACGCGGTCCATTGCTTCGCGGTCCATAAGCATCAAATCGATCTAGAATCCGCCCCCGATGGTCGGGATACCGGGTCTACCCCGGTCTCAGTACCGCCCTCACGTTCAGCCCAAATACATCACGAAGTGCCGTTCTCGCGCGGCACCGCCCATAGGAGGCAACCTGAAAAACCTGATCAACAACACAAGACTTTCCAGCACCTTCGGCATGCTGATCCTCACTCTCTCGGCCTTGCTTGCTGGGTGCAATGAAGAAAAGCCGAAGGTCACCACCACCCTGCCCACAGACGAAGCCACCTTCGTCCGGATCGTGTCATCCGCCCAGGCGGAAGCCAAGGGCGCACAGAACGACATGCAGGTAGGCGGCATCAAAGCCAAGCGGGACCGCGCCTTGTGCGACTCCGGGCTGTCCTACGTCGTCAATGACTGGGTGGGAAAGATCGACCGCATCGACTCGAACAGCGACGGCAAAGGCGTGGTCTCGGTCTCCATCGCCTCAGACATCCTCGTGAAGACTTGGAACAACGACTTGTCCGACCTTGTGGACAGGACTCTCATCGAACCGGGGACACCGTTGTTTGAGGCAGCCTCCTCGATGTCGGCGGGTCAGTACGTGACGTTCTCCGGACTCCTGTTCCGGGGCTCGGACGGTGACTGCGTGAAGGAAGCGAGCCTCACACTTAAGGGCAAGGTGGCCGAACCGGAGTTCATCTTCCGATTCGACAAGATTGCTCGGTATGTTCCCGGAGCATCGACGCCTCCGATCACTGTTACTCCAGCTCCTGCAAAGCCAGTTGCCGAGGTTCCTGCACCGGCAGCGTCCGTATCTGCCTCGACCCTGGTCGAAGCATCGGCCCCAACGCAGCCATCAATGCCCCAGGAAACGCCCGTACAGCCCCTTTCCGAGCCCCAGGCCACCCTACCCAGTCCGAGCGAGCCGGAGCGCGTCTCTCGCCCCAGTTTCGATTGCGCAAAGGCTGGCAGTGTCATCGAACAGCTGATCTGCAAAGACGATGCTCTTGCACGACTCGACGTTCAGCTTGCCCAGGCCTACAAAGCCGCTGCCCGGCAGGTCTCGGACAAAGGGCAACTGAAGGCCGAACAACTGGACTGGCTGAAGAATCGGCGAAACAAGTGTTCGACCGCCGTGTGCGTGCTTTCCGCCTACGAAGACCGCCTGGCCGAACTGCGGGACTGACCGGTATTGCCAGTCCCTACCCATCCTTTCATTTCCTTCACTCTCTGCCCTGCGCCTATGCCCCTCATCGCCTGCCCCGAATGCTCCAAGGAAGTAAGCGACGCCGCCTTCAAATGTCAGAACTGCGGTGTTCAACTGAAAAAGCCGAAGAGAGGCTTATTCGGGAAGCTCTTCAAATGGTCCTTCATCCTGTTCAACGTGCTCATGGCGTGGTGGCTGATTGGGGGTATGAGCACGGCCACCAAGGGGCTCGATAGCATGAGTTCAGCTCAGCAGGCAGGAACCGCCGTGGGGGCCGGGATCGGGGCGATTGTGATCTTGGCGATTTGGGTGGTCGGGGCCATCATCCTCGGGCTCTTCGTTCTGTTCACACGTCCGAAGACCGTATAGCTTGGCACCCAAGTCTTTCGGCAGGACGGCCAATTGGGGAGAATGATGAGAAGCTGACGGACAGGGTCAGCGACTGTTTCCCGCAATACCCGCACACATCCGAGAGCTCTTCCAAGATGAACGTTGGAAATCGCCTGTCTCAGACCTTCATCGTGATCAGGCACGCCGATCATGCCTCGGCCCAGGCTGAAAATACCTGGCACGGCGGCCAGCATTTCCGATACCTCAACGTCACGGGCCGATGGGCGGCCAATGGAACCACCGCAGTCCCACTCCTGTCATGGAGAACTGTGGAGGAAGCCGCAGCGGCTGCGGTCATAGCCAGTGACGCACGCCAAACCGACATTCGGTGTTCATCTATCGGCGGCGATAGCTACGACGAACGGCACTTTGCGCCGTTTGGGAAGAATCACGCAGCCGCCTTGCTTGGATACCTGCCATACGACACCACCAAGGCCAGGAAGCTGGCCGAGCAGCGTGCCAAGACCCTGGACTTCGCCCGTTCCGTCCTGCGAGTTCATCGTGGCACTACGAATGAACAGGCCAAGCAGTTAGAGGTGTCTGAAGGTCGGTCCCTGGTTCAGAAGTACCGCACAACCGTCTATGGTGCCCGTCAGTACCTCACGGGTAAGAAGGCCACAGAAATCCTGGGCATGATCGAGTCTGGTGATCTTGAAGAGGATGAGGAACTGTCGGTCGCTGACCTGCAAGAAGCCGTCCAAACGGCAATCAGATTCGACACTGAGGCTCACGGGGCGGCAGAGGTTCGGACGAGGTCATCAGAGCCCCACGCAGACCGCTGATGGGTTCTTGGCTCCAAGATCGGTTTTCCATCCGGCTGGTTGGTGAGTTGACTGTTGTTGAATCGCAACGCTACTTGGAACGCCAAGGTGTTGGGCTTCGAAGTGGAAAACCGAAGCACCTTGCTTCCAAGAGTGACACTCACGGCACTTTTGTACACGTATCTGTACACGCTGTCGGGTCGAATAGAAAACCCTTTTAAAAACAACACCTTACAGGCGCTACGAGCTTCTGCATTGGGAAATAGCGACAGCCGCGCGCAAATCCGTAAACACTTGTAGCCGAACCTTGCGGGCTTCGCGGATACTTCGGCACACATGCGGGGGTCGAGAAAAACATGTCCATCCAGAACCTGAGCCGCGCCATCGCGGAGAACCTGAGCAGCGACGCTTTCGCGTTGACGTTCACCGTGCAGCAATGGGAGACCCTGGCCGGCTACCTGCAGCCGATCGACACCAGCATCGGCGACGTGCTGATCGAGCAGGGCACGCCCGACCGTTCGGTCTTCTTCATCGAGAGCGGCGCGATCAGCGTGCACCGCGTCAGCAGCAAGGAGCAGATGAAGCTCGCCGTGCTCACGTCCGGCTCGGTGGTCGGCGAAGGCGCGTTCTTCTCCCGCCTGCCGCATTCGGCCAACGTGGTGGTCACCGGTGCCGGACGCGTCTGGCGCCTCACTTCGGTGCGCTTCGTGGAAATGTCGAACCGCCAGCCGAACATGGCGCTCGAGATCTCGCTGGCCCTCGGCGGCGTGATCGCCAAGCGCATGGCGCACCGCTCCAAGCGCGTCGCGGTGACCTGAAGCGGGCCGCGCTGTCCTCCCCAGCCAGAAGTTCCAGACCCTGCAGATGCGGCCATGCACGCCATCGGCCTACCGTTTTCCCCTTGGATCCCGAGAGTAGTCAGTAAGCCATGGCCTTGATCTGTCCGGTCTGCAGCGCGGAAAACCGCGATGCCGCCAACTTCTGCCGGGATTGCGGCGTCGCACTGTCCGCCACGGCCGATCGGATTCCTCCGCCACCGAGCCCCGAACGCGAATGGGCCACCACCGCGCCGGCCCAGTTGCGCGCGCCGACCATTCCGGCCCCGCTGTTCGATGCGGGCAGGCCGCCACCGGCGCCCGCGCCAGCCCGCGGCCGGTTCCGTGCGCCCGCGCGGCCGTCGTTCTTCGGACGGCTGGGCGGCGGGCCGCGCGACGAGGACGACGAACAGACCGTGTTCATGGTGCATGACGACGACGAGCTGCCGCCCTCGTCGTCGCGCCGCGCCGCACCGGCCACGGGCGACGACATGCGCGCCGAAAAGTCCGAGCGAAAGAAGACGCGAACCCGTACACGCCGCGCCGTGCCGGTCGAGCCGCGGCCGCCTCGCAAGCGCGTGATCCTGCTGTGGGTGGGCCTGCTGGTGGTCGCGGTGGGGATGATCGTCGCGGGCTGGTACGGCTACGGCACGCGCAGCAAGGCGACCGCGGCGGCCGACGAAACTGCGTCTGTCGCGCCTGTCGCCCCGGTTGTCCAGCCGCAGGCGCCGGCAGCGCCCACCGCGCCTTCCTTCGCCGAGTCCGCGCCGGCCGCCGATGCGGCGCCCGCCGTGCCCGAGCCTCAATCTGCCGCATCCGCGCAGCCGGCGGAACCGGCGCCGGCTGCGCCCGCTGCAGCGGTGGCCAAGCCCGCCGCTGCGAAGGCGCGCAAGCAGGCCACGCCTGCCGCGCCTGCACCCAGCGCACCCGAGCCTGCCGCGCCCGTGGCAGCGGTTGCGCCGCCGCCGCCGGCTCCCGCTGCACCGGCCGAACCCGCGGGCCAGTGCGGCGACCGCAACTTCATCGCCAAAGCGCAGTGCATGGCCGCCCAATGCCTGAAGCCGGAGTTCAGGTCGCACGCGCAATGCGAAGCGGTGCGCCGCCAGCAACGGCTCGAAGAAGAAAAGCGCAACCCGACCCTGGTGAACTGATCCCGCGCGGGCGCGGCCGCACGGCTTCGTGTCGCGCCATAAGACGCGCGCGCGCTCAGCCTCGCTGCAGCTTCTCGACCGCCTTTGCCAGCGCGGCGGGCTTGCCGGACAGAACCAGCGTGTCGCCATCCGAGAGCACCGTGTCTTCGGCCGGCGTGCGCGGCTGGCCGTCGTGCCGGCGCAGGCTGGCCACCCGCACGTCCAGCGTGTGCAGGGCCATCCGTTCCAACGTCTGGCCGATCGCACGGGCGCCGGCATTCAGGGTGAAGCTGTTGAGCCGCTCGTGATCGATCTCGTCGGCGTTGTCGTCGTCGGCGCCATGGAAGTAGCCGCGCAGCAGGTTGTAGCGGGCGTCGCGCTGGTCCTGCACCACACGGATCACGCGGCGCATCGGCACGCCGACCAGCGCCAGCGCATGGCTGGCGAGCATCAGCGAACCCTCGATGGCCTCGGGCACCACCTCGGTCGCGCCGGCCGCCTGCAGCTTCTCGAGGTCGTGGTCGTCCTGCGTGCGCACGATCACGGGCACGTGGGCCGCATGGGCGCGGGTGTTGGCCAGCACCTTCATGGCGCCGGGCACGTCGAGGTAGGTGACGACCACCGCGCTGGCGCGCGCCAGGCCGGCGGCCATCAGCGCCTGCAGCCGCGCCGCGTCGCCGAACACCACCGAGTCGCCGGCCGCGGCGGCCTGGCGCACGCGGTCGGGGTCGAGGTCGAGCGCCATGTAGGGAATGCCCTCGCGCTCGAGGATGCGCGCGAGGTTCTGGCCGCAGCGCCCGTAGCCGCAGATGATCACGTGCTGCGCGGTGTTGATGGTCTTGCGCGCGATGGTCGTCATCTGCAGCGACTGCTGCAGCCAGTCGCTGGCCACGAGCTTTCGCACGATGGCGTTGCTGTACATGATGATGAACGGCGTCGCCAGCATCGACAGCACCATCGAGGCCAGCACCGGGTTGGCCAGCCATGGCGGCAGCAGGCTGCGCTCCTGCGCCAGCGTCAGCAGCACGAAGCCGAACTCGCCGGCCTGCGCCAGGTACAGGCCGGTGCGCAGCGACACGCCCGACGTGGCGCCCAGTACCTTTGCCAGCACCGTCACCAGCGCGAGCTTGAAGGCCAGCGGCACCAGCAGCAGCACGCCCACCAGCGCCCAGCGCTCGACCACGATGTGCCAGTCGAGCGACATGCCCACCGTGATGAAGAACAGGCCCAGCAGCACGTCGTGGAAGGGGCGGATGTCGGTCTCGACCTGGTGCTTGTATTCGGTCTCCGACACCAGCATGCCCGCGATGAACGCGCCGAGGGCCAGGCTCAGGCCGGCCAGCTCGGTGAGCCACGCCAGGCCCAGTGTGATCAGCAGCACGTTGAGAATGAACAGTTCCTCGCTGCGGCGCCGCGCCACCAGCGTGAGCCACCAGCGCATCACGCGCGGGCCGCCGTACAGCAGCACGCCGATCAGGAAGCTCGCCTTCAGCAGCGCGAGGCCCAGCGCCTTGGCCAGCGCCTCGGGCGGTGCGCCCAGCGCGGGGATCAGCACCAGCAGCGGCACCACGGCCAGATCCTGGAACAGCAGCACGCCCATCACGCGCTTGCCGTGCTCGCTCTCGAGTTCGAGGCGCTCGGCCATCAGCTTGACCACGATGGCGGTGCTGCTCATGGTGAGCGCGCCCGACAGCGCCAGCGCGGTCTGCCAGCCGAGCCGCCACGACGCCGGCAGCCATCGGGCAATGACCAGCGCGCCGATGGTGGCGATGGTCATGGTCAAGAGAACCTGCAGCAGCCCGAGCCCGAACACGTGCTTGCGCATCGCGCGCAGCTTGGGCAGGCTGAACTCCAGCCCGATCACGAACATGAGGAACACCACGCCGAACTCGCCCAGATGCTGGATGCCCTCGGTGTTCTGTGCGAGCGCGAAGGCATGCGGGCCGATGAGCACGCCGGCCGACAGGTAGCCGAGCATCGGCGGTAGCTTCAGGGAACGGCAGGCAACGACGCCGATCACCGCGGCAAGCAGATACAGGAGCGTGAGATCGAACGACGACATAGGCGCGCATGCTAGAGCAATGTCCGTGCCCCGGCCTTCCCCGGGACTTGGGATGCCCTCGCGTGGCCCGGCCCGTAAAATCGGCCGATGAGTTCCCGCCCCGCACCGGCCCCCGTGGTCGACCCCGACGCCATCCTCGCTCGGGCACGCCTCACCTTCGACATCGAAGCCGAAGCCGTCATCGGCCTGAAGGCCCGCGTCGGGCCGAGCTTCGTCGATGCCGTGCGCAGGATCCTCGAGGTGCGCGGCCGCGTGGTCGTGATGGGCATGGGCAAGAGCGGCCACGTCGGCCGCAAGATCGCCGCCACCCTCGCCTCCACCGGCACGCCCGCGATGTTCGTGCACCCGGCCGAGGCCAGCCACGGCGACCTCGGCATGATCAAGTCGGTCGACCTGGTGCTGGCGATCTCCAACAGCGGCGAGGTCGACGAGCTCACCGCCATCCTGCCGGTCGTCAAGCGCCAGGGCGTTCCGCTGATCGCCATGACCGGTCGCCCCGAGTCCACGCTCGCGCGCCATGCCGACATCGTGATCGACGCCGGCGTTTCCAAGGAAGCCTGCCCGCTCAACCTCGCTCCCACCGCCAGCACCACCGCCCAGATGGCGATGGGCGACGCGCTGGCCGTCGCGCTGCTCGATGCGCGCGGCTTCGGGTCTGAGGACTTCGCGCGTTCGCACCCGGGCGGCGCGCTCGGACGCAAGCTGCTCACGCACGTGAGCGACGTCATGCGCTCTGGCGAAGACGTGCCCCGCGTGGCGCCCGACGCCAACATCGGCGAGCTGATGCGCGCCATGAGCAACAAGGGCTTCGGTGCTGCGGCAGTGGTGGGAGCCGACGGCCGTGCCGCGGGCATCTTCACCGACGGCGACCTGCGCCGCCTGATCGAGGCCGGCGCCGACCTGCGCACGCCCAGAGCCGCCGAGGTGATGCACCGCAACCCGCGCACGATCCGCGTGGACGCGTTGGCCGTGGAAGCCGCCGAGCTGATGGAGCAATGCGGCATCACCCGCCTGTTCGTGATCGACGGCGAAGGACTGATCGTCGGCGCGATCAACACCAACGACCTGATGCGCGCGAAGGTCATCTGATGCCCCTCGAGTTCCAGGCCGAAACCCTGCTCGCCGCACAGGACGTGCGCATCGTCTTCTTCGACATCGACGGCGTGCTGACCGACGGCGGCGTGTACTTCACCGAGCATGGCGAAACGCTCAAGCGCTTCAGCATCCTCGACGGCTACGGCCTGAAGCTGCTGCGCAAGGCGGGCATCGTGCCGGCGGTGATCACCGGACGCGACTCCAAGCCGCTGCGCGTGCGCCTCGAAGCGCTCGGCATCGAGCACGTGCGCTACGGCACCGAAGACAAGCTGCCCGCTGCGCAGGCCATGCTCGACCAGCTGGGCTTCGGCTGGGCGCAGGCCGCGGCCATCGGCGACGACTGGCCCGACCTGCCGGTGCTGTCGCGCGTCGGCTTCGCTGCCGCTCCTGCCAACGCGCATGCGGAGGTGCGCCACATCGCGCGTTACGTCACGACCGCGCGCGGCGGCGAAGGCGCGGCGCGCGAGTTCTGCGACCTGCTGCTCACGGCCAGCGGCCATTACCGCGCGATGCTCGACGCGGCGCTGGGACCGAACCGGAGCCCGAATCCATGAGCAACGTGAAACGCGCATGGGGACTCGCGCGCGACATCTTCGACCGCACCACGATCTACCTGCCCATCATCCTGACGGCGGCCGTGGCGCTCGGCACCTACTGGCTGGTGCGCAACGCACCCAAGCTCATGGAGCCCGCGGCCAAGGTCGCGCCCACGCACGAGCCCGACTATTTCATGCGGGACTTCGTCATCAAGAACTTCCTGCCCAACGGCGACCTGCGCAGCGAACTGCACGGCACCGAGGGGCGGCACTATCCGGACACCGACACCATGGAGGTCGACAAGGTGCGCATGCGCTCGGTGTCGCCCGAGGGGCTCGTGACCCGCGCCACCGCCGACCGCGGGCTGTCGAACTCCGACGGCAGCGAGATCCAGCTGTTCGGCAACGCCATCGTCATCCGCGACCCGTCGGTCACCCCGAGCGGCAAGGCGACGCCGAGGCTCGAGTTCCGCGGCGACTTCCTGCATGCCTATGTCGACACCGAGCGCGTCACGTCGAACAAGCCGGTCACGCTCATCCGCGGCACCGACCAGTTCACCGGCGACACGCTGGACTACGACAACCTGAGCGGCGTGGCCAACCTCAACGGCCGCGTGCGCGGCGTGCTGATTCCCTCCGCGGCGCCCGGTGCCGCCAAAAAGCGCTGAGCGCGCCGAGACAACCCCCGCCTGCATGACCACGACGCCCCCGCTTGTCTTCATCACCGGTGCCTCGAGTGGCATCGGCCAGGCCCTGGCTGCGAGCTTCCACGACGCCGGCTACCGGCTGGCGCTGGTCGCGCGTCGCACGGCGGAGATCGAATCCTGGGCCAGCGCGCGCCAGTTGGCCGCGGATCGCTATCGGATCTATAGCGCCGACGTGGCACAGACCGACAGCATCGTGGCCGCGGGCCATGACTGCATCGCACAGCAGGGGCTGCCGGACGTGGTCATCGCCAACGCAGGCATCAGCGTGGGCATCGACACCGCCGAGCGTTCCGACCTCGACGTGCTGTCGCAGACCTTTGCCACCAACAACGTCGGCCTGGCCGCCACCTTCCACCCGTTCGTGCGGGCCATGGTGCAGCGCGGGAGCGGGCGGCTGGTGGGGATCGGCAGCGTGGCGTCGATCCGCGGGCTGCCGGGGCACGGCGCATATTGCGCCAGCAAGGCCGGCGTGGTCGCGTACTGCGAGAGCCTGCGCGGCGAACTGTTCAACACCGGGGTGAAGGTGGTCACGCTCTGCCCGGGCTATATCGACACGCCGCTCACGCAGGGCAACCGCTACGGAATGCCCTTCCTCATGAAGGCCGAGGACTTCGCGGCGCAGGCGCTGCGCGTCATCGAGGCCGGCAGCAGCTACCGCGTGATTCCGTGGCAGATGGGCGTGGTCGCCAAGATCATGCGCATGCTGCCCAACGCGGTGCTCGACCGCGCGGTGCAGGGACGCGAACGCAAGAAGCGCAGCGGGGAAGCCTGAGAAAGCCCGGCCAGCCCGGCCGTGCAGCGCCCATGAAAAAAGGCTCCCGAGGGAGCCTTTGTCTTTGATGCGTGAAGCGCAGGAATCAGTAGCCGCTGTTGCCGCCGCCGTAGCCGCCACCACCGCCGCTGCGGCCACCGCCGCCGCCACGGGGGCCGGCGCCGTAGGGGCTGCGGAAACCGCCATCGCCACCACCGCCGCCGCCACTGCGGCCACCGCCGCCGTAGCCGCCACCACCGCCGGAGCGGCCACCGCCGCCACCACCGTAGC
>Ga0102594_1001082_pt1:5000-18708 | contig 18708 bp, 14 predicted proteins | sample AraplaCol_mLB_r2_2_FD_76863 | JGI IMG/M metagenome (GOLD analysis project Ga0102594, IMG submission 76863) | Arabidopsis root microbial communities from North Carolina, USA - plate scrape MF_Col_mLB_r2 (SPADES assembly) (version 2) | ecosystem: Host-associated > Plants > Roots >...
GCGGCTGGGTCTTGAGCCAGATGGATATCGCCGGCGGCATCGTTGCCGGGCGCGAGGCGCAGGGAGCGGTGGCCACCGTCGCGATCGAATCGATGGAATTCATCGCGCCGATCCTGCTGCGCGACATCATCTCCGTCTATGCGACGCTTGAGCGGCGCGGGCGGACGTCGATGGGGATAAGAATCGAAGTAATCGCGACCCGCGACGGCGGGCGCACCGAGGAAAAGGTGACCGGCGGACTGTTCACCTTCGTCGCACTCGACGAAAATCACCGGCCGCGCGCGCTGCCACCGGCCTGAAGCCAAACAGGCGCGGGCGAATCAGTCGCCCTTCAATTTCTGACGGAAGGTCTGGATCAGGCTGTCGTTCGCGGGAACGCGCACGCGCCAGACCCAACTGCTGCCGCGACGCTCCCATCCTTCGGGGGTCGGATCGAGTGCGAAAGGGATCAGCATCTCTACCTCGGCATCGAACGGCCGAGCGTTCGTGAGCGTGACCTGCCAAAGCTTGTAATCAGCATTCGGGTCCGGCTGAACCGCGACCTTATATTGGACGGCGGGGCTGGACCCGATGTCGTAGTCGACGCGTTCGTTCTTCGCCTTGTCGCCGATCGCCGCCTCGCCGACGAGCAGGCGGCGGTCACCGATGGTTTCGAACACCGTCGCCATGCCGGCCGGAAGCGCAAGACCGAGCCCGTCCGATTCGCGGTTCTGTGCACGCAATCGCATCATCAGCGGCTGCGGCCGACCGTCACCATAATTGTATAATGTCGCTGCGTAGAGTTGCTCGACCGCAACCTTGTCCTTCGCCAGCAGCGCCACCTGCTTCTGCCCCTTCGCCGACACATCGACGCGAAACGGGATGCGATAGAATTTGAGGTCGCCCAGATCCTCGGCCGGAGGTGGGGGCGGCGCGGGCGGCGGCGGCGGTGGTGGAGGCGGCGGAGCCATCGCCATCGCGCGGCGGTCGCGGCGGCTCGCAGTCACGACGACTTCCTCCGCCGCGATCCCGTCAAAACTCTGCTCGACTTCGATGATCGGCGGCAGTTCCCAAAGCGGGTGCGTGCTCGTGATATCCATCGGCCAGCATTTGAGGACGAGCGATCCCGGCGTACTGCGCGGCAGGGGTGGGCTGTACATCTTGTTCAGCCGTCCCGCGATCACATTGAGCTGCGCACCCGGAAAGCTCGTCACCCCGCCATTCGCGACGGTGATCCAGCCGGTCAGGCCCAGCGTCTTTCCGTCGGTGCCACGGTCAGCGACATAGTTGGCGGCCCAATCGAACCCCTCGGCGAGATAGAGCAATTGCACCTTCATGGTGCGAGCCGCCTTGCTCTCGACCACCACCGACAAGGTCGGCTTGGCCGAGAGGTCTTTCGGCACGCGCGAATAGAGCATCCGTTCGGGCAAACCCGAGCAGGCAAGCGCCTCCACCCCTGCCGCGGTCTGAACAATCACCCCGCCATTCGGGCCCGACTGAATCACTGCCTCCTGTTCGACCACCTTTCCGGTCGCAAGGCTGGTGCGCCGCAGGGTGACGCTACGCTTCAGATAGGCATCGACGAGACCCGCGGGTGACAGCAACCGCGCGTCGCGATTCTTTTCGATGACACCGTCGGGCAGTCCGCTCACTACCGCGGTTTCGGGAAGCAATCCTTCAGCCACGCCTTCGAAGCGCAGCACCGAGATTCCTGCGGGCAAGATGACGGTGCGCGTTTCTGTGATGAAGGCGAAACCCTGCGGCCAGTTCGGATCAATCGCGCCGCCGCCGCGTCCCGGGGCGCGATAGACGGTGACCGCGCTATCGTCGATTTTCGCCGACACGACCACCGGCGCCGAAGCCTGGGCAAACACGGGCGTCGGCGCGAGCAGAGCCGCGACCCACAGCAGCAGCGGCCAGGCCCGCATCGCGCAGATATCAGTAACGCGAATCGAATGTGACGGTCAGGTCGACCTTGCCGTTGGCTGGCACGGGCACCTGCCATTCCATGCGGTCGGCCGAAATACGCTCGCCCTTCAGGCTTTCGTCGCTAATCCGGACGTCACCATAAAGCCCATCCTGCGCGAGGAGCACCGTCACCGGCGCCGACCGTGCATTGCTGACCGTATATTTCATTTTGGTCACCCAGCGCGAATCACCCTTTCGCGTGCGCGACACGACGGTCGGCTGGACTTTCACATCGAACGCGTCGCCGGTGCGCAACGACATCGCCGATCCCATTGGGGTATGGTCGATGCGATTCTCGCCGATAAACTGCGGATCGCCGCGCGCGTCACGCATATAGACGCGAATCGTCCCCGCCGGCAGCTGGTCGCCTAGACCGCCCTGCCGCGAGGTCGAGAAACGCAGCACACTCGCGGTGCTGACAGGCTCGTTGTTGCTGCCGAGCCAGCGATTGACATATTCATAGGTCGATCGCGCTGGTGCGCCCTTCACGTCGAGGAAGCTCACTTGCTTCTGCTGCGCGTTGGCGATCGTCGTGCGCTGGGCGAGCGGATAGAGATAATAGTCGCCGAGCCGCTCGCGATCATTCGATTCGGTCCCGGCCGAATCCATCGCACCCGACATCTGGCGGAAGCCGCCACCCCCGCCGGGATTGCCCGCGACAAGCAAGGTGCGCGCATTATTGAATGTCGTGCCGGTGCTGTTCGTCAGCGTCACCCAACCCTGAATATCCATCGCGCCCTTTGCGGCATCGAACAGCGCGACATAGTCGGCGGTCCAACCAAGGTTCGGGGTGAGATAGGAAAGCCGCGCCGGTACGGTGCCGGCATTGGCGGCATCGACCGTCACCGACAGCGTCGGCCGCGCACGCAGATTCGGCGGCAGCCGGTCGAACACCGCGCGTACCGGCAGGCCGTCATCGCGCAGTACCTCGATCCGCTCGCCGATCTGGAGAACGATGCCCCCGTTCGCCGCCAGCACCTTCGCGCGCTCGGTGCGTTCGGCACCAGTCGCTGGGTTGGTTCGAACGAGCGTGATCGACTGGCCGACCGCCTTGTCCATCAGCTTGTCGGGGGTAAGCAGGTCGAAATCGAAATTCTGTTCGACGATGCCGATGCCGGGGCCGGAGAGCGTGACCGTCTCGGGACGGATGCGCGCCGATACGTCGGGGAACTCGATGCGGTTGCGGCCGGCGGCGACACTCAGCTGACGGTCGTCCTGCACCAGCGACTGGCCGTTATTATATATGGTGACCGCGACATCGCCCTGCGCGTTACCGGTCGCGGCATCCTGCGCGAGAGCCGGAAGCGCCGATCCGCCGACGGCCAGCGGAAGACAGGCCATTGCCAAGATGCGCATAAAAAACCTCCCCGCGAGTAATCCCGCAGGGAGGCTATGTCATGCGAATCGGAAAAACCAGCGTGAAATCGCCAGCTTATTCGGCGGCTTCGACGTCCGAGTTCCGGGCAGCGAGCGTGCGGCGCGTACGGCGCGGCTTGGCGGCGGGCGCTTCGACCTCGACTTCAGCTTCGCTTTCGGCGGCGCGTTCGGGACGACCGATCGCGGGCGGCAACACTGCGGTGTCGATCCCCGCATTGCCATTGTCGGCGTTGTCGTCCTGACGCGGACGGCGGGCCGGGCGACGCGCCGGACGCGGAGCCGGCTCCTGCTCGGCCACCTCTTCGCGCGCGGGCGCTTCGTTGCGATCATTGCGTTCGTCGCGCAGTTCTTCGTCGTCGCGAACCCGCGCCGGGCGGCTGCGCGACTGCTGGCGGTTGCCGCGATTGTCATCGTCGCGGTCGCCGCGCGGTTCGCGATTGCCGCGGTTCTCGCGATTGTTGTCGCGCTGGCCGCGGTCGTTGCGTTCGCCGCGATCGCTGCGCTCGCCGCCGCGGTCATCGCCATTATCGGAGTCGTCGCGGCCATTGTCGGCTTCGAAATCGGTATCGTCGTGGCCGTCGAAATCCTCGACGCCGCGAATTTCGCGACCGCGGTCGTTGCTGCGTTCTTGGCCGTTCGCCGCAGCCTTTTCTTCCTGCCGGGCGCGGAAGTCGCTCACGACGCGGAAATAATGGTCGGCGAACTGCAGATAATATTCGGTCTGGACCCGGTCGCCGGCAAGCTGCGCGTCGCGCGCGAGATTGCGGTATTTCTCGATCATCTGGGCGCCGTTGCCGCGCGCCCGGCTGTCGATGCGGTTGGCCTGGTCGACCCCACCACGACCGCCCGACTGCGAGCGGTTGTTGTTGTTGCTGTTATTGTTGCGGCCGCGACGGCGACCGCTCTGGCGGTTGTTCATGTTCAACTGAGACATCCTGATAAGCTAATAAGCTACGCCAACCCCTTTTGGCCGACCGCGCCGTTGCGCGTCGTGCCCGCGCTTCTCACGCGGTTCTTGCCCTTCTACCGCTTGCGCCGGGCCCTTGGCCCCGCACCAGCATCGTAAGTGGGAAGCAGACCAGTCGGACCAACCAAGGTACCCGTACCGGGTCTGTAAGCCGCCCCTATCGTGCTTTGCGGCGGAAACCAAGTAAATTCTTGCGCGGGGGTCAGGCGCGGGTCAGCAAAAGCGCCCTGTCGCGGCCGCCCAGATCCTCTCTGCAGGCGACCGAAAACCCCGCCGCTTCGGCGAGTTCGCGAACCGAGATATGTTGTGTATGCCCGATTTCAAGGATGGCGAGGCCGCCCGGCGCCAAAATCCGCAGCAAATCGGGGATAATCCGGCGATAATCGTCGAGGCCGTCGACGCCCGCGAACAGCGCGTTCGAGGGCTCATGCTCCGCAACGTCGGGCATTAGCTGTTCAGAATCGGCAATATAGGGCGGGTTGCACAGGATCAGGTCGAACGCGCCGCCGACCCCTTCGGTCCAATTCCCCTGTATCAGTTCGATACGATCGCCCATTGCAAGCGCGGCGGCATTGTCGCTGGCGTAGCCCAGCGCGACGTCGCTGGCATCGACGCCGACGCCGCGCGCGGCGGGCCATTCGCTCATCGCCGCATATAGAAGCGTGCCAGGGCCGGTACCGAGATCGAGAATATGGCTCGGCCCGGCGCTTCCGAAATGTCGAACCGCCGCCTCGATGAGCGTCTCGCTGTCGGGCCGAGGGATCAGCACGCCGGGGCCGACCTTCAGCCGGATCGTCCAGAAATCGCGGTAGCCGAGGATATAGGCAACGGGCTCATGCGCCATGCGGCGATCGATCAGCGCGCCGAAATTCACCGGAACATCGAAACGCGCAGGATCGAGCAGCAACGTCGGCCGCTCAGCGCCCAGCGCATGCGCCATCAGAAGTTCGGCATCGAGCCGCGGCGTATCGGACACGCCCTCCAGCCGCGCCGCCGCCTCGCGCAGCGCGGCGCCGACGTCAGTCACTCAGCCCCGCAAGCCGCTGCGCCTGATCCTCGGCGATCAGCGCGTCGATCAACTCGTCCATCGCGCCTTCGATGATTTCGGGCAGGCGGTGGAGCGTCAGATTGATGCGGTGGTCGGTCACGCGGCCCTGCGGAAAATTATAGGTGCGGATGCGTTCGGAGCGGTCACCCGACCCGACCATAGACTTGCGCGCCGACGCCTCGGCACTGTGAATCTTCTCGCGCTCTAGGTCGTAGAGCCGCGCGCGCAGCACCTGCATCGCCTTCGCGCGATTCTTGTGCTGGCTGCGCTGGTCCTGCTGGATCACCACGAGGCCGCTCGGGATATGCGTGATGCGGATCGCCGAATCTGTCGTGTTGACGTGTTGCCCACCCGCTCCGCTCGCGCGGTAAATGTCGATCTTGAGGTCGCTGTCGTTGATCGCGACGTCGACCTCTTCAGCCTCAGGCAACACCGCGACGGTTGCGGCGCTGGTGTGGATGCGGCCCTGGCTTTCGGTCGCGGGAACGCGCTGCACGCGATGGACGCCGCTTTCGAACTTCAATTTGGCGAAGACGCCCTGCCCCGTCACCGACGCGATGACTTCCTTGTAACCGCCGACCTCGGCCTCGTTCGCCGAAATGACTTCAACCTTCCAACCCTGTCCATCGGCATAACGGCTGTACATGCGGAGCAGATCGCCGGCGAACAGCGCCGCTTCGTCGCCGCCCGTGCCCGCACGGATTTCGAGCATTGCCGCGCGTTCGTCAGCAACGTCCTTGGGCAACAGCTTGATTGCCAGATCATGCTCGGCGGCGGGCAGAGCTGCCTCGATCGCGTCGATCTCCTCCGCCGCCATTGCCTTCATCTCGGGATCGGCAAGCATTTCGTTCAGCGAGGCGAGCTCACCGCGCAGGCGCACAACCTCGGCCGCCGCCTTGGCAACGGGTTCGAGTTCGGCGAACTCCTTCGACGCGGCAACGAAATCGGCAGGCGCCATGTCGCCCGTCGCCATGCGCGCCTGCAGCGCAGCGTGGCGTTCGATGATGGCGTCGATCTGTCTTTCGGAAACATTAGCCATCAGATTGCGCGGACGACCGCCTCGGCCTGCTTTGCGCGGTCGCTGTCGCCGCGAATATTGATGTGCGCCGCACCATCGCGCGTGCCGACCGAAATCAGCGCATGCGCGGGAATTTTCGCGGCCTTGTCGAACCGTTTGCGCGGCGAACCGCTGGCGACGATTTCGGTCGCAAAGCCGCCATTGCGCAGCGCCGCCAGCGCCGTCATCGCCAGCGCGAGCCTGTCATCGTCCTCGACCGCGATCACCGCGTCGAGGCGATTGTCGATCACATCGTCGGCGAGCAGCATCGCGAGCCGTTCGATCCCGCCGGCCCAGCCGACCGCGGGGGTCGGCGGTCCGCCGAGCGTTTCGATCAGCCCGTCATAGCGCCCACCGCCGATCACCGTGCCCTGCGCGCCGAGCCGGTCGGTGACGAATTCGAACGCGGTGTGGCGATAATAATCGAGCCCGCGCACGAGCCGCGCGTTGCGTTCCCATGCGACGCCCGCGGCATCGAGCCCGGCGGTGACGGCGCCGAAGAAATCCTGCGCTTCGCTCGTCAGATAGGCGTCGATGTCGGGCGCGCTGTCGGCGATCGGGCGGTCCTTTGGATCCTTGCTGTCGAGAATGCGCAGCGGATTTTTGTCGAGCCGCGCGAGGCTGTCTTCCGACAGATCACCGCGATGCGCTTCGAAATGATCGACCAGCGCCCCGCGCCAGGCATCGCGGCTTGCGACATCGCCCAGCGTATTGAGTGTCAGCGTCACGCCTTCGGATATGCCCAGTTCCTTCAGGAGCTGGTCGGCGAACACCAGCAACTCGGCATCGGCGAGCGGGCTGTCGCTGCCGATCATCTCGGCATCGAGCTGGTGAAACTGACGATAGCGACCCTTTTGCGGGCGCTCATAACGGAACAGCGGGCCGTGTGTTGCCACTTTCAGCGGTGCGAATTGCTGCCAGCCGTTCGTCACATATGCCCGCGCAATGCCTGCGGTAAATTCGGGACGCAGCGTGATCGACTCGCCGCCACGATCCTCGAACGAATACATTTCCTTCGATACGACATCGGTGGTTTCACCGAGCGAGCGCGCGAACACGGCAGTCGGCTCGATCACCGGCACCTCGACCCGCTTGAAGCCATAGAGGCGGCGCACCCGTTCGAAGGTATCGACGACATGCGCGAACCGGTCGGCGAAATCGCCAAGCATGTCCTGGGTGCCCCGCACAGCTTGCGGGGTCGGATTTTTCGCGCTTTTGTCCTTGCTCATGGGCGGCGCATCTAATGGTTTTTCGTCGAAAGGCAAAGTGCGCTTGCAGAGCCGTCGCTGGACCTCGCCCGCGTTTCGCGGCAGAGGTGCTGCCCATGAAAAAAGCACTGTTCGTCGCAGCGGCGGTCGTCGCCGCACCCGCCGCCGTTTCCCCCGCCATCGCCCAGGACGGCAACAGCCGGCCCCAGCCGGTCGTCCAGCCGCTGACGATCCCGCTGCCCGCCGACAAACCCTATCCGGGCACGATGCAGCTTAAGGTCGACGCGAGCGATTATGCGCGCGGCATCTTTCATGTGCGCCAGACGATCCCGGTGGCGAAGGCGGGCAAGCTGACCCTGCTCTATCCCGAATGGTTGCCCGGCAAGCACGCCCCGCGCGGCGCGATCGCCGAGATGGCAGGCTTCAAGCCGAGTGCCGGGGGCAAGCCGCTGGCCTGGACGCGCCAGCCGACCGACGTCTACGCCTTCGACATCGACGTACCCGCGGGCGTAAAGAGCGTCGACGTCGCCTTTGACTTCCTGTCCCCAACGCGAACGAGCGAAGGCCGGGTGGTCGTCACCCCCGCGATGATGAACCTGCAATGGGAACAGGTCAGCCTGTACCCGGCGGGCTATTTCACCCGCGGGATTCCCGTGCAGCTCGAAGTCACCCTGCCTGACGGCTGGACCGGTGCGGCGGCGCTCGACGGGGTCAAGGTTTCGGGGAATCGCTACAGCTTCGCTCCGACCAATTACGAGGTACTCGTCGACAGCCCAATGTTTGCCGGAAAATATTTCCGCAAATGGGACCTCGGTAACAAGGTGACGCTGAACGTCGTCGCTGATGAGGCCAAATATCTGGAGGCGAGCCCCGACCATATCGCGCGCCACGCGGCATTGGTGTCGGAAGCCGTCGCGCTGTTCGGCGTCCGCCATTTCGATCGCTATGAATTCCTGCTCGCGCTCACCGACGAACTCGGCGGCATCGGGCTTGAACATCATCGCAGCAGCGAGAACAGCCGCAACGTCGACTATTTCACCAAATGGAACGACAATGACAGCGAGCGCGGGCTCCTCCCCCACGAACTCACTCATAGCTGGAACGGCAAATATCGGCGCCCCGACAAGATGTGGACCCCCGACTTCCGTACCCCGATGCAGGACAATCTGTTGTGGGTTTACGAAGGCCAGACGAGCTTTTGGGATCTCGTTCTCGCCGGCCGTTCGGGGATGCAGTCCAAGGAGATGATCCTCGCCGAATGGGCGACGAATGCTGGCAATTACAGCGCCCAGCCGGGGCGCCAGTGGCGCTCGGTCGAAGACACGACGCTCGACCCAATCATCGCGGCGCGCAAACCCAAGCCCTTTGCCAGTTGGTCGCGGAGCGAGGATTATTACAACGAAGGGTCGCTGATGTGGCTCGACGCCGACATGCTGATCCGCCAGGCGACGAACAACGCCAAAAGCCTGGACGATTTCGCACGCGCCTTTTTCGGCGGGCGCGAGGGCGATTGGGGGCAGGACACCTATGATTTCGACGATGTCGTCGCGGCGCTGAACGCCGTCCATCCCTATGACTGGGCGAGCTTCCTGCGCCAACGCATGCAGGAAAGCGGCCAGCCCGCGCCGGTTGGAGGGATCGAGCGCGCGGGATACCGCCTCGTGTGGCGCGACGCGCCCAACGCCTATGATCGTGACCGCATGGCGCAGGCAAAGAATGCCGACCTCACCCATTCGCTGGGCATGACGATCGACAAGGACGGCGTCGCGACCGGCATTTTGTGGGACGGCCCGGCGTTCAAGGCCGACATCGTCAATGGCGCCAAGATCATCGCCGTCGACGGCCTGAGCTATAGTCGCGAGCGGATCGAAACGGCGATTCGCGCGGCTGCCGACGGCAAGACGCCGGTGCGGCTGCTTGTCGAGCGCAGCGGACGCTATCGCAATGTCGATATCGACTATCATGATGGGCTGCGCTGGCCGCATCTCGAAAAAGTCGGGAGTGGCCCCGACTGGTTCGATCCGCTATTGGCGCCGCGCCGCCGACTGTAAAAGATTCGGCGGAGAACAGAACAAAGGACTGACTTCTCCCATGCGCATCGACCTGATTCCCGCCGGCGACAGCCCGCCCGACAGCCTCAACGTCCTGATCGAAGTTCCGATCGGCGGCGAGCCAGTGAAATATGAATTCGACAAGGCGAGCGGCGCATTGTTCGTCGACCGCTTCCTGCACACGCCGATGCGTTACCCCGCCAATTACGGCTTCGTGCCCCACACGCTGGGCGAAGACGGCGATCCGCTCGATGCGCTGGTTGTCGCGCGTTCACCGATCGTCGCAGGCGCGGTCGTGAAATGCCGCCCGATCGGCGTGCTGCTGATGGAAGACGATGCCGGCGGCGACGAAAAGCTGCTGTGCGTCCCCGTCAACAAGACCTTTCCCTATTACGCCGATGTCGCGAGCTACACCGACATGCCGCCGATCGTGCTCCAGCAGATCGAGCATTTCTTCACCCACTATAAGGATCTCGAACCCGGCAAATGGGCGAAGCTCAACGGCTGGGGCGATGTGAACGAAGCGAAGCGCATCATCGTCGAATGCATCGAGCGCGCAAAGAAGACCGGTTTCTAATTCTTGTTTGAGGGCGCCGGGTCACCGTCCGGCGCCCCGACAATCCGCACATCCTGCCGCGGATAGGGAATGGCGATCCCGGCTTCCTTGAAGCGATCCCATATGCCGAGGAACACCTCGCCCTGGATGTTGCCTAGCCCCGCCTCGGGATCGGAAATCCAGTAACGAAGCTCGTGCTCGACCGCGCGTTCCCCGAACGCGGTAATCCAAACCGCCGGTTCGGGCTCGTTCAATATACGCGGATTCTCTTTGGCGGTTTCGATAATCAGCCGCTGCGCGAGCCGCAAATCGCAGGCATAGCCCACGGGTATGCGCATCCGCACACGCACTTCGGGACTAGCATAGCTCCAGTTTTCGACGGGCTGCGTCATCAGCAGTTCGTTCGGAATCAAATGCTTCTTGCCGTCGCGGGTCACGACATTGACCGCGCGAACGCCGATCTTGGCGACGCGTCCGACATTGGGCACCCCATTCGCCGCCGCCGTTCCCCCCATGCTGCTGCCATCGCCGACGACAATGATGTCGCCCGGCTTGATCGAACGGTCCATCAGCAGGATGATCCCGGCGATCAGATTGCCGACCGTCTTTTGCAGCCCGAAACCGATCGCGAGGCCCGCAGCGCCCGAGAAGACGGCAAGCGCGGTCAGATCGATGCCCAACAAATCAATGCCGAACAGCATGGCAAAGACGAACAGCGCGATCGCGATCAGCTTTTCGGCGAGTAGCCGCTGCGTCGCGTCGATCTGGGTATTGCGGCGGAGCAGCCATTTGATCGACCGCAGGATGATTCGCACCGCCAGGTAAAGCAGCACCGCGACGACGATCGTCGAGAATAATCCATAAAGTGACAGTCGGTACGAGCCGACGTCGATGCCGATCGCCTTCAGCGCCTCGATCGTGCGGACGACGCCTTCGGGCAGCCCGTCCATGCCGATCATCCCGCCATCGCGGCAAAGCCGCGTTCGAGGTCGGCGATCAGGTCGGCCGGGTCCTCGAGCCCGACCGACAGGCGGACCAGCGGATCGCGGTCCGTCCATTCCACAGCGGTGCGAATCTCCGCCGGATTGCTCGGGACCACGAGGCTTTCATAGCCGCCCCAACTAAATCCGATGCCGAAGGCTGAGAGCGCGTCGATGAAGCGGGTTCGGCCGGCATCGTCGCTGCCCTTCAACGTAAAGCCGAACAAGCCGCTGGCACCCGTGAAATCGCGCGCCCAGATGGCGTGGCCGGAATCGCCCGGCAGCGCCGGATGAAGTACCCGTCCGACTTCGGACCGCCCGGCCAGCGAGTTCGCGATCGCGAGGCCATTTTCGCCGTGCCGCGCCAGACGGACATCGAGTGTGCGAAGGCCGCGCAGCATCAGCGCGCAATCGTCGGGCGAGACCGACAGGCCCAGTTGGTAGGCCCCGTGCCGAAGCCGCGGCCATAGTGCCTTGGTGGCAGTCAGCGAGCCCATCATCGCATCGCTGTGTCCGCCGACATATTTGGTCAGGCTCATCACCGCCACGTCGACACCATGCTCCAGTGCGGGAAATAACAACGGGGTCGCCCATGTATTGTCGAGCATCGTCGTCACACCATGTTCGCGCGCGACGGCGACGATCGCGGGAATATCCTGCACCTCAAAGGTCAGGCTGCCCGGCGATTCGAGGAAGATCAGTTTCGTGTCAGGGGTGATCAGCCCAGCGATGTCGGCGCCGATCGATGGGTCATAATAGGTCGTCGTCACGCCGAATCGCGCGAGCATGCCGTTGCAGAACAGACGCGTCGGCTCATAGGCGCTATCGACCATCAGCAGATGATCGCCGGGCGACAGCAGCGCCAGCAGGCCTGCCGAAATCGCCGCGACCCCGGAGGGATACAGCAAAGTGCCTTCCGCGCCCGGCTCCAGATCGGTCAGCGCGTCCGCAAGCGCCCACACCGTCGGGGTGCCGCGCCGGCCGTAATAGAGCTTGTCGTGCGTGGCATGGCCGCGCGCCTTGAGGTCGGCGATATTGTCGTAAAGGATGGTCGAGGCGCGCCACAGCGGCGGGTTGACGACGCTGCCGCCCAGTCGCGGGTCACCGGTCCATTCGGGCCGGCGGCCGCCCTGCACCAGTTTCGTTGCAGGGCGGAGGCTTTTGTCGTCGCGGTTGTTCATGCCCGTCTTGTTAGCGTGCCGCTCGCCAAAAGCCAGCGGCACGGAAACAGGTTTCGACGGCTAAGAGAATCAGGCTGCGCCGGTCGCCTTGGGCGTCGCCGGATCGGCGCCCCATTCGACCCAGCTGCCGTCATAGACCGCAACATCTTCCTTGCCGAGCAGGTGCGCGCCGAAAGCAACGACGGTCGCGGTCATGCCGCTACCGCAGGTGGTGACGAGCGGTTTGTCGAGATCGACCCCGGCGGCGTCGAATGCCGCTTTCAGCTCGTCGCCCTGTTTCCAGGTGCCGTCGGCGTTGAACAACTGGCTATGCGGCAGGCTGCGCGAACCCGGGATATGACCCGGAGCGACACCTGCGCGCGGATCGCGTTCCTCGCCAGTGAAGCGCGCGGCGGGGCGCGCATCGACGACCTGTTCGGCCGCGCTGTCGACATTCGCCAGCATCTGTTCCTTGGTTCGCACCGCTTTGGCATCGCGCCACACGGTGAAGTGGCGGTGACGGAGCGTCTGTTTGCCCATTTCGAGCGCGCGACCTTCGGCCTTCCACTTGGCAAGGCCGCCATCGAGCAGTGCCACGTCGTGGGCGCCGAACAGTTTCAGCAGCCACCAGGCGCGTGCTGCGCTCTTCAGCGGGCTGTCATCATAAATCACGATACGGCTGCCGTCACCGAGACCCAGCGACTGCATACGGCTCGCGAATTTTTCGGCCGGCGGGGCCATATTGTCGACGGTGTTCGACGCGTCGGTCAGTTCGGCAAGATCCATGAACACCGCGCCGGGAATGTGGCCCGCTTCATATTCGGCGCGTGCGTCGCGCCCTTCATCGGCGAGGAATTTCGTCGCGTCGACGACTCGCAGGTCCGATGCCCCCAATTCGCGTTCCAGCCAGTCGGTTGAGACCAAGGCGTCCATGTCATGCTCCTGTTGCGACCGGTCGGGAACATGTTTGCCTGTCCCTCGCCCGGCCATCCTGCTGTGGCTTCTTGTCTTTCCGGGGGATAGTCAGCCTATGCCCCCACTTGCGCTTTTTCAAGCGTGGTCGATCCTGCCTCAGCCGATGGTGCACCGCAACAAAAAAGCAGTGTCTTTTTGGGTCGAGCTATTGCGCGCGCTTGATCGCCGTCGCACGTGCGCCAGGACGATCGACAGCATAGGTGGGCCGGTCGAGCGGCAGCGGTGCCAGCTTTTCGCTGCCGCTTGTGCCTTGTTCGCGGCCGAGCACAAAACTGCCCGCATTCTGACCGAAAGCCTCTCCCTCGCCATCCCAATGATAAGTGACGTCGAACGCGATGACGGGGACGAGCATCGGTTTGCCGCCGATCATCAGGGGTTCGAT
>Ga0102594_1001084_pt1 | contig 18680 bp, 18 predicted proteins | sample AraplaCol_mLB_r2_2_FD_76863 | JGI IMG/M metagenome (GOLD analysis project Ga0102594, IMG submission 76863) | Arabidopsis root microbial communities from North Carolina, USA - plate scrape MF_Col_mLB_r2 (SPADES assembly) (version 2) | ecosystem: Host-associated > Plants > Roots > Endosphere...
AGGTTGATGATCAGCTCTTCGTTGCGGGCGCGGATGCGATCCATAACCTCGCGGTAATGGTCGAAGTCCATCGAGGGCCGGCCGGTCTGCGGATCGCGCACATGGATGTGCACGGCGGCGGCGCCGGCCTCGGCCGCGCCCAGGCAGGCCTCGGCGATCTGCTGCGGCGTGATCGGCAGATGCGGCGTCATCTCCGGCGTGGTCTGGTTGCCGGTCACGGCGCAGGTGATGATGACGCGCGACTGCATCGGCGGCCTTGCTCCTCAGGCGGTTCCTGTTGCCGTCTCGCGACGACATCCCTGGACCCGGTTCTACAGAGAAGCAGTGGCAGCGGCTTGCGCAATGTGCCGCCATTCCGCGATACGGAACGCGCCTGGCGAAAGCCTTACATGGCCTGGGTTTTCACGGGCCCTAGTCTTTGACCGGTACCGTGTAGTTCAGGATCATCCGGCCGCCATCCACATAGACCGTCTGGCCGGTCATGTAGGAGGCATCCGGCCCGGCCAGGAAGGCCGCCACGGATGCCACCTCGCTCGGCTCGCCACAGCGGCCGATCGGCGTGCGTGACAGCACCGATTTGCGCGCCGCATCGGACGTCATGATCTGCTGCGCCACCAGCTCGGTCAGGATCGTGCCCGGGCCGATGCCGACCACGCGGATATTATGCGGCGCCAGCGCCACCGCCGCCGTGGTGGTGAGCTGGTTGATGCCGCCCTTCGACATCGCGTAAGTGCTGAGCGTCGGGATCGACAGCAGGGCATTGACCGACGACATGTTGATCACGACGCCGCCACTACCCTGGGCGATCATCTGCCGCGCCGCCGCCTGCGTGCCGAGGAAGGCACCCTTCAGGTTGATGCCCAGCACGGTCTCGAAATCGTCTTCGGTGATGTCGAGGAACTGCTGGGTCCTGGCGATGCCGGCATTGTTGACGATGACATCGAGCCTGCCGAAGCGGTCGGCAGCCAGCTTGACCAGCGCGTCGACATCGGCCTTTTTCGACACGTCGCATTTCAGCGTGGCGAGGCTGTCGGGATGGCCGAGTTCGGCGGCGGCCTTGGCCAGCTGCGCTTCGTTGACGTCGCCGATCACGACTTTTGCGCCATCCTTCAGGAACCGCTCGGCGCAGGCGCGCCCGATCCCCTGGGCCGCACCGGTAACAACCGCAACCTTGCCAGCAAGCGTCATGTCTTCAGCCTCGAATCTGTTGTTTCGCTGGCGAGTATATGGGGATTCGGATGCGGCCAGATAGGCGCGCGCCCGGCTTTGGCAACAGCCGGGACGGGGGAATCAGATAATCGGGCGGGCCGTCGGATCTCAGGTTAACCTGGAAGAAAGCAGCCGATCTCAACCTTTTAGATTTGGACCCTCAGCAGGCGCGAAAAGCTGCCGTCGCGGCCCGGGCACCGGCCTCCAGGAACCGTGCATCCGATCCGACGGTCACGAGCGCGAATCCCTGTGCCGCCATGCGCGCGGCATAAACGGGCGAGCCGCAATGCAGCCCGCAGGGCAATCCGGCAGCCGTGCAGCGCGCCAGGATGCGGCCGAGCAGGTCCAGCATCTCCGGTTCTTCGCGGTCGAAACCGGGCGCGTACCCATGGGCGAGCGCCAGATCCGCCGGACCGATATAGAGCCCGCCCAGACCGGGCACGGCGAGGATCGCGTCGAGGTTATCGACAGCGGCCCGGGTTTCGATCATGGCGAAGGGCACAATCTCGGCATTGGCGCGCGTGGTGTCGGCATAGGCGTCGCCCAGTGCAAGGCGCGCGCGGATCGGCCCGAAGCTGCGTGCCCCCAGCGGCGGGTAGAGACAGGCCGCCACCAGCCGACGCGCATCCTCCGCCGTTTCGATCATCGGCGCGATGATCCCGCGTGCGCCGGCATCGAGCGCCCGCATGATCGCGGCCTCCTCCAGCCAGGGCACGCGCACCAGCGCCGCCGTGGCCGCCTTTTCGATGATCGGCAGCAGGATCAGCAGATCGGCGTAATCCGCCGTGCCATGCTGCATGTCGATGGTGACGCTGTCCCAGCCGGCCTGCATCAGGGCTTCTGCTGCCAATGGCGAGGGCAGCGCGATCCAGCCATTCAGGACGGCCGCGCCGTTGCCGCGCCCCTGACGCAGCCGATGGGCGAAGGTCATATCCAGGCCCCTGCTCTCTCTAGCGCCAATTTCAAGCCCAGGTCATGTTGGTGAGCTTGATGTTCTGGTAATCTTGGATCGCCTGACGCCCACCCTCGCGACCCATGCCGGAATGATCGACGCCGCCGAACGGCGTTTCCGCATGCGCGATCAGGAAAGAGTTGATCCCGACCATGCCGGCGCGCAACCCCGCCGACAGTTTCTCGGCCTTGGCCGAACTGCCGGTGAAGGCATAGGCCGCCAGGCCATAGGGCGTGCTGTTGGCGCGCGCGATCGCATTGTCGAGATTGCTGAAGGTCGCGACCGGCGCCACCGGACCGAAGGGTTCCTCGATCATGATGCGGGCATCATCAGGTACATCGGACAGCACCGTCGGCTCGAGGAAGAAACCCTTGTTGCGGCCTTCGGGCCGGCGACCGCCGCTGCGGATCCTGGCGCCGCGCTGCACCGCATCGGCGATCAGCCCCTCGACCTTGTTGCGGCCCGACGCCAGCGTGAGCGGGCCCATGGTGGTGGCCGGATCGCGACTGTCGCCCACCTTCAGGGCCTTCGCTTCCGCCACCATCCTGTCGAGGAAGCGGTCGACGACGGATTCTTCAACATAGAAGCGGTTCGGCGCGATGCAGACCTGGCCGGCATTGCGGAACTTGAACGTGGCGCACTGGACTGCCGCCGCCTCGACATCCGAATCCGCGCAGACAACCACCGCCGAATGCCCGCCCAGCTCCATCGAGCAGCGCTTCACCGTCTCGGCCGCCTGGGCCAGCAGCATCTTGCCGACCGGGGTAGAACCCGTCAGCGAGATTTTGCGCACCTCTTCCGCCTGCATCAGGCTCGGCACGATATCGTTGGCGCGACCGGTCAGCACCTGCACGACGCCGGCAGGCACGCCAGCATTCACGCAGGCTTCGGCGATCAGTGTCGTGGTCAGCGGTACCTGCTCGGACGGCCGCACGATGACCGGACAGCCGGCGGCCAAAGCCGGCGCGATCTTGCGGGCCGGCAGGTTGACCGGGAAATTCCACGCCGAGAAGGCCGCCACGATGCCGACCGGCTCATGCGTCACGATCAGGCGACCGCCCTGACGTGAGCGGATGGTTTCACCGAACAGGCGCTCGGCTTCGCCGGCGAACCAGTCGAACTGCTCGATGGCGGCATTCACCTCGCCTTCGGACTGCGCAATCGGCCGGCCGATCTCGGCTGACAGCGCGCGGGCGATGGCGCCTTTACGCGATTCCATCTCACGCGCGATGCGGCGCAGGATCTTGCCGCGTTCCCAGCCATGCACCGCCGACCAGGTCGGCAGGGCTGCCCGGGCATAGCCCAGCGCCTCGGCCACCTCGGCCGGGCCGCAGGCCGGTTGCAGCCACAGCACCTCTTCAGTGCAGGGATCGATCACCGGCAGCGAGGCATTCTGGGTCTTGCTGCGGAATGCGCCACCAATCAGCGCGAAAGGCTGGTCCACGGTCATGCTGTAGGTCCTCTTGGAGTCTGTGGGAGTTTCACTGCGACGCGGTCACGCCGCCGTCGATGTAGACGACCTGGCCAGTCATGTAGCTGCCGGCCGCAGCGGCAAAGGTGATGATCTGGCCGACCACTTCGATGGGTTCGCCGATGCGGCCGAGCGGATTGCGTTCCAGGATGAAATTCTTGAAGGCCGGCTTGTCGAGATGCGGCCGGATGCGTTCGGACTGGATGAAGGTCGGCGCTACGCCGTTGACCGTGATGTTATGCGGTGCCAGTTCCATCGCATGCTGCTTGACCAGCATGACCAAGGCGCCCTTGGTGGCGCAGTAGGCCGAATAGCCGCGTCCACGCAGGGCCAGCTGCGAGCGCACCGACAGCAGATGAATATGCCGCCCGCCCTGGCCGCGCGTGATCTGGTCGCGCGCCACCGCCTGGCCCAGGAACATCGCGGAGCGCAGATTGGTCGCATAGACCTCGTCGAAGATTTCCGGCGTGACGTCGAGAATGGTCTGTTCGCGCTGGATACCGACGCAGTTGACCAGGATGTCGACGCCACCCATACGTTTCACCGCTTCCGCGGTGGCGGCGAAGATAGAGTGTTCCTTGCGCGCATCCAGCACAATGCCATGGGCCTTTCCGCCGGTGGAGACGATGCGCTCCGCCAGGGCCTCGGCCTTGGTCAGGCTGGGTCCGGCAACGCAGATCTCGGCACCCAGCCGTGCCATAGCGACAGAGATAGCTTCACCGATGGCGCCATAACCACCGGGGATGAAGGTCCGCAGGCCGCGAATGCTGAACAGGCTGTCGACCTGCCCCAGATCAATCTCCGGCGTGAGGCTTTCGGGTTGCACAGTCATTGCTCCACCTCCACGCCGGCGGCCCGGTAAACACTTTCCATCAGTTCCAGCGTCTTCAGATTGCCGAGACGGTCAGTCTCGAACGGCGTGCCATCCCGCAGGCCCGTGATGAAGGACCGGATCGCCGTATCGAAGCATTCCTGGTAGCGGCCGAGCAGGTCGACCTCCTCGACCGTCTCGGCTTCACGGCCGACCATGAAGATGCGGTTCAGCTCCATCACGATGGTGCCCTTGGCGCCGACCACTTCGAGCCGGTCGCCATGCAGCTGCGGATAACCGGGGGCGCAGAGACTGCCATCGGCCGTCGCGATCAACCCGTCCTCGCCTTCCATCAGGATCGCGGCGGTATCCTCGCCGGGCAGCCCATCGGCCAGACGCCCGAGCCGCGCGGCAACCACCCGCAGCGACCCGACCAGGCAGAGCAGCACATCGAGATGGTGGATCATGGTCTCGAAGACCAGATTGCGCGGAAACCACTTCAGGTATGGCTGCCGCTCGATCAGGAACGGAACCGTGCCCTCGCGCTCGCAGAGGCCGGAGCCGCGGCAGGAAATCGCCACATGGCGGATCTTGCCGATGCGGCCCTCGTCGATCCAGCGCCGCACCGTCATGTAATGCGGGCGAAACCGGTAATTCTCGTGCACCATGAAACGCACGCGGTCGCCCACATCCGCGATCACGTCGCGAGCTTCCGCCACCGTCGCGCACATCGGTTTCTGCACCATGATATGAACGCCGGAATTGGCGGCCAGCCGCGCCATCGGCGCATGCGCACCCACCGAGGCCGCGATATCCACGACATCGAAGCCGCCATGGGTGAACATATCGATGGCATTGCTGTAGACGCGCGAGATGCCGAATTCCTGTGCGCGCGTCTCCGCTTTGGCCCGTTCGGTATCGCAAACCGCCACGATCTCGGCGCCGGCCGCTGTCCAGGCCCGCAGGTGATACAGGCTGATCAGGCCGCAACCGATCAGCGCGACACGCAATTTACGCTCAGTCATGACTCTTCCCGAAACTTCCATAACCATAGTGCCAGACGCTGCCGGCCTCTTTCGTGGTGCGCAGCGTGTGGCGAACACCGGCGGGAATCCGCGCCAGATCGCCGGGCTTGCAGAGGCTGCGCTCGAGTCCGATCTCGATCTCGACATGCCCGGTGGCGACAACGACGAATTCATCGGTGTCATGCACGAAATCCGCCCAGACCTGCCCGGGCGGATCGATATAGGTGTCGAAGGTGAAATCCGGAAAATCCGCACGGATGGCGTCGGGAGACACCGGAACGTCATAAGCATTCGACTGGAACACGCTCATGCGGCGCGGTCCGTCAGCAGGCCGCCCAGATAGGCGCGCGCCGGCTCGAAGGCCAGCAGCGCGTCGTAATCGGGGATCGACGTCACCGCGCCCTTCTGCACGAAGATGAACTGCTCGCAGATTTCCTGCAGGATTTCGAGGTGGAATCTCTCATTCGGATGCACGCAGAGAAACACCAGCCGGCCTTCCGCGCGCAGGCGGCGGAAGAAGTCGAGCATGAAGCCGATATAGCCATCCTGCGTATTAAACTGCGGTTCGTCGAACAGATGCACCATCGGATAGTCGGACCCGGCCGGCTGCAGCAGCGCATTCGGCGTCCAGGACCGGAAATGCCGAACCTGATAGGACTGGTGATAATGGATGGCGAGCCGGTCGCGCTGGTCGGTGCGGACGCGATGGATGTTGCGACCCATGACGCGCACCTCACCCGCCGTCGGCGCATTCGATCCGGTCACCAGCTCGAATAGCGTGGTCTTGCCCGAGCCGTTCGGCCCCATCATGCCGACGATGGACGGCCGCTCGATGGTGAAATCGGCAGTCAGCCGGAAGGTCGGCGTGCGGTCGAAGCGGCCACGGTGATACACTTTCTCAAGCGCTTTGACGTCCAGCATCGCGGTCATGCTCACACTCCGATCAGGCGCTGGCGCAGCACCGGATTGTCCAGCAGGTCCTGGGCCCGGCCTTCGTGTTCGATACGGCCGCGATCCATCACGTAAGCGCGGTCGGAGACTTCGAGCGCCGCCAGCGCATTCTGCTCGACCACCAGAACGGAGATGCCTTCGTCGCGCAGCCGCTTGATGGTGCGCATCACGCCCTGCACGATATTGGGCGCCAGGCCCTGGCTCGGTTCGTCGAACAGCACCAGGCCGGGCGAGGCCAGCAGCGCGCGCGAGATCGCCACCATCTGCATCTCGCCGCCCGACATATTCTCGCATTCGCGGCGCATCAGGTGTTCCAGGGCCGAGAAGATTCCGAACATCTCGTCCTGGCACCAGGACCGGAACCGCGTGCGCCGCGTGCCCAGGCGCAGGTTGCGCGCACCGGTCAGCGTCGGGAAAACCCGGCGGTCGTCGGGCACCCAGGAAATGCCCAGACGCGAGATGCGGTGCGTGGGCATATGGGTGATGTCGTGATCGTCAAAGCGGATCTGCCCGCGCCGCGGCGGCGACAGGCCGAGGATCGAGCGGATCGTCGTGGTCTTGCCCGCGCCATTGGGGCCGAGCAAGGCGACGACCTCGCCCGGGCCGATCTCCAGCGACACGCCGAACAGCGCCTGCGTCTCGCCATAGAAGGTTTCGATTCCGGATATGTTGAGCATCAGGCCACCGCCCCCAGCGCCGAGCGCGCCACCCATTTATTGGCCTGGAGCGCGGCCGGCGTACCCTCGGCGATGACCTGGCCCCAGTGGATCACCGAAATCCGGTCGGCCAGCTCGAACAGGAAGCGCATGTCATGCTCGATCAGGCAGATGGTGTATTGCCGGCGCAGCTGGCGGATCAGCTGAGCCAGCGCCTGCGTGCCCTTGGCGCCCAGACCGGCGGTGGGCTCGTCGAGGAACAGGATGCGCGGTTCGGCGGCGAGTGCTACGGCGATTTCCAGCGCACGCCGCTCGCCATAGCTCAGGTCCTTCGACTTGTGCCAGGCGCGGTCTGCCAGGCCGACCTGGTCCAGCACGGCCAGCGCGGCCTTGGTCAGCCTGCTGTCGCCGAAGGTGGCGCGGAACGGGCTGCTGCCCATCTTCCGGAAGGCCGGCAGGGCCAGCATCACATTCTCGATGACCACCGCATCGTCAAACAGGTTCATCAGCTGGAAGGAACGCGAGATGCCCAGCCGCGCGATGATATGGGGTTTCAGCCCGGTGATGTCCTGTCCGTCGAAGACGATGCGGCCGGCATCGGGCGCATGATGCCCGGTCAGGACATGGAAGCAGGTGGTCTTGCCGGCGCCATTGGGTCCCATGATGCCATGCACGGTGCCGGCCTCGATCGACAGCGAGATATTCTCCAGTACCACGCGCGCGCCGAAGCGCTTCTGGATGCCCTGAGCCTGGAACAGCACCATCACACCGCCTCCGGCTTGGTGGCAGGCACGGCTGCGGGCGGCGCGGTACGCTGCGCCGTGGTGTGAAGCAGTCCGGCGAGGCCTTCGGGCCGCACCATGACCATGATGACAAAGATCAGGCCATACCAGAGCAGCCAAGCCTCGGTCAGGCCGCCCAGCACATCGCGGGCGATGAAATAAAGGACGACGCCCAGAACCGGCCCCCAGAAGCTGACCAGGCCGCCGCCCACCAGCACCATCATCACGATGACGCCGGACTGATGCAGGCTCATCACATCGGGATAGGCGCTCTGCTGCGCCATGGCGAACAGCCCGCCAGCCAGCCCGGCGAAGGCCGCCGAGACGGTGAAGGCCAGCCATTTCCAGCGCCAGACGTCATAGCCGACGAAGCGCGCGCGCGTCTCGTTCTGCCGGATCGCCTGCAGGATGCGACCGACCGGCGCATTGACGACCCGCCACATCAGCAACACCGCCACCGCCGTGATCACCGCGACGAACCAGTAGAAGGCCGTGTTGTCGTTCAAGCTGATGCGCCATGAGCCGATGACCAGATCGGGCCGCGGAATATTCAGCAGGCCGTCCTCGCCGCCGGTCAGCCAATGCAGCTTCATGGCCGTGAACCAGAAGACCTGGCCGAAGCCGATGGTCAGCAGCGCGTAGTAGATGCCGCGGCGGTGCGACAGGAAGGCGCCGACGATGGCGCCGGCAACGGTCGCCGCGAGAATGGCCGCCAGCAGGCCACCCCACAGGCTGACCTCGACGCTTTTCTGGAACAGGCCAAAGCCATAGGCACCGATGCCGAGATAGGCGCCATGGCCGAAAGAATGCAGGCCGGTATAGCCGAACAGCAGGTTGAACCCCATGGCGAAGAGAATCCAGATGGCGATCTCGACGCCGAGATACTGGTAGAGCCCCACCCATTGCAGCCAGAACGGCGCGGTCGCCAGGACTGCAGCGAAGAGTCCCATCGGCAGCGTGAACGGCGTGCCGCCGCGGGCCGGGATATCGGACAGCGTGATCATCGGTTCAGTTCTCCAGCGCACTGCGACGTCCCAGCAGGCCGCGCGCGCGGAACCCGACGATCGCGATCAGCAGGATATACATCGACATCAGCGACCAGGCCGGCGCATAGGCACCGGTGATGCCGGTCGCCATGCCCACCAGGATGGCGGCGGCGACCGCGCCCCAGAAGCTGCCGACGCCGCCGATCACGATGATGAGGAAGGCGGGAATGACGACATCGATGCCCAGATGCGGACGCAGGCCCCAGATCGGCGCCATCACCATGCCGGCGATGCCGGCCAAAGCCGAGCCGAAGCCGAAGACGATCAGGCGCAAGCGGGCGAGGTCGTAACCCAGCGCGCGCACCATCTCGCTGTCATGCGCGCCGGCCTTGATGATCGCGCCATAGGGCGTGCGTTCGAGAAAGAGCCAGACCATCAGGATGGCGACAATGGCAAAGCCGGCGGCGTAGAACTTGTAGGTCGAGAAGATCAGCCCGCCCATCAGGAAAGCGCCGCTGATCATCTGCGGCACCGGCATGTTCCGCTCGCCGGTGCCCCAGATCAGGCGGATCGCCTCCTCGACGACGATGGCAGCGCCGAAGGTGAGCAGCAGACCATAGAGCGGCGCCTTGCCATAGGTGGGGCGCAGGCAGAGTTCGAGCAGCATGCCGGCGATGCCGGCCAGTACCGGGCCAAGCGCCAGGCCAATGAAATACCGGCTGGCCATCGGCAGCTCCAGCCACCAGATGCCAAACGGCGTGCCGGCGAACCAGCCCGCGCCGATGGTGGAGAGCGCGAGATAGGCGCCCAGCGTGAACAGCGAGCCATGGGCGAGGTTGATCACCTCCATCACGCCGACGATCAACGTGAAACCAAGGGCGATCAGGGCGAACAGCAGGCCAAGCGTGAGGCCGTTGACGAGATGCGGAACCAGACTGGTCATGTGAATCAGCGTTTCGACAGGGACAAGAAAAGAGCGGGCAGCCGGATCACGGCTGCCCGCAGTTTCAGGGTTACGCGTCGAAGGTCGGCGTGGACTCGTAGGATTCCAGCTTGCAGGCGCCGGCCGCATCCGTATCCATCGCCTCCTGCGGCGAAGTGCTGCCGAGGATCTTGAACATGTCGTCCGAATCCTTGGTGCCGACATTGGCGGTGGCCAGATAGATCGACTGCTGCATCTGGTGCGTCACCGGATCGATCCAGGCATCGTGATGCTGCATGCGGTCACGCGCCGACATCTTGTGACCTTCCAGCGCCTTGATGACCTTGATGTTGTTGGTCGAACCGGCACGCTCGATGGCGCCGAGCAGTTCGCGCACCGACCAGTAGCCGTTGTAGAACACGTTGCCGGGCACCTTGATCGAGGTATCCGGGAACATGACCTTGTAGCGCTGCACGAATTCGGCCACGCCGGGCAGGTCGAGATTGTAGTACCAGGTGGTGCCGAACACACCGAACAGGTTGTCAAGCGGCAGACCATAGACGTCGGGCCAGTCCTGCTGGTTATTGATCCAGGCAGTCTTGTCGCCCATGCCGAGCTGCGCGATCTGCTGGCGCATCGCCTTCTGGTCGTCGCCGCCGATCGCCGCGGCGACCGCGCCGGGCTTGAGCTGCTGGATCTTCAGCAGCTGCGAGGAAAAATCGCGGGTGCCCTGCGGCACCAGGATTTCCTCAACCATCTCGCCGCCGAACTGCTTGAGCAGCGCCTTGGTGGCGGCAGCCGTCGAATGACCCCAGACATAGTCGTTGGTCAGCAGCACCCACTTCTTGCCGAATTTCTCGATCGAGGCCTGCACGGCCGCCTTGGCGAAGTTGGTGCCGTTGGCGTCGAAGACGAACTTGACGCGATGGCAGTTCTGCCCGGCTTCCGAGGGCGCGCTGGAATTGGTGTTGATGTAGATCACGCCGTATTTCTGCGCCACCTGGCTGATCGCGTTGGCGACACCGGAATGGATGGCGCCGACCAGGAAGCCGCAGCCCTCGCGGGTGATCATGCGTTCGGCAACGCGGCTGCCGGTGGCCGGCGTGGTCTCGGTATCGAGATGGAAGGTTTCGATCTTGCGGCCCAGTACGCCGCCCTTGGCGTTGGCTTCGGCGATGGCCATCATCATGCCGCGACGATCCTCGGCGCCGGAATTGGCATACTGGCCGCTGGCATCTGACGTGATGCCGATCTTGATCGGCTTGGCCGCGCCCTGCGCATGGACACGTGTATGCGTCCACGGGCCCATGAAGGCCATGCCGCCGGCAGCACCGGCGGCCGAAGTCAGCAAACGACGACGGCTAATCTTGGACTGAGCCATGTTCTTCTCTCCCTGGATGGCGCTCTTTACGGGCCTGTTTGGCGTCGCTCGTCTCCGTCGAACGCCGGTTCAAGGAAATTGAACATAAATTCAATTTACGTCAATGAATATTTTTTCTATCAAATTGAATATTCCGTTCAATGATGGAATCTATGGCTAAAATGCTGTAAAGGCTAGGACATGAGCGATCAGCCGGCTGCGAACCCGCCCCCGATTTCCCTCGATGACCTGGCCACATCGCCCAGCGTCGAGACCTTTGACGGCCTGCGCCAGCGCATCCGCGACCGCTTCGCCACCCTCAGCCCGCATCTGCAGCGGATTGCCCGGGCCTCCCTGGAAGAACCGAACGGCTTCGCGCTCAACACCACCGCCAAGATCGCCGCCGATCTGGAAATCCAGCCTTCGACCCTGATCCGCTTCGCCAAGGACTTCGGCTATTCCGGTTTCTCCGAATTGCAGCGCGTGTTCCGCCAGCGCCTGATCGAGGGCGAGCCGACGGTGCGCGAGCGCGTCTATTCCGAGGAGACCGCGCGACCGGGCCCGTTGAACGTGCGCGAGCTGCTGCAGACCTGCGTCTCGGCGCATGTCGCCGCGCTGAACGATCTGCTCACCCATTGCGACACCGACAGCCTGGCGAAAGCCGTCGAGATGCTGCGCCAGGCCCGCCACGTCTACATCGCCGGCCTGCGCCGCTCACGCCCCATCGCCGCCTATCTCGCCTATGCGCTGACACGGTCCGAACGCGCCAGCAGCCTGCTCGATTTCGCCGGCGGCATGGCCGGGCCACAGATCGCCACCATCGGCGCGGATGACGTGTTGGTCGCCATCGCCTTCCCGCCTTATTCGCGGCCGGTGGTCGATATCGTGCTCGACGCCTATGTCAGCGGCCGCAAGGTGCTGGTCGTCACCGACGGACCCGGCAGCCCGCTGGCCAGCAACTCGCATCTGCAGCTTTACGTGGATGCCGGCGCGGCATCGGCCTTCCAGCCGATTTCCGGCGCCATCGGCCTGGTGCAGACGCTGATCACCGCGCTGAACTGGACACCGAAGGACGGCTGATTTCAGCCGGCGGTTTTCAGCCTCCTGGCAGAAACCGCCGCCGTTCCTCGCGGAAGCGCCTGGCCAGAAAATCGCGGCAGGTGACGATGCGCCGCACCGCGGCGGCCTCGGGATGACTCAGCAGATAATAGCTCCGCCGGTAGGATATCTTCGGCAGGATGCGGACCAGCCCCATATCCTTGCGGACCGCGAAATCATGCAGGATGCCGATGCCGGTGCCGGCTTTCACGGCCTCCAGCTGCCCGACCACGCTGGCGCAGCGGAATTTCCGCCCGGGCGTCTTTTCCAGCAGCGCCGCGTAATCCAGCGCCGATGAATAGGCCATGTCCTCCACGCCGGTGACCAGCACATGGCTGGCCAGCGCTTCGGCATTGCGCGGCGTGCCTTCGCGCTCCAGATAGGCGCGTGCGGCATAGAGGCTGAGCGAATAATCGGCGAGCCGCGACACCACCAGCCTGCCATCCGTCGGCTGGTCGAGCACGATGGCCAGATCCGCCTCGCGTCGCGACAGCGAGAAGATGCGTGGCAACGCCACCAGCTCGACCACCAGGCCGGGATGCATGGCAACCAGGGCGCCGAGTTCTTCCGCCAGGAAGCAGTTGCCCAGACCGTCCGGCGCGCCGATCCGCACGGCGCCGGAGACCTCGGCCGCCACGGCACGCAGCTCTTCCGAAATGCCCAGCACTTCGGTTTCCAGACGTTCGGCCACCTCCATCAGCCGCTCGCCCGCCGCGGTCAGCGTCGAACCGGCCGGCCGGCGCACGAAAAGCTGCGCGCCCAGCGAGTCTTCCAATGCATCGAGCCGCCGCGACACGGTCGCGTGGTTCAGTCCGAGTTTCCGGGCCGCCGCCAGCAGCTGGCCCTCGCGCGAAATCGCCAGAAACACGCGCAGATGATCCCAATCCATAACTTCAATTCCTGCACAATGATTGATAGTAATTTATCATTGCTGTGCAGATTTTGAAGCGGGATGAATGGAGCATCTTTCCATCCGCGCAGGAGCTGCAGCGATGCCCACCCAGATTTCCCATTTCATCGGCGGCCGTCTAGTGGCCGGCCAGGGGCGTAGCGCCGCCGTGTTCAATCCCGCCACCGGCGCGCAGTCGGGCACCGTGGCACTGGCCTCGGCCGCCGAGGTCCGCGCCGCCGTCAAGATCGCGGCCGAGGCTGCGCCCGGCTGGGCCGCCACCCCGCCACTGAAGCGCGCCCGCATCCTCAACAGCTTCCTGCGCATCCTGGAAGAGCGCACGGATGAACTCGCCGCCGTCATCACCGCCGAGCACGGCAAGGTACTGTCGGATGCCAAGGGCGAGATTCAGCGCGGCATGGAAGTGGTGGAATTCGCCACGGCGGCCCCACAGATTCTGAAAAGCGAAATGACCGAGAATGTCGGGACCCGGATCGACAGCTATGCGCTGCGCCAGCCGCTCGGCGTGGTCGCTGGCATCACGCCGTTCAATTTCCCCGCCATGGTGCCGATGTGGATGTTCCCGGTGGCGCTCGCCTGCGGCAACTGCTTCATCCTCAAGCCGTCGGAACGCGATCCCTCTGCCTCCCTGCTGCTGGCGCAATGGCTGAAGGAAGCCGGCCTGCCCGATGGCGTCTTCAACGTGGTGCAGGGCGACAAGGAAGCGGTCGACGCCCTGCTGCATGATCCCGACATCCAGGCGATCAGCTTCGTCGGCTCGACGCCGATCGCCCGCTACATCTACGAGACCGCAGCCCGCACCGGTAAGCGCTGCCAGGCGCTGGGCGGTGCCAAGAACCACATGATCGTCATGCCCGATGCCGATATGGACCAGGCCGTCGACGCGCTGATGGGCGCGGCCTATGGCTCGGCCGGCGAACGCTGCATGGCCATCTCGGTCGCAGTGCCGGTCGGCGAGGCCACCGCCAATGCGTTGATGGCCAAGCTGGAGCCCAAGGTGCGGGCGCTGCGCGTCGGCCCGGGCACCGATCCGGACGCCGAGATGGGTCCACTGGTGACGAAGCAGCATCTCGACAAGGTACGCGGCTATATCGATGCCGGCGTGGCCGAGGGCGCCAAGCTGGTCGTCGATGGCCGTGGCCTGAAGCTGCAGGGCTATGAGCAGGGCAACTTCATCGGCGGCACGCTGTTCGATCATGTCACCACCGACATGACGATCTACAAGGAAGAGATTTTCGGTCCCGTGCTGGCCGTGGCGCGCGCCGACAGCTACGCCACGGCGGCGAAATGGATCAACGAGCACGAATACGGCAACGGCACGGCGATCTTCACCCGCGACGGCGATGCGGCGCGAGAATTCGCGCATCAGATCAAGGTCGGCATGGTCGGCATCAACGTGCCGATCCCGGTGCCGATGGCCTTCCATTCCTTCGGCGGCTGGAAGTCGTCGCTGTTCGGCGACCTGCATATGCATGGTCCGGAAGGCGTGCGCTTCTATTCCCGGCTGAAGACCATCACCAGTCGCTGGCCGACCGGCATCCGGGCCGGCGCCGAGTTCGTCATGCCGACCATGGGGTAGCTGTATCCAGGCCGGTCGGAAACCAGCTTGATTGATAGAAAAAATGCCGTCTCTTTCTTAAAAGAGACGGCAAATCAATCGTGTTTTCTGCGAAAGCCCGATGGCCGAATTCTTCGGCCAGTGCTTCAGTCCATGCTTTATGGAGCTACCCAGCGGCGCGCGCCGATATGTCCACCGGCGCCGGCGGCGAGCAGACCCAGGGCAACCGTGAAGAAGGCCCAGTAGGTTGCCGCGGCCAGCGCCTTGGCGGTGGTTTCCGCGGCCTCCTTGGCCTTCTGTTCTGCAACCCGGAATTCTTCCTGAATGCGAACCTCGGTCGCTTCCAGTTTCGCGCGGGCATCATCCACCGAGGAATCGTTGACATGGGCCAACAGTTCAGCGGCACGGTTCTTGTCGGCATCCTGCCAGCTACCGTCCTGCACCCGCTTCATCATCAGCCGGCCCAGATCCTGGCCGGCCTGTTCAGGCGACATCTGATTCACCGGGGCTGCCGACATATCCTCGGTCGCACGACGGGCCATATCCGACAGACGGTCCAGACCGCCCTGTTGGCCCTGCTGGGTCATGGCAGCACCCACCCCCGCCGCGCCGAGACCGGTCGCCGTGCCGACACTGGCCGCAGCCACCGTGCTGGCGCCTTTGACTGCTACACTGGTGGCGCGCATGACCGTGCTAGCCCCGATTAGGCCGACCAGCATTACGGTAATCGCCCAAACCACCGTGCCACGCACGCAACCATCGCGTTGGGCAAGACAAGGCACGGCATAGCCAGCGACATAGCCACCGGCGAAGAAGCCGATGACAGTCGCCAGGGTCAGCCAGAGGGTGGTGAGGATGCCGGCCGTCGCAGCTTGCGGCGCATTTTCCAGGCCAAACCCGGCTGGCGTGAAGCCGATACCGGCGCCAAGAAGATGCAGCGCCGAAGCCACTGCAAGCGCAACAGCGATGCCCGCCAGCGCGGCAGGCCAGGAGAAGCCTTCAACCTGGACTTCGGTTTCGGCGATATAGCCGACATCAGATGGACGGGGCGGGGCTGCGGTGAGCGGCATGGACTTTCTCCGTGAAGGGATGAAAGCCAAGCGCCCGGCGCACAGGTATGGTTCCTGCGTCTGCTCAATTCATGGGCTGTTGTCACAAGGCGGATCGTCGCGACAGGCGCGCATGACCCGCTTTCGCATCTGGGGCGCGCAACGATGAAGTGAGAGAGGCACTCCCTCCGATTCATCGTTGAATAGGAGCATTCAGGCGATCCATTCGCGGTCCCGCAAGGAACTGAACACGATGCATTCAGGTTCTCTTACGTATGCCTCGTCCAGCAGACGGCGCAGCAAGCCCCACATCAATCAGGAGAGTATACGATGGCAAAGAGCGCCACGAAGACGAAGGCCGCGTCCAGTTCGCGCGCCGAGACTAGGACCAGCGACAAAACCACCGCCCGCAGGAAGCCGGCCAAGCAGGATTTCGGCTTTACCCTCACACCCGCACTTTCAAAGCTGGTGAAGGAAATGAGTGCCACGGCAGCCGACATGAAGCCGCCGGCCGATGCCATCGCGCTGCTGCAGGCCGATCACCGGAAGGTGGAAAGCCTGTTCAAGGACTTCGAGAAGACGGAGAGCAAAGCCGAAAAAGGCAAGATTGCCAGCAAAATCTGCCTGGAGCTGCGCGTCCATGCCAGTCTCGAGGAAGAGCTGGTCTATCCGCCGGCCCATGAGGCCATCGACGAGGATCTTGTTGACGAAGCCATCGTCGAACATGCCGGCGCCAAGGATCTGATCGCACAGATCGAGAGCATGCAGCCGGGTGAAGAACTCTACGATGCCAAGGTCAAGGTGCTGAGCGAATACATCAAGCACCATGTTAAGGAAGAGGAAACCGAGATGTTTCCCAAACTGCGCAAGAGCGACATCGACCTGAAGGAACTCGGCACTGAGTTGAATGAGCGAAAAACCGAGATTCTGGCCGAGATGGCCAACGGCTGAACGAAAAAGGCCTCCGTCCGCGGAGGCCTTTTTTCTGCCCTGCCCTATACAGTCAAGGTCAAGCCAGGCGCGAGGGTCAGCTACCAGACCGGGTCCGAGCCGCGACGCGGCGGCGTCAGCAAGGCCTGGTCGATCCGGCCTTTCAGGGTTTCGAAATAGTAAGGCTTGCGCAGCAGACCGCCTACGCCATGCCCCAGGTCGACTGATTTTCCCGATGTCAGCACGACAGGAACATTGGGAAAATTGATTTCAATCCATTCCGCGAGCTCGTTGCCGTCCATGATACCGGGCATCTGAACGTCGCTGAAGACCAGATCAACGGGGTGATCCATCAGGGCATCGATCGCTTCTTCGGCACCGCCCGCCTCCAGGACCGAATATCCGAGAGATGCGAGATATTCGACTGCGACCATCCGCACCAGCGGCTCATCCTCGACAACGAGAACGACAGGCGGCTTGCCGGATGTTTTCCTGGTGGACTCCGCCATCTGGATATCAATCATGGCAGCGGACAAGCGTCGATACAGCCATGGTTTATCTCCTTGAATGCCTTGTGAGCGTCAGGCGCTTCAGCGATCTCCGCTGGATACGATAGACCAACAAAGCGCGAGAGCCGGCGTTCCGTTATCCGGGAACTTGTCACAAGCGTATCGTAATGCGGGAGAGAAACCGTATCCGGAAGCGATACCACGCTCAGCTGGAAGGCGGAAAATCCGCTTCCTGGGGGAAGGTCACAACATACTGCTTTCCGGCGCGATTAGCGTTCGCAACGACGTTCAGACTGCCGTGCAGCTGGGTTACCAGGGCGAAAACCACCGTCATGCCAAACCCGCGTCCCTTCGCAGGAGGATGCACGGAGGACTGATCGGGACCTTCATCGCCCACGGTCAGAGCATAGCCGTCCTCGGTGACCCGGAAGTCGACCGAAACCTGCCCCTGGCCGTATTTTATCGCATTTGTCACCAGCTCGTTGATGATGAGGCCGATGGCGACGATGCGGGCGGTCGGCAAGGTGACGTCGTCCGCCGTCAGATTCACCGCGCCTCGCCCCCTGGCCTCCAGAACCGGCGACAGGTCCTTGCAGACACGCTGGAGGTAATTCCGGCATTTCGTCTGACCTATGCCCTCGGTGAGGTAGATATGCTGGTGCACCCGGGCGATCGCTGCGACCCGCCCGGCGGCCTGCTTCAGCTGATCCTTCGTCTCGCCGTCAAGCTGTGCCTGGCTTTGCATGTTCAGGATGCCCGACACCAGCTGCAGGCTGTTCATGACCCGGTGATCGATTTCGCGCGCCATCAGGGCAGCCTGCGTCAGGGCCCGGTCCTTCTCGGCGATGGCATCGGAAAACTGCGTCGCCGAGCGTTTCGACGCCAGATCGAGCTCCAGATGATCCATGATGACGGAGGCCAGCATCTGCAGGCTTTCGACCTGCTGCGGCGTCGCCGTTCGCGGCACACGGTCCATTACGAACAGCGTTGCGATATTGAAGCCATCCGGTGTCCGCAGCGGAACACCCAGATAGAAGCGTATGGCGGGCGGCCCCGCCACCAGCGGATTGCTCCTGGCGCGCGGTGCGGACAATGTATCGGGAATGATCAGCGGTTCGTGGGATTCGATGGTCGCGGCACAGAGCCCGGCATCACGCGGCACACACCGGATTTCCAATCCGACACGCGCCTTGAACCGAATCTGCGTCGAATCCACCACGCCAATACCGGCCATGGGCACCGACATGATGCTGGCGGCGCAGGCGACAAGCTGGGTGAAGGTGTCGTCCAGGGCCGCGTCCAGGATGCTGTAGCGGTGTACGGCAGCGGCCCGCCTCTCCTCGGCTTCGGCGTCGCTAAGGAGGAAGTGGATCGAAGCCGAAGTCCTGCCTCGCGCATCTACCATCAGGGAATAGTAAGCTTGGCCAAGCGAGAAAGTGCCAACTCTTTGGAGGTATAGACTCCGAAAGTTGCTATTTGGTGGTTTCGCGTCAATAACGCG